>Ga0272449_1001156_pt1 | contig 28070 bp, 28 predicted proteins | sample YNPCB0241_FD_198679 | JGI IMG/M metagenome (GOLD analysis project Ga0272449, IMG submission 198679) | Hot spring sediment microbial communities from Yellowstone National Park, WY, United States - YNP-CB-024-1 | ecosystem: Environmental > Aquatic > Thermal springs > Hot (42-90C) > Sediment... | reverse complement strand
GGCGCACAAATCGCCCGCGAGTGGCTGCGGAGCCTGCGCTACTCGAACGAGACCATTGAGCGCATCACGACACTGGTGCGGATGCACATGCGCCCGGGCTTTTACACCCCGCAGTGGAGCGACGCGGCGGTGCGACGGCTGATTCGCGATGCGGGCGACCTGCTGGAGCCGCTGCTGCGCTTGGTGGAGGCGGACATCAAGGCGCAGCGACACGATGTGGTGCATGCCGACATCGCCGCGCTGCGCGAGCGGATTGCGAAGGTGCAGGCGGCGCAGCCGCCCACCCGCTGGCGCAGCCCCATCACAGGCGAACAACTGATGCAACACTTCGGACTCAAGCCCAGCCCGCTGGTGGGGCGACTGAAGCGCTACCTGGAAGAGCAGGTCATTGAAGGCGCGCTGCATCCCGACGACACCGAACACGCCCTGCGCCTGGCAGAAGCGTACCTACGACAGGTTCAGGGACCGTCGGTGTGAAAAACCTTGCGCCTGTGGTACAATATGCATGGGATGACCTCGCGCGAGCGCATCGAGCAGGCAATCGTCGGCGGTCAGGTAGACCGATTGCCGTACTGCTTCTGGTACCACTTCCGCACGGAGGCGTGGTTCCCGCAGGCGTTGCACGCCGAGTACCGCGCCCCCGCCAGCGACGCCGTCCTGCAGCAGTATATCGACGGCATGAGCCGCGCGACCTACGAGTTCTGGCGCCGCTACCAACCCGACCTGCTGAAGGTGATGCACGACATCCCCTACGAGACGCCCGAAGGGCTGCCGTTCGTGCGCACTGCCGACGACTGGGCGAAACTCACCCCGCTGGAGCCTGATCGCGGGCACTTCGGCGCACAAATCGAAATGCTGCGCCGCCTGCGCGCGATGGTGCCCGACGATGTGCCGATTATCGAGACCGTCTTCAACGCCTTCTATTACGCGAACAAACTCTGCGAGGGCAAACTGCTGGAGCATCTCGCGCTTGCGCCTGATGCGGTGCAGGAGGGGCTGCGCACGATTCAGGCGAACCTGCAGTTGTACGCCCGCTACGCGCTGACCGTCTGCGACGGGATCTACTACGCTGTGAACGGGATTGGCGCGGACGCTGCGCCGCGTGCGGTCTACGCGGAGTACTTTGCGCCGCTGGATCGCGCCTTGCTGGAGTCGGTCGCTGACGGGCGGTTCAATGTGCTGCACCTGCACGGCTACGGCGAGTTATACGCCGACCTGCTGGCAGACGCGCCCGCCGCGATTGTGTGCTGGAGCGACCGCAGCACGACGCTGAGCCTTGCGGAGGGCAAGCGGCTGTTCGATCGCTGTGTGATGGGCGGGCTGAACGAGCTCGAGTTGCCCCAGATGTGTCGCGAGCGGGTGTTCCAGCAGGCGCAGGATGCTGTAGACAGCGTTGGCAGGCGCGGGTTCGTGCTTGCGCCGGGCTGCTCCGTGCCGGCCAACATCAATCCCGAAGTGCTGCTGGCTATTCGGGAATTCGCGCTGGGGGCGTAAGGGAGCGGGAATCTCCCGCCGTTCCTTCACCACTCCAGCACGCTAATCGACATCGGCGGGAAGCGGTGCGTGATTCGGTCGCCGCGGCTGCTGATGGTGCGCATGCCCAGCGACTTACTGCGCGCGCTATCTTGCGACGCCGAGTAGAAGTGTATGGTGACCTGACTGCCCGCACGCAGTCCCTGTAGGCGAATCTCGGCGTCTACGGGCGTGCTGCGCATCTTGTTGATGACCAGTAGCCTACCCTTGCCATTAGGCGTGCGCACGGCGTACACGGCGAGCATCGGGTTGCTGCTGACCCCGCGCAGGAGGATGTCGCCCGGTTTGGCGAAACGCATAATCAGTTGCGCCGCGAAGAAGGTCGGGTACGGCGTGTTGAGCGGGTCGCCCACACCCGACGGATAGCCCGACGCCACAATTCCATAGTCGCCCCAGTTGCGCCAGCCGTACAGGATAGGCGAGTTGTTGTTGTTCACTTCGGTGGAGTTGTGTAAATCCCACCACACATAGGCGTCCGCACCTGCCAGTATCGCCCGCGCCCACGAATCTGCCATATAGAGCGCGTTCACCATGCTGGTGGTCTGCTTGCCCGGATTGTAGGCAACCGAGTTGTTCTCGGTGACGAAAATTTGCACTGAGTCGCCTGCCGCGCCCAAGTAGTCGCGCAGGATTTGGCGCGTTTGAGAGATAATCTCATCCCAAGTGCGCGTGTCGTCCAGCAGGAAGGCGTCGTCCTCGCGTCCGGGCATTTGCGGGTAGATGTGGATGTCAAAAAAGTCGGGCACGACGCCGAGACTGTTCAAGCGGTTCAGCAGCACGGGCGTCCAGCCGTTCTGGGTTTGCCCCGTGCGCGGGTTCGTGACGCTGAAGCGTTGGGTGAACTCGTGTTCGTTGGGTACGCCGACCACGCCGACCTTGATGGTGGGGTCTACGCCCTTCATGCGGGTCATCGCGTCCTGCGTAAAGTAAGCGTAGGTGTGCGCGTCGTGTCGGTTGGGGTGCGTGTCGTACTCCCAAGAACCATAGTTCTCGTTGCCGATAGTCCAGTAGCGCACGCTGCCGTTGCGCTGAATGTTGGCGTACTGCACCCAGTCAGCGGCTTCTTGGGGCGTGCCTGAGCCGTAGTTGATAGTGATATTTTTCTCCGCGCCGATGTCGTTCGCCACGCTGAGAAAACCGTCCGTGTTCGTGCCGTAGGTTCCCCCATAGCGGCGGTTGCTGTTCGTGCGCCAGTCGTACTCGTTGGAGATGGAGCCGCCAGGAAAGCGCATCATGCCAAAGCCTACCTGCCTCAGCAGTTGGCGGCGGTCAGGCGTCGTGAGGAACCAGTCCCAGCAGGCGACATTGATGCCGCGCATCGGCTGGGTGATGGTGCGCCCTGTCGCGTTGAAGTTGACCGTCACGGACGCGCGGTTGCTGACATTCGCCCGTAAGAAGCGGATGTCGTCGAGGTAGAAGGTGGGCACGCTCTGCCCCGAAAACTCGCGGAAGTGAATGCCCGTGAGGCGGTCACCTGGGTTGACCCCCAGCGCGCTGAGGGGAACCTGCACGCGCGTCCACTGATTCGCGGGCAGACTGCTGGCGAAGTTCGTGATGGGTACCAGCGGGCGGTCTACGCCGTTCACTTCCGCGCGAATGTAGAAGCGGGGATTGCCCGCGCTGCCTCCATGCACCCAGAACTCCAAGTGCGTAAACCCATCCACGACGAAGCCGCTGGGGTTTTTGAACCAGATGGACGACCACGGGTAGAAGTCCACGCGGATCGAATACTGCCCCGTGCGCACGGGGTTCGTGTTCCGCATGTCGCGGTTCGCCCACGACCAGTCTTCCCAGCGTCCTGCTGGGTAATCGCGACAGACAGCAGGATGCGCGAATTCGTCTGCATTCGCGGCTGCCATTAAGCCTACCAACAATAAGATGCTCCAACGCATGGTTTGCCTCCTTGCCTTGAACCGTTTCAAGGCGCACTCTATTATAGCACAGGTTTGGGCATAGGCGCGCGAAGCGTACAGCATCGTGTCGGGTAAAATCTGTGTAGACCGCCAGAGGCGGTGCGGTTGGCACTGCGAGCTGTTCTATTTGGAGGTGCGTATGCGTCGGTATCGGCTGTGGGCGGTAGTTGCGTTAGGGCTAATCGTGATTGGCAGTGGGTGGCGGTCTATGCGACCTGCGCCCGCGCCCGCACGAATCGTCACCTTCGGGAGCGAAGAGCGGTTAGCCCTTGAGCCAGAGAGCATCATCGTGTTGGAGTTCACAAAGCCTGTGCCTACAGGAATTGCTGAGAGACAGGCAATCTTGCAGCAATCAGGGCTGTTCCCGGAGTTTCTGAGTGATTGGCACAGGGCGGTGCGCTTTGGCGAACTGCTAAGCGTCTCGGAGAAGAAAGTCATTCTCAAGGTACACGACTGGTGGGGTCCTGACGAAATTTCCTACCGCTCGCAGACGGGGGAATGGTATAGACTGGCGGTGTATATTCCTGGCGAGCCTGACTTGGACCGTTTTGTCGCCAGCAGCCGTCCTTTGCCGCGCGACGGCAGCGTGCCGATAGGAAAAGGCACTTTCGGTCTCAAGGTACGCGGCGCGAACCTTATGGAGAGAGCGTCCATAGCTGTGCGCGACTTTTGGCGTCGTAGGTCGTCCCCTGCGCCTGCGGCGGTCGCCAAACCGCCTGTTCCCGCCCCCCAAACCTACGAACTGTTCGACGGAACAATCAAGGTAGATTGTCAGTGGTCGCGGATGGGGAATGTGCTGCGCCTGCATATGACGCTGCACAACCCGACCAAGAAGCGCATCGCTGGAGCACGGCTGAACCGCCTCCAGTTGGGCAAACAGTCGCCGCAAGGCGTCGTGTTCCCTGTTCAGTGGCAGGCGATCGAACCTGGGCAGTCGCTGACGCGCACTTTCGACTTCCCAGGCGGCGACCCCGAAGGCAGTCTGGCGTCAGAGTGGGAGACGGCGACACAAATCATCCGGTCAGAATAGCCCCAGCGTCGCCTCGCATCGTTTTTTTGTGAAGTGCGCTTCGGCGATAGTAGCCGCTCACCACGCATACGCTTCGGGCGCGGGACCGCCAGGACCAGGGAAGATTTCGTCCAGCCGCTTGAGGGCGTCCTCGTCGAGGCGGATTTCCAGCGCGCGCATGCTGCGCTCCAGTTGTTCCAGCGTGCGCGGTCCGATAATCGGCGCGGTTACAGCAGGCTGGTGCAGCAGCCATGCCAGCGCGACATTCGCAGGCTCTTCGCCCAGCTCCTCGCAGAACGCCTCGTAGCGCTCGATGCGGTCGCGGTACTTCTCCAGCATCTTCTGTACGCCTTCCGAAGCGCGTCGCCCTTCCTGAACGCCCTTGAGGATGCCGCCCAGCAGTCCGCTCGCCAGCGGACTCCACGGGATAATCCCGACGCCATAGTGCAAGCAGGCAGGAACGACCTCCAGCTCTATCATCCGTGCGTTCAGGTTATACAGGCTCTGCTCGGAGACCAGCCCCATGAAGTGCCGCTGCTTGGCAAGCTCCTGCGCTTGGGCGATATGCCAGCCCGCGAAGTTGCTGCTGCCCACATACAGAATCTTGCCCTCGCGGTAGAGTTGCTCCATCGCCTGCCAGATCTCCTCCCACGGGCACTCGCGATCCACATGGTGCATCTGGTACAGGTCGATGTAATCGGTTTTGAGGCGGCGCAGGCTGTCCTCGCAGGCGCGTTTGATATGCAACGCGGACAGGCGCGATTCGTTGGGCCAGTCGCCCATCACGCCGTACACTTTGGTGGCGATGACCACCTTCTCGCGCCGTCCGCCGCCTTGCGCCCACCAGCGCCCGATAATCTGCTCCGTAATGCCCTCGCCTTTGACCCAGCCGTACACATTCGCCGTGTCGAAGAAGTTGATGCCCAGATCCAAGGCGCGATCCATAATCCGATAGGAGTCCTCTTCACTGGTGTTGGGACCGAAGTTCATCGTGCCCAAGCACAAGCGGCTCACCAGCAGACCCGAACGACCTAAGTGCGTATATTGCATAGCCATAGCCCTCCTTGCAAGGAGCGTATTCGCGGTTGGCGGCGATTTTCCTTCAAGTTGGCAGGAGTCCCCCAGAAATGGTGGAATCTTGTCTACCATTATGACGGACTTCTTGAGGAAGCTTGCGGCGTTTCTGCAGGCGCATCCCGAAGGCGTGCAGGTGGTGCGCCAGCTCAGCTCGGAAGATACGATTGAACCGCCCGATGAGGAGGGGGGCTTCAGCCGCGCGATGCTTGTTGCCGAGCCAGGGCGCAAAGAGTTCGGCGTGTTCGAGGTGCCCCGCAGCGACGAGCCGACCCAGTTCACGCACTTCATCGACGGCATCCAGCACTCGCAGCTGCTGTATTATCAGCTCACCCAGTATGGCGTACTGCCCGTGGTCTACGGCTATGTGGCGGCGATGGTGCTGGAACGGCGCAACCGCGAGTTGCACCCTCTGCCTGCGCTCACCGAAGCGCACGAGGCGCTCTACCTCCCGCTGAAAGCGTTCGATGCGAGCCTGTTCGAACGGGCGGGGATTGCTGTTCACGATTCGCTGGAGGCACGCGAGTTGGGCGCGACCTCGTTCCAGACGATGCTGGTGCGTGCGGGGGCAACAGTGGCGCGCGTGCGCGACCAGCTGGAGCGCAAACTTGCCCTGCGCTGGATTGAGCAGCAGAAGCCCAACTCAGGCGATTGGCTGCTGGTGGACGGCTCGATTGCCGACCTGATGCGCGCGTTGGAGCGGCGACGGCTGGTGAATGTGGTCGGCGTCTCCAAGTCGCACCGCACCACCTATTTGGAGATCAACTGGATGTTGCAGGTGCTGGAGATGCCTGCGGGGTATCGAAGCAGCGTGTTCCGTCCCGTGCGCGAGGGGCAGAGCGAGGTCTACAGCTGGTATCTGCGCTTGCGCTGGCAGCAGGGCGCGTCGCCGACCTACGGGCTGGTGCGCGTGGAGACGCCCGTGCTGACCAGCCCCGACGACACGCGCGAGTGGGCAGACAAAATCTCGGCGTGGCTGCTGCAGGAGACGCGCCCCGTAAGCCTGCCCGACCCGCGCTATGACCGTTTGCTCTATCCGTTTCGGATGTGTGAACAGCATCTGCGCAGCCGCGCGCCCAGCGAACTGATGCTGCGCGCCGCCTTAGAGCGCGTCGGCGACGCGCGCGGCGTTGGAGCTGGGGTATAATAAGAGTATCCATGAGCCTGTGGGAGTGGCTGTTAGGTATCGCCTTGCGCGGGCTGGATGTCCTCCTGCACCTGTGGCAGATTGACCGCGAAATGCGCGAGGGGAAGTGGGACGACGACGCGGACGATTCGAGCCGCACGCGCAGGCTCAAGCGACAACGGGGGACACGCCACGCACTCAGGCTCAAGCAACAACGGGGGACGCGATAGATGCGGTGGCTGCTGGAGATCATCGATTGGTTTCTGCTGGACATCGTGTTCGGGCTGTGGGATTGGGCAACGGGACGCTCCCGACGCCACCGCACACGGTGAGGAGATTATACCAATCGCGCGTTCAGAGTTTATGAATTGCCCCCCTCCTTTAGGTTCCCCCCCGCTTCGCGAGGGGAACCGCGAGGGGCGCGCTTACTCGGTTCCCCCTGCGAGCAGGGGGAACCTTAAGGAGGGGGTCATCAACTGCTGTTTTTTGTGAACTTTGGCTCGGCGATTGGTATTACACCCACCTGCCGATTACGCCGAGCTTTTTGCCGACCTTTTCGAACGCTTCGAGCGCGTCGTCGAGGTCTTGGCGGGTGTGGGTGGCGTTGGGCATGGTGCGCACGCGCGCCTTGCCCTTCGGTACGGTGGGGTAGACAATCCCGACCACGAACACGCCTGCCTCGTAGAGCATGCGCTCCATCTGCTGCGCGACGGCTTCGTCGCCGCACAGCACAGGGGTGATTGGCGTCTCGCTGCCCATCGTGTCGAAGCCGAGTCGGTGCAGGTTCTCCTTCCAGTAGCGGGCGTTGTCCCACAGACGGCGCATCGGCTCGGGGTCGGTCTGCAGGATCTCAATCGCCTTGATAATCGCGCCGACGGCGGCGGGAGGCAGCGCCGTGCTAAACAGGTACGGTCGCCCGCGATTGATGAGCCACTCTTTGAGCAAGCGGCTGCCCGCGATGTAGCCGCCGATTACGCCAATCGCCTTAGAGAGCGTGCCGAGCTGGATATCTACCCGCCCGTACAGCCCGAAGTGGCTGGTCGTGCCGCTGCCGTGTTCGCCCAGCACGCCCGACGCATGCGCGTCGTCCACCATCACCACCGCGTCGTAGCGCTCGGCAAGCTCCACGATTTCGGGCAGGGGCGCAATATCGCCGTCCATGCTGAACACGCCGTCGGTCACAATCAGTCGCTTTTTGAAGTGCCCGCACCGCTTGAGGATGTCTTCTAAGTGGTTCATGTTTTTGTGTTCGTAGACATAGCCCTCGCTCTTTTTGTATTTCGCGCTGCTGAGGCGCACGCCGTCGATGATGCTGGCGTGGTTCAGCTCGTCGGAGATAATCACATCGCCGTCCACGAAGCAGGAGGGGATTGTGCCCGAGTTGGCGTTGAAGCCCGATTGGAACACCAGCACGGCTTCGGTCTTTTTGAACGCGGCGAGTTTCTGCTCCAGCGTTTCGTAGAGGGTGTTTGTGCCGCCGAGCCAGCGCACCGCGCCTGCGCCCGCGCCCCACTGTTGCACAGCTTCGATAGCGGCTTGCTTGAGGCGTGGGTCGTTCGCCAGCCCCAGATAGTTGTTGGAAGCGAGGTTGATGACCTCGCGCCCGCCGATGCGCACGCGCCCGCCCTGTGGCGTCTCCAGAATCGGCGGCTGCTTATACAGATTCTGCGCCTTCAGCTGCTCGATGCTCTCGTGAAGCCACTGCTGGAAGCCTGCGTTCATGGCTCGCCTCCTCAGTCGATGAAGTGGACAGGGAACCGCGCGGTGAGTTCGCGCACGCGGGCGCGAACATCCGCCAGCACGGTCTCGTCTTGGTAGCCGCGCAGCGCGTCGGCGATAAGTTCGGCGATGATGGGCATTTCAGCCTCGCGCATGCCGCGCGTCGTCACGGCGGGCGTGCCTACCCGCAGCCCGCTCGTCACAAACGGCTTCTGCGTGTCGTAGGGGATCATGTTTTTGTTGGTGGTGATCTGCACGGTGTCCAGCACCTGCTGCGCGAGTTTGCCCGTGACGCCCAGCGGGGTGAGGTCAATCAGGATTTTGTGGCTGTCGGTGCCGCCCGCGACGAGGCGGAAACCCTGCTCCTGCAGGGCGTAGGCTAATGCCCGCGCGTTCGCCTTCACCTGCTGCTGGTAAATCTTGAACTCGGGCTGCAACGCCTCGTGGAAGCAGACCGCCTTGCCCGCAATCTGGTGCATCAGCGGACCGCCCTGCAGTCCAGGGAACACCGTCTTGTCGATGAGTTGCGCGTACTCCGCCTTGCAGAGGATCAGCCCGCCGCGCGGTCCGCGCAGCGTCTTGTGGGTGGTGGTGGTCACGAAGTCGGCGTAGGGTACGGGCGAAGGGTACTCGCCTGCAGCGATTAGCCCCGCGTAGTGCGCAATATCCGCCATCAGGTACGCGCCCACCTCGTCGGCGATTTCGCGCATTGCGCCCCAGTCAATCTCGCGCGGGTAGACCGTCGCGCCCCCGACGATGAGTTTCGGGCGGTGTTGGCGGGCAAGGTCGCGCAGCTGGTCGTAGTCGATGAGTTCCGTGTCGCGTCGCACGCCGTAATGCACGACATTGTAGAGCATCCCCGAAAAGTTGACGGGGCTGCCGTGTGTGAGGTGTCCGCCCTGCGCGAGGTCTAACGCCATCATCGTGTCGCCAGGCTTGAGGACGGCGAAGTAGACCGCCATGTTGGCGTTCGCGCCAGAGTGGGGCTGCACATTCGCGTGTTCCGCGCCAAACAGCCGCTTCGCCCGCTCAATCGCGAGGTTTTCCACCTCGTCGTAGTATTCGCACCCGCCGTAGTAGCGTTTGCCGGGGTAGCCTTCGGCGTACTTGTCGGTCATCACGGAGCCGACCGCCTCGCGCACGGCGCGGCTGGTGATGTTCTCGGAGGCGATGAGTTCCAGGTTCTGCTCTTGGCGGGCGGTCTCGCGCTGGATGAGCGCGTACACTTCGGGGTCAACTTCCGCAAGCGACGCGGTGCGCTGCCGACGCACCATCTCGGTATAGTCGATGACGCTCATAGGGCTTCTCCTCACAGGGATTCTACCCGATGAGGTATGCTTGTTAAGATGGCAACCGTCGCCAAACGCTTGATGAGCGCAGCGGAGTTTGAGCGCGAGTATATGGGCACGCGCGCCGAGCTGTGGCGCGGGGAGGTACACGAGTATATGCCTGCCAGTCGAAGGCATGGGCGCGTCGCGTCGAACATCAATACCGCCGTAAACTACCACAGCAAACAGCATCGTTTAGGCGAGGTACATGCAGCCGAGACAGGTTTCGTCGTGCGCACGCCTGCAGGGGAGAGCGTCTTAGCGCCCGATGTGGCGTTCATCCGCAAGGAGCGCATTCCGCCCGACCTGCCCGACGAGGGCTTCTGCCCGATTGTGCCCGACTTGGTGGTGGAGGTGCTTTCGCCCAGCGAGACGCTTGCAGCCGCGCACGAGAAGGCGCAGGAATGGCTGGCAGGCGGCGCGACGCTCGTGTGGCTGATTGACCCGAAGCGGCGCATAGTGGAGGTATGGCGGCGCGAGGGGCTGACGCAAACCCTACACGACGACGATACCCTGCAGGGCGAGGAGGTGCTGCCTGGCTTTGCGTTCCCCGTGCGCGAGTTGTGGGAGTAGGCGCATGGCTACTCAACTCTCAATACCCGATACTGCCCACGAGTGTCAAATATCTCGGTTCCCGACTCAGGATGCTCGATTCGCTGGCGCACCGCACGATACAACGCCTCGATGAAAGCCAAGCGGAACTCAGAGAACTCCACTTGGAACCAGAAGGTATCCTTCTCGTCTTCGCCAGGATACTCCAATCGCCCGCTCGCCGCAATCTTGACCTTATCTCCCAGATGACCTGAGGTGCGACAGCGATACGCCACCTTCCCTTGAGTGATAAACTCTGCGGAGCGTACTAACAGGGTCTGTGGCTCGACTGTAAGCCGCCACTCGCCGTGCTCCTCTGGATCCAGCCAGCCTTCGGCGCGCAAGTGCAACAGACCGTCCTTTGAGCGTTTCTGCTCCAGCACGCGCTTCAGGTAGCGTCCGTAGCCTCGCCCAGCCACATGGAGTATCTCCCCTTCATCCATCGCGAAGCTGTCGATGTCCATCGGATAGAGCACCAGCGTCGCGCCTCCACGCGCCTGTTCGATAATCTCGCCCGACGCGGTTGTCGTGAGGGCTTCCCATTCGGTGTAATTGGCGTTGAGCTGGGTGTGCAAGTCTTTGAGCATGTAGTCCTGCACGGGGCGTGAGTTCAAGGATGTCCCCTCCTGGAATGGCGAGTTTGGGACAAATGGTGGTAGAGTTAGATAGGTGAATTGGTCGCCCCATATGGCAGCACGGGTCGCATCAGCGGTGACCCTGTATCGCGCATGACTATCCCCTGAGCGCCATCCGTTACGGGTCACGAAGAGCGTAGCGGACCAACCGCGGGCAATCTCTTCGTCCACCGCGCGCAGGCGTGCGAGGATGTCCGCGTCTTTACCAGTCGGCGCTTGACCTGCAGGTAGCAGACCTGCCGAGAGCCAGAGTAGTCCAACCAACAGTGTGTACCACAGGCGTATCATCTCGAACCACCTCCTAAAGCGTATTGGCGGGAATGCTGTATTCGGGACCTATTGTTGGGGAGACACCACCTTCACTACAGCATTTGAACCCGGGTCTACGATATTTCTGCAATATCACCAGCCCCCTCTTACAGCGATCTTGATTGTCCCAATTGCTCTGTTGCGAAGAGGGGTTCCGCACCCTGCGGGGAGGCCGAGCAGGGGCATGCATAAGTTCAACCAAATCGGCGCATGAGCAGGGACCTGAGGATAGACGGGCGTCTTCGCAACAGAGCATGTCCCAATCGTCTTCTCGTTGCCTTCCGAGAGCCGTTTCAACCGCAGCTCCACCATCTCATGCCCCCGCTGCAAGCCTTTGCGCACCTGTTGACGCGATGTGGCGGCATGGCATCTGAAGCCGCGTACCAACTGCATAAAGTAGCAAGTTGAGTTAGGATACAAACTCATCGTTCCGCTGTCGGAACTACGAACAGAGAGTTGTCGTTTTCTGGTATCAAAAACACATTCGCTCCAAGCTTGTTTAGTTGAGGAGCAATACGCAATCCTCCAGAACCTATCTTGACCTTCTTCGCGGTTGAGACACGGGACGCTGTTTCGATACTGAATAGTATTTGCAAAAGCGATTCGTCCGACGACTGCTCGTTCCCTTGGTTCGGTGACCAAGAAAAGTAGTCAACCCCGAAAGGAGCACCTCGTTCGTACTCCGAATGGATAAAGTCCAAGTCTACATTTTTTAGATCCAGACTCATCTGGGCTGATTTTTCTTCAGTGTGCCGAATGTAATCGAGTGCTTCTTGTAGCGTCATGGTACGAAAGCGGATATAATCTGGTTTCACATCAATAAGATCAACATATATTGGCATCCATTCCTTGAAGGGCGGTGATGCGTTCTCGTCACTCACAGGGAGGGGTTTGTCAAAGCGCAGCGTGTAGATGCTTCCTGGTTTGAGGAGCACATTCAGCGACGAAACAGGTTCGTTGGGACTGCCCGTCCGCAATACTTGCGAGGTAAACAGTCCAATCAATACCAGTCCCGTAATCAGGATTCCAATAATCACTATAGTTCGCATCGCGTTTTCTCCATTCAAGTTGAACCTGTGGGGAAGGATTGCTCCCCACAGGCCTACTCGCTACTTAGTCGCCACAGTTTTCTACAAATGGACCAGCCGGCGGTGTACAAACAGGCGGAGTTTTTATGCTTCCTATAGGGGGTGGGAAGTGCCAAACGACATAGGTACATATTCTGGTTTTACGATGTTGCTCGCAACATTCCACAACCCCATGAAGTCCTGTATCCTGAGACAGAGCGTTCGGTGTAATACAAAGAGCGGCTGTTGTAGCGATCGCAAGCCCCAGTGCTTTCGCGAAAAGTCGTGTGCTGGTACGCATAGTTCTATCCATCCTCCTCCTAAGAGTTTGCGGAAGGCACGCTCGTCGCCTCCTGCCAATTATAGTAGTCGACGCTGCCAGACTTGAGTACCCTCCAAGGGGTGATTGGCTGGGAATTTCGCCCCTATTTCTCCAGTTGCTGGCGCAGGTGCGTTTTGATGCGCTCCAGTCGCTTGTGTACCGCCCGCTGCGAAACGCCCAACCGCTGCGCAATCGCCCGCTCGGTGAGACCTTCCAGCCAATGCCACGCGGCAACCTGCCTGTCGGGTGGGCTGAGGTTCTGCAACGCCTGCTGCAGAGCGCAGGCAAGTATGCACGAATCGAACGGCTCCTGCGCAGTCGGGTCTTCGTACTCCACCTCTTCGCCTGTCTCCTCGTCGCAGGGCGGGTCGCACTCGCGCTTCGCGGACGCCCAAACGCGGTCGCAGAAGCGTTTCAGGTGCTGCCCAATCACGCGCACGCCCCACTGATAGAGCGAGCCGCCACAATCGGGGTCGTAGGTCGCTTGAGCAAGGCACGCCGAGTAGGCAGCCTCGTGGTAGAGTTCCTCGCGCCAGTCGCTGGTGTAAGGGCGCGGGGCGATGTGGGGTCGGCACTGGGCGACGCAGTGGTGAACGGCGCGTTGCAGTTCTGGGGGCAGGTCGCGTAGCAGGTCGTGATAAGGCTGGCGCGTCATGCTGCCCCCCCCCCCGTGTGAGGCGGTTGGTTATCAGCGAACACCGTAGGGTTGCTTGGGGAAACATCGTTGTCCTCCTGCGATAAAGTATGCCGTTGCAGGGGGGATTCCTGCTACTTCAAGGCAAATTTCGGAAACAGTTCGGCGGTGGGTATCATCCCTCTCCCTCTTGGTCAGCGAGCTGCTCCAGCTCCGCAATCACTTCAAAGTCGCGTGGGCGTCCTGCGGCGCGCTTGAGTTCGATGAGCTTGCGTAGCCCGACGCACAGGCAGGGGACACCAAACAGTTCCACCTCGACAGCCGCCTCGCGCAGCGCGTCGTACACGCCGCCGCCGACCACTTCCCCCAACAGGTCAATCGGTCCCGCGTCGGTGCTGAGCGTGAAGTTCAGTCCATACTGGAGCGTTGTGGCGTCCCACTGGAACGGCAGGTTCGGCGGCGCGTCGCGCGGGTACGGCGCAAACGGCGCGAGCGCGTCTGCCAATCGGCGCAGGTTCTCTGGCGTGCGCCGATACACGAGGTCGATGTCGCGCGTGAAGCGCGATGCGCCCCACACCACCGCCGCCAAGCCGCCGACGAGGATGAACTCCACGCCCGCGTCGTGCAAGGCGCGCAGCACCCGCTCGAAGTCGGTCGTTTCAGGGCGTTCGTCGGTCATCGCGGAGTCTTGCTCCTGCGCGGCGCAACTCGGCGTAGACGCGCCCCATCTCCTGCATCTTGCGCACGCGCTCGGTCGGCGTGAGCTTCAGGTTTTCCCGCAGCAACGAGCGGTCGATGAACTGCTTGTAATACTCAATCACAGGGTCAGGCTCCAACGACACGGGCACAAACTCCTCTGGGCGTTGCATGGCGGAATTGTACCTAATTATTAGTGCGTCTTCGGAGCTTAACCTCAAGCTGGCTGCTTTGTGCAAAGAGGATTTCCAGCTTGAGCGAGAACCAGGCATAGGTTCTCGCTCATTCCTGCGTTCAGGCGGAGCCCTGTTCCTTAGGGCTGCTTTTTGTAAGTGTAGGTAATCGGCGCGTTTTCTGTGAAACGGTAGTCTTCCACATAAGCCCACTCCACATCCCTTAGATGGACGCGGTCTACCACCTCTCGATACCAATCTTCTCGAAATACAGATTCCACCGCCTCGAAGCTTACGGTCAGCCGAAACAAGTCGAATGAACGATAGCCTACGGCTGCCACAGATATCTGGTTGCCTCGCTTACCCTCAGTGCGCACGACTAATCTCCCACCCCAGTACGCTTCGCGCACCAGATAAGTCTCGGGTTCAATAACCAGTCTCCATTCATCGTAAGCCCATTCACTTCGGTCAGATGGGTCAGGGAAGAAGGGATAGTTTGGGTAATACCCTTTCGCGCGCAGTTCCCATAGCCCGTCGGGACGGGTGGACAGCGCGACGGGCGCTAACTCTGCATAACTAAAACCGCGACCAGAGCACATAAGAACGGTGTCTTCCAGCATAAACGGCATGTAGCCACGCCTCCCTGCTAAACTGGGGCTATAAAGCGTCAGTTGATGGCTGTGGAATTTGCGCTCGCGAATGCGACCATCCGTACCAAAGTATATCAGTACTCGACGCTGTCGCTCTGCATAAAGGGTGGAAGTCTTCAATCCATAGAGCAAATCCTCCAAGAAGATGTGGGGCGTCTCGCCGTCTACGCGCAGCGTCGTATACTTAGTGATTCGATTAGGGTCGTGCCAAGTGTATTCCAGCAGCTCTTTTATCATCACTACCGAGTGGCGAGTAGCTGTGAGTTTATAGCGGGAGAGGCTGCTGTGCAAGATCTGCTCCCAATCGTAGGATTTTGGAACAGGGTTCTGTGGAGACTCGGCATATACGAGAACCTGAAACGCGAACTGACTCAGAAGCTGCTGGTCGCGTCTTTTCAACTCTTCTACCACGATGGCTGCCTTTGCTTGAGAGATATCTGGTAACCAAACCAAATGCGCAGTGTTGCTGTTAGCAGTTAGCCAGCAAGCCATCGCGAAGATCCCTAACGATTGCCTAAAGCGTCGCATTATCTCGACCTCCCTACTGTTGGCTGGTATTCTACTGATCTACTGCCCCCCGTGCAAGGCAGTTGGTTCTCTGCGAATACCGTAGAGTTGCTTGGGGGAACCATCGTTGTCCTCCTGTGATATAGTATGCCGCTGCAGTGGGGATTCCTGCCGCTTTGGCGGGAAATGTACCCTCTGAACAAGCGCACCCAGTCGGGTATACTCCTGCACACCACCAATCGGGTGAGACTATGAGCGATAGCCATAACCAGCGATACGACTGTGTCGTGCTTGGGGCTGGGCTGGCGGGTTTGTATGCGGCGTATCTGCTGCGCCAATCGAACTTCTCCGTGGGTGTGCTGGAGGCGCGCGAGCGCGTCGGGGGGCGAGTGCTGACCTTGCGCACGCTGGCGCACCTGCAGCATGCCGAACTCGGTCCCGAGTTTATCGACTCCAATCATCATCGCGTGATTCGTTTAGCCGAGCGTTTCAACCTGACCCTGAGTACGCGCCCTGACTTTTGGGGTGTATCGCCGTCGCCGCCGCTGGGACGCCGTGCGCAACGCGCGTGGCGTCGGTTCTGGAACGAGGTCTACGCGCTGGCGGCGCAAGTGCCCGACCGTTATGCGCCGTGGCATGCGCCTGAATCGTTGCGTATACTGGACTGCGTGACGATGCGGGCGTTTGCGGAGCAGTTGGGCGTGTGGGCAGCGGGCGAGCCGCTGTTCCGTCGCTATGCCCAGAACATGGAGGCGACGGAACCCGAAAACCTGTCGGTCTACAGCATCGCGGCGCAGGAAGCGTTCTACGGCAAGGGCGTATACGCGGGGGTGTACCGCTTCGTGGACGGCACAGACAGCCTGCCGCACGCGCTGGCGGACGCCTTCTGTGCGCTGGGGGGCGACATGCATCTGAACGCGCCCGTAGAGGCGGTTGAGCAGGCGCCCGACGGCGTGCGCGTCTATGCACGGCAGGCAGGCAAGCCGCTGGCGGTGCAGGCGTCCTACGCGATAGTCGCACTGCCGTTCCCCGTGCTGACGCAGTTGGAGTGGCGTCCTGCGCTGGCGCCGTGGCGCGTGGAGGCGTTGCAGAGCGCAGGCAAGGGCGCGGTAATTCGCACGCTGATTCAGTTCCGTCGCCGATTCTGGCGCGAGGAGCCCTTCCCGCGCGCCTACCCTGACCGCGCCGACATCAGCGCGATTTGGGAGGAGACCGACCTGCAGGCGGGCGAGTCGGGCGTGCTGTCGTTCTGGACAGGGGGCGACGCGGCGCGCCGCTGGGCGTCGCTTTCGGAACAGGCGCGCATCGACGAGTGCCTGCGCGTGCTGGAGGCGATGTACCCCGACTGCCGCACGCAGGTGATTGCCGCGCGCAGCTATGACTGGCAAGCCGACCCGTTCGCGCAGCACGCCTACATCCACCACGCGCCGGGCTACCTGACCCAAGCGTTGCCCTTGCTGCGCCAGCCCGAAGGGCGCATCCACTTCGCGGGCGACTACCTGAGCCTGTTCGTGGGCTACATGGAGGGCGCGCTCGAAGCAGGCGAACGCGCGGCAAACGCCGTGCAGGACGCGCTGCGACCGCCCGCGTGAGGTATACTCTCCCTACCGATGAGCAGAACCGTTGTGCTGGTCTATTCAGGCGGGCTGGACACCACCGTCTGCATCCCGCTGCTAAGGGAAGAGTACGGCTTCGAGCATGTCGTGACGGTCACGGTCGATGTGGGGCAGCCGCGCGAGGACATTGCCGACGCCGCCGAACGCGCCAAGATTCTGGGCACGGAACACTACACGGTGGACGCCCGTGCCGAGTTCGCTGCCGACTATTGTGTGCCTGCGGTCAAGGCGAACGCCGACTATCAGGGCTACCCGCTCAGCACGGCGATTGCCCGCCCGCTGATTGCCCAGAAGGCTGCCGAAATCGCGCAGACGCTGCCCCGTGTGGACGCTTTCGCGCACGGCTGCACAGGCAAGGGCAACGACCAGTTTCGCATCGAGTTCATGCTGCGCACGCTGATGCCGAATGTGCCCATCATCGCGCCGATGCGCGAGCGCAACATGACGCGCTCCGAAGAGATTGAATACGCCCGCGCGCGCGGCGTGCCCATCCACCAAAGCAGCGAGAAAATCTGGAGCATCGACGAGAACCTGTGGGGACGCTCCATCGAAGGCGGACGCCTTGAAGACCCCAGCTACGCGCCGCCCGAAGAGATTTTCCGCTGGACGCGCAGCCCGCAAGAGGCGCACCACGCACCACAGGTGATCGAAATCGCCTTCGAGAACGGCGCGCCTGTCGCTGTCGATGGGCAACGGATGGAGCCGCTCGCGCTGATCCAGTACCTGAACGAGTTGGCGGGCGAGCATGGCGTCGGGCGCATCGACATGATGGAAGACCGCATGCTGGGTCTCAAGGTGCGCGAGAACTACGAGTGCCCCGCCGCCGTGACGCTGATTACGGCGCACCGCGCACTGGAGGCGTTGGTCTGCACGCGCGACGAGCTACGCTTCAAGGCGCAGGCAGACCGCGCGTGGGCGGAACTCGCCTACGCGGGGTTGTGGCTCGACCCGTTCAAGGAGTCGCTGGAAGCGTTCATCCACAAGGTGCAGGAGCGCGTGTCGGGCAAGGTGTGGCTGCGCCTGTACAAGGGCAGCGCGACCGTGATTGGACGCGAGAGCCGCTGGGCGCTCTACGACGCGGCGACCGCCTCGTTCGACGACAAGTCGTTCGACCAGTCCGAGATGAGCGGCGCGGTCAAGGCGCATGGCATGCCGGCGCGCTTGTATTACCAGCTCAAGCGACAACAGGGATGAACCTTTATCACCTGCCGCTGGGCGAGGACGCGCCGTATGTGGTGCCTGTGGTGATTGAAATCCCCAAAGGCACGCGCAACAAAATCGAGTACGACCCGCAGCATGGGGTCTTTCGGCTCGATCGGGTGCTCTATTCGCCTGTGCATTACCCAGGCGACTACGGGTTCATTCCGCAGACGCTCTCGGAGGACGGCGACGCACTGGACGCGCTGGTGATTATCACCGACCCGACCTTCACGGGGTGCGTGATTATGGCGCAGCCGCTGGGCGTGCTGGTGATGGAGGACGACAAGGGGCAGGACGAGAAGATTATCGCCGTGCCCTACCATGACCCGCGCTTCGAGGAGGTGAACGAAATCACCGACCTGCGCAAGCACACCACGCGCGAGGTGCAGCACTTCTTTGAGGTCTACAAGGAGCTGGAGGGCAAGCCGACGGCGATGCTGGGCTGGCACGGCTCGGCGCACGCCCGTGAGATTATCGCCGCGGCGCATCAGCGGTTCAAACAGCGGTATGGGCGGTAGCGTTTGGCACGAAAGTTGCTACACGGCTAAGCAGAGGAGATGCATGCCTTCGGGGGCGTCGTGCTGCGGGGCGAAGCGTTTGTCGCGCAGGCAGTTTCGGCAGGCACTACGAGACTGGTTCGCGCCGCCTATCGACGCCCCCGCGCTTTGTTCTGCGAACCTTACCTGCTTCTGACTGAACCCCGTGTGGAAAGGTTCCCATCGGGAGGATGCGACCGATGGGACGATTGTGGGGCGTATTGTGGGGAGCCGTAGTTGTCTTGGGGAGTGCGTATGCGGATGTGTCCAGCGGCGCGCCGCGCACGCCGAACGGGCTGCTGTGGGCAGGCACGACCTTCGAATTGCGTGCGATGGCAACGGCGAATGGCACCCTCGTGGCGCAGTCGAATCCCGTACAGGTGCAGGTGGGTCAGGTCGTGCGTTGGCGGTGGCAGCTCGAGTCTCCGAACGGCATCTCTGTACCCCAAGGCGCAGAAGCAGTGTTTCAGGTGCGCTTGATTAACGACGGCAACGGGTGGGATTCGCTGACTTTCACGCTGGAGCGGGAGGAGCTGGAGAACCGCCGAAACTGGACGATTGAGCTGCGCGAGGCGCAACGCTGGGGTCGTCTGGTGCTGGACAACTCGGGGAATGGTGGCGCAGGGAGCATAATTAGCCCCGGCGGCGAGCAGCGCTACTTCGTGTGTACCCGTACTCCAGGTTGGGACGTGCCTACAGACGGCGTGTGGTTGCGGCTCGCGGCGCGCGCCACAGGCGCGGCGCAAGCGCAGGTGCTGGGCGAGTTTATGACGGGCGTCGTGCGTAGCGCAAGCGTGCCCACCCGCGCCTGGAGCTACGGCTCGCATACGAACTTCGTTCCTGCGACGCTGTATCAGGGACGGCTGTTTTGGATGGGTACGGACGCATCCGACAACACCATTATTTTTCGCACGCGCGACGCGGTAGAGGCAACTCAAGGGAGCGGCTTGGGCAACGAGCGAATTCCTTACGGGCGCACGCTGCGCAACTTCCGTCCTATGGGCTTTAGCGTTGTGCTGGGCGACGGCTGGTTCACGGGGCTGGGCAACCAGCTGATACGGATTGACTTGCCGCGCGTGGTTGCCAACAACACAAGCAGCGACCCGTATACGGTAGTCGCGTTCCCTGCTGGGGTGCAGCCGCGTCTGGATTTGGCGCCGTTGGCAGCGAACGGGCGTCTGTATGTGGCGGGCAGCGACCGTCGGCTACACGCGATTAGCCCCGACGGCGTGCGCGTGGGGCAGAGCGCGCTCCTGCCGCCCCAATACGGCGAGTTTTCCACGAACTTGGTGCAGATTGGGCGCGTCTTCTACATGGGCACGAATCAGGGCTGGGTGGTGCAGTTCGATGCGCTGACGGGCGCGTTGCGCACGGCGCGGCGCGTCTCGATGCAGCCGATACATAGCCTCGCGCCGACGCTGATGGGACGCGGGCTACTTGTGCGGGCGGGCAGCCGCGAGTTGTACGCGCTGCAGCCGAGCCAGATGAGCGTGCAGTGGCGACGCGCGTTCACGGAAGACCTTGTGTCGCCCGTCGTGGCGTCCACACAAAGCGAGGTCGGCGCGGTAGTAGACAAGCTGGGGCGGCTGTTCGTGTTCCACACGCGCTTCGGATTCAACATCCCGCTCTATCCGCAGCCGATTTTCGGGGATCAGCAGCTCGCCAGCGCGTCGGTGGCAATCGTGCGCCGTGCGCGACGCGAGGTCGGCTATGTCTATGTGCTGGGGCAGCTCGCACGCGAGGAGACCAATCCGCAAGCGTTGGCGCGTGTTGTGACGCTGGAGAACCCGCTCAATCGGTTGGAGTTTGGCGAAAGCACCCTGCATGTCGGCTCGCGCTACCATCCGAATCTGCTCATCACGGGCACGCAACAGGGCAGCTACTGCCTGCTGACCTCGCTTCGCGCCGAGTCGAACGGCGGCGCCGTCGCAGGGATACCGTTGCGATAATCGCGGCACGCCCTCGTGCATCGGTATTAGGTACACTACTGCTGCACGAGGGCAATCGTGAGAGGGACACGCGAACGGATTTTCGTGTTTGCACGCACAGGGATCGGCGACATCGTGTACACGATACCCGCGCTACGCGCGTTGCGCCGTCGCTTCCCCGAGGCGCACATCACGATTGAGGCGGGCGAGCGCGGGCACTCCCTGTTGCGCTATTGCCCCTATGTGGACGAGGTGTGGGTGCGTATCCGCCCACGCGGGCTGCGGGGCAAGCTGCGCAGCATCTGGAACCTCTATCGCGGCAGGTTCGACCGCGCCGTGATTTTAGACCGCAGCGACGAAAAGACCCTACACACCTTCCTGGCGCGTATCCCGCAGCGCTACGGCGTGCGCAAGCGGTTGTTTGGCAGGCTGCTAACCGCCAGCATCGAGTGGGACCCCAACGCACACGATATGAACGACCACTTCCGCAAGGTGGTCGAGCTGCTCGGCTGCGACACGAGCGACTGGCGGCTGGAGCTGTTTCCTGACCCGAAGGCGTACCAGAGCCTGCCGCAGAAGTTAGCGCAGGCTGGCTGGCGCGGCGAGCGACCCTTGATAGGCGTCAACCCTGGCGCGAGCGCGCCGCACCGCCAATGGTTGCCCGAACGGTACGCGCAGGTCGCCGACGCGCTGCAGCAAGACGGTGCGCGCGTGGTGCTGCTGGGCGGCGCGGGCGATATGCCGCTCGCCGAAGCTATCCTGAGCGCGATGCGCACCGAGCCGCTTACGCTCACGGGCAAGCTCACGCTGGACGAGCTGATTGTCGCCATCAGCGGGCTGGACGCGCTCATTAGCGGCGACACGGGACCCGCGCATCTGGCTGCCGCCGTCGGGACGCCCGTCGTCGGGCTGTACGGCGCGACCTCCGCGCGACGCTACGGTCCCATCGGCGAGAAGCATATCATCATCGACAAGTCGGACGCCTGCGAGGTGGGGCGGTCGTGCATGGCGGCGATTCAGGTGGATGAGGTGCTGGATGCCGTGCGCAGGCTTGCGTTCCCACGCCCATAGCGCGCCTACCCGCGCGGGAGGGGCACACGCGCCAGCATCGTGCGTGTCAAATGGGGGGTCAGGTCGCGGTACATCGTCTGTAAGTGTCGTTGCACCGTCGTGCTGTTCAGGTACGCTTCCAGCCGCGCCCAGTCCGCGCGGTAGTCCGCCTTCGGCAGCAGGTGGTACTCCTCGCGCCATGGGTAGCACTGCCAGTCCACCGCGCACACGAGGCGTGCGCCTTTGGTGTGCCCGACCACCAGGTGCGGCTCGGCGTAGAAGGCGCGCAGGTGGGGCGCGTCCGCGCGGCGCATCCACAGCCCTGAATAGCAGGTCGCGTAGTCGATAGCGCCTGCGGCGAGGTTGCGCCCCGTCAAGATGGGCACATCGCCTGCGACAGGCTCCGTGCGCGTGAGACCGCTTCTGCGGAACTCGGTGCTGCGCGCGGCGAATCGGATGTCGAACGCTTCGCCCAGCGGCGCGCCCGACCGCTCCCACGCCTGCGTCTCGGCGGTTTCGAAGCGGATGAGGTCGCCGTCGTAGCGCGGCTGGTCAAGCCACAGGCGCGGCGCGCCGACGCAACCCCGCCAGTCGTACAGCGCCAGCCCTTGCTCGCCCGCGGTGAAGCGCAGGATGACCGCCGACACACTCACTTTGGGGAACACCCGCCCGACGGCGAACACCTCCAGCCGCCCGTGCGCCGCCAGAAACCCGCGCAGCAGGCGAAAGTCGTCCAGCACCAGCCAAGTGGCGGGCGTGATGAACACCAGCCTGCCCGACGGCGCAAGCAGGCGCATGGCGCGCTCCAAAAACGCGCCATACAGGTTATACTTCCCGCGCCAAGTTTGGCAGGCGCGCTTGTAGTCCGCCTTGCGCTCGCGCAGGAGGTGGATCGGGTAGTGCGCGGCGTCGCCGACGATGCCGTAGGGCGGGTTGCCCAGAATCACCTCGAAGCGTTCGTCGGTCTGCCACAGCAGGAAGTCCGCCTCGTGGATGCGGGCGTCGGGTGGGCAGGTTGCGGGCGGGCGCAACTCCACGCCGACCAGCGCGTGCCCTGCGCCGTATGCTGCGCGGAAGGCGTTCAGGAACGGCGCGTCGCCGCAGGCAGGCTCCAGCACCCGACAGCGCGGCGCGGGCAACGGGGCAGTTAGCGCGACCATCGCCCGCACAATCTCTGGCGGGGTCGGCACATGCCCCAGCGAACGGTTGCATACTGCCATAGCCATAGCACTCATCGGGTGAGGTTTGATTGCTTTCGTTCCATCAACGCGCTCGCGTTCCTGCCGCGTGAGTAGGCGTGGTATAACATTGGTATAAGAGCATCTATATTAGAGGCGTCAGCTCGATGAGGCTCACTTCGGGGCGGGTGTACCAGCGAGGCACGGCGCGCCCGTGCGTAACGCCGCTGGTGATGTAGATGTAAGTGTCGCCCTCCTGATACAGTCCGTAGGGGTGTGCGGTTCCGTAGCGTGTTTTGGGGATGTAGCTGCGTCCAAAGAGCTGTTGCATCACGCGGTGCGCCGTGGTCGGCGCCCAGACCTGACCCGCATGCGTGTGCCCCGACACGATTAGCGTCGTGCGGTCGCGATACGGCGACAGCACGGCGTCGGGATTGTGCGAGAGCAGAATCACGGGATGGTCGGGCTTCTCTGGAACCCCGCGAAACGCCTGCTCCCAGTGCGGTTTGTGGCACAGCAGGTCGTATATGCCGACCAGCGTCAGGCGCGTGTCGCCCTTGCGCACCGTGCGGTTCGCCTCGCCCAGCACAACGACGCCCGATTCCTGCAGGGCGCGGATGACGGCGTCCTTGCCCGACCAGTGGTCGTGGTTGCCCAGCACGGCGTACACGCCCAGCGGCGCATGCACGCCCTGCAGCGCGCGCTTCAGATACGGCAGCCCGTGATGCGTATGCACATAGTCGCCGACGAGGAGAATCATATCGGGCTGCTGCGCCATCGCCGTCTCAAGGCATACGCGGGCGTGGCGCAGGCTCGCCTCGTCCACAAGGTGGAAGTCGCCCAGCACAGCAATCCGCACAGGCTCCGCGACAGGCGCAGGCACAGTCACCCAGCGCACGCGCGTCCACCGCCCGACGGCGAACCCCGCGAGAATCAGCGCAACGCCCGATAGCCCCAGCACGAATCCCCACCGCCCTCGCATCGAAAGCAGTATACCCACCCGCGTTGCGAATCGCGTCACGATGGGGTACACTTATAGACCGTAGCCAGCGGCTACAGGGGGAGCTGCGATGAAAGTGTATCGGTTGGATTTGAATGATGTCGTCCAGCATCCGGGACGGCGCGTAGAGTACCCGATCGAACTCTGGCTGGAGCGGGAAGAAGCTCCCCCGCTGGCGGAGCCAATTCGCGGCGTGCTGGTTGCCGAGAGCGGCGGGCGGATTTTGCGCTTATCGGGCGCGTTCCACACAGTGGTGTGGTTGGAGTGCGGGCGCTGCCTGGGCTACTTCCAGTTGCCTGTGGCGTTCGAACTCCATGAGGAGTTCCCGCTCGCGGGCACGCCCGCAGGCTTGAGCGCGTACGGCTACGCCGAAGTGGAAGATCGGGACTCGTTCCCCGTGTTCGAGGGGAACTGGCTCTATGCCGATGATTTGCTGCGGCAATATCTGCTACTGGAGTTGCCGATGGCGCCCGTCTGCAGGGAGGACTGCAAGGGCTTGTGTCCGACCTGCGGGCGGAACCTGAACGAAGCCAGCTGCGACTGTGCGCCCAAAGCGGGGCATCCCGCCTTTGAGGCGCTGGCGCGAGCGTGGTACAGTGAGGAGTGAGACACAAGGAGGCGAACGATGGCGAATCCGAAACGGCGACATTCGCACGCGCGCGGCGCGAAGCGACGCACGCATTATAAACTGGAAATGCCCGGCTTGAGCCGCTGCACGCACTGTGGCGCGATGGTGCTGCCTCACCGCGCGTGCCCCGTGTGCGGCTATTACAAGAAGCGCAAGTACGAAGCGGCGATTACCGCGCCGACCGCCGGCGAGTAAAGCATGCGCATCGCTGTGGACGCGATGGGGGGCGACCACGCCCCCCAAGAAATCGTGCTGGGCGCGCTGGAGTCGGCGCGGCAGGTCAGCTTCGAAATCCTGCTCGTGGGCGATACCGAGCAGATTGAAGCGCTGCTGCCGACGCGCGGGCGACCTGCGAACCTGACGGTGTACCACGCCTCGCAGGTCATCACGATGGACGACGCGCCGGTAATGGCGATACGGCGCAAACGCGACTCGTCGCTCGTGGTCGCGGCGAAGCTGGTCAAGGAGGGCAAGGCGGACGCGCTGGTCTCAATGGGCAACACGGGCGCGGTCGGCGTGGTCGCCAAACTGCTCTGGGGCGGGCTGCCGTATGTGGATCGCCCCGCAATCGCCACCGTGCTGCCCACCTACACGGGACGCTGCGTGCTGCTCGATAGCGGCGCAACCGTCGACTGCTCCCCGCGCCAACTGCTCGATTTTGCGCTGATGGGACAGATTTACGCCGCGCAGGTGCTGGAGATTCCCAACCCGCGCGTGGGGCTGCTCAATATCGGCGAGGAGGCGACTAAAGGCAACAGCCTGACCAAAGAGGCGTACCAACTCCTGCAAAGCCAACTGCGGGACGAGTTCGTGGGTAATGTGGAGGGGAAGACCTTCTACGAGGGCGTCGCCGATGTGGTGGTGTGCGACGGGTTCGTGGGCAACATCTTCCTAAAGACCAGCGAGGGCGTCGCCGAGATGGTGATGAAGGTCGTCAAGGAGGAGCTGACGCGCAACGCGCTCAACAAGTTGCCGCTCGCGCTGCTCAAGCCTGCGTTCGGTCGGCTCAAGCGGCGGCTGGACTACCGCGAGTGGGGCGGTGCGCCGCTGCTGGGCGTGGACGGCGTGTGTATTATTGGGCACGGACGCTCCGACCGCTACGCGGTGCGCCAAGCGATTTCTGTGGCGGCACAGGCGGTCGCCAATCGGCTGATTCCGACCCTGCGCCACGCGCTGCACCTGCTGCACCACGAGAAGGAGGGCTAACGCGCGGTGCGCATCACGATTCTGGGCTGCGGCACCTCGATGGGCGTCCCGCAACTGGGCTGCCGCTGCGCCGTGTGTACCTCCGACGACCCGCGCAACCACCGCACGCGCCCCAGCGTCCACATCCAGCACGGCGAGACGCAGATTCTCATCGACGCGCCGCCCGAACTGCGCCTGCAACTGTGGCGCGCAGGGCTGGATCAGCACCTGGACGCCGTGCTGATTACCCACACGCACGCCGACCACATCATGGGGCTGGATGACATCCGCGGGTTCACCATCTACACGGGGCGCGCCGTGCCCGTGTACGCCGAAGCCAGCGCACTGGACGACCTCAAGCGCGTGTTCCGCTACATCTTTTTCCCATACCCGCCTGGCGTTAGCACCCCGCAGATCGAGTTTCGCGAGCTTACGGGCACGCTGCAGATTGGCAATCTGGTCATTGAGCCGTTGCGCGTGTTCCACGGCGAGATGCCGATTCTGGCGTTCCGCATCGGCGACTTCGCCTATGTGACCGATGTGAGCTATATCCCGCCCGACACTTGGGAACGGTTGCAGGGGCTGCGGGTGCTGATTCTGGACGCGCTGCGTCGCCAGCCGCACCCGACGCACTTCCACTTGGAGAAGGCAGTTGAGGTCGCCTTGCAACTGCGCGCCCAGCGCACGCTGTTCACGCACCTGACGCACGACTTGGACTACGCGACCACCAACGCCGAACTGCCCGAAGGCATCGAACTGGCGTATGACGGGCAGGTGGTGGAACTGACTTAGGCTCACAGCGCATACGCGGTCAGGAGAACCTTTTCGCGTGTGGCTTGCATCACCAGCAGGCGCAGGGCGTTTTCATTTTTGGGGTCGCCATAGCGCACGCACAGCGGCATCTCGCGGCGCAGTGCGCCCACTTCGGGCAGGTTCACGCGCTGCAGCGGGTAGGGACGCCCCTGACGCACCTCCAGCCGCGCGAGGCGGTCTTGGGCGACGCCGTAAATCTGCGCGGGCGACTTCTCCTTCGGGCGCAGCACCGCCACAAACCGATAGCCGCTGGAATAGAACGCGCCCCACGCACGCGCCAAGCGCGGCACCTGCATCACGAGGCTCTGAATCTCGTCGCTGAGCAGGTCGTCAGGCGCGAGGTAGAACTGGTCGTCCAGCAGGGGCTTCTCCAGCACATAGTAGTACGGGGCTTGCTCTTGGTGGTCGAAGCAGATGACGCGCGCAACGCCCTCCTTGTCCACAAGCCGTCCAATCGGCACGGTGCGGGTCGGTTCGTCGGAGATGATTTCTTTTTCGGTGTAAATCCAGCCGCCGCCGTCGGTGTAGATCAGCGTTTTGCCTTCGTGCGCGGGGTGCAGGGCGTACAGGTCGCGTTGCATCAGGTGCGTTGTGGTGCGCAGCGTGCGCCAGCCGTTGCCCACCCACACACGGAAGTAGATACGCACTTCGTCGATAGTGAGCAGTTGCACAGGCTGACGCGGCAATTGCAGCACATCGAAACTGAGCGTCTCTCGCGGCAGAGTCTCCTGCCAGACTTGGCTGAGCATATCCCTAATTATATCGGCAGTCGCTTCTGGTATCTGTTGCGCAGGTAGATGCCGACGCCGTTCATCGTCAGCAGCAACACGAGCAGCACGATGATGCCTGCGGCGGCGTTCTCCTGAAAGGCATGCTGCGGGCGCGTCGTCCAGTTGTAGATTTGCACGGGCAGCACGGTGAACGGCGAGGTGAGGCTATCGGGCAAGCGACTAATGTAGACCACCGCGCCAACCACCAGCAGCGGCGCGGTCTCGCCCACCACGCGCGAGAGCGACAAAATGACCCCCGTGAGAATGGACGGCATCGCGACGGGTAGCACCGTGTAGCGCACGGTCTGCCACTGCGTCGCGCCGAGCGCAAGCGAGCCATCGCGCAGGCTTTTCGGCACGGTGCGCAGCCCCTCGCGCGCCGCCGTGATAATCACGGGCAACGCCAACAGCGCCATCGTACACGCGCCCGCGATCAGGCTCCTGTCCATCATCAGCGTGCGCACGAACACCTGCAGCCCCAGCAGCCCGTAAATTACCGACGGCACGCCCGCCAAGTTGGTGATGTTGATTTCAATCAAGCGCGTGAACCAGTTGCGCCGCGCGAACTCCTCCAAGTAGACCGCCGCGCCGACGCCAATCGGGATGGCAATCGCCGCTGTGAGCAGTAGCAGATACGCGCTGCCCACCAGCGCGGGCAAAATCCCCGCATTCTCCGCACGGCGCGAGGGGAAACTGGTGAAGAATTCGGGGTTCAGCCGCGCGAAGCCGTCCAGCAGGATTTTGGTCAGCAGCACCACCAGCGTCGTGAGCGCGAACAGCACAATCAGCGCGCCCACGAGTTGGAACAGTTGCTCGCGTCGGCGTTCACGGGCACGCCACTGCGGGGTACTTGCCACCTGAATCATACGCGCGCCCCCTT
>Ga0272449_1001153_pt1 | contig 28175 bp, 22 predicted proteins | sample YNPCB0241_FD_198679 | JGI IMG/M metagenome (GOLD analysis project Ga0272449, IMG submission 198679) | Hot spring sediment microbial communities from Yellowstone National Park, WY, United States - YNP-CB-024-1 | ecosystem: Environmental > Aquatic > Thermal springs > Hot (42-90C) > Sediment... | reverse complement strand
GTCGCCTCGATCCGTTAGTGGATACTGAAACTTCTTACAATTTCAGCCTCTTTGTGTTTTTTGTCGGCGTTGCAGTCGCCTCGATCCGTTAGTGGATACTGAAACTACAGGCAACGGGTGACGTACAACTTCAGACTGTATGTTGCAGTCGCCTCGATCCGTTAGTGGATACTGAAACGCGGTCGGCATTCAGGATCGTCATCTCAACCGTTCCTGTTGCAGTCGCCTCGATCCGTTAGTGGATACTGAAACATCGCATGACAAGATCGTGCGGCAGATCGTGGCGGTTAGGTTGCAGTCGCCTCGATCCGTTAGTGGATACTGAAACGACAGGTGTCAAGTACTCGGCACCAGAGGGACTTCATGTTGCACCCGCCTCGATCCGTTAGTGGATACTGAAACGGCGATCGTCTTCTCTTCATCGTAGTGGTTTCGCGGTTGCAGTCGCCTCGATCCGTTAGTGGATACTGAAACATCGCATGACAAGATCGTGCGGCAGATCGTGGCGGTTAGGTTGCAGTCGCCTCGATCCGTTAGTGGATACTGAAACTTGCCTCTGCCCAAACCTGGTCACGATCTATCGTGGTTGCAGTCGCCTCGATCCGTTAGTGGATACTGAAACGTAAGTTCCTTAATTGATCTAAATGTGTAGTAAACGTGTTGCAGTCGCCTCGATCCGTTAGTGGATACTGAAACGGGTGATGCGGCTGATGTCTGCCGCAAGGCGCTCAAGTTGCACCCGCCTCGATCCGTTAGTGGATACTGAAACGCGAGGTGCTGGATGCTCGACTCTCTGGACAAGATCGTTGCACCCGCCTCGATGCGTTAGTGGATACTGAAACGGTGATCGAGCGTGAAGGTCAGCGCTGGCGAATTGTGTTGCACCCGCCTCGATCCGTTAGTGGATACTGAAACAGAAGCGCCCCGTTATGTCATTATCATCAAGCACACAAGTTGCACCCGCCTCGATCCGTTAGTGGATACTGAAACTATACTATGATGGGAGGTTATTATGTTTAGCCCTTTGTGTTGCACCCGCCTCGATCCGTTAGTGGATACTGAAACGATTCGTGAATAATAACTTTTGAACCCGGCGTAGGTTGTTGCACCCGCCTCGATCCGTTAGTGGATACTGAAACGATTCGTGAATAATAACTTTTGAACCCGGCGTAGGTTGTTGCACCCGCCTCGATCCGTTAGTGGATACTGAAACTTGATTTCTGTTTCACCGGTCTGAATCAGATAATCAGTTGCAGTCGCCTCGATCCGTTAGTGGATACTGAAACCCGCAAGGATTTGCTTCTTATTTTTTGTTACCTTGCGTTGCAGTCGCCTCGATCCGTTAGTGGATACTGAAACATAATTTCGCCGCTTGCATCTGGCTGTTCAATGGCTGCCGTCCCCCATACTTCACGTTTAGCTTCATCCGCCTTGGCTAAGGGCACAAAGTAACTGAGTGCTTTTGGGGAACCGGCCTCCTCGAATTCGATAGGATCATAATCGTGTCCCTTGAGCCACTTCTTAGCCTCCTCGGCGGTGAACTTGTCGGCGTCAAAACGAACAGCCTGCAGAGTCATCGAATCTTCACCCTTGAGTTTTCCGAAAATGGCATGAATCCCATCTCCGAACTTATCGTTGACCCTTCGAAACGAATCGGGATCAAACTTCTCGGGATCCACCAAACGTGCCGCGTGTTCATTAGGATAGGGCATCTTCACCTCCGACCTTAAAATGCAAAAACGTCCTGAATGATGGCTTTTCACCACACACCCAGGACGCCTATTGTCCTCTTATTCTCGCCGGATTCGTTTTTCAGCCCGCTCCGGGCTCTCCGTTCCGCAATCCGGCAAAGTCGTTTCCAGACTCAATTGTCAATTTGATTGTGTCAAAGACTAAAAGTTTGTCAATATCTTTTCAACTGCCTCTTCAAACAGCGTTTTAATCCTGTCTTTGGTTTGCTCAAATGCCGGTCGCACATAAGGATAAGCCTTTGTGCCGGACCTACGGATATGTGCCCAAATCGCACGGGCAGCTTTCTGGATCTCATCCTTTTTGGTCTTTCCAATTCGCTTTGTGCGTACCTTTCCGGCAATGCCCTTGACCCTGACGAACTCATACAGCGGTTGACCCGGTTCGGTAACCGAAAGCGGCGGTGTATGCGGTCTTGTTCCGTATTCTACCGCCCGAGCATACGATAAACCACGCCCTACACCCACCTCAACAAAAATTGCATTCTCGGCCATTTGCACTTCACTCGATGATACACTGCCGCGCAAATCGCCGGTTACTACACTATCATTGTCGGTCAGGTTCTGTTTGATTTGGTCTTCCAGCAATTTGCCAGCCTGCCCCATTGCATTCCAAATTGGGACATAGATGCGATCGTTAAAATCAGACATCTTACCAATCAATTTCACAATTTCGTCCAAACCTTCAATCTGAAACTTTATTTCATCGAACATCTTGACAACCCATCTGAAAAATCGTATTATAAAAGCGGTGAGGATGTAGTCCGGACTAGCATACCGCGAAAGCGGAAGACTGGGGAGTCTCCGGCCCCCAGGCACCAACCCCGAAAGGGGGTTTTTTTATTACCATTTATCAACCTGTCTTTTTTCTCTAACATAAAGCGACCAAACTTTTCCATTGACTGCAGGAACAACAAGATACGACTTCGGCGACCACTCACGATAATAAACCAATGAACCTCTTCGCACTTTTACTCCATCGTAATCCCCTCGCAATATTTGTTCCAACATTTCCTCTGCTCGTGCTAGATCTTTTATCTGCGGCGGTTTTCCTTCATAACCGGTAAAATGCCGGCGAATGTAATGCCATCTTCGCTCACCGGTCACGGTAAATCCCCCTATTCTTGTTTCCGTTTGCCAATCCGTTAATTCTTGAACACTATTTCGCCAATTATCCCGCAACGGATGATCTACCGGTAAATACTTCACCTGATCCAGCGTCACCGGCGCAACCGCGCAGCGGCAATGCGGATGACGCGGCGGCAAGCCATCACCAAATTTCGGATTAATGTAGAACTTTTCTCCCAGACGAATTGTCTTGTTGTATAGTTCCCTACACTTTGGACATGCCCCCGTCTGTCCATCCAACCAGCGCATGCCGCGCACTACACCGCTTCTCTCATAACCCAACTTTGCACCTTGCGCATGCGCACGGATTACCTCCGTTCTGGCAATACGCATGGCGCGCCATTCCGGAAAGACATTCTGCTCTCGGTTGTCCCTCAACGCGGCAATCTCATCCCGAATTTGATAAACCGTCTTTCCTCCGCTCAAACCCGCAGTCACAATTTGGGCAATCCCCATCTGGATATCGGGAAAAATACCGGAAACAAGCTTCCCTGCCTGTTGCTGTGCCCACTCCAACGCAGCAGGTTGAATGTAGTCCCATCGAATATCCATCTGCAACTTACGACTTGCGGTTTTAGTCCCAACCCTCATCGCACTCAGTATGGACTGGGATAGTACTTCTGCCAGCTTTTTATTCCATGCTTGCCACCACACCTGATCATTCAAGCGGGCCAAAATAAATCCCGGCAAAGGCTCATCCTTTACAATTTTGGAAACGCCGGTCAAATCTTCGATAAACTCACGCCACCAGCGGATTAATCCACTCTGTATTTCTTCTTCTATTTGCTCAAGCGCGCTTTTTACCCGATTTGCTGCATATTCCGGATGATACGGCTCAACCTGCTTTTCTAAGTCATGGGTAACGAAAGGGCTGCGCTTCCCCGACCTCCTGAGCGGGGAGAGAAGACGATAAAACCGCTTTCTCCAGATACTGAGTATCCTGAAGGGCATTCCGCGCCTCGTCAAAGATACGATCGAGATCCTCAACAGATCTCACGTCTTGCAAGGATTTGACAATCTTTGCATACAGGTCTTCAGGGATGACTTTGCTGTAGAAAACAGAAAAGCGATCACCGTGCTTGAATTCGCGCCGCGCACGGTCACGCCAATCGTTCAATTCCGCCTTTATGGCCCTTTGTTTGAATGAACGGCAAAAACGTCGAAATATCCTGCTGCACCGTAGTTCGGGATCCGTCGCGATATTCAACAGGTACACCAAGGCGATCCTGTACATAGGCCGGCGAAAATTCTCCCATGCTGAGATAAATTTGATCAACTTGCGCCCGCCGCAATTCATCTTCCGGCGGCTCAAGCCCAATCCAGTTGCACCCGCCTCGATCCGTTAGTGGATACTGAAACATAATGGGGCGTCCCGCCGGGACGCCCCATACTCATCTTGATCCGTAAAGCCCCCATCTTTGTTTGGTCAAACGATTCTCACCAGATTCTTCCTCCAGAAAAACCAAAAACACCTGATCCGGTTGACTTAAAACGGTTTCTCCTATAAAGTAAATATCGAACCCCTAACGTGGAGGGAGCACGTGGAGATTCGGCTCAGAACCCTAACCCCGCTATGGACTGGGGGTGTTGACCGTACCCCTGACCGCTTACACGAGACCGGGTTGATTGGTTCGCTGCGCTGGTGGTATGAAGCTCTGGTGCGCGGCCTGGGTGGCTATGCCTGCGACCCGACGAGCGAAGTACCAGAAGCACGTTGCGCTTTCGATACTAAAGCCTATGAACACGCTAAGGATAAGGGTCAATCCGAAGCCGAAGCCATAAAAGCCGGCCTTCATCAGGTGTGCCCGGTGTGCTACCTTTTCGGCACCACCGGCTGGGCGCGTCTATTCCAACTCCGGTCCATAGGCGAGGTTAGTACAACATCTTTACACTTCCGGACGACACTTAAACTTAACCGAAACTGGCTCCAAAATGTTTTGGGCGGGCAAGATAAATCCCTAGAGGGGAAAAAGATCCCTTATGGAGTTTTACGGTTTCAGATCATTCCGCGACGTCATGATGCCGAATATGCTATCACTCAACTGGCGCTTATCCTGCGCTTTGCGGCTGATTATGGAGGAATTGGCGCTAAAACCCAATATGGCTTTGGGCAGTTTGCTCTCATAGATGGGGTAAGCGAGAGTGTCAAATCAGGTCTTCAAGCGTTACAGGCCAAGATAGGCGCAGGATTTCTCCGCTCCACGGGTCCCACGATAAGTACGCCGTTTGATCTAAACCACTTTGTGAGTCTAACTTATAGGATTTCCCAAAATGCATTGAAGGACTTTTTGACCGACGCAGCCCACTTGGGTGCCGAAGAGAAGAAAAGCGAGTCCAACTACATACCCTGTGTATTCGACTTGCGCTACCGTGGTAGTGGTAAAGGGAAAGTGTTGGGCCTGCGTGCATGGCTCAAAAAACAGGGTTGGACGGAAACTACGGACCCGAAAAACTTAGGCGAAATTGATATGCTTTTAGGCTCACGCTCACGATGGGGAAACCCCGAGCAACAGCAAGCCGTTGATGAAGATGTCCGCACCGGCAGCCGTGTTTTCTTTGGCATGCCTTATAAGAACCAAAAAGATTCGGACGAATATACGCTGCGCGTGTGGGCATTTTGGCCGCCCGAACTTAACCCGAAGGTGAAAAATCCACAAAAACTAAGTGTACTCTTGAAGAGTTACCTCCAGAACTTGTTCGGGTCAGTTCAGCCCACCACCGAAATGGTGGGCAGGGAATGGCTGACACAATTCAAGGTGAGATAAGAGATATGGCCTACGATTACTTCTTTAATCTCTCTGTTAAAACCGATCCGACCACAACCGAAGAATATACAATGCGCTATCATGCCCTGGTCAAGGAAGGTAACAAAAAAGGGGCAGATGATTTGCGCGACGGTTGGCGCCAACAGGCAAGTAGAGTATCCATTCCTGTACCGAACGGTGAGGTATGGGAGAAAATTGCCAAGCCTCAGGTCGCATTGAATCTCCTGCCGGAGGGGTCATTCTTCATCCAGTTTACGTTCACTCTGGCTAAGGCCTATCTCTCCAAAGATGATCGTTCATTGTACATTATTGATAATCCCATCATTCGGGAAAAGGTTTTCAACCTACCCTTCATTCGCCCCACCAGTTGGAAAGGCAGTCTTTATTCCGCCCTTTGGCAACAAGGGTATACTCGAGAAGAGGATGCGCGCCTGCAACGGTTGTTCGGTGAAATACGCGGCGAAGACTCCGGACGGGCGGGGCGGTTGTTTTTCTATCCCACTTTCTTCACACAGGTCGGGCTAGAGGTGATTAACCCCCACGATCGTCAACGGCGCGTGGGCAAAAACCCCATCCTGCTCGAATGCGTTCCTGCCGGCGCCAAAGGGATTTTCAGTTTACTCTACGTACCTTTTGATCGTATCGGTGAGGATCCATCAGAGACCCGGGCTCAAGTCCTTGCCGATCTGGATTGTGTGGTGCAAGGGTTAGAAGCCATGTTCCTCACCTATGGTTTCTCTGCCAAGCGCACCAGTGGCTATGGTACTGCTAAGGATGAAATTACCGATTTAGTCATCGCTACTCGTGCGCAAGGGTTTTCAAAAAACCAAACCACCTTCAGCCAATTGAAGCAGGAGGTGGAAAATGTCCGCTTCTAATCTACAAGTCTTACAGACCCATCGGGATGCCCTGCTCCTGGCGGAAGTCGCGGCCTGGTTGCACGATATAGGTAAATTATGTGACACGCACATCAAACACAAAAGTGAACAACCACAACCACAATGGCATGATGATAGTTACAAGGCAATTGTGGATGATCCTTCTACCGTCATCCGGTTGAGTCGGGCTGCAGCGAATCTCAAAAAACCCAATTTGATAAACTTCTTGGTGGGGCGTGCTAAGTCATCTCTTACAGCCGCTAAATTCATCCCCCAAGAAACAAAACGAACCCTGGCACAAACACGAATAAATGTATTGAATGAAGAATACACGCTGGCAGAGTTAATCATGCTGGGGATGCCAGAGTTTGCCAGTAGTCAAAATCGCTCTCAACTGTTAGATGGAAAAGCGGGTTGGTTGGCCGCACTTTTAGGTGTCTGTCATAGCGAAGCCCATGTTGATAAAGAAGAACCCAAATCCAATGTTGGTGTGCAAAAATCACCCAATGTTTTTTCAAGCAGTGCTTTTGGTTACGAATATCAGAATTTTATCCTTGGAGATCAACAAATAAGTCTGGATGCACGTTTGGCGGCTCTTAAACTTCCTAACAAAAATCAACTTGTTCTCCCTCTAACTCGCACTCTAATTGCACGACTAATGGAATACGGATTGGGGGATACCAGACGTCCGATCAATGAAGTGTCTTTGGCTGATTGGTCGGGCATGGTAGCCGCGTTGTTTAAATCGGCTTTGGCCGGTGCCGTCCTCGAGAACAAGCGACCTGAGATTCGCGGATGGGATCAGAACAAAAAGGGCATTGATCATGATCTTCATTGGCGGATTTTACGAATTAATATTGATTGTCTCGGTTTATATGCTAAAGCCATCAAGATTAGTGACTTGCTTGGCTATCAAGATGTTATTGAGAAGGCCTACGAAGAGATTAAACGTCTAGTGGAAGACGAGTATCCCCTTGGCAACGAGATCTACCGCGATACCACCGGAATTTATTTTACTTTTCCCAATATTGATCTTCCCGCTGATTTGGCACAGGAGATTCGCCAATGCATTCAAAATATCGAGATGGAATTAATGCCACGGATCGCCGTAACCATCGGCAAGAATGGAACTGTGCGGGACGAACTTAGGACAATTTTGGCTAATGCGCGTTATGAGGCGATACAAGAATTAACATACCCGTTCGACTTCCACCTTCTCATCCCTTATTGGCAAGAACAGTGGAATGGCGTTGAGAATAAGAATCGAGAGGTCTGTCCAGTCTGCCGTTTGCGTCCCAAGCGCGAAGATAAGGAAGTTTGTGTCACATGTGAGCAGCGTCGTCTTTCGCGGCTTGGGGTATGGGAAACCAATCCACAGCAAACCATCTGGATCGATGAAATTGCCGATCATAACGGACGTGTTGCGTTGATCGTTGGTAAATTTGGCCTGGAAGACTGGCTCTCTGGTGAAATGATCCAGACGCTCCTGTTGAGGGTGGAAAAAAATAATTCTAACGGATGTATTTCTAAAAATCCTTCACCAGCGCGTATACGTCGTGTTTGGAAATCCTGTCTCCAATTTTGGTCGGAAACGGTAGAAAAAGAGATTCCTGCGACCCAGAATTTTGGAGAGCAAGGGGATCAACCCACCCGTCGCCTGGTTAGATGGCTGATCGTCCCAGATCGGAAAACCGGTTGGCGGCCTAAAGTGCCTTATGACGGACAAATAAACGGGAAACCCATAAGTCTGCTATGGCAAGAATCAGATAGGTGCTTCATTACGATCAGTAATTTACAATGGGTAGATAGAATCAATTCAGGGCAAACGGTCACCGTCAAAGACCCGGATAAACCCGATCAGATTCTCTCCTTTGCAATTGAAAATGCAGCACCAGCCCGCGATGAAAAGGGCAATTATCTGCCTTTCCTCCCCTTACTTCGTTCGCCTGATATGTTTCTGGCGTTGGTTCCGGCTGTTGAGGCGCTAGATATTACAATGAAAATTCATGAAAAGTACCGGACATATTTTGGCAAAGTCCAGAATCGGTTGCCTCTCTTCCTGGGGATGGTGTTCTTCCCCCGTAAGACGCCCTTGATGGCGGTCATGGATACGGCGCGGCGCATGTTGAATCAGGTCTCACTGGATAAGGAGACCTGGACGATTTCCTCCGTCCAGGATGGACACATTACCTTTAAGAACGGCATCACCTGGACCGTGCCGACCCAGATGGGGGATGGCTCACCGGATGTTTGGTATCCCTATTGGCAGGTGGAAGGCAAACCCACCGACCGCACCCACTGGTTTATCGGCCCGCAAGGTGAGCATTGGGTGCACGTATCGGACTTGCGCCCCGGTGACCGGGTAAGGGTGACGCCATCGCGCCTGGCATATCTTTTCCTCGAAACCACGGCACAACGCTTTCATTTCGATCCCAGCCGTGATGTCCTGCTTCTGGATGATCTCGACGCCATAACGAAGATTTGGTCGAACCTCAAACAGAGTGGCATCAGCGATACTGCCTTACAGGGGTTGTGGCACCTATTGCAAATCAAAGCCGAAAGTTGGGGCATAGCAAGCCCTGAATTCGGTCATCTGACCGAAACTGTGCTCAAAGATGCCGGACTGTACCGACGCAAGGGCACGGACGACAAGCCTGGGACGGATTGGTTGACCCCCGCAGAGGTCACCAGCCAGAAATTTTTCCGCAGTCTAGAACTGCACCTGCGCATTCTCAAACTGCGTCTGAAGGAGCCTCAACATGAGCGAGAACCCATCGAACAAGCCCTATGAACGCCTGCGTTATTTCGGCCTTGCCCTCGACCCCATTCACGTGGGGAGTGGAGGGTACCGCTTGGGGCGGGTGGATATGAGCATCGTGCGCGAGCCGGGTACTCTGCTGCCCAAAATTCCCGGCACCAGCCTGGCCGGCGCCTGCCGTGCCTATGCCGCAATGCAAGAGAATGGAAAATATCCCCGCTGTGCCGGGCAAGGGCAGGCCAAGGGAACAAATCAGGGACACTGTGGACAACCGGACTGCCCTATTTGCGTCACCTTTGGCTTCAGTCAAGGGGAGGGGGGTAGTTTTCAGGGGCTGGCCCAGTTTTTCGATGCCCGACTGGCTTTCTTCCCGGTGTATTCCCTGGCTGGCCCGGTGTGGGTCACCTGCCCCATGGTGCTGAAAGACCTGGGCAGTGCTATTCAACCCAATCTGCAGGATCATGAAGTTAGGGTCACTTCTGGAATCAAGCACGAGGGAAAACTCAACCTGGGTTGGATACTGCTGGAAGTGGCAAAGTCACCCTTTAAACTGGATGGAAACCTAACGGCCATTCCCGAGGACATCAAACAGCGTGCCGTCTTAGTTTCGGATAAACTCTTCGCTCATATCGTCAACGATAACCTCGAAGTGCGCACCTCGGTCAGCATAGATCCCCAAACCGGCGCGGCGGCGGAAAAGGCTCTCTTTACGTACGAGGCTCTGCCGCGTGCCAGCGTCGTTTATCTGGATATTGTGGTGAATCACCCTAGGTTCTACCGCATTGGGGATAAGATCCCTCTTGACGGCGATATGGCAAAAATCCAAGCAACGGTGCAAAAAGGACTCAGCCTCTTTGAGGTGCTCGGTATCGGGGGGATGAACACCCGGGGTATGGGGCGGATGCAGATGATCTTAAGCCTAGGAGGCGCCTCATGAGCGAAGAGACTCGGAATCTGGATCAGCTATGTGCCAAGGCTGGCTACGAGATGGCCAAAGCAGTCTATGATTTCCTCAAGGAGCAGGCCGACAATTACCTAACCAAATCGCTGGGAGTGTTGCAGGAAAACGGCCTCTATGCCTTCTTCCTTTTTCAGGCTTCGCGCGGTAAACGTGAGAAAGATGGGGCTAAAGCACTACAAGACAAAGCCCAAAAACTGCTCCATATGATCGGCATTAAAGGTTTTGAGACGACGGAGGATCCGCTGATCGGGTATCAAGACCTGGCGACAGACCTCGATCAATTGCTGTTGGCCAAGCGTCTGCTCGAGCAAGCGCTGATCTACGCACGTTATCACGCCAAGGCATTGGAGGAGTAGGCTCGATGGCCTGGGCAGTCTATGATGTAGTCTATGAACTGCGCAGCCCATTGCATGTCGGTTACGCCAAAATCGGCAACCTTCAGCGCACACGTTATTATCTCCCGGCGCGCAACCTCTGGGGGGCCGTCACCGAGGCTCTGACCCGACGCGGCTTTTTAACAGACTCTGAATCCCCAGGGGACTACCCGCGTGTGGGCGAATGGGTCAAGGCGCACTGTGCTTTTGGCTATTGGTTTGTGCACCACGAATCACAAGTGCTAAGCCCGTGTTATAAAGAGAAAGGTTTGTATTTTGGCTCTTTCAGCGCGGCTGAATTTGAACGCTGCTACCTCGCCTCTCATGTGACCACGGCGGTGAACCCGGATTCCAATTCTGCCGAAGAAGGTAGCCTGCACGAAGTGGAATACATTGCCCCTTATGCTCGCGACGCTCAGCCGACGCGCATCGGGGGCCAGGTATTCTTAGATGAGACAGCCCAGAGCGTTCTGGGCGATGAGGAAAAATGGCGTTCTTGGCTGGGCGACCTGCACGTTGGCGGTGAACGCCGCTATGGCTTTGGAGAATTGCGCCTTAACGCCTTCAGTCTTTCCTCTTCCAAGAATTGGGTATTATCCACAGCCCGGCCACGCATATATATGGGCCAAAGCATGCCTCTACCAGCACATGTCAACGTCCAAGGTGTGAAAGCCAAAGGGCAAATTGAGCCGTGGCTCGGGCGTGAGACCGCCGAAAGCACACGTTTTGGCATGCGCCTCACCCCTGCCGTGCTGTGCTGGGTGCCGGGATCCATCCTAGAAGAGGATGGAGAGTTTGAGATCCACCCTTCCGGTATCTGGCAAAAAGTGGACTAACAACCGAATACGTACTCTGCTCCCCTACGGCCCGCTGACCGTGGGCAGGCCCGCCGCCGCCCAGGCTTTGATCCCACCGCGCAGGCTGGTTACCCGGGTAAAGCCGGCCCGCAGCAGGATGTCCCGCCCTTCCTGACTGCGGTTGCCCGAACGGCAGTACACCAGCACCGGGCGGTCGCGCGGCACCTCATCCACCCGCGCCGCCAGTTGCCCCAACGGGATCAACGTGGCGCCGGGGATGTGCACCTGCGCCCATTCCTCCGGCTCGCGCACGTCCAACACCAGCGCGCCCTGCTCGCGCAGTGCCGCCGCCTGGGCTACATCCACCTCCGCGGGAAGCGCCTCGGTCGGCTGGGCGCGCAGTAAGTTGGGCAATGCAATTGCGCTCACCGCGATCACCCCGATCACGACGATCCACACCCACAGGGGCAGGCCGGCCCGCGTCACGCGAGCGGATTTTGACGTTCCTTTACGCTGTCCCATTACATTCTCCCTGATGCAACGAATGATTAACTCTGCTCTTTAGATGTAGGGACGGCGCAAAGGTTGCACCGGCGCGGGCCGGCCAGGGCAGGCTACCACCCCGGGGGGAGTGTTTTGACCACCGCGCGATTGACGCATAGCACATCCACCGACCAGGTCTCTTCGCGGTCGCCGTGGGTGGCGATATCGGTAAGGATGCCCCAGACCGCGCCCTGCGGCACCATCTCTGCCTCCAGCAGGATGCGCTGTGTGCCGACTTCAAGCAGGTCGCCGAGCCGCGCATCCACGCCCACCACCCCGCAGGCATAATCCCGGGTGGGAATGTCGGTGAGATAGAGGCCGTTCTGACGCAGGAATTCAGGATAGTGGCGGAAGAGGAAGGTGGGTTTTTCGGTCGCCAGGTAACTGCCGCGGTGGATGCACAGCAGGTTGGCGTTCCAGGTCTCTTCCGGGCGGTTGTGGGTGACAAAATCCAGGTAAAGCATCCAGTAATCCCCACTGAGCGCGGCATAAGCCTGCCACACCACCGCATGGACGCCGTTTTCATTAATGTCCCCCCACTTCGCCGCCTGCCCCACCACGCCACAGAAGATGTATTCGTCTTTGTGCAACCCGGTGTCGTAAACCGCTTTGCCCTCATCGTCCCCGCTCGGTAGATCCCTCTTTTCAATGTAATCGAAGACCCCGCCCTCCCCCTTGCGATCCAGGCACAGCAGTGTGATCACCCACGTCTCTTCCGCCTTATCGCTGTGGGTACGAAAATCGGCCGTCAGCCACCAGGTGGATTTACCGTGCGCCGGGCTGTATTGGGGAGAAAGGTAGGCTTTGAGGATGTCGCCGTGACCGTCCTCGTAGATATCCCCGTTCGAAGCCAGCATGCCCACCACGCCGCAGACGAACTGATCCGCCGACCAACCGGTATCCAGCACCTGCCCCCCGCGCAGGGGGAATTGCGCAAAGTGCGCCTCCACGTTGTTCAGGATGGCAAACAGCGGGTCGAGGGGGATCAGGCCGGGCCGCCAGCCGCTCAGCAGTTTAAAGGCGTTGATAAAGCCGGGCTTGCTCACCGTATCCGAGCGTCCCTCCGCCGTGGTCACGGTCAGGCGAACGTCGTAGAGGTTAGACGTGGTGTAGGTGTGCACCGGGTTGCGCTCGGTTGAGGTGGTGCCATCCCCGAAATCCCACTGCCAGGCGACGATGTGGCTGCCGCGCGAGGTATCCTGGAAAGCCACCGTGAGCGGCGGCTGCCCGCGGGTGGGCGCGGCGGTAAAATCGGCCTGCACCCGCTCCAGCACGATCACGCGGTCGGGGGCGGTGTAAGTGGCGGTATCCTCGGCACTGCTCACGCGCAGGGTCACGCTGTAACCCTCCGGGCGCGGGGTGGTGTAGATGTGGCTGGGGTTCTGCTCGTCGGAGGTCTGCCCATCGCCGAAATTCCACGCCCAGGCGGTCGGGTTGCCGCCGGAGCGGTCGGTAAACTGCACCACCAGGGGTGCCTCGCCCTGGCGCGGGCTGAAGGTAAAGCCTGCCGTCAGCGCCTCGCCCACCACCAACACCTCCGAAGCCGTGGACGACCCCAGGGGATTGGTCACGGTCAACTGCACCGTGTAGCGCCGCGCCTCCATGAAGGTATGGGTGGGATTGCGCTCGTTCGAAGTGGCGCCGTCGCCGAAATCCCATGACCACTCGGCAGGATCGCCGCTCGAGGTATCGGTGAACTGCACCGTGAGCGGGGCACTGCCGCCGCGGGGGGAGAAGGTGAAGCGGGCCACCGGCGGGTTAGCCACCGGCATCAAGATCGCTACACCGGTCGTTTCGGGCACATTGGGCCAAGCGAAGACGATGCGCGAGCGCGGCGGCACAGCGCTGAAATCCAGCCCTTGCAGGTTGAGTTGAATCTGATAGGGGCTGGTGCGGTAGGGGAAGAGTTGCAGGCCGGGGATGGGGTTGCCGGTCTCATCTGCCACGTAGGCGCGCGGGGCATTGGCGTCCACGTAGTTATAGCCGGTGAGCGTGATCAGGCCGGCGGGGAAAAGCAGTTGCTCCCCCACCCGCACCACCTCCACGCTCTCGGGAATCACCTGGCATACCCAGGGGGTTGGGATGGGTTCGGTGGCGGGCCGGCCGCTCAGGATGTTGCGCAACTTGCCCACAATGGTGTGCCCGATGAATTCGTGCAAGGTGGCGCCGGCCTTCGCGCCGAGGAAGTCCACGTTACAGCGGAATTCGGTGCCGGCGATGGCGGTCATCTGCTGCATGTTGAGGCGCGCCTCGTTCATCACCCCCTTGATCTCATCGGCCATGCGCCCGGCCATCGTCCCGCCGGAGCGCTCCAGGGTGCGGATGATCTCGGTGCCGGCGCTTTCCCACTGGCCGGGCTGGCGGTCAATCACCTCCACCAGGCCGTTGAGCGTGGCCAGGGTATCCTCATCCAGCCCGATCTTCAGCCCGTCTTCGACCACCCGCAGTAGGTCATCCACCCGCTTCAGGGTGGCCTCGTCAAAACCGGCTTTCATGCCCTGGCGGATGGTCTCGTTGAGTTCACGGATCACCTGGCGCGTCTCCGGGCCGACCTCCATGCCGGTGGCCAAAGTGCGGTTGACGGCGTCAATCCGCGCCAGGGTCTCCGGCCCGAGTTCGTTGGTCGTCTCAATATCGAATTCAAACTCGCTGGGGATGTTACAGCCCACGGCGAGCAGAATCAGGCTGAGCACGACCCACAGAGTCGTTAAATGGCGCTTTTTCATCGCTCCCTCCCCAGAAAAAGAACCCTCTTAAACGCGACGATCACATTCGCCGCGTTCCGCCATGCGGTTTGTTACCCCTAAGCCTTTTTATGCCGTTAACCAATTAAAGGGGAAACGATGAAACCAGGGTGTTTTAACCCATAGTAGCACGACCAAGGTGGGATTTCAATATCCTGCCCCGGGCACGCGCCGCACCCACAGGGTTTTGGGGTAGAGCGTATTCCAGGGCGACGGCTGATAGACCCTAAAAGATTCGCCCGGGTTCAGCCCCGGATCGGCCAGCACATAGCGCACCGTTTCGTCCTGAAGGGCGCTTGAAATCGTGCAGGGGCGGGTCGCTCGGCCTAGGTCGTCCTGCCAGTAATACCAGAAGACCCCCACGTCATAATCGGGGATGACGCAAATGCCCTCGCCCGGTTGCCACAGACCGGCCAGCACCGGGTGCAGAACGTGCACGGGGGTTTTGTGCAGGGCGTAATATTGAACGAGCGCCGGGGCGGCGCTCAGCCCCACCACCAGCACAGCGACCGCCGTAAGCCAGCCGGCCCGCGGCCACCGGCGTTCCACCCGGGTGAACACGACGGCGATCCCCCGCGCCGCCAGCAGCGCCGCCCAAAAGGTGAGGAAGAGGATCTGGCGGCTGTGGATAAAATAGTGGCGGTAGGCATTCATCGCCACGATCAGCCCCACCGCCAGCAGGTTGATACCTAACGCACTCAGCAGTGCCCCCTCGCGCCGCCGCAGGGCTAGGATCAGCCCGGCCAGCGCGGCGAACCCGAACAGGATGAAATACAACCATCCCCATCCTTGCAAGGGATATAAAGGCGTCACACCCATTCCCCCCAGCAGGAACGGCACCAGCGTGGTGTGGGCAAAGAGCGGCACGCGGTAGCCCGGCACGCCGCCGAAATAAACCACACCGCCGGCCAGCCCCAGGGCTAACCCAATGGTGCCGAGCAGTAGGAAGCGCCAAGCGCGGCGATCCTGCGCCCACAGGCGGCGGCGGAGCGCCTCACCCCATACCACCCCCAGCCCGAGGATGGTGTAAATATGAAAGAGCAAGCCGATGATGCCGACCAGGTAAAAGCAAAGCCAGGCGCGGGTACGGCCGGTTTGTAGGGCATTGAGGCCGGCCAGAATCACCGCCAGGTAGAAGAAGACCAGCGCGGCGTAAAAGCGCAACTCTTGAGAATACATGATCAGGGTGGGCGAGAGCGCCAATAACCAGATGGTCAGCAGGGCCGTGCGCCGGTCGGCGTAACGGCGTGCCAGGCGGTAGCCCAGATAGAGGCTGGCCGTGCCCCACAGCGCATCGGGTAAGCGCAAGCCCTCGCCGCTCAACCCCAGGCGCGCCGCCAGCCAGACCTGGGCATAGTGCAAGGGCATGGCCATCACGTGCCCTTTGGCTACCCCCAGCGCTTCGCCCAGGGTGGACTGCACCGAAGCCCACCACACCCCAATCTCATCCACCCAGAAGGGTTGGGCAGTCAGGTGGTAAAGCCGTAACCCCAGCCCGACCAGCAGGGCCGCGGCGACCCCGAAAGCATGCAAGGACGATTCTGACTGCAGGCGTTTCGCAGGCATACCCCCTTGCCCAACGGCCTACATCCACCCCACGCGCAGGATGACCAGCAGGGTAAACACCAGCGCCACCCCCAACCCCACCCACAGCGCCTGACTCCCCCGCCGCCGGTTGGTGAGATGATAGCCGTCCATCTGATAGGTCGTCTCCCACACCGGCCCCGCCGACCAGGCAAAAGCCAGCCCGCCGATCAGCCCGCCCAGGTGGCCCCAGTTATCAATCTGCGGCGAGAGGCCCAGGATCAGGTTGACCAGCAGAATCCCGCCGATGTTCACCAGCATCCCCCGCGCGTTCTGGAAGAGATGGCGGTTCTGGTAGATGAACACCGCTTCCGCCGCCAGCAGGCCGAAGATCGCCGTGGAAGACCCCACCGAGGGCTCCGGCGACATCAGGAACGAGACCACGTTGCCGGCATAGCCGCTGAGCAGGTAAAGCGCCAGGTAGCGCCCATGGCCGTAGTAGCGCTCTAACCCCGCTCCGATCACGTAGAGCGCATACATATTGAACGCCAGGTGCAAGAGCGAGCCGTGCAGCCACATCGGGGTGAATAAACGCCAATACTGCCCTTGCAGGATGGCGCTGTTGACCTTAGCCCCCAGCGCGATCAGCAGGTCGCCGCCGAAGAGGCTTTGGCTCAGCATCTGCCCCAGGTAGATCAGGATGCACGAGGCGAGCATGACGTACGTCACATATGGGCGGCGCGCCGGCAGGTGCCAGTAGATGCGCACGGCGCCGGGGGATTCGGTAGAGGGTTCAACCGGAGAGGTGTTCATAGGGTAATCCGGCGGGGGTGGACGCGCAGATGTTCCACCTGGATGATGGCCACAATCTGATCCACGGCCTGCTCCAGATGATCCTGGCGGTTGACCACCACATAATCGAACATATCCAGGTAGGTCAGTTCGCGCCGCACCGCCTCGATGCGCCGTTGGAGCGTTTCGGGCGTCTCGCTGTGGCGGTTGATCAGGCGCTGGTACCATTCGCGCACGTTGGCCGGGGCGAGGAAGATCAGCACGGCCTCGGGGCAGAGCGCGCGCAGGCGTGCCGCCCCCTGCACATCCACGCGCAGGATGACATCCTTGCCGCTGGCCAGCGCCTGGCGAATCTGCGCCTTGGGCACGCCTTTGTAATCGCCGTACACCACGGCGTATTCCAGCATCTCATCGGCGGCGATCATGCGCTCGAATTCCTCGCGCGAGACGAAGATGTAATCCACGCCGTCCACCTCGCCCGGGCGCGGCGGGCGGTCGGTGGCGGTAACCACGAAATGGAGCGGTAGGTTGCGCTTTTTGAGCGCCTGTAAGACGGTATCCTTGCCCACCCCGGAGGGCCCCGAGAGCACGATCAGCAGGGGTTGGGGGCGGGTCAGTTCGAAGAACAGGGGTTCGTCTAGCGCAGGTTCCATCCAGTGACCTCGGTGGGGCGGGCGTTCTTACTTTTTTCTGATATACCATTGATTATAATTGATTTGATTCATTCCCATTGTCCGAGGAGTAACATCCGTGCCAACCTACGAGTACCGCTGCCTGGATTGCCGTAAACGGTTCGAGGTATTTATGACCTACGCCGAATACGGGACGCGCGCCGTGACCTGCCTACACTGCGGCAGCAGCAACGTGCAACGGCGCATCGGGCGGGTGCGGGTGGCGCGTTCGGAGGAAAGCCGCCTGGAAGACCTGGCCGATCCGAGCAAACTGGCCGGCCTGGAAGACGACCCCAAGACCCTGGGGCGGATGATGCGCCAGATGAGCAAAGAGGTCGGGGAAGACCTGGGCGATGTCTTTGATGAAGTGGTCAGCCGCCTGGAGGCCGGCCAGAGTCCGGAGGATATCGAGCGCGAGATCCCCGAACTGGGCAGTGACGACGAGGGCGGCGACCTGGGCGGCGCGGACTACGATCTCTAACCGCCCGTCTGCGCCAGCAGGCGCTGCAAGCCCTCATAGGATGTGACCCAGGCGATGCGGCGCAGGAAGGTCGCCAGGTCGGGCGAACGGGCGCGCAGGGTGCGCACCGCCTCGCCCACCGGGTCTTGCCCCTGCGGGCCGAGCGGGGTATCGGCATAGGCGCCGTAAAAGGCAAAGTAGGCCTGGTTGAGGCGGCGGATGTGATAGCCGTGCTCCCAGAAGAAGCGCCGCCGCGCTTCCATATATGCCTCGGCCTCGTCCACCTTACCCGCGGCGAGCAGCGCATCCACGGTCACGCGGGTGGTGTGCATCTCGGCGCGAAAGTCGAACGCCTTAGCCTCGCCGCCTTCGGAAGACGGCGGGTGGGCTTCGTTTTCCGTTTCCGGCGGCAGAAATTCGGGGTAGTAACGCGCCAGCACGGCACGGGCGATCTCTTTGCCGGCCAGGCTGGCGGTGGTTTCGTTGATCGTGCGCATCTGGGGGGAGGCTTCGTAAAGCAGACCGAGCGGGCGCAGGGTGAGGTAGTTGTGGATCCACTCGTGCACCACCGTTTCCACCAGCCAGGATAGGTCATCCGAGCGCATCACCATGGTGGGGTAGATGCCGATGCCCCCCACCGGCACCACCAGCGCCGAGACGTTCAGCCCGCGTTCGACGTTCTGCTCCAGATGGGTAATGGTTTCTAGAGAGAGGTCAGGCTGGAGGGAGATATCGGCATCCTGGCGGATGACCGTGCGCGGCGAGACGATCAGTGCCATGGGCAGGGGGGTAACGTGGTAGAGCAGGGGCGGGATGGGCTGGCCGCCCAGGCTCAGCCCCAGGTCGGCGATCACGGTGCTAATCTGGTGTTCCAAGACGGCCTCGGCCAGCAGGCGCTGGCGCTGCCACCGAGTGAGCAGGCGCTCACGCCGTGCCACCAGGGGCGCGGTGAGCACCTCAGGGTTTTTGACCGTGGGGTTGGCGTAAAATTCGGCGATATCCGCTTCGACCCGGTCGAGTTGGCGCACCAGGTCGAGGTAATCCAGCACTGCCTGGCGTTGTTGGGCAGGGGTGAGGTAGCGCGGCAGGTCGAGCACGGCCTGGCGTTCTTTGGCCCACAGCGCGCCCAGCGTCCACGAGACGTAATCGAACTCCCAGGGGCGGGTGAACTGGCGCACCTGCGAGGGGACGTCCTCGCGGATGAGATCACCGGCGCGGAGGGAGAGCAGTGCCGTCAGAAAGAGGACGAGATAAAGGGCCGTCCGGCCTACCCGGGCAAGCCGGCGAAGCAGGGGACGCAGGAACATAAGCAGGCTTGATTATACGCGCTTTGGATTAAGCCCACCTGAATCGTGGGGGAAAGAATAGAGAAAACAGTAAAGTAAGCAATGAACTAGGGATTCTCGTGCGCCTTTCACTCACCCAAGAGGACATAACCCGTGACATCCAAGGCCTCGCCTTTGTAGAGTAGAGTGACATGTCCTTCTTCGAAGCGCAGAAACACATCAATTGTATCTTGTTCAAAAGCTTCGGGGTTTATTGGAGCGATAAAATCATGTATTTGAGCCAAGGGGATTAAAGGGATTCTCCCACGGGGCATGAGCAAATAGCCCTTTCGTTCTCTTAGGCTACCTAACGAAGTACTGCCGCGGAAAGTGACTTGCCAACCTTGCGGTTTCTGACTGCCAGGACGGATGAGGACCAATTCATGGTTCATGACAGCCTCGTGGGCGCCCCATTTTTGAATAACAAACCCTTTTTGCAGCAACACACGCTTGGTCTCTTCTAATGAATGCTCGTCATCTTCGGCCAGGCGCAATACCTTGGAGATTTTGGTTTTGCGTGTGAGCAGGATATTGATTTCTTCTCTTAGCGACTCATAGATGATCTTTTGAGTGCCACTAAGGCTGGGAATGCGACTGGCCTGAGTGACTACAGCATAGCGATTGATCTTGAACAGGCGCACCAGATAATCCTCAAGTGCCAAGCGGAGGTTTTCATCATTGAGATCGGACTGAAAGGCAGTGCGACCATCATTGATCAGGTAGGCTCGTTCCCAATGCTTGATCTTATCTTCTGGGGTCTTGATATGCGTAAGTAATCGGATCTTAAGATTTTCGGTTTGTCCGATATAGACACGTTTGTCACTGCGTTCGTCAAACAGCATATAGAGACCGGGGATGGGAAGTGTCCCGCCAATTTCGGCCATCACTTGATCTAGCGCTGCCTGATCGCGGGGAATATCCCAAAGACGCAGGTTGCCCAACATAGTGCGAGCACGTACAATTCCCAAGCCGTTAGGGGGATTGTCGATAAAACCGTATTCGTTGTCGGCGGTGGGCATAGTTCCCTCGGTAGGTATTATTCTTTTTTCAGAATCACGATTGATTCACGCAATTGATAAGAACGGATTTGACCCGAACGGCGATTGCGAGCTTTTTCAACCGCTTCGATGACAAGCCCTAGTTCGCGACCCATTCGCGCCAGAATTAAATCGGTGGGCACATAGACATCCGCAATCAGGCTATCGCCAACCACTAGAATAAATCGCCCATTAGGTTTGAGTGCTTGTGTAACCCTTTGCATCACTCGGTACATATCGTCAAAATATTTGTGGACAATTTCAGGCATATCCTGACGGCGATAAGCACCGCGGCGCTGGATATTTTCCCTTATTCGCGTTTTGATATCTTCAAGCCAGGGGTTGGTATAACGGTGTTCAGTCTGACTGAAGCGGCGGATGAGCCCTTTCGATACATTATCGCACACCACCATTTCATCTTTAAGACGCTTTAGATCCCGATGATCGCGCCCAAAGCCCAGCCAGCCCATTTCAATCTTGTAATTGATAACGTAATCCAGCCCATTCATGTAGGGTGGGGAAGTAATCACCAAGTCGTAGAGTTGGGGGTGCTCGTAATATATCGAATTGCCTAGGATAATTTGAGCCGGCACGCTCATATCGCGGGCATGAAAGGTATGGATAAACGTCAAATCCTCGCAGATCTCACGAATCTTGCGATTAAACAATGTAAACGGCGTTTGGTCCTCAACCTGCTTGTGGGGACTGTAACCTAAACAGGGGGTGCGTTTCAGGTTGCTACAATCGATCAAAATAGCCGCGAATGCCACCAAGAGCAGATTCTTGATTTGCTGATCCTCTTCGTTGTAAGGCTCAAAACTATCGATGCTGGCCTTGAGAATTTCCAAATTGCGTAAGACCCCTGGATTGAACTGACGCTCCGACTCAAGAAAATCAGGTGCTTTGTACTTAACGCGAGGGTTAAGTCCTTCAACTACTGTACGGAGACGATCCGGCGAGACACCCCAAGCCTCTAGTTTGGTTTGGGCAATAAAGTGCAGTAAGGGATTAAGTTCAATTCCTACCGAGGGAAAGCCGTTCAATTTAGCCTGAATCATAACGGTTCCACTGCCAGCAAATGGATCCAGCACCAATGGCTGGTGATATTCAGGCGCAAACCGTTCCAACATGCGTTGAACAAATTGCGAAGAAAAGCCCTGTACGTAAGGTGACCAACGATGGATGGCTTCGTTGTTGTTGCGGAAAAACTGAATCGGTTGAGGGTTATCAAGGATCGAAATTCCTAGTTCATCTAGGTAGGGTTGAGCATCCCGCGCTGAAGAGCCATGATGGTTCGGCGAGCGCAGAATATGAATTTGGCGCGCATTCATGTCTGTCATGCGAGGGAGATCGAATAAGGTGGGCTGAAGGGAAAGGCTCATAGTTTCCTAGCTATTGAACGTTTATTCAATTATACCCGTAATCGTGGTTAGTCAGAATTAGAGGGTGATAGGTTTCCCTCACCCACTTACAATCCATCAGGCAGTAGAGGCGCACCCATTCCCTTACCTGTATTACTGCGGCACACAGCAGCAGGAACTTCTGCCTTCAAAGCGCCATCACCCACCGCTGTTACCCACTCGAATCATGAGAGATACAGAAAGGCGCACTTTCACGCTCCAATAGTATGTGGGTCATCTCCTGCGCGGCCAGGTCGCGTACCAGCGCCACCGCAGTCCCTCTTGCAGTCGCTTATAAAAATATGCAGGCCGCCTTGCCTCCCGCTTGCCGCGCGCTTCGCAAATCGCATTTTGCTTAAAAAGCGGGGGGATTTGCGAAAAATCCACCCCGCCGTTTCTTATCCGAAGAAGCCCCCTGACCCACGCCGAGGCGCCTATCGCCCCCGCCTGGACGCCTCGACCATACCCTCATGCCCGTTCACAGCGCAACAACGTCCGGTATTGAACACCTCTTCGCAGTTAGCGCATTACTGCCGGGATGAAGGTGCGGAAGTTGTCCACCGTCGTGCTCAGGTTGACCGTCCAGCAGGCGGTGGGGTCATGGCTCGAGCAAATGACGATCTGGTCGGTGCGCACCTGCCCCACGCTCACCCCGCTCGGCGGTACCCGCACCTGCACCTGCACCGTGCGCCGATCCGACCCGCCGGGCTGGACGTTGCTCAACGCCGTCGGGAAAGCGGTGATCCAGGTGCCGTTGCCGCGGTTGGGGTCGCTTAACACCAGGTCTTCGGCCAGGTCACCGGCATTCTCCACCGTGAAGGTGTAGGTGACCGTGCTGCCCGGTGTGCCGCCGGCACTCAGATCGGTAACGCTGGCCAGGGGGTAATAGTAGGCCGTGCGCGCCCGCACCCCGATGCGCACCGTGCGCTCGCTGTTGGTATTTGCCCATTTAACCTTCAGATACACCTCCCCACTATAATCTTTATCCGCCGTACTACCACCCATAAAGCGGACGGTGAAGGTGCAGTACCCACCACGAGTATACATCACCCCTTTCTCGCAAGTGTAGGTGAAGCCAAAGGCTTCTCTCGGTGTCTCCGGAGAGGTTACCTGGAAGTCAATGTCGGTGATGGACGAATTCGCCAGGAAGCGCACGCTGAAGGTCTTGGCCTCGCCGGGAGTGTTGAGGTGCAGGGTGCCCCAGTCCCAGTAGGTGGGTTGAACGTTGGGGTTGCCGGGTGGGTTGCCCATATCCCGCAGGTAAATTTGCGAGATGTTCTGGGGGATGAACACGTTGGCATTTAGATCTAGATCCGAGTAGGATGCAAAGGCAGCGAACTGCCCGGTTGCCGAAAGCGCGGCATAGACCGCATCACGATCCCCTTGCTGACCGATGGAGGTCAGCGAAACGCGCCAGGTTTGCCGGGCTTCCCGGTCGTGCCCGAATACGTCCGGGCATGAGGGTGCCGGCTGGCCCTCGATGCCCTGGGCGCCGGTATAGGGGCATTCATTGGTGTCGCCTTCCACCAGGTTGCTGGCATAGGAATGGAAGCCGATCACCAGCCCATCGCGCGAGATAGAGGGGGCATAGGAAGCCTGGTTGGCCAGCGCCGCAGGCCGATCTGCTCCCAACGGCACCGAAGGCACCGAGACCAGGTAGCGCTGTACGATGCCCATATAATTGGCGCCGTTGGGGTCAACATCGAAGCGGAAGAGGTAGATATCGCTGAAGCCGTTATCATCGCTGGCCTTGCCCTCAGGCAGGTTTTCCGGCGCCAGGTTGGTGGCACGGGATTGGAAGGCCACCATCAGATAGGAATGGTTATTTTCCTCGATGATATAGGCGGCAGCCGGATATTCGGTCGTTCCGTTGGCCGGTCGGCCGTCCGGCGCCTGCGAGAGCAGGTAAATGCGCGTGCCCCCGGCCTGGTCAAACTCGTCATAGGCGCCGTCGCCGTCGTAATCGCGGTCAAGTAGGAAGACGTTAGCGCGCCGCTCCATCGGGCCGGCATTGGGGTCGTCGTTCTGGTAATCGTTCGCGCTCAGCCCGCAGATCAGATTCGTGGCGCGGGAGACAAACAGCAGAAAGCGCCCGTCCTGCGCTTTGCCGGGCAGATCCACAAAGACGGGGTGATACGAATCGCCGTCGGTGGGTTGATCGTAAGTAGTGGGTTGGCCGTTCGAGCAGGTGGGCGCCCGGGTTAACAGAAGTGAGCCCTCACCGCGCTCGTATTGGGGGGGATTCGTATAACCCTTATCCGAAGGCTGGCCCAGGAAGATATCCTTGATGTGCCCGTTGCCATCGCTCTGATCCAGGTTGCTGGCGATGGACTCAAACGCTACGAAGACCTCGGTAAAAAGATCCACCCTCCCGTTGGCGTTGAGATCCTGCCAGTACACATCGGCGACCGGGTGGGGGTAGTTCAAGTTGGGCTTGGTGGTGCCGTTTGTGTAAACCTCGCAAAGCGGGGGTTGAAAGGGATCGGCAGGGTTGACGCGGCAGGCCACGTTGCCCGAATCAGCATTGGCTTCCTGCTCCAGCCCGCCGCTGGCCCTGTTGAAGTTTGAGATGCGGTAGGGGCCGGCCGGGTTGTTGAGGTCGGTCAAATCCATCAGCCAGATGTCGGTCTCCGGCGTTTCATCCCCGCCTTCCACCTCGGCGTATTCGCTGGCCGATTGGAACACCAGGAAGCGCCCGTCACGGGCGAGGGTGGGGAACAGCGCATCGCCCTTGGGGTATTGGGTGAAACTACCACCTAGGGTCAGCGCGTTCACAAAATCCTGTCCTTTGGAGCCGATAAAAATATCGGCGCAATAAATGGGGGTATTCTGAGCGTCCGTGCCGCAAGATTCCTCATCCGACATTCCTTCCACCAGGTTGGTGGCGCGCGAGGCGAAGGCGATCAGCGGCGGTGCGTCGAGCACGTCGCTGTTGCAAACGGCAATATAGGGAGAATCACTGGACTGGTTCCCGTCGCAGTCCTCGTTAAACCAGGTAATCGAGGCGTAATTGGCAACCTGATCGGCGCCCGAGAACTCATATCCCCCTTCGGTCATGCTTACCTTCGAGACCAACACCGTGGTGCCGATATACGACGAATCGGCTGCCTGCACGGCGAACACACCGATCCCTGCTACCAGCAACAGGCCCAGCAGGGTACTCCACTTAAGGTTGCGGCTCAAGGTTAACCGGCGCATGATATCCTTTCCTCTGACAGTCTGCGGTAGTAGCTACACCATCCCTCTACGGGTTCAAAAAAGGGGGCGCTGGGTCGGCGCCCCCTGGTCACTCTCAGGTGGTCAGTCCGGCCTCGCGACCGAACTGCCACTATCTGCGGGGTTATTTGCATTGTAACAAAAAGTGGCTTCCTGCGACCTTACAACCTTGTCAGGTGCGGCCTGGGCCGGCCTTACAAATCTGTTAGGTGCAGGCCGCGCGCGGGCGTCCAGGCCAGGTGGGTCAGGCGCAGGGGCTGGGGCGGCCAATCCCCGCCCAGGCGTGCCCACTCCCCCAGCGCCGCGCGGCTCAGCGGCCAGGGCGCCCCCTCCGGCGTCACCAGCCGCCCCTGGCCGTCCACAGCCACCGCCGCGCCGGCCTCGGCGGCCGGCAGGGGCGCGATCACCAGTGCCCGCTCGGCCGTGACCACGGCGGTGAGCGCATCCCCGGCCTCGCTCCCCGCTTCCAGCAGGCCTTGGATCGCCGCGGCGCAGGTGCGCAGGCCGTCCTGCGGCCAGGGCGGGGCCGCCGCCAGGCTCGCCCGCAGGTCGAGGCGGCGCAGGAACTGTCCCGCCGCCCCGCTCAACCAGCCCGTCAGGCGCTCGGCCGGGCTGGCCGCGGCGCTGAGGTAGAACAGGCAATCCCCCAGCCCGCCGGCGCGCGCCGTCCAGGTGCCGCCGTTCAAGACCAGGCACTGCCCACGGGGGTAAGGGTTGGTATCATCCACGCTGAAGCGGTAGTAGGCGGCGCTGGTCAGCGCCCCGTTGCGCCCCAGGCGCAGCCAGTAGGTCACCTGGGGTTGGAGCAGGGGCGGCGGCGAAAACGCAAAGCGCAGCCAGGCCCGCCCGCTGTACACCTGGTCCGCCGGCAGGGCGGCGCTCGCCAGCACTGCCCCGGGGATGCCCCCCGCGTCCTGGCACAGGCTGAGGGTCAGGCCGTCGGTGGGACTGCCGATCATACCGCCGTGGAAAGCCGCCGCGGCCAACCGCTGGGGTCCGCTCTCCACGCGGAAGGACTGCGCCACGTAGGTCTCGGTGCTCGAACGCCCCAGGCTTTGCAGGGCATCGGCGGGGATGGTGAAACCCTCAAACGCCAGGTCGTGCGGGACGTGCACCCAGGTGAGCGTCTCCCACCAGCCGCGCCCTTCCAGCACGATCCGCGGCGGGACGGCGGTCGGCAGGGTTACCGCGCGCGCCGGCGGGGCGGCAGATTGACGCAAGACGGCGGCACACACCGCCTGCGCCTGGGCGGCGGTAGATACCCCCACGTCCAGCAAGCGTTCTTTGACCCCCCAGAGGGCTTGACTGCGCGCATCCTCCACCCAGGGCGTCTGCTGAGGCTCGCCCACCCAATCCTGAGGTGGGGCGTGCAGGCGGTAGGCGGCGGCAACACGGTTGGCCAGGTCGTCCAAACCGAGGCGGTAGCCCACCCGCCCGGCCAGCACCTGCACGCCGTGCACATAGCCCCACCAGCAGGGATCGCCGGCCTCATCCAGCACGGTGAGCGGACAGCGGAGCAGTGTCTCGCCCCACTCGGCGGCCTGGCGCGGCGACCACGTCGGCGGCAGGGGTGCCTGCACCTGCGCCCGCCTGGCCCCGCCCGGCAGGCCCCAGGTCAGGCGGGCCACCTGCACGGGGAGCGGCAGGGGCAGGGGCGCGCTCTCATCCCGCGCCAAAAACACCATCCCCGGCGCGCTCATCCTACCCCCTCGCCGCGCGGGCGCAGGAAGAGGCGCAGGGTGACCTGCGCAGGCGGGGCGGCGCCGGCCTGTGTCTCCCACAGCAGGTAGAGGCGGTGCGCATGGGGTGGGCGCAGATGCGGCCACTCCCCGCCTACCACGTGGGTCAGGGTGCGGGCGCCCGTGGCCGGCTCACGGCTGTACACCCGCCCTTCCAGCCCGTCCAGCACCAGATCCCAGCCGGCGGGCGTGCCGCCGAGGGGATAGGCGCACAGCCAACCCTCCGCCGGGAGCAGGTGGACGGCATCCACATCGAGGGTGCAGGGCGCCGCCGGGGTGCTCTCGGCCCACAGTTCCAGGTACAGGGCGGGGTACGGCCCGCCGCCCAGCGCCAGCGGGGGCAGGTGAAGCGCCGGGCCGACCTGCAAGCCGTGCCCCACCTGGGCCGGGAAGAGCGCCGACTGCGCCAGCGGGGCCGCGCCGGGCACTGTGGTCACCCGCCAGGCCAGGGTCAGGCCGGAGAAGGCAGGCGGGGTGGCTAACACCAGCACCGGATGCACCCGCCGCCCGCGCAGGTAGCCCAGATCTGCAGCGGGCAAGGTCCAGGTCGCCAGGTGCGCCCAGAAGGGGGTGCTCCAGGTCAGGCGGGCGAAGGCGCCGCCGCTGGCCGTGCCCGCGGTAATCACGCTCAGCGCGGCGTGAGCGCCGGCCTGGGCCGCTTCGCCCTCCAGGGCGTGGCGGAGCGCGCCGTCGGCATCTTCCAGGTCACTGCCCAGCCCGAGCAGGACGGTGTGCAGGCACTCACCCGCCCCCACCGCGCGCAGGACAGCCTGAAACGGCGCCGGCAGACTGCCGGGCAGGTCGGCGGCGGCCAGGCCGGCGTAGTTGACGTGCCCGGTGTGATCATCCTGGTGGTTGGAGAGGGTCAGCCCGCCGGTGAGGCGACTGCCGTTGGGGTTGCTCAGGGGCAGGGCTTGCAAACTGCCCTCCCACCACGGCGGACGGCGCAGGGTCAGACGCACACCGCGGCTGGTCGGATCGCCCTCGAGCAGGGTCAGTTCACCCCCGCGGAGCGGACTGCGCCAGGTCGGTGCACCGGGCGCGGTTTGCAGGTGGAGGTAGCAGGGGGTGATGCCGTCTCGTCCATCGGCCAGGCGCGCTTCGAGCGTTTCCAGCCAGGCGGTGATGCCGCTCCCTTCCAGCGCTATGGTGAGCGTCTCTTCCACCGTATCGGCATCCAGGCGGCGAGGGGAAGCCCGCACCGCCCCCACCAGCGGGGGTTGAACGCCGCTACCGTGCAACCAGAGCACAGACAGCCCCTGGGCGTCGCTGAGATAAAGGCTTTCCGTCATGGGGCATCCTCCGATGCGGGGGT
>Ga0272449_1001148_pt1 | contig 28277 bp, 29 predicted proteins | sample YNPCB0241_FD_198679 | JGI IMG/M metagenome (GOLD analysis project Ga0272449, IMG submission 198679) | Hot spring sediment microbial communities from Yellowstone National Park, WY, United States - YNP-CB-024-1 | ecosystem: Environmental > Aquatic > Thermal springs > Hot (42-90C) > Sediment... | reverse complement strand
CTGCAAAACACTTCCGTAGTGCTCTTGGACAGGTTGTAAATTTTCTTTTTACTCTTCAGGGAGAGGCTGCAGGAGCTCAGGCATTCAGCAATGTAGATACCCTTCTTGCACCATTTATTGCCTATGATGCCCTCAATTACAAACAAGTAAAACAGTCTTTACAGGAATGGGTTTTTAACCTGAATGTACCAACAAGGGTTGGTTTTCAATGTCTTTCAGAAGATACAGAAATTTTAACATTAAATGGATGGAAAAAATATAACGAAATAGAAATTGGTGATTCTATTTACACTTTTAATATAAAAACTGGAGAGATTGAATCTAAATGTGTCAGATATGTCTTTAGAGAGTACTATAAAGGAGTTATGTATTGCCTGAAAAATCGCAGTCAAAATCAGCTAATTTCTCCAAGGCACAGAATTGTAAGAAAAGTATTCAATAAAGAAGAATATCTACTTGAACCAATTGAAAAGACATTGCAATTAAAATCTTCAATAGCCATTCCTGTGGTTGGGAAAAATATAAATTCAGATTATTCAATATCTGATGATGAAATAAAATTATTAGCTTGGGTTCTTTCAGAAGGAAGCATTGAAAAAGAAGGAAGTTACCGAGTGAGTATTTATCAGTCAGCAAAAGTCCATAAAGAAAATTATGAAGAAATTGTTGCTTTACTTAATAAATTTGGTTTTGAATATGATATAAAAATACAGAAATCTCTTGGCACATGTGAGCACATAAGACTAAAACCTTCATCAAGCAAAAAGGTTCATGAAATTATAGGTTCCAGAATAAAAAAATTTCCTGAATTTTTATACAATCTCAGCCAAAGACAGGCAAGGTTATTTTTAGAAGTCTACATAAAAGGAGATGGATGGAATGAGAAACATAGAAAAAGAATAACAGTGACAGATAAAGAATTTGCTGATGGATTAACAGCCATAGCAGTTTTAGCAGGATATAATTTTAATATTAAAGAAAGAGTAGTCGGAGGCATTTCAAAAAAAACTCAGTACATAATTACACTTACGGATACTAATGATGATTACATAAACAAAATAGAAAAAGTAGATTACAGTGGAATTATATGGAGTGTTAACACCGATAATGAAACAGTCATTGCCAGAAGAAATGGGCAGGTCTTTATTACGGGCAATACTCCTTTCAGTAACATAACCTTGGACCTGAAAGTGCCTGAACATCTTAAAAATCAGGCTGTAATTATTGGTGGTGTTCCTCAGGAAAGCACCTATGGAAAATTCCAGAAAGAGATGGATATGTTTAATCAGGCGCTTTTCGATGTTTTGACTGAAGGAGATGCAAAGGGAAGAGTATTTACATTTCCTATACCAACAATCAATATAACAAAAGATTTTGATTGGGATAGCCCAGTTGTAGATTTAATCATAAAAGCAACAGCAAAATACGGAATTCCTTATTTTGCAAACTATTTAAACTCTGATTTAAAACCAGAGGATGCAAGGTCAATGTGCTGTAGACTCAGGCTTGAAACCCGTGAACTTAAACATCGTGGTGGAGGACTTTTTGGTTCAAATCCTCTCACAGGAAGCATTGGTGTTGTTACGATTAATCTGCCAAGAATTGGATATTTAAGTAGCTGTTATGAAGATTTTCTTTCTCGTTTAGAAAGAGCCATGGATATTGCAAAAACTTCTCTTGAAATTAAACGAAAAGTGCTTGAAAGATTTACAGATTCTGGGCTATATCCTTACTCAAAACATTATCTAAGTTCAGTTAAGGAAAAAACAGGATTTTACTGGAGCAATCACTTTTCAACAATCGGAATAATTGGAATGAATGAAGCAATTGCTAATGCAAAATGGTTAAATACAAAGGGCATATGGACTCAGGAAGGAAAATCCTTTGCTCTTCAAGTACTTGATTTTATGCGTAACAGACTAATTCACTATCAAGAAGAAACTGGTAATCTCTATAATCTTGAAGCAACTCCTGCAGAAGGAACAAGTTATAGACTTGCCAAGATTGACAAACAAAAATATCCTGATATATTTACACAGGGCAAAGAAAATCCCTACTATACAAATTCCACATGGCTACCTGTTGGATTTACAGAATCAATTCAATATATACTAAATCATCAGGATGAAATTCAAAGTAAGTATACTGGAGGCACAGTGCAACATCTATTTTTAGGAGAAAAACCCGAATCTGCTAAATTGAAAACCTTTATAAAAAAAGTATTTGAAAATTATAGACTTCCATATATAAGTATTACTCCAACATTCAGTATTTGTATAGAATGTGGATACATTGAAGGAGAACATAATCAATGCCCTCAATGTAGTTCTGAATGTGAAGTTTACTCACGAGTTGTAGGATATCTCCGTCCTGTAAGCAATTGGAATGATGGGAAAAAGGAAGAATTTAAGGAAAGAAGGTATGTGAGCTTTATTTAATACTTAAATATTTTGTATTATTTTTAATACGACTTATATGTAATCATTTTCATAGAAAAAGCAACATTTATATTTAGAAAAAAGTTTATTTATGCAACACAAATTCGAAAATATCAGAAAAATTCTTGTTATTAAACTTCGTCACCTGGGAGATGTGGTTTTGACAATTCCCGTTTTTAGAATTCTTAAAGAAAACTTTCCAGATGCTTATGTTGCTCCTCTTGTAAACTCAGGGACAGAAGAAATACTTATAGGTAATCCATTTATTGATGAGATAATAGTTTTTGATAGAGCAATAATCCATATGAATCCATTAAAAAGACTTTTTAAAGAATTATCTTTTTATAGAACAATCAAGATGAAAAATTTTGATATGACCATTAATCTTACAGGTGGAGACAGAGGTGCCTTTGTTTCTTTATTATCTGGTGCGAGGTACAGGCTTGCATATAAACCTCAGAAGGGTCTTATAGGAAAAAAATATTTCTATACCCACATTGCAGAAAAAAATGGCAATCATGCTTTATTGCAAAACATTGCACTTTTAGACAAATTTGGAATTTATAGTAAGGGAACCATTGATACTAATATCTATATACCTGAAGAGGCAGATTTATTTGTAAAGAAAATCTTTAAAGAAAACAAAATTTCTAAAGAAGATATTGTAATTCATATACATCCCACTTCCCGATGGCTTTTTAAATGTTGGAAAGATGAATACATGGCAGAAATAATAAAATGGCTTATTGACAAAAAAATATATGTTGTAATTACATCATCACCCGATGAAAAAGAAATAACGAAGATCAAAAAAATTCTGTCTTTAATTCCCGAATCATATAATTCAAAAATTATTAATCTCTGTGGTAAGATAAATATTAAACAACTGGCTGCAATATCTAAGGCTTCAGATATATTCTTCGGGGTTGACACTGCGCCTATGCATATTGCAGCTTTTGTTGGCACAACAGTAATTGCTCTATTTGGAGCAGGACAGGATAGTTGGAAACCTTGGGGTGAAAAACACTTGGTAATATCAAAAAATGTAGCAGACCGTAAAAAATTGAGTCGAGAAGATTTTATTCAACAAAATATAAATGCTATAACCCCTCAGGAAGTTATTGAAAAGTTTGAAAAAGTTCTGAAAGGTATAAATAAATGATAATTCTTCATACTGAATCTTCAATGAATTTTGGTGGACAGGAACTAAGAATATGTATTGAAATGGAAGGCTTAAAAAAATACGGTATTGACTCTATCCTTGCCTGTAAACCTGATAGTAAAATAGCATCAATAGCTAAATCAAAGGGGTTAAAATATTATGAATTACCTTTTAGTAGCAGCTTTTGTCCTATTTCAATAAGTAAGATTTTTGGAATTGTAAAAAAACACAAAGTAAATATAATAAACTCTCATAACTCTAAAGATGCTTGGAACTCTGTCTTAGTTTGTAAAATATTAGGTATCCCTTTTGTTAGGTCTCGTCATATTGCTTTAAAAATAAGAAAAAATTATATAAGTAAAATGATTTATACTACTCTTGCAGATAGAATTCTTGTTACAGGGGAATACATTGAAAAAATGCTTGTGGAAAATGGTGTAGAGCCTAAAAAAATATACAGTATACCAACAGGCATTGATATTCAGAAATTTTCCGAACAAAATAGAGATTCCTTTAGAAAAGAATTAGGTATTGAGAATGACACTTTTCTTGTCGGTTTTGTTTCGGTTGTTCGCTCAGATAAAGGTCCTCATTACTTTGTAAGAAGTATACCTTATGTCCTAAAACAAATTCAAAATATAAGATTTGTAATGGTTGGAGATGGAAACTTTTTGAATAAAACTAAGGCATTAGCAGAAGAATTAAATCTAAAAGAATATATTATTTTTACTGGACATAGGGATGATATTCCATCAATAATGAAATCTTTAGATGTTTTTGTATTACCAGCAATTAAACCTGAAGGTATTCCCCAGGCTGTCCTGCAAGCTTTTGCTTCAGGCACTCCTGTTATTGCTTCAGACATAGGAGGAGTAAATGAGGTAGCAATTCATGGTAAAACAGCGATACTTGTTAAGCCAAAAGAACCTGAGAAACTTGCAGAGGCTTTAGTTCAACTCATCAATGATAAAAACCTTCAATTAAAAATAACTAAAGGCGGTAAAAAATTAGTTGCTGAATATAGCCTTGATAATATGCTTTTAAAAATGAAATCTTTTTATGAAAATCTGCTAAAAAAAACAAAATGAAAAAATTTGAAGTAATTTACTCAATAGCAACAAAAATAGGCGGTTCAGGACTTGGTACAGTTTCATGCAATGCTATTTTAGCTCTTTATGAATCTAATTTATTAAAAAAATCCATATCTTACGGAAATAAATGCCTTATTAACAAATCTAAAATACTTTCTCTGCCAGGTAATCCTGCCAAACTTTTATTTTTTTTACCGCGAACTTACTATAGACCTTTAAGAAAAGGATTCCTTGATTTTATAACATCTAGGGTTATAAGTTTTATGGGCTGCGATGTTTTTCATGGATGGAACAATCAATCCTTTAAAAGCATAAAATCTGCAAAAAAAATTGGAGCTAAAACAATTCTTGAATGTGGTTCAACGCATACATATTTTAGAGAAAAAATCCTTCAAGAGGAATATAAAAAATATAAAATTGAAAATACAAAAACACCTGAGTACGCCAAGCAAAAAGCTATAGAAGAAATTCAGCTTGCTGATTACATTTTTTTGCCTTCGGAATTTGCTAAAAAGACCTTTATAGATGCTGGAATAGACGCAAGTAAAATCTTTATAATACAAAGAGGTGTTGATATTGAAAAATTTAAACCAGCTAAGCAAGAAAATAAGAAATTTAGAGTTTTGTTTGTTGGAAAAGTATCATTGAGAAAAGGAATTCACTATCTACTTGAAGCATGGAAAGAACTTAAGCTTAAGAATGCTGAACTTGTTATCGTAGGGAACATTGAAGAAACTATAAAACCTCTATTATCAAGATTTTCAGATTTTAGTAACATAATTTTTAAAGGTTATGTGAAAGATCCTGTGAGAGAATATCAAAAATCAACAATTTTTGTTTTTCCCTCTCTTGAAGAAGGAAGCGCTAAGGTAACATATGAAGCTATGGCTTCAGGTTTACCTGTTATAACAACAGAAAATAGTGGCTCGGTTGTTCGGAATGGAATAGATGGATTTATAGTTCCTTTTAATGACAAAGAATTAATTAAAGAAAAAATAATTTATTTTTTTGAAAACCGAGATGCAATAGAGAAAATGGGCAAAAATGCAAGAGAATATATAAAGAATTATACTTGGGAACATTATAGGAATAATTTAATTAAAATTTATAGGAAAATATTTAATTTATGAATATCCTAATTATTGGTGTTGAACTAATAAAAAAAGATGAAAGATATATGGATGAGAAAGGATGGTCATTTAAAAAAGCTTTTGAAAAACTTGGTGCCAAGGTAGACATGTTTTTTTATAAAAAGAAAGGTAATTTATCTTTTTTAGAAAAAGATAAAACAATAAAAAAATTCTGGCACAAATATATGAACAGAAATCTTATAAATTGTGTTAAAAATATTAAACCCGAAATACTTATTATTCTTAAAGGCGAAACTATTTCTCCAGAAACATTGTGGTATATAAGAAAAAAAACATCTATTATTATCATTAATATTTTCCCTGATAATCCAATTTACATGGGAAATTTTAAAGCAATAGAACCTTGTCATTATTTTTTTGTTAAAGATTCTTATGTTCTTGATACTCTATGGAAGGCTGGATTAAAGAATGTCTTTTATCTTCCTCAATGTACTGACCCAGATGTTCATAAACCTATGGAAATTAAGCCAGAAGAAAAATCTATTTATGAAAATGAATTATCACTAATAGGTTCAATGTATCCCTATAGAGAAAAATTTGTTGAAAATATTATAGAATTTAAACCTGCTATTTGGGGAAGAGGTTGGTCAAAAACTTCAAACAAAGAAATTTTAAAGTTGTACCGTGGTTGTGATATAAGAGGTACAGCTAAAGCAAAAGCTATTTCTGCCTCTACAATATCTTTAAATATTCATCATCCATTAAACGATATAAATGGAGTAAACAGAAGAACTTATGATATTGCTGGATGCATGGGTTTCCAGCTTGTTGATTATAAAAGAGACATAGATAGGGTTTTTAAAATTAATGAAGAAATAATTTGTTATAAAAATATTGATGATTTAAAAAAGCTTATTCAATATTATTTAAAAAATCCAGAAGAAAGAAAAACCATAGCACAAGCAGCCTACAAAAAGGTCATAGAAAATCATACTTATGATATCAGAGCAAAACAGATAATGGAGATCATATAAAACAGATGAGAATACTTTTTGTGAATCACTCATCTTCTCTTACAGGTGCACCAATAAGTTGTTTAAATATAATTACTAGAATTAATGAAAATTTTATTCCTTTTTTTGCCACTAAGGAAAATGGACCCATCATTAATGAATTGGAAAGTCATAAAATCAAAACCTACATAATAGAAAAAAAATGCTTCTTGGAAAACCACTATATAAAAAGTTTTTTAAAAATAATTGATAGAGAAAAAATTGATCTGATTCATCTCAATACTTTAACTCCTTTTTGTAAATACGCAGGTATAGCAGGCTTTATTAAAAGAATTCCTATTGTATGGTTTGTAAGAGAAAATCCTTTAATTTCAAGAAGTAAAAGGCTTAAATTCTGGCTAAAAAGAGTCTCCTCTAAAATCGTATTCGTTGACAAAGATACAATGAATAAACTAATGAATAAGGATGAACTAAAAAAAGTAGAGTTAATTTATAATGGTGTAGATACATCATATTTTAAACCTGAAAAAAGTGAACTATTAATAAAATCCTTTAAAATAGAACCTGATAATAAACTAATAGGTGATATTGGATTAATAACAGGAAGAAAGGGTATAGAATATTTAATAAAAGCATTTGGGAAAGTCAAGCAAGAATACAAAAAATGTAAATTGATAATAATTGGAGGATACAAAAAAGAAGATGAAAATTATTATAAAAAACTGCAGGAATTAACAAAAACCTTGAATTTGGAAAATGAGATTTATTTCACAGGTACTATATGGGATATTAAAGATGCTATAAATAATCTTGATATTGTAGTCCTTCCCTCTCTTGAAGAAAGATGCAGTAGAGTTTTACTTGAAAGTATTTCATGTGCAAAACCTGTTGTGGCAAACAATGTTGGTGGAAATCCTGAAATTATACAAAATGGACTAAACGGATTGATTGTTCCACCAGCAGATAATGATGAATTAGCAAAGGCTATATTGAAATTTTTGAAAAATGAAAAATTAGCAGAACAGATGGGTAAAAATGGCAGATTAATAGCAGAAAAATATTTTGATATAAATATAAATATAAAAAAAATAAAAAAAATCTATATTGAGCTTGCTGGCAAATGAAAACCTTAAAAATCTTGCACATAATATCAAAATTACCAATAGGAGGAGTTGAAAATCAACTACTATTGGTTCTAAAAAATTACAGTAGAGAAAAATTTCAACCATTTGTTTGTTCTCTGTCAGACAAGGGAGAAATAGGCGAAGAAATAGAAAAGATAGGAATAAAAGTTTTTGCACTAAATAAATTGAATCATACTTTTGATTACTCAATTATAAGAGAAATCTGCAATATTATTAAAAGAGAAAAAATTCAAATTGTTCGGACACATCAGTATCATGCGAATTTTTATGGTCGTATTGCTGCAAAGATATGCAAAGTTCCTTGTATAGTGGCTTCTGTTCATAATGTATATACAAGAGATAAAAAAGTACACAGAAGAATTATAAACCGATTTCTTGCAAGTTTTACTGATAAAATAATAGCTGTTTCAGAGGAAGTTAAAAGGAATATTTTAAAATATGACAAAATACCAGAAGATAAAATTCAGGTTATTTATAATGGAGTAGATTTAGATGCTTTCCATGAATCTTTTGATAAAGACCAAATTAAAAATAAATTAGGAATAAATCCAAATGTTCCTGTTATAGGAACTGTTGGAAGGCTAAATGAACAAAAGGGACATATATATCTTTTGCAAGCTATATTAAAACTTAAAAATAAATTCCCAGATATTAAAGTTTTAATTGTTGGAGATGGTCCGTTAATGGAAGAACTGAAAAGTTTTGCAAATTCATCAGGACTTTCAAACAATGTAATATTTACCGGATTTAGAAAAGATATTCCTGCCTTACTGTCAATTATGGACATATTTGTTTTCCCTTCTTTATGGGAAGGGCTAGGTAATGCTTTAATTGAAGCAATGGCAGCAGGAAAAGCTATAATAGCAAGTAACTTAACCCCTATAAACGAGGTTATAGATTCTGATGGATTGGGAATTCTTGTCCCTCCTAAAGATATTAATGCAATATCAGAATCTATAACCTTTTTATTAAAAAATAGAGATATTGCTGAAAATATGGGTATTTTAGTAAAGAATAAAGCCTTTACTTGTTTTAGCATAAAAAATACTGTTAAATTGTATGAAGAACTCTTTGAGAAAATACTAACTAATAAGAGGCAAATAAAAAATGGAACATATTAAATGCATATTCTGTGATATAGACGATGCTGAAACAATTTTATACAGCAAAGACATTAGATATAAAACTTCTGATGAAATATTCAAAATTGTAAAATGTAAAAATTGTGGACTAATATATTTAAACCCTAGACCTTCTAAAAAAGAAATAGGTAATTTCTATCCTTCAAACTATAGAACCAGAACCACATTGGATCAGACTTCAATAAATAAAAGGATAAAAAAATATTCCATTAAACATAAATTTTTTATATTTAAAAATCCCTGGTATTTAAGTATTCCTGAAAATACAAAAGTTTTAGATATTGGTTGTGGTTCTGGTGAGTTAATGTTAATGCTCAAGAAAAAAATGCGATGTTTATGGTATAGACATAAATGATATAACTACGAAATACTTAAAAGAAAAAGGTTTAAATGTTCTAAAACATAATGCTGATAAAGGAATTCCATTCTTAAACGAATTCTTTGACTTAATAATAATGAAGCATTCTCTTGACATTTCCATAATCCTTTAAATATTTTAAAAGAAGTGTATAGAGTTTTAAAAAAAGGAGGTAATCTGATAATAGGAGTTCCAAATATTGACAGTTTTTTAGCTAAATTGGGCAAGGAATTATGGAGTGACCTTGATGTTCCAAGACATCTATTTCATTTTAATCCAATAACAATTAAAAATTTACTGAACAAAACAGGATTTCTCGTTGAAAATATTTCTCATGAATATAAAATTAGCAAAAAAACTTTGAATAGAATAACTGAAAAAAATAAATTCTTATTAATTATCAAATTAAAATTTATATTAAAAATGTTAGGAATTCTTCTATCAATTCTAAAGTCAGGAGAATGGATTGTAGTAAAAGCAAAAAAACTTTGAATTTATAAGGAATTTTTAAATAAATGGGAAAAATTAATATATTGCATTTATATCAAAACTCAAAAATTGAAGGAGTTCAGCAACAGATATTTAGTTTAATCAAATCATACAACAAAGAACTTTTTAACCCCATATTTTGTTGTCTTGGGAATAAAGAAAAAATCGCTGAAAAATTAGAACAACATGGTATAGAAGTAATTACGCTGAACAGAACAAATTATAATAGATTATCTTTCAAAATCATAAAGGAACTATATACAATAATTAAAAATAAAAACATTCACATATTAAGAACTCACAGATATCGGTCAAATTTATATGGAAGAATAGCAGGATGGTTAGCAGGAGTGCCTGTTATAATTTCATCTGTTCATGATAATTACAGGTCTGATAAAAAGATTGAAAGAAGACTAATAAATAAATTTCTATCAAAAATTACAGATAAAATAGTTGCTGTCTCAGAATCTATTAAAAAAGACATAATCAAATATGATAAAATTGATCCTTCAAAGATAGAGGTAATAAAAAACGGAGTTGATACTCTAATTTTTAGACCTCAAAGCAAGGATTATGAATTATTGAAAAGTTTAGGAATCAATAATGATGAAATAGTCATAGGATTTGTTGGTAGAATTGTACCTGCAAAGGGTCTTGAGTATTTACTTGAGGCTTTCTCATACGTAAAAAAAGAACTAAATAATATAAAACTCCTAATTGTTGGTGATGGAGCAATATTAAGAAATCTTAAAAATTATTCTATTGAACTCGGAATATCAGAATATACAATATTTACCGGTGAGAGGCAGGATATTCAGAAAATTCTTCCGTGCATCGATATCTTTGTTATGCCTTCAATTGCAGAGGGACTTCCAAATGCACTTCTTGAAGCAATGGCTTCAGGCAAACCTATTGTTACAACAAAAATCGGTGGAATACCTGAAATAATCAAAGATAGATTTAACGGGTTAATTATTCCAGATAAAAACAGTGAAATACTTGCTAAAGCTATTAAAGAACTTATTACAGATAAAGATTTATCAGAAAAATTAGGTAAAAACGCAAGGTATTTTATAATTGAGAATTACAGTATAGAGGCAATTACAAAAAAATGGGAAGATCTTTATTTTTCAATATTAGGGGAAAAAGGAGAAAAATGGAAAAACGACAATATAAAGAAAAAATAACAAAATATCTGTCCTTTATTATAGAAATAGGAATTTTGATTTATATGTTTTTAATTTTTTTTGACAAAGGTACAGGTTTAAGAAATATGGGAATTTACAGTGCCCTTTTTGCATGGATTATTCTTGTTATTTTTTATAAAAAATTTAAAATATCTTTTGATATAGTTACAGTTACTTTTTTGACACTCATTGCATCTATTGTACTTTCTTCTATCTTTTCAATTAAACCTTCTATCTCTTTCAGTTATTTTGAGAAAGATATTATTAAAACAATAGCTATATTTATAATTATCGGCACATTTTTTAATTATGAAAAACTCATGCGTTTAGCAAAATTTTTCGGTATTTCAGGTGTAATAATTCTAATTCTTGGATTAATTGGATTTATCTCAAATCCAGAAAAAATATATACATCAAACAATATTTTTCTTTCTGTAAACAGAAATGAATATGCCTTTTTTGTTAGTGTTTATATCCCATTTTTCATCATTCTTTTAATAAGAAGCAATAATTTATATGAGAATTTATTTTGGGGATTTTTATTAGTCTGGGGATTGATTGCGGAGCTGCTAACAGGCTCAAGAACATCAACAATAGGAACATTTTTTTCTTTAATTGTTTTTTTTGTTTTTTTACTAAGGGATAAAAACTATCTAAACAAAACAAAAAAAATCGCTTTTATGCTAATTATTGTTCTCTTAATCTCTGGAATAATAGTTTTTTCGTCTACTTCTAAATTAGAGGCAATAAAATCCCACTGGTTAGCAACTTCAGAACAAATTAAAACATTTAATTTAAGAACAACATGTTTCTGGCAGCCGGCGATAGATTCAATAAAAGAAAAACCATTATTAGGCTGGGGTTATGGCGGTAAAATTGCTCGTGAATCTGAGCCATTTGAAAAAACAACGGGAATTTGCTTGCAATACAAAGGAGGATTTCATAATACTTATATATCTATTCTTTTTCATCAGGGTCTTTTAGGAATAGTAACCTTTTTATTTCTTTTGCTTTTCACACTTTTAATTCTTTATAAAACAATTCAGACAAAAAATAAAGATAGAAAAATTCTTGCTATAGGTTTATTCAGTATAATTATTGGATGTTTTATTGTGACATCAATAGCTCTGTCTATACCAATAAATAGAATTGCTCCTTTTATTGGCATGTCATTGGCGGTTTATAAATACAATGAAGATAGCAATAATTAGAAAAAAATATGTCTTTCACGGTGGTGCTGAGACTTTTTCTAATAATCTTATAATCCGTCTTGCAATGGCAGGTCATGAAATTCACATATTTTCAATTAAATGGGATAAAACACCCCATATAAAAAATGTTTATTTACATAAAGTCCCTGTAATTTCTTTTAACTCATTTTTAAGGGACCTTAGTTTTGCAATAATGGTCACTCTAAAAGTTAGAAATAGTAATTTTGATATAGTTCAAAGCCATGATATATCTTTATGTCAGGATATTTACAGGGCAGGAGATGGATGCCATATAGAATGGTTGAAACAAAGATGGAATAGAGTTGGCATTTTTAGAAAATTATCTATATTATTAAATCCATATCATTGGCTAATTCTCTTATTGGAAAGAATAATATTTAAAGAACATAGATTTAAAAAAATTATTGCCATATCAGAAATGGTAAAAAAAAATATTATTGAGCATTATGAGGTTGATGAAAAAGATATTTTAGTAATTTATAATGGCGTTGATTTGGAAAAATTTCATCCCAAAAATAAAAAACTTTATAGGGAAGAAATAAGAAATCTTTATGGCATAAAAAAAGATGAAATTGTTGTTTTATTTGTTGGCTCAGGATTTGAAAGAAAAGGATTGAAATTTCTTATAAAATCTGTTGAAAATGTTAAAAAACCTTTAACTGTTCTTGTAGTGGGGAAAGGAAATGCAAAAAAATATGTCAAAATGGTTAAAAATCAAAAAATAATATTTTGTGGACCTCAAAAAGAGATTTATAAATATTATGCATCTGCAGATATATTTGTTTTCCCTACAATTTATGAACCATTCGGAAATGTTCATCTTGAGGCACTTGCATCAGGATTGCCTGTAATAACGACAAAGCTCAGTGGAGCTTCTGAAATTATATCACATGGTATTAATGGTTTTGTTGTTGATACTCCTGAAAATATTGATAAAATATCTGAATATATATGCTTGCTTATGAATGAGCAAGTAAGAACAAAAATGAGTGAGGAAGCAAGAAAACTCGCTGAAAAATTTTCTTTTGAAAAATACATTAATAGCATTATTGATTTATATAAATCAATAAAATAAATAAAGAGGTTATTTAAATAATGAAACCAGACATATATTTTTATATACCACCTGATATTTATAATCCGGAATGGCCTAAATCTCTCAAGGATAACTGGATTTCATTTGGTAAAGGCCCTAATATCTGGACATATTTTACCTCTATTGTTTTAAGAGAAAAGGGCTATGATGTTAAGATAACAACAAAAATACCTGATGAAGGTATTGTTTTATCCCATTCAAGATATCTACCCCAAAAAAGATTAGTTAATGATAAAACAATTCTTATATGCATAAGAGCAGATTACGGACGAAATCATATGGCACATATTCATATAGTTCAGAATCCAAAACAACCGAAAATGATCGGGAAAGACATATTTGAAAGACTATTTTTCCCCGGTTTAAGTTTTTATATTCCCTACTGGCCACAACCTGGATTAATACCCCGAGACCCTGATAGAGGCGATAAATTTGAGAATATAGTATATATGGGAGCATTGAAAAATCTGCATGAAGAGTTAAGAAGTGCAAGTTTTAAGAAGGAATTAGAAAATGAAGGAATAAAATTTGAAATTATCACAGCAAGACCAAACTGGAATGATTATTCTCAGGTCGATGGAGTTTTAGCTTTACGACCTCCTTCTGGAGATTCTGATTTGAGAAAACCTCCTTCAAAATTAGTTAATGCATGGCTTGCAAGAGTCCCTGCAATTTTTGGGCCAGAGAGCGCTTTCCGTGCCTTAAGAAAAAGCGAATATGACTATATTGAAGTAAAAAATATAAAACAAGTCAAAAAAGCTGTTTTATTTCTAAGAGACAATCCTGAATTTAGAAAAAAAATGGTTGAAAATGGTATTTTACGTTCTTCGGAATTTACAATTGATTCAATAGCTAATAGATGGATTCATTTCTTTGAAAATGTTGCAATACCCTATTACTTAAAATGGATAAAATCAAAAATTTACAGAAAAACTTTCTATTTCTTCCGTAATATAAGAACAATAATAAAAAATTTATAAAAATTCTAAATCTTTTTTATTTTTAAATATTACAAAACTAACCATCACATCCTCTCTAAAATTTCGGCGTATTTGTTTACCATTTCTTTTATCTCCTTTGATACTCTCTCATCAGGTTTGCCGATAGATACAGGTCCGTAATGGCCAAGCCTTGTAAAACCAAGGCATAGGCAACCATGAATTAAAAATGCTTTAAGAATATCAAGGCAAACCGTTTCACCACCACCTCCTATCATACCTGTTGAGGTAAAGGCAGCAACCAGTTTGCCTTCTATTTTCCTGTAATACTTTACACTTTCATCTATGAATTTTTTTACCTCTGCTGCCATTGTGCCAAAGTAATTTGGAGAACCAATTATGTAACCATCGTAATTTGGAAGGCTATCAATTTCTATTTCTTCAACTCTCTTCAAATCTACAGAGATATTTTTTTGGGAGAGTTCATCTGCTATCATCTTTGCCATTTTCTCTGTATTACCTGACCTTGAATAATAGGCAACTAATACCTTTTTCATAGGTACACCTCCAAAATAATTTTTAAACTATTAATTTTAACATAATCACAACAAACAAAATTAAGTAGGCAGGATTACCTGAAATTGCCGATAGGAAAGAGATGTCTTGAGCCCATCCCGTCATTCTGAGAAACTAAACGCCCCGAAGCGCTGTTCTGAGCCGAAGCCCTGAGCTTAAGCGAAGTGTCAGCGAAGGGATGACAAAATAGTCCAAAACATGACTTTCTATCGGCAATTTCAAGGATTACCTCACTTACGTTTGGTTCAGGGTGACAAGCTAGTTAGCAGTTTATTGAAAGAAAATGACAATTGTAATAATAGATTAAAATGCCGAAGGCGGGACTCGAACCCGCACGGGTTTCCCCACACGCCCCTCAAACGTGCGTGTCTACCAGTTCCACCACTTCGGCTAAATATAATAATAGCAAGAAATATTATGTAATTTCAACCATTAATGTTATAATTTTTAATGGACCCTGTTACGCACAGTTTAACAGGTTTTGTATTAGGCAAAACAATTTCTAAAAATAAAACAATACTAATAACTGCTTTAATTTTTTCGCTTTTGCCTGATATTGATTATATATTAAGAATTCATAGTAAAGAACTTTTTTTGACCTATCATAGAGGTATAACTCATGGAGTTTTGGCTTTATTTTTGTTACCTCTTATCCCCGCTATAATTTTCAGGAGAAAAATCGGCTTTTTGAAAACTTATTCAATAGCTTTTATAGCCTATGGAGTTCATCTTTTCTTTGATCTTACCAATCAATATGGAACAAAAATCTTATTACCCTTTGATTCCACCTCCTATGCTTTGTCTATTACATTCATAATAGACCCCTATGTTTTGATTCCCCTTCTTTTAGCAGTTTTGTTTTCATTAAAATTTAAAAAACAAATAAGATTCCTGTACGTTTTATCTATTGTCTTTATTATTTTTTATATAGGCGTTAAAGTATATTGTAAAACAGAGGCAAGAGACTTTCTCAAACAAAAGATTGAAGCCCAACAGTACAGAGTATATCCTCTGCCAAATGACTTTTTAAGATGGTGGTTCGTGGCAAAATTCTCTGATGAGTATATAACGGGTTTTGTTGACCTCCTTTCAAAGAAAGTTTATGTTGATGAAAGATATAAAATAAAAAATGACCCTACTATTTTAAAATCAAAGGAATCAGAATCTGTAAAAGCTTTGCTCAGCATTTCAAAACATCCTATTGCAAATGTAAAACAGGAAGGTGATACAACAATTGTTATCTGGCGAGAGCTTTCCTATGGATTTTTACCAGGTGAAAGATTTACTGCAAAGGTTTGGCTTAAGGCAAGCTCTCAAGGTTACAAAATAATAAATGCCAATTTAAAGATATGAAAATCTGTGAAATTTTCCCAAGTATTCAAGGAGAAAGCTCTCTTGTTGGAGTACCGATGGTATTCATTAGGTTTACTGGATGTAATCTAAGATGTACATATTGTGATACTAAATATGCATACGACAACGGAACAGAGTTATCTAAAGATGAAATATTACAGATAATTCATGATCTTCCATTCAAATTTGTCGAGATTACTGGAGGAGAACCTCTCCTTCAAGAAGATGTTTATCCATTAATAGATGAACTTGTTAAAAACTACTATGTTTTACTTGAAACCAATGGTTCAGTTTCTATTGAGAAAGTAAATCGGAAGGTAAAAATTATTATGGACATTAAAACCCCAGGAAGTGGTATGTGTGACAAAAATTATTTAGATAATCTTACATATCTTAAAGAGTTTGATGAGATTAAGTTTGTTCTTACAGACAAATTTGATTATGAATGGGCAAAAGAATTTTTAAAGATCTATAAATTAAAAACAAAAGAAATTTTATTTTCTCCAGCCTTTGGAATGCTTAATGCAACAGAGCTTGCCCAATGGATTATCAAAGATGGCTTATCAGTAAGACTAAATCTTCAAATTCATAAATACATTTCAATAAAATGACAAAATAGGGTATAATTTTTCATGGATGTAAAAAAATTTTTAATAATAATTTTATTCAGCTTGTTTTTTTCATGCACTGTCTGGGCAAAAGAAGTAATTGTTCTCACAGTAGATGGAGTTATAAATCCACCTCATTCAGAATATGTTATTAAAGGAATTAAAAAAGCTCATGAATTAAAAGCAGAGGCGTTAATTATTCAACTTGACACTCCTGGTGGACTTGACACCTCTATGCGAGATATTGTCAAGGAAATACTTAATTCTAACATACCGGTGGTTGTGTATGTATCTCCAAAGGGAGCTCGTGCTGCCAGTGCTGGTGCTTTTATAACACTTTCAGCCCATGTTGCTGCTATGGCTCCTGGAACAAATATTGGCGCAGCCCATCCTGTTGCTATAGGGGAAAAGATGGATAAAACAATTGCTGAAAAAATAACTAACGATGCTGTTGCCTACATTAAATCAATTGCTGAACAGAGGGGTAGAAATGTTGAATGGGCGGAACAGGCTGTAAGAAAAAGCATTTCATCTACTGAAAAAGAAGCCTTACAAAAAGGTGTAATTGACCTGATTGCCGATGATTTGAATGCACTAATAAAAGCCATTCATGGTAAGAAAGTTAAAACAGTTTTAGGAGAAAAAATTATAAATACAAAGGATGCTAAAGTTAACGAAATAAAGATGAACTTTAGAGAAAGACTGCTTAATTTTCTCAGTAATCCAAACATAGCTTACATATTACTCATGATTGGTATTTATGGAATCATTTTTGAGCTAAGCAACCCAGGAGCAATATTCCCGGGAGTCATAGGTGCTATATCTCTCATACTTGCTTTTTATAGTCTACAAACTCTACCATTAAATTATGCAGCAGCAGGACTTATCCTTCTTGGAATTATTCTGTTTATTCTTGAACTCAAATTTGCCTCCTACGGACTTCTCACTCTTGGAGGTGTGGTATGTGTTCTCTTAGGCTCTCTTATGCTTTTTGATACTGCCAATCCTCTTTTTAAACTTTCCCTTTCAGTAATAATTCCTGTTACTGCTATAACAGCCCTATTTTTTGGATTTTTATTAAGACTCGCATATAAAGCCCATAAAAGAAAACCTGTTACAGGCATTGAAGAACTCATTGGATTAAGAGGAATTGCAAAGACTGATATTGACAGCCACAAGGGGATGGTAATGGTTCATGGAGAACTCTGGCAGGCAGTATCCGATGAAGAAATAAAAAAAGATGAAGAAGTTGTAGTTGAGGATGTTAAAGGACTCACCCTGAAGGTAAGGAGAATCAGTTGAAGGTCCTTCTTACAGGTGCAACAGGTTTTATAGGTAGTCATCTTGCTGAAGCTCTTTTAAAGAAAAATTATGAAGTTTACTGTATTGTAAGGAATCCCGCTAAGCTGAGATTTTTACAGGGACTTGATGTAAAAATTATTCAGGCAGACTGTTCAGATAAAAATTCTCTTGATAAAATTAATTGGGAATTTGATTATATATTTAATCTATCTGGTATAACCAAAGCAAGCCATCCAGAAGAGTTTTTTCAGTCAAACTATATCGGGACCAAAAATCTTATAGAAATTGTGGTTGAAAGATGTACGCAACTAAAAAGATTTATCCATGTAAGCAGTCTCGCAGCTGCAGGACCCTGTAAAAATGGAATACCTGTTACCGAAGACACCGAACCCTCTCCTGTTTCTGAATATGGAAAAAGTAAACTTCTTGGTGAACAGGCTATATTGTATTATAAAAATCACATACCCATTACAATAATCAGACCACCTGCTGTATATGGACCTAAAGATATTGATTTTCTTGCATTTTTTAAAATGATTAAAGCTGGATTGGTTTTTTATCTTACTGATGGATTATATTCTATGATTTATGTTGATGATCTTATTGAGGGAATTATTTTAGCTTCACAAAGTGATAAAGCTATTGGAGAAATTTTTTTTATTGCCGATAGCATCCCCTACAGTACACATCAAATAGTATCTGCTATATCAGAGGCACTCGGTAAAAAACCATTAAAAATTAAAATTCCTCAAGAAATCGGGAGCTTTTTAATCAAAGTATTTCAAAAATTTGATAAAAAAAGTATAATAAATAGCGATAAACTTAAAGAGCTTGCCCAGCCATGCTGGGTTTGTTCCACTAAAAAAGCTGAGCATTTGCTTGGCTATAAAACAAAAATTAACTTAAAGGAAGGGATGGAATGGACAGCAAAGTGGTACAAAATGAATCACTGGATTTAAAAAAAGACATCTTCCAGAAATGTTTTAAATTTACAATAGCCTATGAATTACAAAAAATAGGAATGTATCCATATTTCAGAGTTATTGAATCTGCACAGGGACCAGAAGTAATAATGAATGGTAGAAAAATGATAATGATAGGATCAAATAACTATCTTGGACTTACAAACCATCCAAAGGTAAAAGAAGCAGCCATCAATGCTATAAAAAAATACGGTACAGGATGTGCAGGGTCACGTTTTTTAAATGGTACTCTTGATATTCATGTAGAACTAGAAGAAAAGCTTGCATGGTTTATGAGAAAGGAGTCTGCATTAGTTTTTAGTACAGGCTTTCAGGTAAATCTTGGTGTCATAGCTTCATTAGTTGGAAAAGACGATGTTGTAATCATTGATAAAATGGATCACGCAAGTATTGTTGATGGATGTAGACTGTCCTTCGGAGAGGTCAAAAGATATAAACACAATGATATAGAAGATCTTGAAAGGGTTATTAAAGAATGTGAAGAAAAGCCAAAACTTGTTGTTGTAGACGGTGTTTTCAGTATGGAAGGAGATATTGTGAAGCTTCCTGAAGTTTATCAAATTTGTAAAAAATATGGTGCCCGACTCATGGTTGACGATGCCCATGGAATAGGAGTACTCGGTGAAACAGGTCGAGGTACAGCAGAACATTTTGGATTAGAAAAAGAAGTTGACCTTATAATGGGGACATACAGTAAATCTCTCGCGTCAATTGGAGGATTTATAGCTGGCGATAAAGATGTTATAAATTATATTAAACATTTTGGAAGAGCTTTCATATTCAGTGCAAGCCCGCCACCTGCATCAATTGCTGCAGTATCTGCTGCAATTGATATTATTGTGAGCGAGCCAGAAAGAAGGGAAAGACTCTGGAAAAACACAAATAAGATGTTAAAAGGTTTTAAAGAATTAGGCTTTGATATAGGAGTTGCAGAGACACCAATAATTCCTGTGATTGTAGGAGAAGACGAGCTTGCCTTTAAATTTGTAATGATGCTTCAGGAAGAGGGAATATTTGCCAATGTAGCTGTATCACCAGCTGTGCCACCTGGAAAAGCATTAATAAGAACAAGTTACATGGCAACCCATACAGATGAACATCTTGACAAAGTTCTTGAAGCCTTTAAAAAGGTTGGTAAAGCTTTAGGAGTAATTTAATTTCGGCTTTTTGCTTACTTAAACATAAGATAGACTTATTTTAAGGTAAAAGGAATTTATATTAACATAGACATGGATATAGAAATCAGAGAAGTTATAGATAAAAAAGCATTAAAAGATTTTGTCTGTTTCCCTCTCTTCCTTTACAAAAATGACAATTTTTATGCTCCTCCTTTAATCAAAGACATGATGATGCATCTGTCAGAAAAAAATCCCTTTTTTAAAAGAGCGAAAGCTAAATTTTTTGTTGCCTACAAAGATGAAAAACCTCTCGGAAGAATTGCTGCTGTAGTAAACTATGCTCACATTGATTATCACAAGGACAATGCAGGTTTTTTTGGACTCTTCGAATGCGTAAACGACCAAAATGTTGCCAATGCTTTATTTTTGAAAACAGAAGAATTTCTCAAAGAAAATAATCTTAAATTAATGCGTGGACCAATGAATCTTTCAACCAATGAAGAATGTGGTTTTCTTTATGACGGATTTGATACTCCTTCAATGATAATGATTCCTTACAACCCACCCTATTACAATGACCTTGCTGAATCCTTCGGCTTAAAAAAAGTAAAAGATCTTTACTGCTTTTTAGCAGATATTCCAGAAATTCTTCCAAAAAAAATTGAAAGAATTGCCCAATTTGCTGAAAAACAAGGTATAATGGCAAGAGCGATAAAATTAAAAAACTTAAAACAGGAACTTTACGCCTTTATGGATGTATATAATGAAGCATGGGCTCAAAACTGGGGATTTATACCAATTACAAAAGAAGAAATCGATTACATGGCAGAAAAACTAAAACAGATAGCATTACCTGAATTAGTTGTAGTTGCCGAGAAAAATGGCAATCCTGTAGGTTTTTTTGGTGCTATCCCTGATTTCAACGAAGTCTTAAGAAAAATTAAGGGAAAACTTACACCCCTTTCAATTTTAAAAGCTCTATATTATAAAAGAAAAATTCAGTCAATAAGATTACTTCTTTTTGGTGTAAAAAAAGAATTTAGGCACAAAGGAGTAGAATCAATCATGCTTAAACAGGCATTCATAGGTTCAAAAAAATACAAATTTAAAAAAGTTGAATTTTCATGGATTCTTGAAGATAACTATGAAACAATCAATCTAACCCAAATATTAAATGCCCGTAGATATAAAACCTTAAGGATTTATGAGAAAAAAATTTAGTATATATTCAGTATTCATACTTACATAAAATTTCTCTTGCAAGCTCCATATAAGCTATGCTACCTGTTGCTTGAGGTGCATAAATAATTGCAGGCTTACCATTCATAGTTGCCTCTGATAATGCGATATTTCTTGGTATAACTGTATTAAAAGTTTTCGAACGAAAAACTTTTTTAACATCCTCTGCGATAGTTCTACTTAAAGTTAAGTGTCTACTGAACATTGTAAGAAGGATACCTTCAAGTTCAAGGTTCTCATTAAAATTAGCCTTTATTCTCCATAAAAGTTTTATAAAAATTCTTAATGCTTCAAGGGCTAATTGTTCACATTGAACTGGAATAATTACAGAATCAGAAGCTACAAGACAGCAAAGAGTAAGAATAGAAAAGGAAGGAGGGCAATCTATAAAAATATAATCAAATTCTTCTCTATAGTCATCTAATACAACTTTTAACATTCTCTCTCTTTCTTCTGTATCGAAGAATTCAAGTTCTGCCATAAAGAGGTCTATTTTTGCTGGAACAAGATATAAATTATTTATCACATTGTACATAGCTTCCTTTAGAGAGGCTTTCTTGATAAATACTTCGTAGAGACCCTTTATAGAACTTCCATTTTTTCGCATCCCTAAACCGAAGGTCAGACTTGCTTGAGGGTCTGAATCAATTACAAGAACTCTTTTGCCTTCTAAGGCTAAGCATGATGAAAGATTTATGGCAGTAGTTGTCTTACCTACTCCACCCTTTTGACTTGCAATTGCTATGATTTTCCCCATTTTTATTTCATAGCAATTTATAGTAAGTAAGTCTCTCTAAGAGTCTGTTTCTGGCATTTTCAAAGGTATCATTTATGCGATATCCTGCTGCATTTTTATGTCCACCGCCACCAAAATATCTTGCAATAACACTTACATCTATTTCACCCTTTGACCTTAGACTTACTTTTATAAAACCCGGCTCTATTTCTCTGAAAAGAGCTGAAATATTGACATTTTTTAGAATTCTCAAGAATTCCACAAATCTTTCTGTATCTGACTCTGTGGTTCCTGTAGCTTGAAAATCATTCTTAGAAATAAATGAAATCGCTAAAGAAGATAAAATCTCTAATTTATTAAGCATTACGATGAAAAGTTTAAATCTTTTTTCGCTCCAAGATTCAAAGCTTTGTTGATAAATATATGAGGGTTTTGCCCCAGCTCTTACAAGTTCTGTAGCTATAGATAAAACTTCATCTGTGGTGTTATCAAACTGAAAATTACCAGTATCTACTATAATTGCAGTATAAAGATTTGTAGCTATTTCTTTCGTTATTTTTCCTTCCAATGCCTTTATAAGATAGTATATCAAAATTCCAGTGGCAGCCTTTTCAGAATCTATCCATTTTATTGACTCCTGCGATGAATTATCGGTAGAAGATTTATCCTCTATATGATGGTCTATTATTAATATTTTTCCTTTAAAAGATTGAAGGTTATTAATGATAGTTTTATCATAGCTTACTCTTTTAAGATTATTGCAGTCAACAAGAATCAGCACATTAAATCCTTCCTTGTTTAACTCTTTTAAATCTTTAATACTTTCAATACCTGAAAGGAATTTATATTGGGAAGGTACAGGAATTTCTGTATATACTTGGGAATTTTTACCAAGCTGATCTAACAAAAATTTCAATGCCAAAGAAGAACCAAAGGCATCACCATCAGGAGTTGAATGGGTTAAAATAAGAAAATTATTTTCTTCCCTTAAAATCTTAACAAGGGGCTCTGGAGGATTCAAATTCCCTCCGATGTTTTTTTTATATCTTCAAGAAGCTTATCTATCCTGAATCCTCTTTCAATAGACTCATCATAAAAAAACTCAAAGTTAGGTATTATTTTTATCCTTAAGCGCTTGGCAATCTCGCTTCTCACAAAACCCTTTGCTTCATTTAAAATCTGTAAAGATATCTCTCTGTCTTCTTCTTTAAGTACTGTAACAAAAATTTTTGCAAATCTTAAATCATCTGAGAGTTCTACATCAGTAACAGTAATAAAACCTAAGCGAGGATTTTTAATTTTGTGTAAAACAATATCTGCAACTTCTTCCTTCAATAGAACACTCAATCTTTGAGACCTTTTATAGGGATGCATTTAAAAACCCTTTACTTGAATTTTTTCTAATATGTAATTTTCTAATATATCTCCTTCTTTTATATCATTGAAATTCTCAATTGCTATTCCACACTCATATCCTGCTTGAACTTCTCTGACATCTTCTTTAAATCTCTTTAAAGAACCTATTTTCCCTTCATAAACAACTATATTGTCCCTTATAACCCTTATACCATCACTTGCACGGGAAATAACTCCATTTAAAACATAACAACCTGCAACAGTTCCAATCTTTGAGATTTTAAATACAGCTCTTACTTCTGCTCTACCAAGTATTTTTTCTTTTATTTCAGGTTGTAACATTCCAATTAATGCCTTCTTAACATCATCAATGACTTCATAGATAATGCTGTAAAGCTTGATATCAACACCAAGATGTTCTGCAAGCTCTTGAGCTTTTGGTTCTGGCCTTACATTAAATCCAATTATAATTGCATTAGCAGTTGCTGCTAAATTGACATCACTTTCTGTAATTCCACCTACTGCAGCATGAATTACCTTTACTTTAACTTCTGGGTGGACAATATCCTCTACTGCTTTCTTTAAAGCTTCTATGGAACCCTGAACATCGCCTTTTATAATGAGGTTAAGTTCTTTAACTTCTCCCTCTTTAATCTTTTCATAGAGATCCTGTAATGTTATTTTTTGAGCTCTCTGCATTTCAGCTAATCTTTTCTTTTGTGCTCTTAAGTTTGCTATCTGTCTTGCTATTTTTTCATCTTCAACAACAATAAAGCTATCCCCTGCTTGAGGAACTTCCTCAAAACCCACAACTTCAACAGGCGTCGATGGAGAAGCCTCGGTTATTCTTTTACCTGTATCATCATTTAAGGCTCTTACCTTGCCATAGGTAGTTCCAGCAACAAAGGCATCACCAACTTTTAATGTTCCATTTTGAATAATTACCGTGGCAACAGGACCACGACCTTTATCAAGGCGTGACTCAATAATAGTTCCTCTGGCAGGCTTATTAGGATTTGCCTTAAGTTCCATTATCTCAGCCTGAAGGAGAATCATCTCAAGGAGATTTTCTATACCAATTCTTTTTTTTGCGGATATATCAACAAATATATTTTGACCACCCCATTCTTCTGGAATAATTCCGTACTCACTTAATTGTGTTCTAACTCTTTGAGGGTTTGCCTCTGGTTTATCAATTTTATTAACAGCAACAATAATCGGAACTCCCGCTGCTTTAGCATGGTTTATTGCTTCTACTGTCTGAGGCATTACTCCATCATCGGCTGCAACAACTAATACAACTATATCAGTTACCTTAGCTCCTCTGGCTCTTAAGGCTGTAAAAGCTTCATGTCCTGGAGTATCAAGAAAAGTTATATCCTTTCCCTGTAAGGTCACCTTATAGGCACCTATATGTTGAGTAATGCCACCTGCTTCTTGCTCTATAACTTTGGTCTTTCTTATTGCATCAAGTAAAGAAGTCTTTCCGTGGTCAACATGCCCCATTACAGTGACAATAGGAGGCCTCGGAAGCAGATTTTCAGGAGCATCCTCAATCTCTTCCTCTATTACGTCAATCTCCTGTGCCTGAGCAAGTTCAACTTTAATTCCAAAACTTTCAGCCACAAGAATTGCCGCATCTGGGTCAACAGGTTGATTTATAGTTGGCATATAGCCAAGTTCCATAAATTTTTTTATAACATCTGCTACTTTCTGTCCTATAAGCTCAGCAAATTCTTTAACAGTTGTCCCTTCTTGAATTTTTATTGACTTCTTCCTTGGAGCTGTAATTGGAGCTGTAACTTGTTCTTCTCTTTTGTTTTTATCCTTCTGTTTTTTTTGTTCCTTTAAATCAAGCCATTTTTTAGGCTCAATCTTTTTGGGAGGAACCTTTGTTAAAACAGGTTTTGGTTTTATTTTTTCTATTTTTTCAAAGGAGATTTCCCTTCTAAACCTTCCAGGTAGAGTAATTTCTTCTTCCTCTACTTTGAGCTCCTCTTCAATCAATTGAGTTTTTTGGGAAATTTTTGGTTTTTCAATTTTTGGTGACTCTTTAATTTCTTCTTTTTTTTCTTCTATTTTGGTTTCTACAACCTTTTGCTCTTTAATTTCCTCCTCTTTTTCAATTTTTGGTGACTCTTTGATATTCTCTTCTTGTCCTTTAAAATGTTCCCTTATTTTTTCAATTTCTTCTGGTTCTATTTTGATGTTTGTTGTGCCTTTTTTAAATTGGGTATTTCTTATCTTTTCTACATATTTGACAATATCAGAAGTTTTTACACCTAATTCTTTTGCTAATTCTATACTTCTTATACCCTTATCTGACATAAATTAAACCTTTCCCTCCTTGTCTCCAAATCAATAAAATGTTATCATAAATAAATAAGTATATGCAAATTGAAGGAGGAAAAATGGCAGCTTGTTATGTTTGTGGTAAAAAAAAGACAATAGGAAATAATGTTAGTCATGCAAACAACAAAACTAAAAGATATTTCTTCCCAAATCTTCAGAGAATGAAAATTTTAACAGAAACAGGGCCTAAAAGAGTACATGTTTGCACAAGATGCCTTCGTTCTGGATTAGTTAAGAAGGCTGTATAATTTTATGTGAATTCATGGAAAGAATCGGATTTTTATTGCCCTCTTTATTTAATAATTTAGGGATTGAGGATGCAGTAGTTTTAAAGTTAATAAAAAACAAATGGTTTGAGATTTTTAATCCACCTTTAAGTGAACATACCTATCCTAAAGAATTAAAAGAGGGTAAACTTTTAGTTATTGTTAACTCACATGCTTGGTTAAATGAACTAAAACTGATACAGGAGGAGTTTATTAAGAGGCTATCTCAATATGGAGTTAAAGAAATTACCTTTAAATTTGGCAAAATTTATAAAAATAACCGAGGTGATGAAAAAAAACAGAATTTACAAATATCTCAGGAACAAAAACTTTGGATTTCCGAAATTGTGAAAAAAATCAAAGATGATGAAATGAAATCTGTTATGGAAAATTTAATAACAAAGTATATTTTATATGTTAATGAAAAAATAATGGGAGAAAAAAATGAAAGATTTTGATTTTGTTTACAGAGAATATTCTGAAGAGGAAAGCGCAGTTTATGAAAAGGCAATGCGGGAGATTTTGGTAAATATTAAACAGGGGATGAGCTTTCAAGATGCTGTAGATAAGGTAGAAGTATCTGATAAAAATCTTAAATCTCTAATTGAAGATGATGCTTTAAAAATTTTAATTGCCGAATTATGTTATGTCTCAAAAATACCCTTTGAGGAATTTGCAAATATGTTAGGATTGCCTATAGAAAAAGTTAGGAATGCTAATTTTGAAATGCTTGAAGATATTCAAATGACTTTAAATAATACTTTTAATAAAAATCAAAGGAGCGGGAATGCTTAGAAAAGTAAAAATGTATTCTTTAAGCACATGCCCTGCATGCAAAAAAGTTAAAGAATTTCTGAAAAATAATAACGTTGATTGTGAAATCATAGAGGTTGACCTTTTAGATGGCGGTGAACAGTGGGTAGCCCTTAAAGAACTAAAAAAGATAAATCCTCAGGAGACCTTTCCAACCTTGGTTGTAGAAAAAGCGGTTGTAGGCTTTGATGAGGAAAATATCAAGAAAGTTCTTGAAATCTAAACATGGATCCAGAAAAGCTTTATGAAATATTAAAAAAATATGCCCAATCAAAAGGGATTGAACTTAACAAAGATAAAGAATTTGTTTTAGACCTAATTAAAGGACTTCTTCGAAATGAAGAAAGATATGGATATCGTTCATGTCCCTGTAGACTTGCCAGCGGAGATAAAGAAAAGGACAAAGATATAATATGTCCTTGTGTTTACAGTGAAGAAGATATTAAAGAATATGGAAGATGCTATTGCGGACTTTATGTTTCAAAGGAATTTAATGAAGGTAAAATTCCTTATAAAAATGTTCCAGAAAGAAGAAAAAAATCTTAACAAGGGGTGATTAAAAATGATATGGGAAGAGCTTTTAACATTTGAAGATATTAAAAAAGAGACCTATTATATTCAAAATATTCTCTGGGATTATGACCCAACAAAGGTTATGGAACCAATAGTAGTTCAGGAAGGTTCAACAATAGTTTGTAAGGAACCTGTCAAGGGGTATGTTTTCTATATAGAAACTTCTGGCAAAAAACCAGAACTTTTCTTAATGATGCATAAAACCAATTATTTCGGTGAGACAATAGCAAAAATAGACGAAATACCCCAAGAATTAATCAATGAAGCTGTAGAGGAAAATAAAAGCAAAATTAAATACGGGATATGCCCAATTAACGAAAAAATTAAATTATGGCTTAAAAAAGAATTGGGATTAATATAGTTTTCTTAACTTCTTAAGATTTCTTTAAAATTTTTAATCGTAATGAAATGATTTGAAGTTCTGGGAGCTGACTTTGAACTTGATATAGCCCTTAAAATAGGAAACTTTATTCCCGCGAGCTTCGCTGTATGAAGAATTGTTTCTGTATCGTCAATAAACATGGTTTTTTCAGGATTTATATTAAGATTTCTTTTTAAGTTTTCCCAGAATTTTATGTTTTCCTTGGGATATCCTATATCAAAAGATGTTATACAGGAGT
>Ga0272449_1001146_pt1 | contig 28301 bp, 33 predicted proteins | sample YNPCB0241_FD_198679 | JGI IMG/M metagenome (GOLD analysis project Ga0272449, IMG submission 198679) | Hot spring sediment microbial communities from Yellowstone National Park, WY, United States - YNP-CB-024-1 | ecosystem: Environmental > Aquatic > Thermal springs > Hot (42-90C) > Sediment... | reverse complement strand
CACAGGTGCTGCATGGTTGAACGATCGACCCTTTCCCGAGTAATCGGGATTGCAACACCGACTCATAACGGTGGAACCCTAATGCTATAAATGTTATAATTTATAGCAATGGGCAATACCGTGGGAAGAATGGATACTACTTTTTGCAATTTTTCTAATGTAGAAAATGCATACGCATTTGGATTATGGTGTGCAGACGGATATCACAGAACCTCTAGTATAGGATTGACTAATACTGATGCAAACCTTATTGAAAAATTCCGGATGTTTTTGTTAAGATATTTTCCTACAGAACGAATTAAAATGCGAATATACTCCCGCGATTCTTCGTTTTATTATTTAAAAAACGCTATTAAGCCGGCATATCAGATTTACGTGAATTCACGAGTATTACTTCGATGTTTTAAAAATGCAAAGAAAAATCCGAAACTTTTTTTAAATGATGCGAAATCTATTTCGGCATATTTTGCTGGTAGGTTTGATGGCGATGGGAGTATAAATAGAGATTTGAGAAGCGATTTGCGTATAGTATATGGAAATAAAGAGGAAGCGGAAAAAGATTCTATTTTACTTAAAGAGTTGGGTATAACATCGAAGATATATTTTTATAAATCAGCACGAACGTTTGTATTATATATTTTACGAAATGAATCAGAAAAATTTTTGAATATGATAACGCCCTTTACTCTTAAACTAAAACATAGAAAAAAGTAGTATCTATTCCCCGTAGAGACTTAGTCCTAAAAAGGACTGGGCCGATTTTGTTTCGAAATCGGCAATATGTCGGCCCCAATATACACTGTCTTAGTATATTGGGTGAAGGTATAGTCCATACCATTAGAAATAATGGATTAATATGGTCGTCAGCTCGTGCCGTGAGGCGTCCCCTTAATTGGGTGAACGAGCGCAACCCCTATCGCCTGTTACAAGTGTCAGGCGAAACTGCCCCCGCCTAAGTTTTCAAGTTAAAATAAAAAAGATAAAATTAATGTATGTACAGCGTTTATGTTTTTTATAGTAAAAAAGTAAATAAACTTTATATAGGGTTTACTTCAAGATTAAAAGAAAGAATAAAAGAACATAAATCTCTAAAAAATAAAACAACAAGAAATTAGCAACCACTTAAATTAATTTATGTTGAGATTTATGCAAATAAACAAGATGCTTTAAGAAGAGAAAAATTTTTTAAAACAGGATGGGGAAGAAATTATTTAAAGAAAATTTTAAGACATACATTAAATAATATTAATACTTGAAAATTTAGGCGGGGGAGGAGGGAGGGGATGACGTCAAATCAGCATGGCCCTCTGACGCCCTGGGCTACACTCATGCTACAATGGGGCTGACAATGCGTTGCGAACCCGCAAGGGGGAGCTAATCGCCTAAACAGCCTCTCAGTTCGGATTGAGGGCTGAAACCCGCCCTCATGAAGCTGGAATCGCTAGTAATCGCGGATCAGCACGCCGCGGTGAATACGTTCTCTGGTCCTGTACTCACCGCCCGTCAACTCAGGGGAGCCGGATTTGCCTGAAGCCCCGCCCTTTTGGCACTATAAATTAGCGCCAAAAGGGCGGGGTTAGGGCAAGTTCGGTGACACGGGGTAAGTCGTAACAAGGCACGCGTAGCGGAAGCTGTGCGTGGAACAATTAAAATAGCAAATGTTTGGGGTTTAAAATTGGTCTATTGAAAAATAGACCCGCCTATTATTTATTTCTTTGGTCGGAGAAATAATAATAAGCTTATAATTTTAAACCTCAAACCATTTGCAACTGGGACAACTAAAAAGCTTTTTTAGAGAATTTGATTTAAACAAATAATTTTGTTATGCTACTTTTATGGAAAATAAAAAATATAAAGTTCTTATTGTGGAGGACGACCACGTCCTTTCTTTAGTTTTAAAAGGAAGACTTGAAAAAGAGGGTGTTGAGGTGAAACAAGCTTTCAATGGCAAGGAAGCTTTGGATTATTTAAGAACAGATACACCAGATTTGATTTTGTTAGATTTGATAATGCCGCAAATGAGCGGTTTTGAATTTTTGGAAAGCATTAGATCTGATCCGCAATATTCTTTAATTCCTGTTGTGGTGATTAGCAATTTGGGTCAAGAAAGCGATATAGAAAAAGCAAAATCTTTAGGGGTAATTGAATATTACGTCAAAGTAAGAACATCAATTGATTCTTTAATAGGCGAGATTAAAAATATTTTAGAAAAAAATGTTAAGTGAAGAAATTATTAGCAAAATTAAACCAGGAGCAAAAGTGCGGGTGTATTCTACTCTAAATAAAGAACCACTACCACCATTTGAAGGTATAGTTATTGCGCGCAAACACGGAAAAGAAGCGGGTGCAACTTTTACCGTAAGAAGCATTATTGGTGGCGTTGGTGTAGAAAAGATATTTCCAATTCATTCACCAGCTATTAATAAAGTAGAAATTATTTATTCTCCTAAAAAAGTTAAAAAGGCTAAATTATACTGGATTCGTTCTGCTTCTGGTTCAAAAATAAGAAAAAGACTTAAGGTTTCTATTTAATTAAATGCCCAAATATTTAATGGGTATTGATGAAGTAGGAAGAGGAGCATTAGCGGGTCCTATTTTTGTTTCAGCGGTTTTAATTCCTAAAAATTTAAAAATAACTAATAAAAAATTAGGAAAAATTTATGATTCTAAAAAATTAAATATAAACAAAAGAATTTTATGGTATAAATTTTTAACATCACATCCTAAAATAAAATTTGCAGTTTCTAAAGTTTTTCCAAGAAAAATTGATAAAACAAATATTTCTTTTTCAGCCAATTTATCCGCATGGCGTTGTTTTCAAAAATTAATTAAAAATCAAAAAATAAATTTAAAAAATTTAAAAATTTTGTTAGACGGCGGACTTTATTTAAAATCAAAAGAATTTCAAGAAAAATTTTTCCCTAACGCTCATACAATTGTTTTTGGCGATGAAAAATATAATGCAATTAAAATAGCATCTATTATTGCTAAGGTTCAAAGAGATAAATTTATGAAAAATTTAGACAAAAAATATCCTCAATATTTTTTTTCTAAACATAAAGGTTATGGAACAAAATTACATTTGCAATTAATTAAAAGTTATGGACCAACACCCGTTCACCGTTTGACCTTTTTATAAAAATTAATTAATATAAATGGATTATGGGTGGAGTACCAGTAAAACATCATTCTAAAAGTAAAGTGGGACGAAGGAGATCGCATTTAGCTTTGAAGAAAAAAAATTTGCTTGTTTGTCCTAATTGTGGTAGTGCTAAATTAGCGCATCGTCTTTGTAAGCAATGTGGAAAATAAATGGCTACAAGACATTTGCTTCGAGAAGTAGTTTTACAATCGCTTTTTGAGTGGGATTTTTATCAAAAAAAAAGAGATTTAGTAAAAATTTTAGAAAGAAATATAAATGAATTTGCTCCAGAAGTAGATGAGCCGGAATTTGGCTGGAAAATTATTCATGGTATTGTTTCGCATCTTAAAGAAATAGATGAATTAATTAATAAATATACTAAAGAATGGCCAATTGAAAAAATGTCTCTTATTGATAGAAATATTTTAAGAATTGGAGTTTATGAATTATTATATGCAAACCATCAAGAGGTTCCAGAAGAGGTAGCAATTGATGAGGCAGTGATTTTAGCTAAACATTTTGGAGGACCAAATTCAGCAAAATTAGTTAATGGCATTTTAGGTTCAATATACGACGAAATAAAAGTTAAAAAATAAAAATGTTTTCAGAATTAGAAAAAAAGATAAATATTTTTTTTAAAAACAAAAGACTTTTAGCGGAAGCTCTAACACATCGTTCTTATTTAAATGAGCACCCCAAATGGAAATATAATCATAACGAAAGATTAGAATATTTAGGCGATGCGGTATTAGAATTAATTATTTCTGAATATTTATTTCATAAGTTTCCTAATTATGATGAGGGTAAGCTTACTCTTTTGCGCGCCGCCTTGGTTAATTATCAAAATTTATCTAAAATTGCTAAAAAACTTAAATTAGATAAATTTTTATTGCTTTCAAAAGGAGAAAAAAAGGATGTTTCTAAAGCAAAAGACGTTATTTTAGCTAACACCATTGAAGCTTTAATTGGAGCAATTTATTTAGATGATGGATTAGAAACCGCTAAAAAATTTGTAGAAAAATTTATCACACCAACATTAAATGAAATTTTAGAAACTAAAAGTTATAAAGATTACAAAAGCAAACTTCAAGAATTAATTCAAGAAAAATTAAAAATAACACCAACGTATAAAGTTTTAGAAGAATCTGGTCCCGCTCACCGTAAGCTTTTTAAAATAGGTGTTTATTTCAAAGATAAATTAATTGCGGAGGGTTCGGGTTTTTCTAAACAAGAAGCAGAAATGGAGGCAGCACGCAAAGCTTTAGAAAATATAGAAGCAAATGGCTAATGTTTTAAAAAAATTAGAATTGTTTGGATTTAAATCTTTTGCCAAAAAAACAGTGCTGGAATTTCCTGCAGGAATTACTGCTATTGTTGGGCCAAATGGGAGCGGTAAATCAAATATTATTGATGCTATCCGTTGGCTTTTAGGAGAAAGAGAGGCAAAAAATTTAAGAGGTTCAAAAAGTGAGGATTTAATTTTTGGTGGAAGTTCTAAAAGGCCTAAAATGGGTTTAGCTTCAGCGGCTTTATATTTTGATAATAAAGATAAATTTTTCCCAGTTGATTTTTCAGAAATAGTTATTGCGCGCGAAGTAAGACGCGATGGTTCTAATTATTGTTTTTTAAATAAAAACGAAATTCGCTTAAAAGATTTAATTGATTTTTTAGCCAAAGCACGATTAGGAACAAAAGGAATGGTAATTGTAACCCAAGGCAACAGCGATGTATTTATTAAAGCTAATCCTATTCAAAGAAGAGAAATGATTGAAGAAACATTAGGATTAAAAGAATATAGACTTAAAAAAACCGAAGCAGAAAGAAAACTTAAAAATACTAAAATAAATTTAGAAAAAATACGCGCTTTAATTGAAGAAATTTTGCCTCATTTAAGATCTCTTAGGCGTCAAACATCGCGTTGGCAAAAAAGAGAAGAAATTGAAAAAGAATTAAATCAGCTTTTAAAAATGTTTTTTGGCACAAAATATAATCAAATTCAAAAAGATTTAATTGAAATTGAATCAAAAATTAAAAACCACCTCGAACAAAAAGAAAAACTTTTACAAATTAAAAATCTTGCAGAAAAAAAATTAAAAGAAATCGAAAATAATCAACCAAAAGAAAAAAAATATTTAAATCAAATTAAAAGCCAAATTGAAGATTTAATAGTAAAAAAAAGCGAGCTACAAAAAGAATTGGGACGTCTTGAAACGCGCATTGAAATAGAAAAACAAAATTTAAAACAAAAGAGTTTTGATAATAAAGTCCTTATAGATTTTGTTTCAAATCTTAAATTTAAAATTCAAAAAATTCTTGAAGAAGATTTAAACCTAGAAAAAATAAAAAACTTTTTAGAAAAAATTTTACAAGAAATAAACAATTTATTAGAAGCGCCAGAAAAAAGCACAATTTCTTATGATTTTAACGCGGAATTGGAAAAAATAAATAAAACATTAGAAGAAATTGAAAAAGAAATTAATACTTTGCGTAAAGAAGAAAAGAAATTAGAGGAAAGCCAAGAAGATTTTTATAAAATTTTTAAAGAAGCAGTTGAAGAAGTAAGAATAGCAGAAAATAATTTTGAAAAATGGGAAAGAGAACACCAAGATTTAATTTTTCAAAAAGAAAAATTTGAAATAAAACTTCAAGAATTAAAACATCAAATGAGTCAATTTAACCTTTCTTTTTCAGAAATTGAAAATATTGAAATTAAAGAAGAAATTGGTTTAAATTCTACTGAAAAAAGAATATGGAGACTTCAAGGAGAACTTTCGGCCATTGGTGAAATAGATGAATCTTTGTTACGTGAAGCAAAAGCAACAGAAGAAAGATATAGTTTTTTGGAAAATCAATTAAAAGATTTAGAAAAAGCAAGCAAAGATCTTGAGGAGTTAATTAAAGAATTAAATTTAAAAATAGAAGAAGAGTTTAAAAAAGCTTTTTCTAAAATAAATTTAGAATTTGATAAGTTTTTTAAAGCAATGTTTGGTGGTGGTTGGGCAAAACTAAAATTAATTAATCTTAAAAAAACAGAAAATGATAATTCTTTTGGCGAAGAAGTTGTAAAAGATGAAATTAAAAATTTAGAAGATGAATTTGAAGAAAAAGGCATTGATATTGAAGTTAAACTTCCAATGAAAAAATTAACTTCTTTAGATGTTTTATCTGGAGGAGAAAGAAGTTTAGTTGGAATTACCGCTTTGTTTTCAATTATTTCAGTTTCGCCACCTCCATTTTTAGTTTTAGATGAAATTGACGCCATGCTTGATGAAAGAAATGCAAGACGTTTTGCGCAAATGTTAAAAGAATTTTCACATCAAACGCAATTTATAATAGTTACTCACAATCGCGCAGTTATGGAATCCGCAGATATAATTTACGGCGTCACCTTAGATGAAGATGAAACCTCAAAGATAGTATCTTTAAAATTGGAAAAGTAAAAAATTTAGCGCACTATATCCGCTATAGCGGATATAGTGTATCTTAAATAAAATTTAAAATTTGGTGACGTCGGACGTCACCATTTTTTGCTACTATCCTATCATAAACGATCGCAAAAATAGGATAGTGGAGTTAAAATTATAATTTTTTTATTGAAGCTCAACCCCAAATTCAGCTTCCATATAAAACCTTAAAACGACTTTATATCCGCTATAGCGGGAATAACGTATCTAATAAATTTGGCGACATCCGACATCGCCATTTTTTGCTACTATCCTATCATAAACGATCGCAAAAATAGGATAGTAGAATTATGATTATGTTTTTTATTGAAGTTAAAATTTAACAATCTTATATCACAACTTTTCACTGAATTTTTTATTAAAGGTGTAAGGTTTTTTATTGAAATTCAACTTTCATATAATAGTTTACTATAATAAGAGACTTCCATATAAAAATGTCCAAATTTTTAGCCTAGGCTTGAAAATTGGACAAAATTTATTTTGTCCTCCAGAGGAAAAATTTAGCCCAGCACCACTCTATATGAGATTTATGGATTAAAATTTATGCTTGAAAAATGAGATTAATTTTTGAAATTACTAACTTAACTTAGAAGTATGGAGTGGTGCTGTGTATTTGACTTGTTTTATTTTTTTGAAGTATTATAATAAAAATAATGGCGGGGCCAACGGGCAGGGCCAACTGCCAACAGTCAACTACCAACAATTAACAACCAACAGACAACAAAAAACAAAATATGAAGATGTTTATGAAAATGTTTAACAACAAAAAATAGATGGCGAAGCCAACAACCAACAATAAACTACCAACTACTAACTGTTGTAAGTTGTTAGTTAGTAGTTGGAAGTTGCCTGGCAGGGCCAACGGCAGAGCCAACGGCGAAGCCAACTTCCAACAATCAACTACTAACCACAAACAGTTGTTAGTTAGAAGTTGCCACCGGCTAGTTAATCGTTTTAAGTCAACAATTAGAAGGTTGGTAGTTAGAAGTTATAAGTTAGTAGTTGGCAACTATAAGTTGTTAGTTAATCGTTGTAAGTTGTTAGTTAGAAGTTGTAGGTTGGTAGTTGACCCCAGGTCCTTTACTCTTGTAGAACTCCTTGTAGTTATAGCTTTAATAGCAGTACTTGCTGTAGCAGTAATTCTATCTTTAAACCCCTCTGAACTTTTAAAACAAGGTAGAGACTCAACACGTTTATCTGACCTTCAAAATCTTAATAGATCCTTATCTTGGTTTAACGCTGACACAAGAGGAACTGGTTTTATGGGCTCATCATCTGTAATTTATATCTCTATACCAGATACCTCTCCAACTTGTTCTAACTTAGGTCTTCCAACCCCTCCTTCAGGCTGGTCATATCATTGTGTAACTCAAGAAAATCTTCAAAAAACAGATGGTTCTGGCTGGATACCAGTAAACTTCAATCAAATCTCTTTTGGCAGAACCCTAACTAAACTACCTATTGACCCCATAAACCAAACATCTACAGGAAACTACTATACTTATGTTGCTGGAGGATCGTGGAAATTAACAACCAGATTTGAATCTCAAAAATATACCCTCCAATTTGTAGCTCAAGATGGAGGTCCTGACCCTGCTTTATATGAATTAGGCACAAATCTTAATCTTGCTCCTTTTGTAGGAGGAATGGTAGGTTATTGGAGTTTTGATGAAACAGGCACAACCGCTTATGATTATTCAGGATACGGAAACAACGGCACAATGTATTCTTCTTCAATCATTACTGATCTTCATACCTCTTTTGGTTGTAAAAAAGGTTCTTGTGCCAGTTTTGATGGAGTGGATGATTATGTGGAGATTGGAGATAAACCATCTTTAAATTTTGGAACTCAAAATTTTACTGTAGTTTTTTTGGTAAAAATTCCAGCCGGTACTAGCAATGGAAGGGCTATTTCAAAAATGATGTGGACAGGAACGGGGGATCCAAATCAACAGGCAGGATGGTATGTTTCTGCGGTAAGTTCTACTTATAATAGTGGTTTAGATTGGGGGATGGGCGATGGAACAAATATTTGGACCAAACTTACATATCCTTATTCTTTTTCTTCTGAAGAATGGTATTTAATAAGCGGTGTTTTTGATAGAACTAATGGATATTTTTATGGCTATGTTAACAATGTTTTAATAGGTCAAACAGTAATTTCTCAATATGGTTCCGTTAATAATAATAGGAGATTTCTTATAGGAAGAAGAGATGTTAGTTCTGCTTCATGGTTTTTTGGATTTTTAGATGAGGTTCGCATTTACAATCGGGCTCTGTCTGATTCGGAGATTCAGGCAATATACAACGCGACGAAATGATAATAATTCAAAATGCAAATCTTAAAATGCAAAATGACAATTTAAAATGCAAAAATGAAAAGATGTAAAATCTTTTTAAGGTTTTTTAATTTTGAATTTTGAAACCCTCCTCCAGAGGAGGATCCTCCTTCGGAGGAGAATTTTGAATCAATTTTAAATAATTGGAATTAGAAACGCTTACAAAAATTTAAAATTTAAAATTCAAAAATCTCCTCCCGAGGAGGATCCGCCTTCGGCGGAAAAATGATTGTAGCTCAGCAAAAATTTCTGAAAGAAATTTTTGCTGAGCATCCTAAATTTTGCATTTTGCATTTTGAATTATTTATTATCCATAATCCATAATTCATCTTTGGGATGGTTTCGTCGCTCCGAGGCTCGCAATGACAACTGATTAATCAATATTTGGGACATCGGATGTCTAAAGGACATCCGACGTCCATTTTAACTTTTGCCCTGAATCACATCGAGGTTTAGGGCGGACCCGTACCGTGCTATGCTCTGGTACGGGGCTGCCTTTTGAGTTTTGAGTTTTGCAATTTCTTGATTTAATTTTATTAATATGATATTTTAAAAATATGGATAACGATATTGAATTAAGGACATATGAAATATCGTTTTTGTTAAAAGATCCGAAGGATGCGGAAATTATTTATGATGCTTTAAATAAATTTGAAGCTAAAATTTTAACACATAAAGAGCCAGAAAAAATTAATTTGGCATATCCTATTAAAAAAAATGATAGTGCTTTTTGGGGATATGTTTATTTTGAAATGCATCCTGAAAATTTAGTAAATTTTGATAAAAACTTAAAAACACAACAAAATATTTTAAGATATATGATTATAAAAGATCCATTTGTTAAACAACAACCACAACCAAAGCCTCAGCCAAAACAACAAGAAATTCCTAAAAAAATCGAAGTTTTGACTAATGAAGAACTTTCGCGTAAAATACAAGAAATGTCTTAATAAATAATAAAAGCATGAATTTAAACAAAGTTTTTATAATTGGAAGAGTAACAGCGGATCCTATAATCCGTAAAACTCCAAGTGGTCAATCTGTTACCAATTTTAATGTCGCAACTAATAGAATTTGGATTGCTAAAGATGGTTCAAAACAACAAGAAACAGAATTTCATAATGTTGTTGTTTGGGGTAGACAAGCAGAAATAGCGGTTCAATTTTTAAGCAAAGGAAGCTTGGTTTTTATTGAAGGAAGATTAAGAACGCGTTCATGGCAAGGAAAAGTTGGAGAAACAAGGTATACAACAGAAATTATTTGCGAAAGACTTCAACTTGGTCCAAAACCTGCGGGAGTTACTACTATTCCAGACCAAAAAGTTCCTCCAATTGAAACACCTGAAATTGAAATTCCAGAAACAGAAATTCCAACAATTGATCTTGAAGAAGAATTAGATGCAGGCGAACCAAAAGAAGATTTACCCTTTTAAAAAGCTTTTAAATTTGTATAAATTTTTAGTTTTACTATATTGCTTTATTAAATTTATCGAATATAATTAAATTATGAGCGATAAAAATTTTTCGTCACAACAAAAAGAAGGAGGAGTAAAGCATGAGGTTTTAGAGGCTGAGATTAGAAAATTAGCAGAAGAAATAAAAGCTATTAAAATTAAAGCAGAAAAAAATCATTTAAGCGAAGAGGAAATAATTAAAAAGTCTTTAAGTGCTTTAACACCAATACCACAAAAACCAACTGTTCAATCCCAACCCTCGCCAGGCCCTCTACCTTCATATGCTCAATCTTTTCCACCAGAAGTTAAATTAGAAATCGAATATTTGCTTGACTTAGCTTTTCACGAAGGAATAGTTAAAGCGCTTCAAAAAGCTCAAGAAACAAACAACCCCGCCATAATTGACGCTTTTCATGATGCTTTAGTAGGAAAACTTTATCAAGAATTAAAAGAAAGAAAAATTTTATGATGTTTACTGTTTTAATTATAATTTTAGGAATTTTAGTTTTAAGCACGGTATTATTTTTTGTTTTTAAATTTTATAAAAAAACCAAAATTAAAAAATCTTTAGAGTATGCTTTATTTTTAATTCAAATTCCAAAGCCTTCTTTAAAAAAAGAAGGAGAAGCAGGACGCGATTTTAAATCTGAAATTAATTTAAGCGAACAATTAATTACTAATTTATCTTCCTTAAAAGAACCTTTTGTTTTTGAGGTTGCGGTTCATCATTTTGGCGAAGAAATTCATTTTTATTTATCTATTCCTAAAAAATATTCTGAAATAGCTACTAAACAAATTCAAGGTCTTTGGCCGGGAGCAAGTGTTTTAAGAATTTATGATGATTATACTATTTTTACTCCTAATAACTACAATACAGGCGCTTATTTAACATTAAATAAAAACTATTCTTTGCCTATTAGAACTTATCAAGAAATTGGTTTAGATACTGTATCCTCAATTTTGGGAGCTTTTTCCAAAATTAATGAAGTTGGAGAAGGCGCATGTATGCAAATTATTTTAAAACCAGAAAGTGAAGCTAAAAAAAGCATTCAAAGTAATTTAAAATATTTAAAACAAGGCGGTTCTTCAGAAAAAGTTTTTAGCGGACCAAAACTTTTTGATATTAGTTTGAAAGAATTTTCTGAAATGGTTAGTCCGCCAAGCGAAGAAAAAAAAGAAAAAGAAAAAATTATTGATGAAGATGCGGTAAAAGCCTTAGAATCTAAACTAACCAAGCCTCTTTTTAAGGCAAATGTAAGAATTGTAGTTTCCGCTCCTTCAATGTTTCAAGCTAATGATATTTTGGATGCTATTTTAGCTGGATTTAGTCAATTTGGCGCACCGCGCAGGAATAGTTTTAAAGTTATAAAACCTAAAAATCCAAAGAAATTAATTTATGATTTTATTTTTAGAAATTTTGATGAATCCAAAGCAATGATTTTATCTACAGAAGAAATTTGCAGTTTTTTCCATTTACCAATTTCATCAACAGACACCCCTAAATTAAAATGGTTAAAAGCAAAAGAAGCTCCTCCACCACCAAATTTGCCTAAAGAAGGACTTTTAATTGGAGAAAGTTCTTTTAGGGGCGAATCAAAGCCAGTTTATATTTTGCCCGAAGATAGAATGAGGCACATTTACGTTATTGGTCAAACCGGAACTGGTAAATCAACTCTTTTGGCAAATATGTTTATTGAAGATATTAAAGCAGGTAAAGGGATTGCGGTAATTGATCCACATGGAGATTTAGTTGAAAATGCTTTAGGTTTTATACCAAAGGAAAGACTTGAAGATGTTATTTATTTTGACCCAGGAGATACCCAAAGACCATTGGGTTTAAATATGTTGGATTATAATTTTAATCGCCCAGAAGAAAAAACATTTATTGTTAATGAAATGCAAAGTATTTTTAATAAACTTTTTCCACCAGAAACAATGGGACCAATGTTTGAACAATATATGCGCAATGCCCTGCTTTTATTAATGGAAGATATGCCAAACGAACCAGCAACATTGGTTGAGGTTCCAAGAGTATTTACTGATGATGAGTATCGCGAGCGTAAACTTTTGCGCATTTCCAATCCGGTTGTTATTGATTTTTGGGAAAAAGAAGCAATTAAGGTTGGTGGTGAAGCCTCTTTAGCAAATATGACTCCTTATATTACTTCAAAATTTAATAATTTTATTGCAAATGATTATGTAAGACCAATTATTGGACAAGCCAAATCCGCTTTTAATTTTAGACAAGTTATGGATGAAGGCAAAATTCTTTTAATAAATCTTTCAAAAGGAAAAATTGGTGATATTAATGCGGGACTTTTGGGTATGATTTTTACGGGGAAAATTTTAATGTCCGCCCTGTCGCGCGTTGATACTCCACAAGAGCAAAGACGTGATTTTCATTTATATATCGATGAGTTTCAAAACTTTACAACTGATTCTATTTCTACTATTTTATCCGAAGCCAGAAAATATAGACTAAGTTTAACTATTGCGCATCAATTTATTGCTCAGCTTACAGAAAAAATAAGAGATTCTATTTTTGGAAACGTTGGAAGTCAAATTGTTTTTAGGGTTGGAGTTCAAGATGCGGAATTTTTAGTGAAACAATTTGAGCCCGTTTTTGATATGAATGATTTAACAAATATTGATAATTTAAATGCTTATGTCAAAATTTTAATTAATGGTCAAACCTCAAAACCATTTAATATAAAAATTTTAAAAACTTCATGGCAAAAAGGAGATCCAGAATGGGCTAAAAAAGTAAAAGAGTATTCAAGATTAAAATATGGCGTTGATAAAGCTCAGGTTGAAGAAGAAATTTATGAAAGACTAAGAAATTAAAAATGTCTTATAAATTTTTAGAACATACCGCAGATATAAGGATGGAAGTTAAAGCTCAAAGTTTAAAAGAAGTTTTTGAAAGCGCCCTTTTGGGTGTTATGCATTATTTAGGGGGCGGAAATCCAAAATTAAACGGCCAAGTTAAAAGATTAATTAATGTTTCCGCTCTTGATAAAACAAGTCTTTTAATTGATTTTTTAAATGAAGTTTTAGCATCCGCTCAAATTCATAAAGAAATTTATACCGGAGTTAAATTTAATTTTTTTCCAGAAGAAAATGATACTGGAGAATTGTTTTTAGAAGCAGAAATTTTTGGCGGAGAAGTTGAAAGCTTTTTAAAAGATATTAAAGCTATTACTTATCATGAAGCAAATTTAGTAAAAAACGAAAAAGGCGAGTGGTCAACAATAATTGTTTTTGATATTTAATTATTTTTGAAGGCTAAAATTAATTAAGGCGCGTTTAATTTCTTCATCTTTTTTTTCCAAATCCCTTTAAATAAATAATCTTTTCGGAAAAATCTATATCTTTAAAATAAGCTAATTCTGCTCTAAACATTTTTTCGTTAAATTCATTTCCAAAAATATTTTTAGCTTTTTTAATTACTTTTTTAATACCGTGGTAATACTTCATTATAAAATATAAATCAACATAATCTTTCCATTTGGCTCTTCGTCCTAAAGCATATGCTTTCATTGCTGATAATGTTAATAAATCTGGAAGTTTTATAATATTTTCAAAATTTCGAGAAAACTTTATTTTAAATGGATAGTGCAAAAAAGTAATTTTTACACCGTCAATAACAATTGAATATTCTCCTTTTTGATCTATTATAACTTTAAATGTTTTTTTAAATTTTAAAATTTCTTTCCTAATTTTTAAATTATCAAATTCTTTAAGGGAAACAAGATCAAAATCAATAGATTTTCTATGTCCAAGATAAAGAGCAATAGCGGTTTCACCAACTAGTCCAAAATTTTTAGAAAATACTTTTAATAACGGCAATAAATTAAGTTGTTTTTGAGTTAAAACTTCTTTATGCATATTTTTTAAAATAAAGCTTAAAATAATTTTTTATTTTAGGGTTAAAATTACATCTTTTATTTTTTATTTTTTTTCTAAATATATCAGCCACCTTTTTAATTCCTAAAATATTAATTAATTTATTAACATCATCAAAATCGCCATAATTTAAAACCGCTTCTACTATTGCATCTTCAGAAATATTTTCAAAGTCTTTAATATACCATAAAAGATATTTTCTTTTTTTAATAAATTCTTTTAAACTCATAATAAAATTTTATCAAAAACGAGATAAAATGACAAATTTTGCTTTTAAATTAAATTAGGATTAATATAAAATTATGAACGCACAAGAAGAATCTTTTAGAATTTTTGTCGGGCTTCCTATTGGAAAAAATTTGCAAGATAAGATTTTAAAATTTGAAAAAAAATTTAAAAATTTGCCAGTGCGTTGGATTTTGCCTCATAATTTACATATAACTCTCATTCCTCCTTGGTATGAAAATAATATAGAAGAGATAAAAGAAAAATTAAAATCTTTTAATTTAGGTAAAAGTTTTAAAATAAATTTTTATAAGGTTGAATACGGTCCATCTAAAAAATTTCCTCGCTTGATTTGGGCAGTTGGAGATACACCAAAAGAACTTTTAATTTTGCGTCGAAATTTATTAAATATTTTAAGTCAAAAGCCAGAACAAAGAGATTTTAAATTACATTTAACTTTAGCGCGTTTTAATTTTAATCCTAAAATAAAATTGCCTGAAATTAATGCATCTATTTATTGGGAAGACGAAATTAAAGAAGTTGTTTTATTTCGCTCGCATCTTTTAAAAACCGGAGCGGAATATGAAATTTTAGAAAAAATAAAGCTTGATTAAAGGTTTATTTATTTAAATTGTAAAAAAGTAAGCAAATTATATTTATATAAAATAAAGCTTATTTGCGGTTTTGAGGTTAATGTTGTTTGTAATTTGATTTATTTTATATTATAATTTAAAAAATGATAAATCCAAAAGACAAAAAATATTTTATTAGACTTTTTTTGGCAATTATTTTTACTGGTTTTATTTTTTATTTTGTGTTTTTTACAAAAACATTTTCTTCTACTAATATTGATTCTACAAATAAATGGGCATGGAATGATTTAATTGGCTGGATTAATTTTTATAATACAAATACTGTAAACGTTTCTTCGCAACAGTTAACTGGTTATGCTAGTTCTTCTGCCGGAGATATTTCTTTAGATTGCGCCACAACACGCAATGGCAATATTTGTAGCCAAAGCGATTATAAAGTTTTAAATGATGGGACGGGGAATTTATCTGGTTGGGGATGGAATGATAATTATGGTTGGATTAGTTTTTGTGGGGGTGCTAATTCATCAAATTGTCCAGGTAGTATAATTTATGGTGTTAAAATTGATCCCAACAACGGAGATTTTTCTGGTTATGCTTGGAATGATGTAGTTGGTTGGATTAGTTTTTGCGGATTGCCTGGTGGAAGTATAGGTTGTGCTTCAACAACTTATTCTTATAAAGTAAATACTCTTTGGAGAGCAACATCAACTTTGGGTTATTTAGATTCAAGTATTTATGATACTGGTGTTTCAGGCGGAGCTCAAATTAATTCTATAATGTGGAAAGGAGATTTACCATCAGGCACGCAAGTTAGATTTAAAATTGCTTCTTCTAATTCTTCTTCTGGACCATGGAATTTTGTTGGTCCAAACGGAACAACTTCAGATGATGATTATTATGGTCCAGTTCCTCCAAACACGCAATATAATGTAAATTATATTTTACATAGCAATCATCGTTATTTTCGTTATAGAATCATTTTAGTTTCAGATCAAGCCCAACAAAATTCACCGCGCGTAGATGATGTCATTATTAATTGGAGTCCTTAACTTAAATTGGAGTCCTTAACTTAAATGTTAAATTTTAAAAAAAACAAATTAGGTCAAGCAGCTTTGGCCACAGTAATTTTAATTGGTGGTCTTATTTCGTTAATTGCTTTATTATTAATAATAATTATTTCCGCAAGCACTTCTTCTGTATATGCTTTACAAGCAAGTCAAAAAGCTTTAGCGGTTGCTAATGCAGGAGCGGATGATGCTTTAATACAATTAGTAAGAAATAAAAATTTTTCCGGTAGTTATAATTTTTATATTGGACAAGATTTAGCTTCTGTAACTGTAACAAATAATGGTACTAATCCAATAATTATTGATTCAACCGCAACAGTTTTAAGTTATAAAAAAAGAGTTAGGGTTTTAGTTTCTTTAGATGAAAATGGCGAGGTAAGAATTATAAAAAGAGAACAAAATTAATATGATTAAAAGTTTATTAAACAAATTTTCAAATATTTTAAGAATAAAGCAATCAATTGGTGCTTTAGAAATTTCAGATTTATTTCTCCGTTATTTAAATTTTGACGGTGAAAATTTAATTCAAAAAACTATTCGACTTGAACCAGGAATTTTAGAAAACGGCAAAATAAAAGATTATAATTCTTTTTTGGAAGCACTTGAAAAATTGCGCAATGAAATTTTTAATGGCAAAAAAACAAATAAAAAATTAAATATTTTATTAAGTTTAAGCTCAGTAGATATTTATACTCAAATTATTAAATTGCCTTTAATTGAAGATAAAAACTTTTTAAAAACAGTGGAGTTAAATTTAAAAATGATTACTCCAAAAGAAGAATCAAAAATGTATAGTAGTTGGCAAATTTTAAAAAGAGACCCAACAAATTTTCAAGTAGAAATTTTAGCTTCTTTTGCAGATAAGGAAAAAATTGATGAATTTAAAAAAGTTTTAGAAGAAAAAAAGTTTGTTATAAGAGCAATTGAATTTAAAACATTTTCTTTGGTTAGGTTTTTCCGCGAAGAGGTTGCTAATTTTGATAATGAAAAATCATATTTAATTGTTATTATTGATGAAGATGGAGTTAAAAATTTAATTATTAAAGAAGGAAGCTTTTATTTTGACCACATTTTTTTATGGAAAGACTTAGGTATTGATGGTAAACAAATTGAATGGATTAAATTTGAAACAGAATTTTTACGCCATATTCATCAGGTGATTAATTTTTATAATTCACGTTTTACAGAAAAATTAAATGGTATTTTTTTAATAACTCCCGAATTTGGAGGAATTTTAAAAGACAAAATTCAAATCAATTTTAATTTAAAGGTTTTTGATATAATTTTAAAAAGAAAAATTGAACTTACTTCAGAGTGGATAGGTTGTTTCGGTTTGTGGTTGCGTAGCAAGATTCCTCCGCAAAAAGATGAAGAATTAAATCTTTTGGGTATAGAAGTGCGCGAAGGATTTATAGAAAATCAAGTTTTGGCATTTTTTGAGTTTTGGAGGGTTATTTTAACTTTTTCTTTTGGAATGGGATTATTTATATTATTAGCTTCTTATTTGTTTTTGTTTAATATTTATTCTTCGCTTAAAAAAGAATCTTTGGCTATAACAAGCAATACACAATCCGCGGAAGTAAAAAAATTCCAAACCCAAGTTGAGCAATTTAATAATTTAGTTAAAATTATTAAAGAAATTGAAATAAATTATATACCTCGCGATTTAATTTTAAAGAAAATTTTTTCTAAAACAAAAGAAAATAACATTATTATTAAAAATTTGTCTTTAGATAAAAACAATTTAAAAATGACAGCCCTGGCTTTAAGCGAAGAAAGTATTTTAAGTTTTAAAAAATCTTTAGAAGCGGATCAAGGTTTTGGTGCAATTGATTTACCATTTTCAGAAATTAAATCATCAGATGCGGGGAAAATATTTTCTATAAGTTTTTCGGTTAATTTATCAAATATAAAATAAAAAGTTTTGTAATATTCTTTTTTGATTTTTTTTAAAATAATTTCACCCGCTTTAATTTTTAAATTATTTGGAGGTCTTATGCCAATTCTTAATCTCCAAAAATTTTGAGAATTACAGTTTTTAATAATTGATTCTATACCATGATGACCAGCAGATTGACTTCCAAAAGAATATTTAAATTTTCCAATAATTAAATCGCTTTCATCATGAATAATTAAAGTATTTTGAGGGGTAGTTTTAAATTTTTTTAATGCTTCTTTTACCGCTAACCCAGAATTATTCATATAAGTTTTTGGAAATATGAAATAATATTTTGAATTTAAGGAAACATATTGAAAATATTTTTCTTCTTGTGGTTTTTCTTTAATATTTAATTTTTTTAAAATATAATTTAAAGCTAAAATACCAATATTATGATAAGTATTTTGATATTGCTTTCCTGGATTTCCTAAGCCCACAATTAATTTGATTTTTTTAAAATCCGGCTCCATACTTGATTAATTATAAATTAATTTATATAATAATGACAAGATGCGTAAAGCTTTTTATGCCTTTTTAGAAATAATCGAAACATTGATTGTTGCTTTTGTGGTTGTTTTTATAATAAGAAGTTATATTATGCAACCATTTTTAGTTTGGGGATCTTCGATGGCACCAACATTTTTAAGTGGAGATTATATTTTAATTGATGAGTTATCTTTATATTTTAGAGAACCAAAAAGAGGAGAAGTAGTAGTTTTTCATCATCCCCCAAATTCTTCAACTTATTTTATTAAAAGGATAATTGGTTTGCCAAATGAAAAAGTTTTAATTAAAGATAATAAAATAACAATTTTTAATTCTCAACACCCTAATGGATTTGTTTTAGAAGAAAAATATTTGAGTCCAAATGTTATAACAGAAGTAAGGCAAGAGAAATCAAAAGAATTTGTTTTGGGTCCAGACGAATATTTTGTTTTGGGTGATAATCGTCAGTTTAGTTATGATTCACGCGATTGGGGTGTTTTAAAAAGAAAAGATATTGCGGGCATTGCTAAATTAAGATTGTGGCCATTAAAGTCGTTTAGAGTTTTTGCTGCGCCATCTTATTAATGGGTAGAAAACAAAAAATTTTACTTCAAACGCCAAAAGGGATGCACGATATTTTACCGCAAGACAATAAATGGTATGAAAGAATTTATAAAGTTTTTAAAGAAGTAGCAGAATTTTATGGTTTTAAAAAAATAGAAACACCAATTTTAGAATATGCTTCTCTTTTTGAAAGAGGCGTTGGTGAAGAAACAGACGTTGTTCAAAAAGAAATGTACACCCTAAAAACAAAAGGAGGAGATTTGTTGGCTTTAAGACCAGAAGGAACTGCGCCAGTAATGCGCGCTTATTTTGAACATAATTTAGAAAAATTACCGCAACCACAAAAATTATATTATTTTGGACCATTTTTTAGATATGAAAATCCTCAAGCTGGAAGATATAGGCAATTTTATCAAGCAGGTTTTGAAATTATTGGCGGAAGATCAGATCCTTTATATGATGCAGAAATTATTGTTTTGGGATATAAAGTTTTAAAAGAACTTAAAATTTCAAATATTTTAGTTGAAATAAATTCTATTGGTTGTCAAAATTGTCGACCACGTTATTTAAAAAAATTAGAAGATTATTATAAAAATAATTCTTCTAAAATTTGTTCTGATTGTGCCCGAAGAATAAAAACTAATCCATTACGCGTTCTTGATTGTAAAAATGAAAAGTGTCAAGGAGTTAAATCAAATGCTCCAAATATTTTAGATAGTTTGTGTAAAAGTTGTAAAAATCATTTTAAAAATGTTTTAGAATATTTAGATGAATTAGAAATTAGTTATAGTTTAAATCCAAAATTGGTACGTGGTTTTGATTATTATAGCAATACTGTTTTTGAATTTAAAATTGAAGGAGCTGGATCTGAAATTGATTCTGTAGGTGGTGGTGGGCGTTATGATTATTTATCTAAAGCTTTAGGACAAGATTATGTTTCATCCGCGGGTGGGGCATTGGGTGTAGAAAGAATAATTTATGTAATGAAAGCGCAAGAAATTAAACTTCCAGAACGTCAAGGCAAAAAAGTTTTTATTATTCATTTAGGTGATTTAGCTAAAAAGAAAACTTTATACATCATGGAAAAATTAAAAGAAGCGGGAATTAATTATGTTGAAACCCAAGATAAAGAATCATTAAAAGCTCAAATGAAGGCCGCAGATAAAACCCATGCAGATTTAGCTATAATTATTGGTCAAAAAGAAATTTTTGATAAAACCGTAATTATTCGCGATTTGCATTCAGGCTTGCAAGAAACGATTCCTTTAGGTAAACTTGTTGAAGGTATAAAAAGGTATATTAAATCCGGAGAAGTATGATGGATTGTATTTTTTGTAAAATAATAAATAAAGAAATAGATTCAAAGATTATCTATGAAGATAGTCAAAATTTGGCATTTTTAGATATTCATCCGCATGCGCCAGGGCATACAGTTATTATTCCTAAAAAACACGCAAAGACAATTTTGGAATTAGATGCTTCTGAAATTAAAGATTTATTTACTGCTTTAAAAAATACATTAGAAATTATTCAAAAGGCTTTAAATCCAGATGGATTTACTATTGGTATTAACCATGGCGAATCCGCGGGTCAAGTAATTCCTCACCTTCATATTCATTTAATACCACGTTTTAAAAATGATGGTGGGGGATCAATTCATTCCGTGGTATTAAATAAACCAAAAGAGTCGATAGAAGAAATATATAATAAAATAAAACATGGCAATTGAAGTTCGTAGAAAAGAAAAAGAGCCAGTTCAATCTTTAATTACAAGATTTACGCGTAAGGTCAAACAAAGCGGTGTTTTATTAGAAGCTAAAAAAAGACAATACCGCGATCGTTTGCCTAATAAACGCAAAAGAAGATTGTCTGCAATTTATCGTGCTCAAAAAACAAAAGAGTACGAAAAAATGAAAAAATTGGGTTTAATTTAATTTATGGCAAATCTTTTAGAAAAAATTAAAAAAGATTTAATAGAGTCTCAGCGCCAAAAAGAAGAAATTAAAACGCAAACTTTGCGCCTACTTTTATCTGAAATTCACAATTATGAAATTGCAAAAAGAGGCAAAGGAGAAAATAATCCTTTAACAGATGAAGAAATAATTCAAATCATTCGTAAAGAAATAAAAAAAAGAAAAGAAGCCTATGAACTCTTTTTAAAAGGAAAAAGGGAGGATTTGGCTTCAAGCGCTGAAAAAGAAATAAATATTCTTTCTTTATATGCCCCACCACTTTTAAGTCAAGAAGAAATTATTAAAATTATTGAAGATTTAAAAAAACAAGGATTTTCGGATTTTAATTCTTTAATGAAAGAAATAATGCAAAAATATCGTGGTCAGGTTGATGGAAAAGAAGTTGCAAATTTAATAAAGGAAAGACTTTCTTTATAATTAATGATTAATGAAAAAATTATTGTAAAATTAATAAACAAAATAAACCGCATTTTAAAAAAAGAAAAAAAGTTTAAAAAAATTTTAAATAATTATAATAATCCTCAAGTTTTTGTTTGCTCACCACAGTTAATGCGCTCTTTAGAAAAAAAATTTTTTAAAAAAAATAAAGAGCCAGACATTTTATCTTTTAATTGGCCAAAAAATTTTCCATCCATTGATAAAAAACCGCCACTTGGAGAAATTTATTTAAATAAAAAAGTATTAAAAGACAAACAGTATCTTAAAAGACTTTTAGTTCATGGTTTTTTGCATCTTTTAGGTTTTACTCATTTTAAAAAAAGTGATAGTATAAAAATGGAGAAAAAAGAAGCACAAATTTTAAATTATTTAAACAAAAATGGAAGTAATTTGCGCGGTTGATTTGGGGACATCGAAAATAAGGGCTATTTTAGCTTATAATGAAGATGGTATACCTAAAATAAAAGGAGTTTTTAACTCTGCTTCTTCTGGTTTGCGCAAAGGAAGTATTATTGATTTAAGTGCTTCTACAAAAGCTTTAAGAAATGTATTAGATGAAATACGACAACTTGATCGCAAGGCTTTAAAAAATATTTATATCAACATTGGTACTCCAGAAACAAATACGCATTTTTCTGGAGCGGGAATCCCTATTTCTTCTCAAGAAAACGAAATTTCATATCAAGATGTTGAAAAAGTTAAAAAATTAAGTGAAGCTATTAGTTTGGGTTCAAATAGGACTATTATTCATAATATTCCTCAAGAATATATTATTGATGGCGTTTCAAATATTGAAGATCCTATTGGTTTATCTGGAACAAGGCTTGAGGTTAAATCTTTAATTATTGAATCTTTTTCGCCTTATATTAAAAATATTGAAAAAACAGTTTTTCTTTCTGGAGGAAAATTTAGAGGAATGATTTTTAATCCTATTAGTTCTTCGCGTGTAGTTTTATCTAAAATTCAAAAAGAATTGGGAGTAATTTTAATTGATTTAGGATTTCAAACAACAAGTTTTGCTGTTTATGAAGAAAACAAACTTTTATCCGCAAAAATTTTGCCTTTAGGTTCTTCAAATATTACTGCGGATATTGCTGCAGGCTTAAAAATTCCTTATGAAATTGCAGAAGAATTAAAAGTTAAAGAAGGTTGCGCTTGGCCTAAAAAAATTAATGCACGTGAAAGTATTGATTTAAAAAATTTTATTTTAAATGGAAATAATGGTGAAAAGGTGGTTGTTTCAAAAAGATTTTTATCAGAAATTATTGAAGCACGTCTTTGTGAAATATTTGAATTAATTAATAAAGAATTAAAATCTTTAAGTAAAAATTTGAAATTAGCAGGTGGAGTAACAATTGTTGGTGGAGGAGCAAAGCTTAAAGGTTTAACGGAATTAGCTAAAAACGAACTTAAACTTTCAAGTCAAATTGGCTTACCATTGTTAAATGAATTTAAATTTGATATTGAAAATCCGGAAATTTTAAACGATCCAGAATATGCTAATGTTTTAGGTTTGGTTTTGTGGGGGAGTTTTTATGAAAGATGGAGACCAAAGAGCAAAAGTTTTTTGGATAAAGTTAAAAATTTTTTTAAAATTTTCGAACCATAGTTGAATAATTTTTAAAAAAGATTATAATGAATTAATTTATGAAAAAAGCCAAAAACAAAAAAACAAAAGAAAAAAATAAACCTAAAAGACATTCTAATAATGTTAAGTCTTTTAATGTCTTGCCTAAAGTTAAGGTGGTTGGTATTGGTGGTGGAGGAGGAAATGTTGTTTCACGAATGTCGCAGGATTTTATAAGAGGTGTTGATTTTATTGCTATAAATACTGACCATCAAGATTTAGATCATTGTTTAGTTAAACGTAAAATTTATATTGGAAAAAACTTAACTCGCGGTTTGGGAACAGGAATGAATCCAGAATTAGGTAGGCAATCTGCAGAAGAAAATCGTTCTGAAATTACAGAAGCATTAAAAGACGCAGACATTGTTTTTTTAACTGCTTGTTTGGGTGGGGGCACTGGATCTGGTGCTTTGCCTGTGGTTGCAGAAATAGCTAGGCAAAACGGAGCTTTAACATTAGCTTTTGTAACAAAACCTTTTCTTTTTGAGGGAAGTCAAAGAATGCGAATTGCAGAAGAAGCTATTGCTAAAGTGAAAGATAAAGTTGATGTTTTAGTTGTTATTTCTAATGATAAAATTTTTTCTATAATTAACAAGGACACTTCTCTTTTACGAGCTTTTTCTGCTATTGATGAGGTATTAAAAAATGCGATTTTAGGAATTGTAGAAATTATTGCTGTTCCTGGAATTATTAATTTAGATTTTGCAGATATAAAATCGGTAGTACAAGATGCTGGGACAGCGGTTGTTGGTGTGGGAATAGGTTCGGGACAAAATCGAGCAATTAATGCGGTAGAATCCGCTCTTAATTCTCCATTACTTGAATGTAGCGCGGAAGGAGCAAAAGGAATTGTTTTTAGTATTGCTGGTGGTCGTGATATGAAAATGTTAGAAATTCATGAAGCAGCTAAAAAAATTGCAGAAATTGCTGATCCTGGAGCACGCATTATTTTTGGAACTTATTATGATAAAAAACTAAAACCAGGACAAATAAAAATTACTTTAATTGCTACAGGATTAAATGGCGGTTCAACAATGACTACTCTTTTTGGCGGAATTCGTTCTTTTAATACGCGCGCTTTTAATTTAAATTTAGAAAAAGAAAAAGCGCCAGAAGAAGAAAAGGAAACAAAAGAATTTTTTCCAAAACTTAATTTTAATAAAAAAGAAGATAATGGAAAAAATACTGAAATAAAAGCAGAAAAGTCAAAAGCGGAAAAAACAAAAGAAGAATCAAAAACAGAAACAAGCGAAGAATCGCAAAACGATGACATTTGGGAAACACCAGCATTTTTAAGAAGAAAGAAAAAATAAATTATTTTTCGTTATTTTCTTCGTTATTTAATAACAATTTTTGTGTATTAATTGTTTCTCCAGTAATTTTATAAATATCTTTATCTATTTTTTGAAACTCGTCTTTTGTTTTTTGATAAGCAGAAAGCGCAGTGTTTAAATGCTGACCCAATTTTTCAAATAATATTTCATAATTAGCTAAATGTTTCATTAAAGAATTAATATTTTTTATAATTTGTTGTGTTGATTTATTAAATTCTATTTGCTTCATTGCTAAAAAAATAGTAGTAAGATAAGCGCCAAAAGATGTTGGCGAAACAATCATTACCTTTTTTTCATTAGCATATTCAATTAAATTTTTATCCACCAAAGAACCAACTTTATTAATTAAAAGATCATAATATAAAGCTTCGGATGGAATGTACATTAAAGCAATGTCTAAGGTGTTTTCTTCGGGTTTAATATATTTTGAAGTTTCATCAATTCGAGTTTTAAGATCATTGCGCAAGGCATCTTCATATTTTTTTCTTTCTTCTGGGGTTTTGGCTTCAATTAAACGATTATAATTTTCTAAGCTAAATTTAGAGTCAATAGGAATAATTTTGTCTTGATAAAAAATAACCGCATCGACTTTTGTGCCATCAGAAAATGGATATTGCATTTGATAACTTGTTGGTGGTAAAATATTTTTTAATGTGTTTTCTAAAAAATATTCGCCAAGCAAACCTCTTTGTTTTGGATTTTTTAAAATATCTTGAAGAGTTTTAAGTTGATCTGTAAGGGTTATAACTTGTTTTTGATTTTCATTTAGTTTTGATAATTCTTGCGTAACTTCTTTAATGATTTCAAGACTTCTTTTAGCACTTTCATTCATATGTTCATAAATGACTTGCGAAGAATGAGTTAGTTTTTGATCTAAGGTTTTTATAATGTCATTAATTTGATTTTGCAAAAGCAAAAGAGCGGAATCATTTTTGTTTAAAGAATTTTCATATACTTTTTTGCCTACGAAAGCCAACCCAATTAAAATTAAAACCATTAAAATTATTAAAATTGTTTCCATATCTTTATTATGATTGATTTTTAAAAAATATCAAACTTCTTGTAAATTAATTAATTTTTTGTATAATTTAAATATGAATTATATTAAAGAACTTGAAGAATTAGAAATTGAAACCCGCCGTTTAGGCGGGCGTCTTTGACGTACAAGCAAAGCAAAATTTTTTTAAAGAATTGGAGTATGAAATTAGTTCTCCTGATTTTTGGCAATTTAAAGATGAAAAAGAAAGACAAGAAGCTGATTTAAAATTAAAAGAATTTGGAGAATTAAAAAATTTTTTAGAAGAATTTAATCAAATTTTAAAAGATATTGAATTTTTAAAAAATAAACTTTTAGAAAAAAAAGAACATTTTAGCAAAGAAGACGAAGAAAAAATTTTAGAAATTAAAAAAAGATTGCGCGTTTTTGAACTGCGACAAATTTTTAAAGGCAAATATGATAAAAATAACGCTTTAATTTCAATTTATCCCGGAGCAGGAGGCGAGGATGCCGAAGATTGGGCAAGAATGCTTTTTTTAATGTATCAAAAATACGCAACACGCAGAAATTGGCAATTTAAAATTTTAGAAGACGGCGCGCGCTTAAAAACTTTAGAAATAAACGGCGCATATGCTTATGGTTATTTAAAATATGAATCAGGAGTGCATCGTTTGGTTAGAATTTCTCCTTTTTCTCCTCAAAAGTTGCGACATACTTCATTTGCTTTAGTTGAAGTTTTGCCTGTTTTAGAAGATGTTGATGCTTCTTTAATTCAAATACCTGAAAAAGATTTAAAATTTGAATTTAAAAGATCAGGCGGTCCGGGCGGACAAAATGTAAATAAAGTTGAAACAGCTGTAAGAATAGTTCATATTCCAACAGGAATTTCCGCAAGTTGCGAAACAGAAAGATCGCAAGCGCGCAACAGAGAAAAAGCAGAAATGATGCTTAAAGCCAAATTATTAAAATTAATGGAAAAAGAGCGCGTAGAAGAAATTTCAAAACTGCGCGTTAAAGTCAAACCCGAATGGGGAAATCAAATAAGATCTTATGTTTTAAATCCGTATAAACTTGTAAAAGATCATAGAACAAATATTGAAACTTCTAATGTAGAATCTGTTTTAGAAGAAGGCGATTTAGATGCTTTTATAGAAGGGGAAATAGAATTGTTGGAGGGAAGGAATTAGGAATTAAAAAAAATTCAAAATTCAAATCTCAAAATGCAAAATTTAGGAGGTTCAGCAAAAATTTCTAAAAGAAATTTTTGCTGAACTACAATCATTTTGAGATTTGAGATTTGAATTTTCAATTTTATTCTTATTATTCGCAAATTTGTATACATTCGTATATTTCGGATTATAGTTTTTGATTTTTTAGTTCTTGTTGGTCTTGACTTCATAAAAATTTTATTGTATTATATTAAACAGGAGGTTGAAATGCGAAAATTGATTGTTTTTTTATTTTTGATTTGCGCCTGCTTCGCGCAGGCGCAAAAACCGGCGGCGCAGCAGGCCAAGCCGGCGCAGACGGCACTGGGTTGGTGCCGTCTTGGCACCGACCCAGTCGATGCTTTTCGGCAGCCCAACTGGGCTACCGAGTGCATCGTGAAGGTGTCGGCGGCAACGCCGGTGGTCATGGCCACAGGTTCGGGACGGCAGGTGAGATGTCTTTTGCCTGCGTTGACCCCGGTAGTGATTGACCGGCAAAGCGGGGCGGCTAGTTGGGTTCTCCAGTGTGGGAACCCGATAGTAGCTCCGCAAAACTGGGTTCCTTCGGGAACCCGGATTTGCGGGTCCGAGCAATCGCCCGCCCAGCCGGCCGCCGCACCGGCGCCGGCGCCAGCCACGCCAACCCAAACCACCGCAGAAGTAAAGATCGAAGGCGAGGTGAGGGTCGTGCACGGCGGAGAGATCCGCGTCGTGCACGAAACTGTGCCTCCGAGCCAGCCCGCGCCCGAGCCCGCGCCGGCACCCCAGCCAAAGAAAGGCTGGTGGTCGCGGAACGCAAAATGGATCGTCCCGGTCGCCATCGGCGCCGGGACTGCCGCCGCCGTCGCGCTCACGCGCGGCGGCGGAAAGGAAGAAAGAATTGTTATATACCAACCCTTACCGCCCCCAGTAAAGCGGTAAGGGCAACTTTCATAGGCCTCCTTTTGGGGGCCTTCTTTTTTAAGATTTCTATTTTTAGAAATTTTAAAAAAGAAGGGGGAAGGAATTATGAATTATGAATTATGAATTAGGAATTAGGAATTATGTATAATTTTGAATTTTTAATTTTGAATTTTGAATAAATTTTGAATTACTCAAATTAGAAACTTTTCAAAATTAAAAATGATTTTAACTCAGCAAAAATTTCTTTCAGAAATTTTTGCTGAGCTTCCTAAATTTTGCCCCGAACCACATCGGGGTTCGGGGCAACCCCGTACCGAGCTATGCTCTGGTACGGGGTTGCATTTTGAATTTACTATCGTATTTGACATTTTAAAAAAAATATGCTATAATTTAGCCATTATGAAAAAAGCATTAATATTGTTAAACATTTTAATAGTGGTCAGTTTATTTTCTGGTTTAGTTCCTAAGGCAGAAGCGAGTTATGGTTATATTTATGTTAGTCAAAGTTATATTGACGGAAATAGTGGTCCTGGTCCTTTTACTGTTTATGTTAGTTGGAATTCTGGCGGATTTGATCAAGTATCAGGCGCAGTTGTTTATGTTTCTTTAAATAATTCAGAAGAAACATTATTTGCTTATCAAA
>Ga0272449_1001143_pt1 | contig 28337 bp, 18 predicted proteins | sample YNPCB0241_FD_198679 | JGI IMG/M metagenome (GOLD analysis project Ga0272449, IMG submission 198679) | Hot spring sediment microbial communities from Yellowstone National Park, WY, United States - YNP-CB-024-1 | ecosystem: Environmental > Aquatic > Thermal springs > Hot (42-90C) > Sediment... | reverse complement strand
GGGAACAGGGGGCACGCCTTCATAAAGACGCCGTAGTAGTCGGGCACCTCAACCATCTCGCTCGACCTCACGACGAGCACGGCCGTCTTCACCTCGCCCGCGCCCTTCGACTTCACCAGCTCCTTCGCCGCCTTGAGCGTGCTCCCCGTCCTCGCGACGTCGTCGACGACGAGCACGCGCTCGCCCCTCAGCTGGGGCACCTCGTCCCTCACGAGCGCCGGCGCCGCGCTGAGCTCCCTGGGCGGCTTGTCGTCGCTGTACTTCCTGAACTCGACCGCGTAGATCCTCTCCACCCCCAGCCTGGCGGCGATCGCCAGCGCCGGGTAGATGCCGCCCCTCAGCACCGCGACGATCACGTCGACCCTCTCCCGCCGAACCTCCTCGGCGATCGTCAAAGCCAAACCCAGCACGTCCGACCAAGTTAGCTCGCCGACGGAAGCGCCCATCGCTCTTCAGCCGGCCAGAGCGCTCGGGGAAATAACCTTAGCGCCCCACCCGGCGGCTTGGCGGAAAAGAAAATAGGCGCTGGCGCCCGGGTCCGCGATGCCGGTGGGGAAAACCCCGGTCATCGACTTCCACTGCCACGCGGGAACCGCCGAAAGGCTGCAGGAGCCTTGGACGACGAGAGCCGACCTGAGCGCCTACCTGGAGCGCGCGAGGGAGGCGGGGATCGATAGAACTGTCATCTTCGCCATCACCTGCGACGATTACGAGAGGGCGAACGCGGAGGTGGCCGAGATCGTAGCCGAGCACCCAGGCAGGCTCATCGGGTTCGCCCGCGTGCACCCGGAGCGGGACAGGGGCAGGGTGAAGGCGCTCATCAGGAGGGCGGTGGAGGAGTACGGGTTCCGCGGCGTGAAGGTCCACGGCGGCGAGGCCCTGCCGACGCGCGAGGTCTGCGAAGCGGCTAAGCAGTACGGCCTCCCCGTGCTGGTCGACGTGGTGGGGCGCGTGGAGGTGCTGCCCCTGCTCGCCGAAGAGTACCCGGAGGTCAACTTCGTCGTCGCGCACCTCGGCTCGTTCGCCGACGACTGGCGCGTCTACCAGGTGGTACCGCACCTCCTAGCCCGGTACCCGAACCTCTACGCCGACACCTCCGGGGTCCGCTTCTTCGACTACCTTCAAGCAGCCGTCAAGATCGCCGGAGCCCACAAGATACTGTTCGGCTCGGACGGCCCTTTGCTGCACCCGGGCCTCGAGCTGCACAAGATCCGCTTGCTGAAGCTGAACCCCGAGGAGGAGGCGCTGATCCTAGGGGAGAACGCCAGGAGGCTCCTACAGCTCTAGCGCGGGTTAGGGGGGCAACCGATTTAGAGCCCAGCCCTCCCGCCGCGCTCGTGAAGGTGTACTTAGCTGCTCCGATGCTCGGCGAGAGGACGGGCGCGGTGCTAGCTCTCATGCGGGAGATCGCCGCGATGCTCGCCGGGATGGGGCACGAGATACTCACGCCGCACGTCCTAGACGACGTGCTCGACGTGGACAAGGGGGTGACGCCGGAGGAGGTGTACAGGAGGGACGTGGCCCTGCTGGAGGAGGCGGACGTCCTGGTGGCCGAGGTCAGCTACCCGAGCCTCGGGGTCGGCTTCGAGATCGCGTACGCCCTGCTCAGGGGCAAGAGGGTGATCGCGCTCTGCGAGGAGGGGCGGCTGGGCAGGACCTCCGCGCTGATAAGGGGGATCCAGCACCCCAACTTCAAGCTCCTAGCCTACAGGAGCGCCGAGGACGCTAAGGCGAAGCTCGCGCGAGAGCTCGAAAGGCTGCGGGCGGAGGGAGCGGAAAGCAGTTAACGGCCGGGGGGCTCGACCCCCCATGGTTAAGTGCGACTTCTGCGGAGCCGAGATCGAGGGTCTGCCCTACAAGTGCAAGTACTGCGGCGGGACGTTCTGCGTCTGGCACCACCTGCCGGAGGAGCACAACTGCCCCGGGCTGCACAAGGCCGTGAGCACCTACGCTCTGGAGAGAGCCGAGAGGTTGGAGCGCGCGGCCCCGCCCCGGCTCCGCAGCGCGCCGGCGGCCGCGCTCTACCCGGGGGAGGCGAGGGACCTCGCCGTCGGCGTGGCGGCGGTCGCGCTCGCCTACCTGCACCCGTACAGCTTAACCGGAGCACTGGTAGCGCTCCTCGTCGCCTTAACGGCTTACCTGCCCCACGAGCTAGCCCACAAGCTGGCGGCCCAGCGCTACGGCTACGCGGCCCGCTACGTCCTCAGCCGCTGGGGGCTTCTCCTGACCCTCCTCTCAGCGCTCCCCTTCGCGCCGCTGCGCTTCATCGTCCCCGGCTACGTCCTAGTTTCGGGCTACGGCGTCGGCAGGAAAGAAAACGGGATAATTTCGGCCGCGGGCCCGGCCGTCAACCTAGCTGCTGCGGCGCTGACGCTCCTGGCGGCACCCGCTTCGCGCATCGCCGGCGAGCTGGTCTACGCCAACGCGTTCATCGCCGTCTTCAACCTGCTCCCGTTCGGGCCCCTCGATGGTAGAAAGATCGCCGAGTGGAAGCCGGCGCTTTGGTTGCTCATGCTCCTAATGGCAATCGCGCTTTTCATCACCGGGATGATCGTTTAGCTCCGTCACACAATTTCAATGCTATATCAAGGCAATGTTCTAAAGTTGATAGATCATCTGATAACTTTAGAATTTAAAAAGAAAAATAAACCTCTAGAGATGCTTCTTTATCCAGTCTAGTACCTCCGCCTCGATTCTCCTTCTTACGTTGTAGTCGTCGAAAACGTGGCCGCTACGCTCGATTTCTACGAACTTCTTCTCTACTTTCAGCTTCTCGTAGAACCTCTTAGACTGGCTGATGGGCACGACCATGTCGTCAGCCGCGTGGATGATGAGGGTTGGGGCTTTCACCCGCTCGGCCAGGTCCATCACGGTAAACTTCATCGTTTCCGTTATGCACTCAACCTTCATCCTGTTGGGACCCATGTACACGTATCCCCCCTCAACCTTCGGCTGGGGTATTCTCGCGGCGAGCTCGGGCCAGTCCAAAGCCGGGGACAGCAGGATGAGCGCCGCCACGTCGTCGCGGCCCGCGGCTAAGCTCACCGCCACGCCGCCACCCATGCTCAACCCGATGACCGCGAAGCGCGAGCCGTCGACGCTGGGCTGGCTTTTCAGGAAGCTGGCCGCGTTGCGCGCGTCCTCGACCGCGTAGGATATGCGGTACTCTTCGAAGGGTAGCGGGGAGTCGCCGTGGCAGCGGAAGTCGAAACGTAGAGCCGCGTAGCCGGCCGCGCACAGGACTCTCGCCATGTCGGTGTAAAGCCTCCCCGCTTCTACCTTATTGCCGGTGAAACCGTGAAGGAAGAGGACGGGTTTCGGCTTCGCCACGCCTGCTGGTATGTGGAGAACTCCCGCGAGCTCGAACCCAGCGCTCGGCACTTTAACGAACTCCTCTTTGCACCTTGTCACATTAAGGTTCTATTGAACACCTAAAAATGCTTTATTCATGGTAATGCCTTTTAGGTAGCCGCGGTAGAGTAGCGCGTGGGTCTTGAATTGAAGGCCGGTGCAGCCGCTGTCGATATAACCCCTCCTCTCGGTATCAGGATGGAAGGCTATTTTGTAGAAAGGGTCGCGAGGGATGTTCACGATCCGCTTTTAGCGAAAGCTTTAGTTTTGGACGGTAGTGATGCAACGCTAGCGGTTGTCGTTTGCGACCTTATCGGCGTCGAGCGCAAGTACCTGGACGAGGCTAAACGCCGCATCTACGAGCGCACGGGAATACCGCCTACAAACGTCTTAATATGCTGCACTCACACGCACACGGGCCCGGATGTCGACGACATGGGCTACGGAGAGCTTCTAACCCGGAAGATCGCAGACGCCGTGCAGCTAGCATTCAACAGGCTTACAGACGCCGAGCTGGGTGTTGAAAGAGAGGAGGAGCCTAAGCCCCTCGGGAACAGGCGCTTTTACATGAAGGATGGGACGGTGTGGACTAATCCGGGCCTCCGGAACCCTGGCATCGCCGGGCCCGCGGGCCCCGTAGACCCAGAGCTTCTCGTGCTGTGCGCGAGGAGCCCAGGCGGCGGGCGCACGATAGGCTTGCTGGCCAACTACGCGATGCACTATGCGGGCTTGAGCCCCACCGAGAAAGGTGAGGACATGTACACGGTCTCGGCCGACTACTTCGGCTTGTACGCTGACATCGTGCAGCGCGTAAGGGGCGAGCGGTTCGTGGCGATGCTGGCCAATGGGGCGAGCGGGGACGTCATAATGTTCGACGCGATGAGGCCGCACAAGGAGGTGAACAAGTTCATGGGGCACGCCGAGCGCGTTGCCGCGCTCCTGGCGGCGAGAACAGTGTGGGCTTGGAATCAAATGGACTTCGCAGGCGACGTGAAGCTCGCGGCTGCCGCGGAGGAGGTTGCGATCCCGAGGAGGTTCCCTACCGACGCGGAGATCGAGTTCGCCTCCAAGCTCGCGAGGGGTGAGGTTGAAGCGGTGAACATGCGGCACCTAGCCTTGAAGCACTTCTTTTACCCCAGGCTCTACGGGTTCCTGAACGCTCCGAAGTACGTTAAAACTTGGGTCCAAGCGCTAGCTATCGGGGACCAAGCAGCGGTCATCGGGCTTCCCGGCGAGTTCTTCGTGGAGCTCGGTTTGAGGATCAAGAGGGGGTCGCCGTTCAAGTACACCTTTGTGTGCGGGCTCGCCAACGACTACGTTGGGTACGTGCCAACGCTAAAGGCTTTCAGAGAGGAGGGCCCCCTCGAGAAGTCGGGAAGCTACGAGACGACAATAGGGCCGAACATGCTGATACCCGAAGCCGGAGACATGACCGTTGAAACTGCGCTAAGATTGCTGCATAAGTTGTACGATGAGGTGCGCGCGAAATGAAACCTGTGACTGTGAGCGCCTCGCCGTTGTACTCAAGCGTGAGCTCACAGCTTATGAAACTTCTCATTACGCGGTATCATTAACAAAATTTAAGTTTGCACCCCGGTTTTTACCGCGGAAGACATTTTAGCAAGAGCTCGCAGCGAGGAGCGTGGCGAGCTTCCGGCTAGGGGTAACGATTTGGTCGCTGGGTCTCACGACGGATTGGAAGGCTCTCGAGAACCAGCTCGCTACCATAAAAAGCTTGGGGGCGGAGGGCGTGCAGCTCTGGGCGGTGGACTACGGGCCGCGGCACCTGTGCCTCCTCGACCCCGACAGGTGCGGGCGCGATTGCAGGCGCCGCCTCGTCGAGCTCGTAGAGTCCTACGGGCTCGAGATCTCGGGCTTCTGCGCCCAGCTGAGCAGCCCGCGAAGGTTCGGGGGCTTTGACGACCCGGAGGGGTTGGAGGATCGCATCGCGAAGACCTGCAAGGTGCTGGAGATGGCGGCCGAGCTTGGAGCCCCCATCGTGACGACGCACCCCGGCAGGATCCCCGAGGATAAGGGAGATCCGGTATACGGGCTCATGCTAGGGTCAGTGGCGAGGGTAGCCAGGTGCGCTGAAGATGCGGGAGCTTACTTCTGCATCGAGACAGGGATGGAGCCTGCGAGCGTGCTGCGCAGCTTCCTGGAGGAGCTGGGCAGCCCAGCTGTGAAAGTGAACTTTGATCCAGCAAACCTGCTTATGGCCTATGGGGCCGAAGAGATGCTCAAGGGCGTGAGGCTGCTAGGTTCGTGGATCGCGCACACGCACGCTAAAGATCACAACCCGCAGACGGGCCGAGCTACCGTGGGGGAGGGGCTCGTGCCGTGGCGCGAGTACCTCTCCGAGCTCAAGGCCGCGGGCTTCCGGGGCTGGCTGGCGCTCGAGGATGAAACCGGCCGAGATGTCGTCGAGTCTTTGAGGAGGGGGCTCGCCTTCCTCCGCAAGCTGACAGGCGAGCTGGGCTAGCACGCCACCCTTTTTTACCTCCCTAGAGCCTTCAACCTCGATGCAAACTATACCTCCACCTTCAAACCTCCTTTGCGAATACGCCCACGACCCTATCGGCGTAGACCCAGACCTAAGGCTTCGCTTCGCCTGGATCCTTCACCACCCAGAGCGCGGGGCTAGGCAACGAGCGTACCAAGTAATCGTCTCGAGCAGCTTCGAGCTGGCCGATAAAGGGATCGGGGACGTTTGGGACAGCGGAAAGGTGGAGTCTGGCGACAACCTGGCCGTGTACGGGGGCCCGCCTTTCGAGAGCGGCAGGGAATACTATTGGAGGGTGCGCTGGTGGGACGACAAGGGCCGTACCAGCCCTTGGAGCCCTGTCGCGCGCTTTGTCACCGCTTTGAGGCCTGGCGACTGGAGGGCGAAGTGGGTAGCGGGCGGCAAGCTTCTAAGGAGGGAGTTCGAGCTGCCGGCTTCTGTCAAGCGGGCCTTCGTGCACGTGACAGGTTTGGGCTACTACGAGCTGAGGATCAACGGCAGGAAGGTGGGCGATAGAGTTCTCGACCCGCTCTGGACCGACTACAACAAGCGCGTCCTCTACGCCACCTACGACGTCACCGACTACCTGAAGCAGGGGCGCAACGCGATCGGCATCATGCTGGGTAGGGGTAGGTACATCAAAGCGTACGGGTACGATGAGGTGCTGAAGGCGATCCTCCAGCTGCGCATCGAGCTCGCCGACGGGCGCGTGGTGGAGGTGGTCACCGACGAGGCGTGGAGGGCGGCGGACGGCCCGATCGTGGAGGACGATGTCTACAACGGCGAGGTGTACGATGCGACAAAGGAATTCGAAGGCTGGGACCAGCCTGGCTTCGATGATTCCGGATGGAGTCCCGTAACGGTTGTAAACCACCCAGGGAGGCTCGTGCCCAGCGGCGCGATCCCGCCCATCAGGAAGGTCGGCTACCTGAAGCCACGCAGGATCCTGAACCCGGCCCCCAGCGTCTACGTCTTCGACTTCGGCCAGAACATGGCTGGGTGGGTGCGAATCCGCGTCTCCGGACCGCGCGGGACGAGGGTGCAGCTGAGGTACGCGGAGCTCGTCGACGAGAAGGGGTTCATCAACACGAACAACCTAGGCACAGCGAAAGCCACGGACGTGTACATCCTGAAAGGGACAGGGGTCGAGGTGTACGAGCCGAGGTTCACCTATCACGGCTTCAGGTACGTTGAGGTTACGGGGTACCCGGGCGTGCCATCTCTGGACGACGTCGAGGCGGTAGTCGTGCACAGCGACGTTGAGCCAGCGGGTGGCTTCGCCGCCTCATACGACCTTCTGAACGATGTCCACAGGATCGTCCTCTGGGCTCTTAAATCGAACCTGATGGGGGTGCCGACCGACTGCCCGCAGCGCAGCGAGAGGATGGGGTGGGGCGGCGACGCGCAGCTAACGGCCGAAGCCGCGATGCTCAACTTCTGGATGCTCGGCTTCTACGAGAAGTGGCTGGAGGACTGGGCGGACTCCCAGCTCGAGGACGGCAGCGTCCCCGACGTCGTGCCGCCCTACTGGAAGCTATACCCGGCGGACCCGGCGTGGGGCGAAGCGTACGTGCTCATCCCCCAGCTCCTTTACGAGTACTACGGGGACAGGTGGGCGATCGAGAGGCACTACGAGAGGATAAAGAAGTGGGTGGAATTCCTGCTCTCCAAGGCTGAAGGCTACGTGCTGAGGTTCAGCAAGTACGGGGACTGGTGCCCGCCGCGCCACATCAAAGCCCCCGAGATACCGGGAGAGCTCGTCTCAACTTGGATCCTCTACAACGACCTGCTCGCTCTCAGCCGGATGGCGGAGCTCCTCGGCAAAACCGACGAAGCAAAGAGGTACGCGGAGCTAGCCGATAAGGTGAGAGAGGCGTTCAACAGGGAGTTCATGCGCGAGAACAAGTACTACGTGTCGCCGGGCTGCCAGACCTGCAACGCTCTACCCCTCGCTTCGCGCATGGTGTCCAAGGAGGTTGAGCAGGCTGTCTTCGAAACCTTGGTTAGGGATGTAGAGGTCGAGAAGGGAGGCCACTTGGACACGGGTATCGTAGGCACCAAGTACCTTCTACCGGTGCTCTCGGAATACGGGAAGCCGGATCTCGCGTTCACAGTGGTTACGCAGACCAGCTACCCAAGCTGGGGCTACATGATCAGAGAGGGCGCGACGACCCTATGGGAGCGATGGGAGCTGCTCACAGGCAGGGCGATGAACTCGCACAACCACCACATGTTCGGGAGCGTAGACATCTACTTCTACCGCTACCTTTCCGGCATAAGGCCGCTGAAGCCAGGCTTCAGAGAGTTCGCAGTTAAGCCGGATCCCGTGCCCCTGGAGAGTGTTTCAGCGACGGTCAGGGCACTGGCCGGACCCATCCACGTCGAGTTGTCCAGGGAGTGCGGAAGGATAGTGCTGAAGGTCTCCGTCCCCGTCAGCTCTACCGCGCTGGTGTACGTGCCGGTTCACGGCTTCAAGAACCCTGTGGTCGCGGAGAGCGGGAAGGTTGTGTGGAGGGGCGGCGCGCTAGCGGAGCGGGTTGAGGGCGTCGAAGGGGCGTGGGCCGAGGAGGGCTACGTGGTCTTCCGCGTCGGCTCGGGCACGTACGCCTTCGAGGCGCGACCCGGCGAGTAAGCGCAAAGCTTTTTCTCCCACCTCTACCCCTTTTCCAAAGGGGATGACGCATGTACGCTAGCGGGGGAAGCGGTGACCGGAACCGCTCCCGGGGACCCCGCGCCGGGAGCGCTACCGGATTCCTCGCGGTAGGCCTCGTGCTCGGCATCATTATCGGGGCCTCGGCCGCGTACATGCTGCTCAACGCGCTCAAACCGCGGGCTCCGGCACCTGGGCTGCTGGAGCTGCTGCCCGACCAAAAGTACTTCGAGGTGGTTTCGAAGCTCATCGCTTCCGCCAACAAGAGCGTCCACGTCATCATGTACGTGGCGAAGTACGACCCGAGGGAGAGCGCCGAGACAGATCCGGCCAACGCGTTGATCGAGCTGCTGGCGAGCGCCAAAAGGAAAGGGTTGGACGTCAAGGTCGTCGTAGACGATGTAACGAAGCAGAGCTACCCGGAGACGATCGACTTCCTGAAGTCCAGGAACGTGCCCGTGCGGCTCGACCCGAAAGCCAGCGTCACCACGCACGCGAAGGTCGTGATTGTGGACGGCGAGTGGGTGGTGATCGGGTCTCACAACTGGAGCGAATCCGCCCTAAAGGAGAACCACGAGTACAGCGTCCTCATCCGCTCGAGCGAGATCGCCGCTAATGTCGAGGACTACTTCGAAGAATTGTGGAGCGGAGGCCGCAACCCTTAACCTTCAACCATGAACTCGTAGCCGCAGTTCGGGCACTTCACGTAATCGCACTTGAAGCTAGCCATGTAGCACCCACTGCAGGCGAAAGCCCGCGAATAAGACACGCTGAACCTGTACCCGCACTTCGGGCAACGCACTAGATCTCCATTAGCCTTGATTCTCAGGGCCACAATGCAATCCTGCCTTAGCGCTAGATTAAAGGTTTCTCCGCGCTCGAGATGCAAGCCGCGTTCAAAATCAGCTTACGCTATTTTTAAGAGAGATCGAAGCAAAACGCAGTGTGCTGAATAGTAAGAGGAAAAGAACCCTTGTTTTAGTAGGTGTTCTCGCAGCTACAGCTCTCTTGTGCTTCCTCGTTCCTCAGAGCGTGATAGCAGTCTATTTCTTAATAATTTTCATTGCATTTATATATGCATTCGTAAAAATTATACGAATCCTTACCTCGCCTTCTGAAAGAGAAAAACTAAGGCAGGAGATATGGGGTGAACGGTAAAAAAGTAATAATGACTTTTACTTTCTTCTGTGCCTTATAATTAGGATCACTGCCAGCGCAAGTATTAACGCCACTACAGCTGCAACGTAGGTTATCAACATGCTTTTTCTCTGGCTTTCCATCCGTTCTACCTCTTCAACAACTCTGCCTTCGACGAGGAGTTTGACGATGTCGTCGTAGGCGACATTTGCTCTTATCAGGTATATAACGCTGTTCGCCCTCTTTAGTACTTCCTCGAGATCTTCTCGGCTACTGTACGGGAATATGTAAACTGTACCCCTAATGCGGTTACCGGGTTTCCACACCAGCCTATCCGGGTTAAAATACAGCCTCGTCGTATAGGTCGTTCCATTCCACTCGCGCTCGTCAGTCGAAGTCAACCCTACAAACGAGCGGGAATCGCTGATGCCGATGACCACCACACCCGTCGACGGGCCTAGAGGTACGATCCACCCGATACCTGTGTCCGAAGCTAAACCGGCTTGACCTGGAACGTATTCAGGCCTCAGCGTCACGTTCCTGAGGGAGCCTACAGACGTAACGTATGTCACATAGGATCCCATAAAGCTCGCGATGGGAAGCCCCCACTGCCAGGCTATATCCGCGATCGACACGTTTGAAGCCGCGCCGAGCTCGTATTCTAGAGCCAAAGCGTCCTCGAGCAGCCAGTATTTTTCTCTCCACGTCAGGTTGCCGAAATTGCACGTCAACTCTCCATACAATGCGTTATCCTCTGAGGCTCCCAGAGGCCAGTTGGGCTGCCAGCTGCATACTGTATCCCACGACCAACCAGGACCCCATATCACTACGTTCCCGGTGATGTTTAATGCCAAGTACGATAGGTACACGACACCCCGATCGTCTACAGCCACCCGGAATTCCCCGTACTGTCTCTGGGGTAAGCAGAAAGCTTTTGGCGCTAGCGCATTCGTAGCTAGAAATATCGCTATAGCGGAGAAGAGGATCAGCGAAACCCTCCGGTCCATCGGGGTTTTACATTCTCAATCCTCATAAAATTTTCGCAACAAAAAATTTAAATGTAAGATAGTCAAAACGATTGATGTGAACGCCCAAGGGAGGGCGGAAGTGAAGAGCGTCCTCACTCCAAAGCTCTTCGCTCTGCTCGTGCTTTTCGGAGCGTTCATGGGGCTTGTAGGAGTCCTCACTACGCCCTTCGTGCCGAGCTGGCTTGGTTGGTCAACGCTTCTATCTCCCACTTCAACACCCTTGATCGTCCTCTTCATCCTGTTGCTACTAGCCCAGTTCGCCGGAATTACGGTGTCGCGCGAGAAGCTCGTCCTACTAGCTGTAGCGGGCGCGATGGGGGTGAGCTTCTGCTACAGCTGGGTGCCCTACGCTATCATCCATAATTCGGCAGCGGCTAGGCTCTACCAGTATAATTGGCATCCGACGAATTGGGCTGTGGTGGATTACTGGGTTTTCGGCCCAATCGTCTCCGATCCGGCTGAGATGACGCCAATCCAGACGGGTGGTCCAGTCCCGTGGGGTAAGTGGGCGCCATTCCTCGCTTGGTGGATCACCTACACAGTACTATGGCTCCTCTTCTTCACAGGATGGATAAGCTTGCTTCAGGAACGCTGGATGATCGTGGAGAGACTACCTTATCCTGTTGCGATACCGGTCACCATGCAGATAGCGCTCGCCTCTGCTCCTAGGGGCAAGGATCCGCGGATCAGGTTCTTCCTGCTGGGAGCGCTGATAGGCGCGCTCGTAATACTGCCCGTCATCGCCACTTACATCAACCCGGCAATCCCCGACATTTACGGCTGGAGCAGAGAACCGTTCATCCCCTGGTGGTTAGGGTGCATAGACTTTTCGCGAACGCCACTGGGACCCGTGATAGTACCGATCTCAGTGCTACCCCTGAACCCGAGCGATTACGTAGCGTGGTACATAGTCCCCTCTAAGATCTCGTTCACCGTGTGGTTCCTTCAGCTGTTCCTCATAACCGTTCCAAGCCAGGTTGCTTACTACATGGGTTACTACAGCGATCTACCGACTATGGCGAACAGGTTCCACGCCTTCATGAACGGCGCGCCATTCAGATGGAACGGATGGTACGTGGGTGCAGCTTTCGGTCTGATCTTGATATGGTTTGTGCTAAACTGGAAATACATGAAGGAAGTTTTCACGAAAACCGAGCAAAGCATGCCTGCGAAACTTAGAACTTGGATGATAGTTGGCTCGACGGTAGGGCTAATAGGCCTGCTTGTAGCCGTGGGCGTCAACGCGATTGCCGCCCCGCTTATAGTATTGAGCATGTGGCTGATATACATCGGTGCAGTCAGGCAAATGGGGCTTTCCTACGTAACAGCTGTCCCCGGTGACTGGACCCAGCTGCCGACGCTCGTTAAGTACCTATACATACCGGATCCAGGTTATGTCACGATCAACGGAGCGCAAGCCAGACCTCCTGAAATGGTTGTAACGATGTGGCTCGCGAACAGACCTACCGCAGTTATCTTCGGTTACGGTGGAATCATTAGCTCGATCCCAATAAGCTACAAAGCGGCTTTTGATAATGGTGTTAACTTAAGGGATGTAACTAAGCTCATCTTAGCTATCGGCGTAGTGTCAGCAATTATCGGTTACCCGGTTGCCCTTTGGTTTAGCTACACTGTTGGGACGAACAACACGAGGATGGGGATGTTCGACTCGTGGTGGCACTGGGTTTTCGGCTGCCCGTGGAGCAAGGTTGAAGAGCAGTTCATCACGGAGCCTTTAGCACCGTACCTGCTAGCGGGGTTCGCGTTGATAGCACTAGTAAGCTTCCTTAACTTCAGGTTTGTCTGGTGGCCGATCGACCCCGTTGGAACGGTCGTAGCTTTAGGAGGAGGGTTCGCCACCGGGTACATCTTACCGGCTTTCATCGGTTGGCTGGTTAAAAGGCTTGTATACCGAATCGGTGGCGCTAAGCTCGACGAAAACGTCGGTATGCCCTTCGCCATCGGATTCATAGTCGGCTACCTAATGTGCCAGGTCATCGGAGGCATCATCGTTACAGTTCAGTACTTCCTTCCGAAGTAGGTTCAATTAAATCGTTTTTATTTTTCTATAAACATTAACAAGAACTTAAAAATCAGATACTCGCGTTAAAGCCAAGCAGCTTATTAAAGGGGTCAACGACTTTCTCTACGGGAGAAAGCCATGGCTATGAGCCGAGCAGCAGCTGTTACATTCATGCTGCTAATTGCCGCTTTTCTACCTCCTCTTTGGCTGATGCCTGCGTTGCGTGCAACCCCCGAGGGTAAGTACACATACTACGGTAAGGTTCCGGAAAAGCTGTGGAGGTACGACTACACTGCTTCCACAGGATGGAGGTTGGGTTACGTTGGGAACGTGTACTACGGCGCAGGTCCCGCATCGGCCTTCCTGCTAGCGATGGGGGCGGTAGAGGACGCTACAGAGGTTGAGGTGTACTCTCTAACCAACAGGTCCTCGCTCTTCAAGGGAGTGCTCAATAGATTCGAGAAACACTACATGCTGATCCCTAACGGCACGGTTTTCAAGGTTGTTTCCAGCAAGCCGGTGAACGTGCTCCTGCTCAACCAGCAGTACCTGCCTAACGCTACGGTAGGTCCCGTGCCCCACGCGTTCTACCCAGCCGTTGACGGCTCGTACGTTGGAAAACGCTTTGTTATACTAGCTTCGTCCGACCTGAACCCGTGGTATACGATTTTCGCCCTAGAGGAAGCTGAAGTGAAAATAGCTAGGGAGGATGGCACCGAAGGGCAAACGTTCAAGCTTAAGCCCAATGAGTACAGGCGCGTGCTTTTACGCTCATGGTACATGTACACTATCGAGTCGAGCGGTTACATAATGGTGCAGTGCGGGGACCCACACAGCTACTGGGACACGCACGAAAGTTACGCAATACCCTCAGCGAACGGAGGGTTCACAGGAACCGATTTCTTCTCATACTCTAACACGCAATGGGATCCTATGGAAGACCTTGGCTTTAGAGTACTAGCTTTAGAAAACTCCACTGTCAAGGTTTACGACCTAGAGAAAGGCGGAGCTGTAATATACGAGCTCAAAGTTCCCGCTCAGGGTAGCATTCGGTTCCAAGCGCAAACACAAGCTATAAGGGTTAGTAGCGATAAACCGGTACAGATCTTCTTGCTGCACGAGGGCGATACGACGAAGATGGCGGGGCGTCAAGTGACAAGAGAAAACGCTTACGGTGCTGGGATCGTGTTCTTCACAGTACCTGGATCATCGAAAACACTGCTCTACCTTCCGGTCAACGCGACAAATGAAGCTATAATCTTCGCATCGGAACCCACCACTGTTACGATCGACGATCTCGTTACAGTAAAGCTAGGCGTCGACGAATACTACGTCCTTACCCAACCGGGTCTTCACACTATAGTTTCCGATAAGAATGTTGTAGTGCAGTTGAACCATTGGCCTAAGCAACCGGAGTTTCAAGGTTTATGGGTTTCCGGTACAGTAATACCTGCCTTAGAGGCAGCCGGAGTTAAGCATGAGATTACGGTACCACCAGTGGGTGCAAGCGCCAACTACATGTTGTACTACGTTGCTGGAGGCGTAGCGGCCGTTGCTATTATAGCTGTACTGCTATTGATGAGAAGAAGGAAAAAATAGCTCTTAAAATCTAACCATATTTTTAGGTGCTTTTCTCTTTCTTCCTTCTCCGCAAAACCAGTATCGCGATGGCTGCTACGACCACTACGCCTGCCGCTGCAGCGTAGTAGTACGTAGTCGGCGTTTTCGTTCCCGGTAACGTTACTGTCACGTTCGGCTTGAGGTTCGCCGACTCCAGCGGCGGGATCACGTAACCGGTGAACCACAACCCCTGCTCAGGCGGGTAGCGGGGCCACATGTTAATCTGAATGAGTACCTCTTTATCCGATCTAACCTTGTGGAGACCAGGCATCGTGAAAAGGTAAGGAGTATCGGCTCCCACCCTTATCCTCAGCGAATCATCGATTACGACCTCTGCGTCCTCCCTCGCGAAAAGGTACGCTTCAACGCTAGCGTTCGACGGTATCTGAACCATCGTATCCTCACCCGGCTTCAAAAGGAGGAATAGGGTCGAACGCGGGTAGCCACAGTAGTAACCGCCTCCCATTCCGGCATTCTCTATTTCAATGCTACCATTGTGCATAAACTTGAATGTTACTGGGTGATCACTAACGAGGGCGATCGCGTACGCGTTGGGTCTTAGGGTAATTCCCCCTTCGGCAGGTATTACGTACTCTCCTATTTTGTTCTGGGTTTCTAAGTCGTACAGCTCGATTTTAGTTTCGCTGGTCGCGAGCACTCTAAACCCGTAATCTCTGATCTTGTCCCAGCCCCATTCGATGGCTTTGAAAGCTCTCGTAAGGAAGTATGTACCTGTAAAGCCCCCTTGGACAGATGGTATCGCGAAGCACGTTGTTTCGTACGCTCCTATGCCGGGTATCGCTCCGGACATGACCATTATGTTTCCTGAAGAACGTATGCGATAAACTCTGAATGGTGAGAGGGTCACGTATTTGTAACCATTAGCGTCCAGTTTTAACGTAAATGATTGCCCATCGTCCCGCTCAACAGTCACATCTGCGGGTTCAACCGCTAGGATTGTGTAGTCCGTGGCTGTCAGGCTGCCCTGTGTTGCGACGAAGACAAACTCTTTTCCAACATACGTTCCGTCTACCGAATAGTAGAACGTGTGGATGGTGGGCGGTAGCAGCGCAAGAGGGAACTGAGGAGTTTGGTTATAGTTTATGAGCTGAACTGTGACAGGTTTGCTCGCTATAACTTTGAAGAACGTGCCGTTCCTCAATAGTAAATAGAGGGGCTGCATGCTCTTCAAAGTTGCTTGCGCGATCTGCTGCTTCGCTGTTACGTTGAACACCTTAACCTCGACGCCATCCCAAGCCGATACTATAGCCAGGAGTGCGTAAAGGCTTGGTGAATTGTAGACAACCCAGTGGTTAGGATCCTGGCAAGCTGGCTGAGCCCGCCAATCAACTGGTCTCAACTGCCAAATTCTATCGGGCACTTTGCCGTAATATGTGTACTCGTTAGCGGCACTAGAGAAGCCAGCTATAATGACCGTCGAAACCGCTACGACTACAAAGAACAAAGCAGCAGACCTTACAGTAACACTTCGGAGGTTCACAGTATTGAGAGCTTCGCTAGACCCTTTTAAGTTTTTTCTAATTATGCGCGCAAAATTTAAATAAGAGTAAAAGAAATAGGACCTCTGATGAGCGCCGAGACAAAAACCGTTGAAAGGAGAAGCATTTTAACACCTAAGCTCTGGGCGATGCTTGCTGCCTTCTCCCTCCTCATGAGCCTTGTCGGCGTGCTCACAGCGCCCTTTGGCCCAAGTTGGATGTTTTCGATGGTTTTAGGAACATTCACAGCCCCTATCGTCGTCCTCTTCATAATCTTCCTAGTATCCAGGGTGGCTAAGCTTTCGCTAACTCCACAGCAGCTAGCTCTCGTTTATACGGCAGCCGCGATGTCCGTAGCTTTCTGCTACAGCATGATACCTTACGGTATCATCCACAACGCTGCCTCGCTTAGATTGAACCAGTATAATTGGCATCCGACGAATTGGGCTGTGGTGGATTACTGGGTTTTCGGCCCAATCGTCTCCGATCCGGCTGAGATGACGCCAATCCAGACGGGTGGTCCAGTCCCGTGGGGTAAGTGGGCGCCATTCCTCGCTTGGTGGATCACCTACACAGTACTATGGCTCCTCTTCTTCACAGGATGGATAGGTCTGCTATACGAAAGGTTCATGGAAGTGGAGAGACTACCCTACCCGGCGACGCTCACCGGTACGCTCCAAATCGAGTTGATAACCGCTAAGGAGCCTACACCTAGGCTCAGGTTCTTCCTGCTTGGAGTCCTACTCGGAGCTCTAGCCATCCTCCCCATAGTTGCGACCTACTTAAACCCGGCAATTCCTGATATATATGGCTGGACTAGAGAACCCTTCCTCCCGTGGTTCTTAGGCACCTTGGACTTCTCTCGGACCGCCTTGGGTGCGACGATCCCCGTGATCGCCTTCCTGCCAGTAAACCCGATGATCTACGTGCTGTTCTACCTGATGCCTGCTAAAGTCCTATTTACAGTGTGGGTGTTCTCCCTTTTCTTCATAATGATCCCAAGCCAGGTTGCTTACTACATGGGTTACTACAGCGATCTACCGACTATGGCGAACAGGTTCCACGCCTTCATGAACGGCGCGCCATTCAGATGGAACGGATGGTGGATCGGCGTCTACCTTGGGCTGTTCTTGATGTGGCTTGTGCTCAACCGCAAGTACCTTAAAGATGTCTTCCTCAGAGAAGCTCCTGAGCGCGCGCTCCCAGGTAAGCTGGGCACGATAATGATCGCTGGCTCCACGATCCTACTTATCGCGCTGCTCCTTGCAGTGGGAGTGCACCCGCTGGGCAGCCTCCTGATAGTTCTGACCATGTGGTTGCTCTTCATGTCGAGCATCAGGGTGCTGGGCAACACGGGCCTGGTGGGCACAGCCTGGGTATTCCCGATAGACTGGACACACCTGCCTAGCCTGGTTAAGTACCTATACATACCCGATCCTGGTTACATTACAGCGCCTGATGGCTCCCAGATAAGACCCCCGCAGATGGTCGCCACGCTGTGGCTGGCGAACAGGTGGACCGGCGAGATCATGGCAGAGAACAACACGAACTTCGGTATGGCGTTCGCGATCCCCATGTGCTACAAGGTAGGATTCGACACGAAGACTCACCCGAGGGACATCACGAAGATCATCTTAACGGCCGGGATTATCTCAGCGGTCGTCGGCTACACAGTCGGCTTGTGGTTCAGCTACTTCGCGGGAACGAACAACACGAGGATGGGGATGTTCGACGCGTGGTGGCACTGGGTTTTCGGAGCTCCTTGGTCTAGGGTTGAAGAGCAGTTCATCCCGGAGCCCCTACTGCCTTACATTGCCGCAGGCTTTGTCCTCATAATTCTGATAAGCTTCCTTAACTTCAGGTTTGTCTGGTGGCCTCTTGACCCGACCGGTGTAGCTCTCGCGTTCGGAGCTGCAGGCACGGGATGGATTCTACCCGCGCTGGTAGCGTGGATAGCTAAGACTCTAGTCTACCGGGTTGGAGGTGCCAAACTTGACGAAAACGTCGCGACGCCCATCGTAATCGGCTTCCTCGTAGGCTACTGGACGATGATCTTCATAGGTGCGTTGGGCTCAATGATACAGTTCTTCCTGCCTAAATAAATCCTAACTTATTTTTATTCATTTAGATTAAAAGACTACTAGCTATTATTCTAATTTACAAATTAATCGAATTATTTCGTCTATTCTTCCTATATGCGTGGTAAAATACCGTAAGCTTTATTAAGGCGGAAGCTCGAGAGCTGTCGGGAGGCATGAGAACTAGGGCAACTGTTATATTGCTGTTGATAGCGCTCGTCGCGCTTCCGAGCGCGTTATCAATAGAGCAACCGCTTGGTCAGCAATCAGCACCTACCATGGTCGAGCTTGTGGGTGCTGTCAATGTCGATAAGGTGCTTGATCACGTTAGGTACTTTTCAGGTTTAGGTTCAAGAGTACCGGGGTACGAAGGTTTTTACAAAGCATCAAGCTACATTAAGGCTTTCTGGAGCGAGCTCGGCTTCAACGTTAGGGAGGAAAGGTTTGATGTGGCTGTCCCCGTAGTGAAACGCGCTGCTGTAAGGGTTGAGATCCCGGGTTTAGGTATTGAGGAAATACCTGCCTATGCCCTATGGCCTAACCACGTTAACCCGAGTCCCTACACGAGTCCAGCCAGTGGAGACTTCCTAGTGTATGCTGGAAGTGGCGACCTTGATGAATTCAACAAAGTTGATGTGAACGGTTCTTTCGCTTTAATGGATTTCAATTGTCGCTGGTTCTGGAAGTACGCCGCTATGCTTGGAGCTAAAGGCATTTTGTTCATTGAACCTGATGATACGGTTGTCACAGATGCTCTCCAGAAAGTTCTTAGCATTCCTCTGAATTTTCCGAGATTATTAATACCGAAAAATGAAGGAGAGATGCTGAGAGATTTGTTGAAAAGATATGGTAAAATAAAGATATGGATCGATATACGCGTTGTATGGGAAAGCGTAACAGTATCAAATGTTATCGCAGAGGTCGCTGGAACCGATGAAACTCTGAGCAAAGAGGTGGTTGTGGTAGGAGCATACTACGACTCGTGGTCTATCACCCCTCAGTTAGCTCCCGGAGCAACAGACGCTATAGGGATTAGCTACCTGCTAGAGTTCTCAAAGCTCCTAAAGGAGCACCCTCCAAGGAGGACGGTTTGGTTAGTAGCTTTCGCGGGGCACTACCAGGCTTTAGCCGGCGCAAGGGAGTTTGTGGATTCTCACTTCGGCGAGATAGGCACTAAACTGAAGATGATGATCACATTGGACCTAGCTAGCGACAGCGACATTTTGGCGGCGTACGCGGCTGGCGCTATGTACGGTTACAACAGGCCAAGGGATATCCTGCCGCAGTACGATCAGTGGTTATCCGCTATCGTACGCTGGGCTGCGGAGGTTGAAAACGCGACGGGAGAGACTGCGCGCTTGATAGACGGCGTTAGGTGGACTTGGCCGCCTTGGGTTACAAGCTCGCCTCCTTTCGAACCATTTCTCCGGTATTTCGAAGCAGAGGTTTTCACGAAAGCATGCTACGGCGGCGGCTTAGGCTTCGTAACTACAAATGCGATACGCAAGTACCAGTGGACGTTCATGGATACCTATGACAGGCTCAAAGTAAACAACATAAAGAGACAGGTTAGGATTTTGACGCCGTTAATATACAATTCGATCAACATGGAGCGCATACCCTACTCCCTTTACCCCAGAAGGATCGGCGCCGTTGACCACGGTCTAGTAAATGTCGTCCTGCAGCTCGGCAAGTACAACGCGACGACCAACATGTTCGACGATTACGCGCACAAGGATGCCTTGATCTTCGTCTCCGTGAGCCCTGTGATGAGCGGGGCTGCAGGGATAGTGGCTGTGGGGTTCCAGCCAGCTGCCACCGTAGGGTCCTCACAGAGCATTACTGTACCGGGGGTCACGGTTGGGCTGTTCGCTGCAACTTCACCTGTTAGCGGTACTACAGTCACAGCGGCTTCCATAAACACGCCAGTCGGTTTCACGCTAGTTCTGAAGCCTAACGAGAAAGGCGCTGTCGAGCTGAAAAGCGTCATGCCTCTAACCGGTATTGACGCGCAGGGTTACGTTGTTGACTCTGAAACGGGAAGGGTACTGAGCGCAACCGATACGGGGCCATTCGGTACAGGGATATTTAGGCTGGGAGGGCTCTTCGGGGCGGCTGGAGCTATAGCAGCACCTCTGCTTTCGCCCCTTCTAGGTGGTTTAGGCTATTTGATGGAGGCGGGCGCGTACGCGAGAGCTTTCACGGTTCAAGTGGCGCGGGGCTACAGGTACATCCCCATATTCAATTGCTCTTCGATAGCGATTTTAGGGTTCTTTGATCCGCTGCTGCTCTCTGGTCCTCAAAGCCTAGGGGTTGAGCCGTTGAACTTCATCTCGCACAGCTACCTTGTTTGGAGGGACGTGCTAACTGCGTGGCCCGAGGCGATGGTTTTCGTGGAGCCGGGAGTTCCCGTCGAGGTGTTGATCAGGAGCGGGGGTCGCGTGGTAGCGATTTTGAACAATGCAAGCGAGATCGACCCCGGTGGGCGAGGCTACATCCTGCAGTGGGGCGATACCCTAAAACTCAGCCTGATGGATGCGGTCTTAAACACGTACTACCTGGCCAAGAGCAGAGGCGAGTTCCTCGAAAGCAAGATGACTACTAGCCCCAGAATGCTCGCATACCTTAACAAGCTGAGGGATTATTCGGCTCTAGCTTTGGAGGCCAAGGCTAAAGGTGCGAAAGGCGATTTCGTGAAGTACTGCATGGTGGCTTGGCACTTCGTGATAGGAGCTTACGACTCCACGATCTCGCTGCTCTTCGACGTTTCCCAAACGGCTGTTTTCTTCTTCTTCCTTTCAGCCGCCTTCGCCTTGCTGGCTAGCAGGCTATTAAGCAGGACAACGTCGGGAAAGAAGCAGGTTCTTACAGCCTTGGCTGTTCTGATCGCGGCGAATGCGGCGATCGCTCTGGTTCACCCAGGCTACTTCATCTCTAACAACGTGTGGATGCTCATAAGCGGAGTGTCTGTCGTGCTTCTGCTCTTGGTTATGATCTACTCAGTTATCGACGAGTTCAATATGGCAGTTTCCGAGCTAAGTGTTTCGATCCTCGGTTTCCACACAGCTGACGTTAGAAGGGGTACTGTGCTACCCGCAGCAGTATCTATGGGGTTGGAGAACCTTAAGAAGCGAGCTTTGAGAACAACTTTTACGCTTGTAAGCATAATCGCAACGGTTGTAGCATTGGTGCTTTTCACGACGGTGGGTATCACTTTAATTTTCTATGGTAGAAACGTGGGTACCGCGCCCTATACGGGGATCCTTGTTAGGCGCCCGTTCGTGCAGTTGTACATGCCGTTTTACGAAACTTACACGCAGGTTTTCCCAGCTTTAATGAGCAACGTTACGGTGCAGTTTAGAGCCCTACCCAGAGCGTGGATCTACCCAGCGGGACAGAGCTTATTCCTTGCGTGGGGACCTAACAGCTCGGGGATAAGGTGCATACTGGCGATCACGCCGGAGGAATCAAGAATGCTCGAGCGCGCGCTTAACGGCACGTACTTCACACCGACAGCAGTGCACTCGGTTATAATGACCTCGACCCTAGCCAAGCGGCTGAGCGGCGCACTCGGCTACCCCGTTGATTTAGGGAGCGTGATAAGTATTTACGGCATCAACGTAACAGTCGTAGGGCTTCTCGACAAGCCCTCCGCTACAGCGCTGCTATCGAGAGACTTAGACGGAACCCCGATAATACCGCCGGATCCGATAAGCACCGGACTAGCCGCCGTATACTCGCCATTGGACTTAGATACAGTGATAATAGTCCCCTACAGTTTCGCGCTCGAGTACTTTAACTCTCTACCCAACGTCATACGCGTTAGCACCGATGCCGCGGTGCCAGAAGATTACGTAAGAGCAAAAGCTTACGACGCTTCGCTTGTAACGCCTTTTGATGTGCCCTACGGGGTTAAAGGAGGGTTAGCCAGCGTAGTGACCAAGAGGGATATCTACGCTTTAGGGGGGATCGAGAGCGTTGCTGTTCCGTTGGTTCTATCGGCTTTATCGATACTCACTATGATGCTGGGCGCGATCTACGAGAGACGCCGGGAGATATACACCTTAACCACGGTTGGTGCAGCGCCAAGCCACGTTGAAATAATCTTCCTCATGGAAGGCGCCACACTGGCATTCTTAGGAGCTTACCTAGGCTACGTAGTTGGAGCGGCTACCCTTTACACCCTATGGAGCATCAAGGCGCTACCACCGGGTTTAATACCAAACGTTTCTTCCGGTGTAGTGCTCATTATCCTTGCCGTGATAATACTCACAGTTGTTCTTTCAACCCTTTACCCAGCTATCAGAGCGTCGAAGATGGCCACACCATCGCTGCTCAGAACGTGGGTTATCGAAACGAGACCGAGAGCCGATAGTTGGGAGGTGCGGATGCCATTCACAGCGACTAGAGAGGAAGCTCTTGGGCTTCTCGCCTTTATAAGCGAATACATGGAAGCCGTCAGTTCTGAGAGGGAGAGGTCAAGGGTGTTCATGCTCGTCTCCTCGCCTCAAATAGCGGTTGAAGGTGAGAGCTTGAAATTGACGGCCAGACTGCATATGGCGCCTTTCGACGCTGGAATAATCCAGGATGCAACCATAATAGCGCGTCCGCTTTCTGGAGGAAGCTATACGTTCGATGTCGTTTTCAGGAGGCAGCAGGGTCCCGAATCCATATGGGTCACCACAACCAGAGCCTTCATAGGCGAGCTGCGCAAACAGTTTCTAGCGTGGAGAGCGCTACCCCCAAGTGGGAGAGTAAAGTACGTTGAAAAAGCAAAAAGCAGAATTACGGCTGTCTGAGGGTGGCTGTAATGAGCACGCAAGTATCTAAGGGGGAGAAAGCGCTCACGTGGAGGACCCTGCTCATGTACCTTTTCGTGATAGCGATACTGCAGCCCGTCCTGATCTACAACTGGCTTGTAAACGGACTATGGGGACTCGCCGGTTTGAACTCTTGGGCTATCGTACTAATCCTAGCCTGGCTAACCGGAAGAACAGGCTCGCCCCTGACGAAAGGAGAAATCTTCGCTTTACGCATGATAGATAATGCTGGATTAATGTACACTGGTTATTACTTCGCGTACCTCCTTCGCAACATGTACTTTGCGAACACGGAGATCGTTAAGCTGTTCGGTATTAGAGAGGAGATACCTGCTTTCTTCGCTCCCCGAGGGGCGGATTTCATTAGGGTCTCCATTGCCAGGACGTTCTTCGATGCCGCTTGGCTTCAACCGGTACTGGCTACGATAGTCGTGCCCTTTACTCTCGTCGTATCCGCTAACTACATCCTAGGGCTGCTCTCTTACAGTATTTACGTAAGGGAGGAGAGGCTGGCGTTCCCCTTCGCCTCGTGGGACGCTAGGATGATGATCGCTTTCGGAGAAAGAGATTCCGTGAGGATTAGGACTATCTCGTTAGCGATTCTTCTAGGTGCCTTATACGGTTTCATGACGAGCGGGCTTTCAACGATATTCAGGTTTCCGCTCGTTCCGCGGCTCATGGTTGACTTTACTTCGCTTGTCGAAAACGTCCTACCGGGAGCGGCGTTCGCGTTCATAACCGATTTTTCGAGCTACGTAGTAGGCTTTATTCTGCCTCTCAGGTACACAGCGCTCCAGCTAGCTGCTTCCGTCGCAATATTCGTCTTCGGTAACTACTATGTAACTGTTAACAACCTATGGCCGGCAGAGGCGAAGTGGCAGCCTGGTAGAGGAATACTCTGGAACTTCAACATGTCAACTGTTTACTTCTGGAACAGCTTCACGCTGGGTTGGGGCTTAGCAGCTGCTCTGCTCCCATTAGTTTTCAGGTACAAAATGGTCGCGAGGGCTTTCTCAGGAATTACAAAGGGGCTTTCGGGAGGGACTGAGGTCAGATGGCTCAACGCTAAGTACCTGCTCGCCGCCTACATAGCTATAGTTGCGATCTCCCTGTCATTTGTTGAAGCCTTGGCTCCGGGCTTCCCGGTCCACGTCCTTCTTCTCTTTACTGTCGGGATTTCGCTGCTGATCACGCTGCTGCAAACGCACGCGGCAGGCATACTAGCAGGTGTCTCGGTACCCTATCTGAGGGAGGCGCTAATATACTTCAGCGGCTACAGGGGCTTGAACATCTGGTTCATACCGCCCGATGCGATGCTTTTCACAGGAGGAGCTGGCATTGCCCAGCAGCTTCTCCAAGCGAGCATGATAGGAGTGAGCGTAAAGGAGTACACGACCATGTACTTTCTGCTTGCGGCTTTAGGTCTTGTTGGAAGCTTCGTTTTTACCTCGCTCTTCTGGGCCGTCTTTCCAGTACCGGGCCACGCTTACCCCTACACACTGGCCGGATGGCCTGTAGAGGCGATGAACTTCTGGAGATGGCAGCAGTGGTTATGGACAGGGTACCTGTTTAGGCCGACGTGGATGGTGGCCGGCTTCGGGCTGTCGACACTGGTCTACTTCGCATCAGAGTTGGCTCTTCGCGACTTCTCTATACCGGTAGCGGTCATGAGCGGTATGCTGCTGCCGATACATACGGCTCTCGCGTACTTTACGGGCTCCTTAATTTCTAACTTTGTAGCGAGGTTTGCCGGAGAGAAGTGGTGGAACGAGAACAAAGGTTACATAGCTATCGGCTTCTGGCTCGGCGACGGCATAGTTTCCGCTTTCCTGATGCTAGTGCAGCTTTTAGGCAGGTCAATATGGTTGCTACCGTACTAGCGGCTGGCTATTTTTCTAACAAAAAGTTTTTATAATTGTTTTCTCCAGATAGCTGTGAGCGAAGGTGTGAACGAGCGTCTTTTGCGCGCTAGACAGAGGCTGGAGAATATACTTTATCACAACATAATCCCCTTTTGGTACAGGGTTGTTGATCGCGAAAGCGGAGGTTATAACCTTAACCACGGGATAGATGGGCAATCGCTCGGTAAAGGATCGAAGATGGTGGTGACTCAAGCCAGGATGCTTTGGTATTTTTCGATGCTTTACCGGGAAGGGTTGGCTGGAAAGGAAGCTTTAGAAGCGGCTGAACACGGTTTCGAGTTCTTTTGTAGCAAGATGATGGATAAGGAGCACGGAGGCTTTTTCTGGGAAATCGACGCGAGTGGCCGCGTTACAAAGGATTTCAAGCACCTGTATGGTCAGGCTTTCGCGCTCTTCGGGATCTCCCAGTACGCTATTGCCACAGGGAGCAAGGAGGCTGGAAACCTGGCGCGCGAGCTTTTCGAGCTTTTAGAGCGTATTGCCCACGACAGCGAACACGGTGGTTACCTAGAGTTTTTCACCAGGGATTGGAGACCGCTTAGGGATGCTCCTAGCCCTGTTGGACCAGCAGGCTCGAAGACCATGAACACCCACCTCCACATGATGGAAGCTTTAGCGGCATACTTGGAGCTCAGCAGAGACGAGAGGGCAGCACATCGACTGGCGGAGCTTGTTTTGGTTATGGTCGACGCGGTTGTTGAAAGGAGCTCGGGTGCCTGTATAGATCTCCACGATATAGCGTGGAAGCCCGTACCGATAGGAGGCGGGTATAGAGTTTCTTACGGTCATAACTTAGAGGCTTTGTGGCTAGTAGCGGATTCCTGCAAGCTGCTGGAGGTACCCCCGAGGCTTCTTTCGAAGTACTTTAGAGCGGTTTACGACTACTGCAGCAAGTTTGGTTTCGATGAAGAGAAAGGTGGGGTTTACGAGAGTGGCTCTCTTGGAGAACCCGCAGACAAGCTGGAGAAGGTTTGGTGGGTTCAAGCGGAGTCTCTGGTCGCGATGTTGTACATGTACAGCCTTTACCGCGAAAACCGGTATTTGAGGGACTTCGAGAAACAGTTAGATTGGATAGAGAAATATCAAGTTGACTGGTATCGAGGCGATTGGTTCGAAGTAGTGCTTCCAAACGAGAAACCTGCAGGGGGCAAGGCTCACATCTGGAAGGGCGCTTACCATAACGGTAGATCTATGGTTAAGTGCATCAAGCTGATAGACGAATTGATAAAAACTTAGATAATGTTTTAACAATTATTGTTCTAAATCGACTATGAAAGCCCTCCCTCTGAAGTTTTCCAAGCTGAGAGAGAAGCTTATGGTCCCATCTGGGTTCTCGATGTAATCGAGGCTTTCGCCGCTGAAGAAATCCCTCAGGGAGCGGATCGCGCCCCCTCTTTTAGCAAGCGTTACCGTTGTTTTAGCTGGCTCGTTGAGGTGGTTGACGGCGAGCAGTAACAGGCGTTTACCGTCTTTCCTCCTCCAAATGCCCACTTCTACGGCGGGGTTGCTGGATGCTGCGAGCGGCTGTACACCGGCCATTCTCAGGATGCGGAGTACGAGCTCTCGCAGGTTTTCGTTCCTCTTTATGATGAATGGGAACATCACGGCGAAGTCGTAGTAGCCAGGGTAGTTTGTGTAATCCCACCCCAACATAGTGGCTGCTTTGATCACCGATCCTTTCCCCCTCCTCGAGATTGCGATGGATGGTGTCCCATCTTCGAACAAGGCGACAGTTTCGTCAACCTTCTCCTGATTGAGAGTTTCACAGAGGGATTCTATGCCCACAGGCACTAACTTCCCGTTCAAGGCACTCAGCTTGGGGTGCGTGCTCTCGATCCTGTAAACGTCGTGCTTCTCTACAGGATTTAGCACAAGCTCGGGGTACACCTGCGAGTACTCGCCAACGGGCTCTCCGCCGTAGTCTTGGATCAGCGTCCCCCCTTCCTCGACGAAGTGCCGGATCTCCCTGACAACGCTGGGCGGGAGGGTCGGGCAACCTATGGCGCAGAGGACCTTGTATCCCCGCTTCTCGAGCACGCCCTCTTCTACTTGCTGCTCTGAGATTACATCCACTGGGATGCTGCACCTAGCCAGAGCGGTGTAGAAGAGCAGGTTGTCCATGGGGTACAGGTCGTTCAGCTTGAGCTCCATGCTCGTCCAGGAGTAGAGCAGCGCCACTTCCGCCTCCGCGCGCTCGTAGTCTTTGAGCTCCTTCACGAGCGCCCTGTACTCCCTGTTGGGCTGGCGGGTCTGCTCCCACAGCTCAAGCCTGTTCCAATCCACCCACCAGACCAAGCCTAGGGAGCCGTGGATGAGGCAGGAGTAAATTTGCTCGAACATGCTGGCAGGGGGGATCCTGTAGCCCATCCACGAGTAGAAGCTCTGCCCGTTAGCCGTGTAGAGTTTGTCGATGCCCATCGCGGACCTCACGAGATCCTTGATGTACTCGTACACGTAGATCACGTACCTGTGGTCGAACTCGAGCGGGTACATGTCCTCGTGCCCGACGTCGATCACCCTAGCCATCCTCCAGATGTCGTTCCCAGAGTACACGCACTGGTAGGTGCACGGGTAGAAGTCGTTGAGCTCGTGGGTGGAGAGCAGGGGCTGCAGGCTTTTCGCGTATTCTATCATCTCCTTGAGGTAGTCGGGGATGATCTCCGCGTGGAAGTCGAACCACTCCTTCCAGAGGGAGGGGTTGCTCGGATCCCTCGGCCGTTCGAGTGAGTTCCAGTCCTTGAACGAGGTCCCGTGCCTCGCGTTGAACGCTTCGATGCTTCCGTACTTCCTCTTCATCGCCTCCCTGAACCGTCTCACGCAGTGCTCGCAGTAGCAGCAGGGTTTGAGCGGGCCTCCTCCGAACTCAGGCACATCGTTCCTGTAGTACGCCTCGTGGACGAAGCTCACGAGGGGCAAGCCGCCTATCCTGTACAGCGAGGGGTGGCTCCCGTAGTTTTTCACGAAATCCTCCGCCAGCTTCCTGGCTGTTTGACGCAGGAGCGGGTGGTTGAAGCAGCCGATGTTCAGGTACCTGGGATCGTCAGCCGTCGTGCCGTCGAAGTTCACAACTTTGACTTCCGGGTGCTCCACTATCGACACGTAAGGTTGCAGAACAGGCACGACCTTTAGACCCAAGCTGCCAGCCCTATCCAAGAGGTGCAAGAAGATTCGCCCCTGAGAGTCGAAATCCGAGACTATCACCCACACGCAGTTAGCGTCGGCGTTCTTCACCGCCAGCAGGATCTTATCGATCTCCTTCTTCGCCTTCTCTTCGTCGGTTACCTCGCGGGGCAGAACCACGTAAGCGCCGACTGTCGGGTCCTCAAAGTAGTCCTCGGGGATCATCGTCTCTCGCAAAGGAAGGGCTGTATATATCGCTGCGTTTTCGAGCAGGGCGGCTACTCGTACTCGATAGTCGCTGGCGGCTTGTTCGTCACGTCGTAGAGGACCCTGTTGACGCCCTCCACCTCGTTGGCGATCCTCGAGGCGATCCTCTCGAGGAGCTCCCAGGGAAGCTTCGCGAACTCGGCTGTCATAGCGTCCTCGCTGACGACAGCGCGCAGGGCGATCGCGTACTCGTACGACCTCGCGTCGCCCTTGACCCCTGTGGTCTTCACGGGAAGGAGGACGGGGAACGCCTGCCAGAGGCTCCGGTAGAGCCCGGCTTTGCGCAGCTCCTCCTCGACGATGCTGGTGGCCCTCCTCA
>Ga0272449_1001142_pt1 | contig 28339 bp, 28 predicted proteins | sample YNPCB0241_FD_198679 | JGI IMG/M metagenome (GOLD analysis project Ga0272449, IMG submission 198679) | Hot spring sediment microbial communities from Yellowstone National Park, WY, United States - YNP-CB-024-1 | ecosystem: Environmental > Aquatic > Thermal springs > Hot (42-90C) > Sediment... | reverse complement strand
TCCTCAACTATGATCTTTATCCGTTCATCTCCATACTTCTCAGCCCATCTCTTAAAATCATCTTCAAACCTCAAGTTCGTTGAGATTGTTATATTTCTTATACATTCTATCTCATCCAGCTTCTCCATAATATATTCTATAACTGGTCTACCGCATACTGGGAGGAGTGGTTTAGCAGTGTTTAATGTTATGGGCCACAGCCTCTTCCCATAGCCTCCAGCAAGGATGACGACGTCCAACATCAACAACACATCCTCTAGACTTAATCTTGTGTTTTTTATGGTATGACGTGGATGTGTCTTAGGGATAGGTTAATGCTTCTTCAGAGTTAAACAGCCTCAATTAAAATCGCTAAAAGAATATTCTTATTATTAGTGGTACAAGTATTGTTGACGCTAATGTAACCACGATAGCGACTAAAGATGCTTTCATAACACCGTATAAGTCGCTCATCCTCGTACTCACATCATTAATCCTTGCGTCCACATATGATTTAAACTCATTAATCCTCGAATCCATATACGATTTAAGCTCGGTGATCCTTGCATCCACATATGATTTAAGCTCGGCCTCAAGCCTTTCCACATCCTCTTTGGTAGCCCTCCTCAAGCTTTCTATGTCGTCTTTTGTAGCCATCTCCCTAGCTATTGCCAGAAGCATCGCCCTCCTCAGCTCCCTATGCCTTAAGGCTTCCGGCAGAAGCTCCTCAGCTAAAGCCCTCCTGAGCTCCTCATCTCTCCTAAGCTCGTCCAGAAGCTGCCTACCAGTGGACATGCCTACACCAGAAATATACCAAACCCATTGTATATAAAGATGGTCGGAGAGATTGTCATCTTCACTTACTATTCGTTTTTTTCGCTTCTCATAAACGTTGAAATGATCTCTTCCGCAGATCTCTCTATCGCGAGTTTATAGGTTAGCCATAGTAGGTATCCTCCCTCTGGTCCGATGACCTCCAGTTTGCCTGTAACCGGGTTGGGCTTAAGCCCTAGAGTTTCTAGCGCGTAGGTACCTAGTATGGGTGTGGGGACGTCGAGCTCCGCTACGAAAGCAGGCCCCCTCCTACCCTCTGCCTCCACTTCAGCCAAATAGAGCTTCGCCCCAACCCTCCTCCCGTCAGCAAGGGTAGGCTCTACGGTGAATGGTGTTTCAAGAAGCCCGATCTCGGAAATGGTTTTCGGATCAAGCACAATGTAGGCCGATCCAGTGTCAACTAATGCCCTAACATTCTTTGAGGCCTTTCCCCTTACAACGATGTCTACGTAGATATAGCCCACCTTAACCACTAGGTTTATTGACCAGCGTAGCTTATATCTGCTTTGGTCTGTTGCAATAGTTCTTTCTCCACTTCCTCTACGTCCTTCTGCGTATCGATGGCCCTCCAGAAGACATCTCTGAACTTTACAGCCTTCAGCATATTCTTTTTCGCGAGTTCTGGGAAAGTTGTCTTTTCGAGGTCTCCTTTTTCAGGTAAGTATTGGAAGATCTCTGGCTTAAAGTAGTAGACGCCCGCGTTGACCCAGTGGTCGAGTTGAGGTTTTTCGAGAAAGCCTTTCACCAAGTCGTTGTCTGAAAGTTCCACGACACCGAAAGGGCTCTTTAACGGGACTAGGCTAAAGACGCCTACGCTACCCTGCTCAGCTAATACTGTAGGGTTCAGGCTCGTTATTATGTCGCCGTTCACTGTGAGGAAGCCGCTTTCGTTCATCAACAGCCCCTCAGCGTTCTTCAGGGCACCTCCCGTTCCTAAAGGCTCGTCTTCAACAGAGTAGTAAACTTTCACACCTTGCTTTGAGCCGCTTCCGATCACGCTGAAGAACTTCTCCTTCATATAGCCAGCGCACACAACAAACTCCTTAACACCATATGATGAAAGCCACCTGATCTGCCACTCAATAATAGGTCTACCGCCAACCTCAACTAAAGCCTTAGGCCGGTCCTGAGTTAAAGGCCTCAGCCTCTTACCATGACCTCCAGCTAAAATAACAGCCTTCATACAACTTCAAAACATCAATAAACACTTATAAGTGTTTTTCGGACCTTTATTAGAAATACATCAAGAGCAAAAATGGAGTTCATTCTATTTGCTAATTAGGGGGAGGGTTTTCAGTGAGCAGCTCTTTCCCGAATCTCTGCACCATCCACCCTTTTCAAATCTGCAGACATGATTAAGCTTTTGGAAGGTGAGGCGAACTATTTCTATGGGGAACTGTGTTTAAATACTAATCTAGAGCGATGTTTCGTTTATGAGGCTTTTAACCGCCTCCCTAACTGCTTGCTTACTGTTAAGCCTTGGCTTCCAACCTAGTCTTTTAAGCCTAGTAATGTCTAGCAGCATGTTTTTGACATCTCTTTTCCATCCTCTCCCGCCCTCTACTCCTCCCGTGAATACGAGCTTAACGTTCTTAAGCCTCATCTCATCTATGACTATCTGGGCGATGGTTCTTACGTCTACCTGATCTTCTGAGCTGACGTTGAATATCTCGACCTGCTCGGCTGAGTTTTCTAGTCCTAGAAGTATAGCGTCTACGCAGTCTTTTATGTGGAGGTATGATTTGGTTTGGGACCCGTCTCCGAGTATCTCGAGCTCCTCCGGATTTCTTTTGAGCTTCTGTACGAAGTCGTAGATTACGCCGTGTCTGCTTCTCGGCCCAACGATGTTCGCAAGCCTGTAGATTACTGCTTTGAAGCCATATGTGTAGGCATACGCTGTGATTAATGCTTCGCATGCGAGTTTCGATGAGCCGTAGGTCGATATGGGCATGAGGGGCGCGTAGTCCTCCGGTGTGGGAATCTCTGAGGCTTCGCCATATACTGTAGATGTGGAAGCAAAGATTAACATTGGTTTGGCGTCTGCTTTTCTTATGAGCTCTAGGAGGTTGTATGTCGCAACGATGTTCTGCTGGAAGTGGATGTTCGGGTCTGTAGAACCTATCTTAACTTCGGGGTTTGCAGCAAAATGGAAGATCAAACTATAGCGTTTAATCTCCAGCTTCTCAAGATCCGTGGTATTCAAGAGATCTCCCTTTATGAGGGTGAAGTTCGGGTTGCCAAGCCAATGCCTAACGTTTTCTATGGAACCAGTTGAGAGGTTGTCGAACACGCAGACCTCCTCTCCCCGAACCATAAGCGCATCTACTAAGTGGCTACCAATGAAGCCTGCGCCGCCTGTGATCAGAACACTCACCATGAAAATCCACCCCTAACGTTCAGTTAACCCTCTTTTAACAGTTGAGTAGCTGCAGATATAAGACTTGTCTTGAATACACATCCTCAAGCTAGACGGAACTATTAACATCGCGGTGCTAACTAAGCAACACCATAGAATCTCTCTTCCATCTTTAAAGCCATAAAGAATGTAGCTTCATTCATTATGGAGCTTCCGATGAGCCATTGTAGAAGCTAGTCTTTAGGAGGCTATAGATTGCTGAGGAAGCCCTAGCAATAATGACGATGCTTGTTCCAAGGATCTTGAATAGTTTTGTTGAGGTAGGGACTCTTTCTCCGAAAGTGAGAGGTCTAGGAGGCAGACGGCCACAGAGCCTATGAAGAGTATTCAGAAGGAGATATCCACAAGCCTGAGTCCACCAGCGGGATAAGACCGATAATGGAGGCTAGCGAGGATAAAGACTGCTAAAGAGATCACTATCGAGAGAACAGCTACAAGAGCCCTAAACCTCGAAATAAGCGATGTAATCATAACGCTGCACTAAATAGATACAGATATAGACGTAGTAATGGAAACACTCATATATATAACAACACCACAATTAATTAACTCCAAATCCCTTGATACCGCTGAGGAAAACGAGCAAAGTTTAGGAAATTGATGGAATATGAAGGCCAAAACCTGTAATTAGTTCGAGACTTATTTTTCGACTTAGTCTTTTCTTGTCGAAGCGTAGAACCTCTGGGACTTTACACTCTTTATCGTTCCTGTGAGATCTATTATCAACAAATTGTTACTGATGTGTTGAGTTATTTCTTCATATTCTTTGTATCCTAGTGTTATGACTATTAGATCCATATTATTCAACTGCTCATAGTCTTCTATGATACCAACGTGTCGAAGCTCTTTCCTAGCGTTTTCAATCGCTCTCTGATTTATGTCATGCACGTATACCTTGGCTCCCTTCTCGAGCAGCTTCCTAACTAGTGTTAATGCTTGGGAGTTTCTAACATCCGATGAGCCTGTAGTGTACGCTATACCCAATATTGCTATAGTTTTACCCTGCAGGCTTCCCAAGACCCTCTCTAAGTGGTTTACTACCTTGTTCAGGACTATCTCGTTTAGCTGGTGTACCTGCTTAATGAAGTCAATTCCCGTTTTTTCAAGAACGAACCTTGAGAACGCTAGGATATCTTTTACTAGGCATGGCCCTCCATAGGGCATCCCCGGCACTATATGACTCCTCCCTATCCTCGGGTCTAGACCCACTACCTCCATAACTTTCCACGCATCACAATTCTCAATCTCTCTACAGACAAGTCCTATGAGATTAGCGTACACGATCTTTAGCCCTAGGAAAGCGTTTGATGCATGCTTAATTAGCTCTGCTTCCTCTGAAGACACAACGTATATTGGTGGCTTGAAGCCAACCCTATGGTAAAGTTCTCTAAACAGGTTTTCAACGTAGCTGGAAGACTTCTCATCTATTCCACCAATAACAACTCTGAATAGTTTGAGAACATCATCTAAAGCTCTTGTTGCCCTCAAGAATTCAGGGCTATGAACAAAACCTACGCGATCAGGTACCGGGTAGACCCAGATCTTCCTTAGCGTACCTAGCTAGCTTCCTTGTCGTCCCAGGCAAAACAGTTGATTTTAGCAGTATTGCCCTGTAATCATAGTTGATGCCCCTCCAAGCATTAGCTAAGCTATTTAGGGCTGACATAACCTGTGAGAGGTCTTGAGAGCCATCAGGTTTTGTAGGGGTGCTCACAGCTATGAAGACCGCATCCACATCCTTGAGATCATCATAATTTGTAGACACATACAGATAGCGATCAACAACCTTCTCCATTACTTCTCTCGAGAAACCTTCTGCAGCACCACTCCTTATAGCCCTGACCACCTCATTATCCATATCAATGCCAATAACCCTAAAACCATGAAGGGAGAAGGCAATTGCGTAAGCCAAGCCAACATATCCTAGCCCTATAACACCTATGACGAGATCTTGTTTACTCATAGCATAAGCACCCCTTCTCCATTGGATAGGCATAGATAATAAAATTCCTTCTAGACCTCGGCTCTAAAACTAAAAAGCCGTAGCCCAAATTTTTAAGCGTTTTGAGAGCATGAAGCTCGTCCTCCGAATCAAAAGTTCTGTGAATCTCAAACAAAATAAAAGGCCTGAACTTCTCAATAGTCTTTGCAGCACCCTTAAAGGCTCTCAACCCAAAACCCTCAACATCGATTTTCATAACAAGGTTATCAGAATCTTTAACACCTATAGACTCTAAGACAGAGTCTATAGTTACAACCTCAACAACTATATCAAGCAACTTCAGTTCGCTCCTCAAATACTTTGTGAAAGAGCTTTCAGAGAGGCTAGTGGATATCGAGAACCTCGCATAGCCATGAACATCACCTATAGCCTTACCAGCAATTACAACCCTATCCCTAACACCATGAAGAGCAACATTATATCTCAAAAGGATCAAATTAATAGGGTTAGGCTCGAAAGCAATAACTCTCCAACCGTGCTTGGCAGCTAAAATAGTGTAGAACCCGACATAAGCCCCTACATCAATAAAAATACCGTGTCCCAATATCTTAAACAAGCACTTAAATATTGTTGAAACTTTTTCTTCATATCTCCAAGTATATGTATATTGTCTTGGGGCATGCACTAGTATTGTTCCTACATCACGATTGAAAACCATAAACACATTCCAAGGTCTAAATTCATGAAGTTTTCGCATTAAGACCCTTCTAATGAAGCGAGTAATGAATTTCCTCATCGGTCTTACAAATAGGATAGACTTCAAGTAATACATTAAGCCTTCGAGAAAGTATTCCCTATACTCGCCCTCCATAACTAATCATACTCTCAAAGAACTTGATCAGCTTCTCTACCTCTCTATGCGGATTAATTTTCTCGTAGCTGTACCTAATAATCTCTTCCCTATCAAAATCCCTCTCCAAGACCCACATAATCTTCTTGGCAAGATCGTTAACGTCGCCAGCTCTAAAGGTATAACCTGTAATGCCATCAACGATAGTTTCAGGCAAACCGCCAGCAGAGCTAACAATAGCCGGGACACCAAGCCTATTAGCCTCAACAGGTATCCTACCAAAAGGCTCAGGCCATATGGAGGGCATAACCACAGCCCTAGCCCTATACATGAGCCTGTAGTACTCATCCAAAGGAAGCCTGCCAAAGAAAACGACATTCCCTAAATTCATCTTCTTAGCTAACATCTCAACCCAGGAACCCTTGCACCCAACAATATACAGCTTCAAATCCTTAAACTCCTTAAAGACTGTGGACCAAGCCTCCAACAATAAGTGAGGGCCTTTATCAGGGTTAGACCCAGAAGCGTAAAAGATATAGTCACCATAAGGCTCACGGGGAGCCGGTTTAACGTACCCCAAAGGCTCGGTAACAGGATTATACACAATACTAAAAGGCTTACTACCAAGACCTAGTAAGTGGCTAACATGAATATCCCATAGAGCCTTGGAGACAGCTACAAACCCATCAATAGCCTCTACGACGCCGCTCATAAGCCTAGACCACCTATAGTAGTCACTGGGGCCCTTAGCAAAGTCTAGCAACCAGTAAAGCCTAGCCCTAATACTGCTAAGTAAACCGATCTTCGCGAGCTCAAGGTTTATCCCCTGCTTACACCTAATAATCCTCCAAGCAGAGCACCTCCTCAGACAAGGCTCCCTAAAACCGTATAGTGCCCCATACCAAGGGCAAACTAAAGCATATGAGCGGAGATGAGCAACTATAGGAACATTCTTAATTCTCTTCATCTGTAGTGTTACAGAGTATTCAGTATCAGTTATCCAGATAACATTTGCCCATTCAATCAGCTTCTTCATACTATCAACATTAATTACAGGGTAATTCATGGTAATGCTGCAAGAAGCTTTATATGTCTCGACGCCTATATAATTAATTGCGGAAATGAACCTCTTGTCAGCACCTTCACATACAAGAGCCTTAAGTTCTATTTTATTCCTCAATAACTCAAAGAACTCTAGGGTGGATATTTGAGCGCCGCCAAAACCTAAACCATGAGCTACTGCTAGGACTCTCAATATAACTGTTGAACTCATCCGAAAATTATTTGATGCAGGATCTTAAGCATGCCTTTAAATATAGTAAAATTACCTTTATTGCCAAAACCATGATATAGTATAAAGATTTACACATTTTTATACTCAGGCAATACTTGTAAGAGGGGACAGTATTATTTAGTTTTGACCACACTCTTCAGTAATATACGTATTCATAGCCACCATTATTATAAATCAGAATGTAATGTTTATTAATATTTGAGAGAACGAACTCATTCCATTCACTTAAAGAACGACGTAGATCATTGTATCTATAAGCCCATATTAACATTGAGCGAATATCTATCACTTTAACGTTTTCAGGAGATTCTAACATCACATCAACAACATCGTTGAGACTATTAATCAAGTCAATTCTTATAATTTTTAGCAAAGAGTTTGGATTGAAGTATACATAATAAATGTCGAATGGAGATGTAGCAGTCAAGTATGTATGTTGTCTCACATTATAAGAGTTAATGAAGATTGACGCATTATCAAGCGGTTGGGTATACGCCTGGAGAATCGATCCTTCATGTACTAATAAATAACCCGCCAGACAAATTAGTATCAATAATAGAACATAATGTGCACGAATTGGGCGCGAAGTTTGCTGTGATCTATGTAAAGTGATGATATTAAACCTAGAGAATATTATTTTTGAAAGCGCTGATATGAATAATATTGATAGGGGTATTGGATATAAGATTAGCATTCTATCTATCGAGTTACCAAGGCTTGTAGAGAATATTGTTGAAAGAAATACGATAATTATAGATAGTATGAAGGAGACAATAATAATTTCTTCAAGACTTAACTTTTTACGAAGAAGCCTCCAAACAATGTAGATGAAAACCATTAAGGTCATGAAAGCTATAGCAACTTTATAATAGTTTCTGAGTATTACTCCTATGGGCGGAATTGATTCTCTTATTAATGCTGATGATAGCAATAATTCTAAACCTAACATATGGTAAAGGTATGAAAATAGTGATCGAGCACCTGTTTTGACAGTATAATTATAATAGTTATAAGTATTCCATATAATGACTAAGGTTAGTGCTACAATAAAAGCATGCAATAATAACCGATTCCTTAAAATATCTTTGCGAACACTATAACCGTGCACAAGGCTAAAAACTAGTATTATCATTAGGGTTAAAGGTATCACCAGTTGAAATAAGACATGTGACATTGTCAGAGAGGCCGTAGCTAGAGCCGAAAGAGCTAAAAATTCTTTTTCACCTTCTTTACACTGTAATATCATGTAAAGTGCCATAAGTAAGATCACAACCGAATATAGTCTCGTGTTGGCATGGAGAAATGTGAACTCGTTTCTATTGAATTGAAGCAAATTGAAACCTATGAAAGTTGCAAGAGTTGCTATTTTCCAATCCTTAAGCACTTTACAGGAAATTATGTAAATGCATATGATCAATCCTAACATAAGTCCTGGGTATAAAATGAATAAATTTCCAAAACGGATATCTTCAAGACCTAAAGTCTGATAAATTATGTAAATCATTAAGAAGAATCCAGGATACTCCTTAGGATATTGATATTGTATGGAAAATATGTTGCCGAAAGTACTTACCTCCCATACTTGTCCATGCAGATATACATCTCTTGCTAAAATATTGGGATAATTACTCCAAACTTCAAAGACATAAATGAATGGTATTAATACCATTCCAAGAATACTCATCATTCTTTTACCATACACTAAAACAATGCTTAGGAGAGAAATAAAGATTGCAAGCATAACAATCGAGTATATAGGCATATATCCGAACAAATCATAGTATACACCATTTGAGAATTTTGTCAAGTCGTATCTCAAAAATATAAGAAGAGCGGATGATAATATGAGCAAGCAGAGATAAATTATCGAGTTTATGTTTTCAGACTTCATATTGAGCAACTCAGAAGCTTTAAATCTTTATCATCCCAATAAAATTTTCCTCAAATTTATGTAATGAGAAATAGCTCACCCTATCAACGACTTTGTTTACCCATGCCTCAAATTCTTTCTCGTCAAAGTTCATAGTATCACATATGATTTCTGCAAGCTCGTCGCTCGTCCTAAATCCCAATCCGTATATACCCTTCTCTGTCACATCTATCCAAGGTCCGCTTAACAATCCCTTATACACTATCGGTACGTTACCGTAAGCCATACCTTCTACTATTGACATGCCAAATGGTTCGAAATGTGCTGTACTTAGAACTATCTTAGCGGAGGCATACAAATTGAGTATATCTCTTTCAGGTAGATTCTCCATGAAGTGGACATACTGCTGTAGCCCGAGTCTGTGGATTAGGTTAGTTAACCACTCCTTATACCATGGTACAAAATGGTGTGCTACGGCGTAGAGCTTGGGGGTGGGCTTACCCCTATTCCTCAACTCAGCGAGGGCCTTCACGGCATCGCCGACCCTCTTGTTAGGTTGACCACCTACTAGGACTATGGAGTTGTCTTTGGGTTTCTCCAAGGGTTTAGGCTGGAACGTAACGGGAGGGTACAGTACCTTCACGCTCCTCCTCCACAGGGCCTCCATAAAGACCTTAGTAACCGTAGAGTTAGCCACTAGCTCCACCTCCTTAGGTACATCATCGCAGTAGACTACTCTCCTGAGAGCGTTGTAGTAGAGCCTTGTCTTATGGCTCTGATACCTCTCCAACCCAACTTCAACGGCATCTACGATGTTAAAGTATGAGCGTGCGGCGTAAGGAAAGTGGGAGTAGAGTATAGGTTTTGAGATATATTTAAACACCTTATCATAGATCTTCGGTATATCGTCGTGGAAAATTACTAGATCCGGAGAGTTTAGTGTCATTAACCTTTCTATATATGATGCTACGAGCCTTACAGCCATGGGAAACGGAATCATGAGACTGTCTCTAGTTCCAAACAGGTAATTTAATACTAGTTTCCCCTCTCTATGGTATTTTCTTAGGCTAGTACCGTGGATCCTATCCAGCTCACTCACTCTCCAACCGCAGAGTGCAATCAGGTGTACCCTCCAATTATTTTCCAGAAGTATCTGAGCCATGTATAGAGCAACTTTTACTCCTCCTCCGCCACCAAACGAGAAGCCAACGTTCGGTGCTATAATAAATGCCCTCCGCATCTACAATAACCTTAACTCAGCATCTTCTCAAATATTTTGAGAAGTCTCTGAGCAACAGCTGTGTACGAGAACATCTCTTTCACCCATTCCACAGTAGCAGATTCGTTAAACGTAAATGCTCCTTGTATAATCATCTCAATACTCTCTGCAAGGAGCTTGGGGTTCTTCCTTTCAACGACTATGCCACCGTAAGGTGGTATTAGCTCCAGTATACCCCCAGATGGATAAGCTACAACAGGCTTACCCGTAGCCATTGCTTCAAGAACTACAGTTGGGCATGGATCTTCCCATATTGAGGGTACAACAACAAGATCTGAAGCACAATAAAGATCCCGTAAATCTTCCCTTTCAAGACCACCTAAATATTTAACATAGCCTGAGATATTGAGGCCGTTTATCAGATTAAAGCACAGCTTAGGATATCCTTCAAAATTTTCTTTATCAAACTGGCCCGCAGGACCCGAAATAAGTAACTTAAACTTATACCCCTTCTGCGCTAAAATTTTAGAAGCAAGCAATAGATGATAAAGACCCTTTTCAGGGGTTATCCTTCCTATAAAACTTATCACAAAGCTGTTATCAAATACCCCGAACTTTTTCCTTCTTTCCTCTATTTCAGATGAAATACAAGGTTTAAAAAATTCTGTATCAACGGCATTATAGACAATACCTATCTTTTTCGAATCAACATTCAACCTGTTTATGGTACTTTGTTTAACATATCTGCTCACAGCAAGGACAACATCGTACTTATTCAAGAGTATTTTATTTATGATATTAGACTTCGGCTCATTATGTAAATGTGTCACTGTAATAATATTCTTTTTCATAAAGTACTTGAATAACAATGGTGCAAAGGAGGTTGTAAAATAGTGACTATGGATAATATGTATCTCACCGAATAAATTTTCTATAACATCGAATAACCTTAGCAATTTGACCGTTAAGTAAGGTATATTACTGTTTTCAGTGCTTATCGCAGAAAACAACTCATGAAGTTTTACAGCCATAGGAGATGAAATATCAATAGCATGCACACACACTTTACCATAATCCACATTTTTTCTTCTCTCAATGGTTATCAGATGAACTTCAGAACCGATCATCGCTAGGGTCTTTGAAATTCCATATACATATGTCTCAATTGCGCCACCTTTTCTAGGAGGACATGGAAGCCTATCAGTACTCAGCTCAATTATGCGAAGTTTCATTTTATCTAATTTCAAAAGGCAATCATACTTGTGATATCGTTGATAATATTCTGCCCGGATTGCTTATTAATTCTATTCTCTCCATCAATTCTTTACCTATTCCTAAGATTTCATTACTACTTAATGTTGTTATGGTCTGCAACTTGGTTACAATGGTTTTGGATGAGAAATTATTTATAAGAAGACTTTCTGCTGCCGTTCCTTGTAACAATTCTGGAATTCCTCCTACGCTCGTAGCAATGGGAATAGTACCCATTCTCATAGCTTCAGTAACAGCATATGGTAAAGGCTCCTCCCATATAGATAAGAATACTAAAGCCCATGATTGCTTGTGCAAGTCAATGATCTCTTCATATTTTACTTTGCCCATCACGTTAATCTCCAAGTTTTTACATTTTTCACTTAACGCTTCCAAAATCCTCAGATTGCCACAATTATAAGAGTTCGTAAGAATGAATCTCGCCTTAACGCCTAACTTATCTAGCTCCATTAATACTTGCAGCAGTATATGGAATCCCTTTAAAATGCTGTCGCCACCAACATAGAGAAAGGTTGGAGTGTTATCAAGATCCTTACCCATCCCTATATTTACTAATTCAAATGGAAGAGGATTATAAATCACTTCTATTTTATCTCTTAGTTCTTGTATTGAGTCTGAAATTATCTCTGCCTGTCTCCTAGATACGCATATAATCTTGTCTGCTTGAGCCATCCATCTTCTTGCCAGTCTTGGTAGCCACCATAGTAGATTCACGGCTATACAGTGCTTGGCGCCCTTCATACATTCTAATATTATGTCGTCTCGTGTAATTCTTCGTCTATGTTCCTCGTATGGTGCCAGCACAGTAGCGGTATAAGATATGGGTATATAGCCGTGTAGATGGACAATCACTCTTTTACCCATCTTCTTAGCGTATGGTATTATTGGGAAAGCAAATCTTGGCACATATACAATACCGCTCTCGCGGACTAGTTTCTCAAATCTGCCCGCCTTGACAAACCTCAATGTGTTAAGCCATAGTATAGGTTTTTCCCATCTCGAGAGCAAAGGCTCATATACATATTCCACGCCAGGCAATTGAATGGGATTCTTCGATCCAGTAATAATAGTAACATCAAGCTTCCTCCTAAGTATATCAACAATTAAATGCGTCGCAAGCTCTCCACCACCTCCATCGGGCCAATACCTTTCCGAAACCACCAATATCCTAGACTCATACATTACTCGACACCTACGCCACTCTCTTCAATAATTTGTGTCCCGAAGACTACACATCATATGTAGCTTGTTTTGAAGCCCATGTTATCTCCACAGCCCTTAAAATCACACTCATCAATAATGACAATAACTTCGTAAGATCTAGTACTTTGGTCTCGAAGCTCATGTAGAGGATACTTAAGATACTTGCAACCCGTGCTCGGCACTATAATTGAGACCTTCATAAGCATATACTCTTGTTTCTAAGACTTATGATTAACATGTTTATGAGTGTTAAAAGAGCTTGCATTAATGTGATAAAGTAGGTAAAAGATGATCTACTCATCCTATATTGACTGTTTGGACCCCTTCTAGATTAAATGCGATTCCTTTACAAACTTTTCTACCGTAGTTCTAATAGCATCTCTTGAGCCCATAATAGGCTTGAAACCCAAGGCTTTTAACTTCTCTATCTTTAGCGCTACCTTCTTCACGTCTCCAAGCCAGCCAATGCCATGTAAGATAGGCTTATAGATTCTTTTTATATTACTAACCCCTATAACCTTTATCACCTCATCTGCAACGTCGTTAACTGTTATCCAATCTTCTGAGGCGATGTTATAGACCTCGAAGCTGTTAGCACTTTTTCTCCATGTAATTATTGTTGCTTCTATAGCGTCATCAATGTATATGTAGCTTCTTACCTGCTTTCCATCGCCGAGTATCTCCAGCTCGCTTGGATTCTTCTTCGGCTTGTTTATGAAGTCCCATATGACGCCATGCCTAAGCCTAGGGCCGATGACATTTGCATATCTGAGGATGATAGCCTTGATACTGTATAGTTTCGAGTAGGCGTGTATGAGGTTCTCGCATGCAGCCTTACTCGCCCCATAAACTGAGACAGGCCTTATCGGAGCCTCCTCACCAACAGGTATCTCTTCAGGCTCGCCATAGACGCTGCTCGAAGAGGCGAAGACAAGCTCTCCAACACCATTCCTCCTCATGGCCTCTAATAGGTTAAATGTTGCCACAACATTCTCGTTAAAGTGTATCTCAGGGTTTGTCGTGCTTACACGCACCTCGGGATTCGCAGCATAATGAAAAACAACATCAACATTTCTAACAGCCCTCTCAGCCTCCTCAAAATTCTTCAAGTCCTCCCTAAATATCTCCACATTCCTATTACCCCTATGATGCTCAACATTCTCCATCCTCCCACTACTAAAATTATCCAACACCCTAACTCTCCAGCCATCAGAGACAAGCCTATCCACCAAGTGGCTACCTACGAAGCCAGCCCCACCAGTCACCAAGGCAAATCCCATACTCATTTCATCCATACCTTAAAGTCCTTCCCAGAAGTTCGCTGTTTAAAACAATTTCCATCATAGACTTAGCTCTCTTGCGAGTGGTATAGTTTCTTAATGTAGGTATCCACCACTTGGTTCCAGCTTGGAACTTCAGCTCTTGGCTGCTCCTTAACCTCGTCTAAAAACTTAGCTATTTCTTTAGCCAGCTCTTCATCACTTTTCGATAGCTGGGTTATTAAGGTTCTACTTCTTCCAGAGAAGTTAAGACCCCAAGGCTCGACAACCACGACAGGGACGCCAATCACATTTGCCTCACTAACGGTTAATCCATATGCCTCTTTTTGTGATAATAGCCCGAAGAGAGATGCTCTCGATAAATATGTTATATACTCGTTGTATGGTTGCGGAGGCTTAAACTCGTATTTTATCTTCAGTTTCTTTAAGTACCTTATTAATCCAGTAGCATAAGAGCCATTTCCAAATATTTTTAACTCTAAGTTAAAGCCCATATCGTTGAGTATTTTCACGATGTTTGCAAGTCTATGGACATTCTTATATTTCTCAATCCTACCACTATACATCACATAATTTGACGGAGACCAATTAATCTCAGAGAACCACTCCTCAACACCATGCCCTATAATCACAGACTCGACATTGAAGTCCTTGAACACGAGCCTCGACTCCAAATCGGAAACTGCATGGACTAGATCAACACAATCTAACGCCCTCTTAACATAACTCCTCCAAATCTGCCACAAAATCCTCCTAAATGTTGTATGCCCAGTACCATGATAGTGGGGTGTTAAAACCTTGTACACTTTATAGTTCTTTAACACGTCTAAGGAGTATGTCGTCAATACGCTGTGAATACTATGAATATGAATAACATCATATCTTTTAGCGGTGTTCAAGAGCCAGTTTTTCAGCCTGTCCATCATCTTGGGTATATGATATGCGTCTCCAGGTGACCATACAGGCCACCTAAAGACATAAACGCCATTAACGTATTCTTCTCTTGGGCTATTAATGCTTGGCTCTCCACATAGCACAGCTACATCATGCCCCTTCTTAACAAGCCTCTCACCAACAGACTTGACGACGTACTCGACACCGCCTACATGTGGATAATAGCTTGGCGAGATAAATAACAAATTCATTTTAAACTACATCCATCACGCTTGCAAAGGCTAAAATTTTGTTAGGCTATGCCCCGTTAAAATCATGCTTACTGCTCTCCTGATTCCTCTCATCCATGCTTTTCCATCTTCGCCGGCTAAAGCTAGTAAGGGTGCCGCTATTGGCAATAGTGCATAAAATGTTCTTATCCATGGCGGCGGCCTCGTATGTTTTAGCACCTGATAGACTCCAAGCGTCGTTCTTGCCTTATAGGCGTCATAAGCATCACTTCCTACTCCAGCGGTTTTGCGTGCAACATAGGCTATTGTATAAGGGTGCTTGAGAAAACTTGGCACCTTTTAATAAAGCGGACGTCTACATTTGGAACAGGCTTTTCAAAGAACTTGGCAGATTCCCATGAGCCTCTAGGATAAGACGTTAGCAAGGAGACTTCGTGACCCGTGCTATGTAATGCTTCCAAAATATTCAGCTTGACGAAGTCCCCGCTCCCTTATTTACGCCGAAGTCATAAATCATGGCAATATTCATGGCCTACTTGCTCCACATGATCTCAGGTGTCCATAAATTCCAAATAGTAGCTGCAACAAGGTAAAATTGCTGTAGCATCCATGTTCTATATGGCCTTAACACTAGGAATAGTAATCCTATCCCGAGGAAGATTAAAGTTACAGGAGAAGCATAAAAGGCTCCTGTCGTTAGGATAAGTACACATATGATTAGAAGCCATGGATTAATTACGTGTAGCCACCACTCTATCTTCCAAATTCTTTCAAACGTTTTAGCAGAATTAGGATCGTAGAACCCCATCCTTTTAGCATATTGTTTGGTCTTTAGGAAGCTCAATAGTAAGTGTTGAGCTCTCCTAATTTTTCTACGAAATTGGCCCTGCCTTACAGGTTCGTTCACAACAACATCTTCCACCTGTATTGCTCTATAACCCATGAAAGCAATAAGCGAGGCTGGAGTGCTATCATTGTTACCCGTGTAACTTGGTAGACGACCCATTTTATAGATCAGATGGGTCCTAAAAGCTACAAGAGGTCCATTATGGACTGGCGTGCTATGAATCTTAGATTCCGCTATCCTAAGCTGATTATAGTAATTTCGATAAGCGCCTTCTAAGAAATTATCTGCTAGAGTTGTTGGTATGATGCTTGCAGTTACGGCACCGACATTTGGATCAGCAAAATACTTAGTAATCTTTGCTAGAGCATCAGCATCCCAAAAAGCATCAACATCGGTAAAGACTATGATTTCACCGTTAATCTTACAATTTTTCAAAGCATAGTTTAGTGCAGGCACCATTCCACGCCTTTCAGGCTCCTCAAGTAATTTTAAGTCAACATCGGTGTGCTTATATGCCCATTCTTTAACAAGATCCGCAGTTCCATCATTGCTCTTGCTATCAACCACAATTATCTCCATCAAACTTTTCTGATAATCTTGAGAATAAAGGTTATCAAGTTTATCCCGGATAAACTTAGCTTCAATATATGTCGGCACAATAATTGTAACCTTAGGCTTATAACTCTCATCAATCCTAATATTCCAATGCTTATTCAAATGCGCATGCTTCAAGTACACATAATAGAGTAAAGGAATGCCAAAATGTACTCCGGCCAATATTATGGCAATAGTTTCGAGAATCATTCTCCCTAATCACTAACTCCTTACTCCACTACACCACTTATGAACTGCCATGAAGCTAACTGTAACAATGTATATGCTAACTACCCACCGACTAGATCTTTGTTATACCGCTGAATAGTTTTGAGAGTCATTGTAGTGTTGGTGCCTGTAATATTATGTATGCTTTGTTGGTTCATTCTCTCTAGCTGTCTTATGGCCCAGCTTGAGGCGAGCTCGGAGAGATTCCAAGCCCACCTATGATTAGATAACAATTTAGGTTAGCCAATGCTGTAGGCTTCTACGAGTGTGTTTGAAAATATTTTATCGGCTCTCTCTGAGATGCTCTTGTTCCATCCTTGCTTAAGCTCTACGCCGTATGGTCCCAGCACGTATCCATTCTTCTCCATGACCTTGTATGTAGCTATGAGGCTCTCTTCGGCGGGGTTTTCTCCATTAAGTACCTTAAATCCTCCACCCTCGTCTACCTTTATCCCAAAGTATCCCTCTAACAGGTATTTTACCTTCATGTCTCCGCAGGCCTTGAGGTCATCAATTTTTCCTGAGAGCCAGCCGGCAAACTCGTACTCTGCTACGTTGTAGTTGCCCTGGTATCCAAGGTAGTTTTCCTGTAGAATCACTGCTAGGAGTATGAGAAGGGGTTAGCGGTATGCCCGCTAGTTTTTATGCTAATCCCACCTTGATGCAAGTTCTGAGCCTCTAGGATACAACACTCTCTCGCTCCGGGAGTTCGTAGCATCATGACAGTGGCGAAACAGGCTTGGTGAAATCCGTGTATTTTATTTCTATTCCAAGTTTCTTAAGCTGAGCCGTAAGCCTTATTTGCTTTTCGTAGTCGGTGTAGGCCTGTTCTAATGAGCTGCTGTCGAGCCAGATCTTGGAGGGGATGTGGAGTATGAGTTTTCTGTCGCTGGCTTTGAGCATGTCGTAGATGTTCATCAGCCATGTGAGGTCTCCTAGGAGGCATGTGACGGTGATTGTGTCTGCGGCCTCTAACGGCTTTGGTGTTTTCTCGTCGACCGTTTGGTCGATTATTCTCAGAAGCGTGAGCATCTCTCTCATGGTCTGGGGTTCGGCGAGCTCGTATAGGATTCCATGGTCGAATTCCATGGTCTCTAGCACTGTTTTTACTGCTTTTAGGAGTGCTGTACGCGTATCCCTGAACTTCATTGTCTGCAGCTTGTTCTGCTCGTCGACCAGCGTTATGGTGTATGGTGTGGCTTGTGACGTAAGCATGGTTGCCAGGGTTAGGAACTCGGCAGCGGCCTCGTCCCTAGTCACCGGGCCCGCGGTCTTCAAATCGTATACGAGGTTTACCGCGCCGCCGGAGTCTTGATGGAACTGCTTAACCATTAGCTTCTGGAGCCTCGCCGTAGCCTTCCAGTCTACTCGTCTCAGCTCGTCTCCGGGCATGTACTCCCTTGTCTCAGCGTATTCCGTCCCCCTACCTATCGTCTGGACTGGGACCTCGTAGGCTGTCGCTCCTAGGGCGGCCAGAAGCTCTAAAGCCCTCACCACTGCTTGGACGACCCTCGGCAGGACGGTAAGGCTTATCTTGAATGGGAGATGGGCCCTAGCAATGAAGGCTTTGAGGGGTGCTTCGGCCTCTACAGCGATCCATTCGGACCTGTATACGCCTGCTAGGTTTGGGGAGAACTCCAGGGTCAGCCTCTCATTCAGCCTGTAAGGTTGGGGCCTTGCCCTGCAGAATCTTATTGGATGCTCCACAGAAACCACGGCAGGCTTATCCGATTCTATTCTGGCCTCCATGGTGTTCCTTGTCCCAGCTACCATCCTGAGCTCGACGTTTTCTGGGTTTACTGTGAGCTTCTTGAGCTGGCCAGCCTTCCGCAATGCCGTGAATAGTGAGTAGAGGGTGAGTGCGGTGGCTGCGGCTGCTGCCGAGAGGATTAATGTGTCTGGGAGTAGTGCGTGGAGGAGGGTTAGTGCCGCCGCCGAGGATATGAGGGTCTTGCCGGCCGGCTTCAGCCCGATCATGCTATCCTTTGGGGACGGGTGTTATGGAGAGGATTTCCTCGACTACCTGGTCTTCGCTGACTTCTTCAACGATCTCCCTCCGGAGCTGGAGCCTGTGCCTTAGGACATGCGGTGCGACGGCCTTGACATCGTCTGGGATGACGTAGCTGCGGCCGCTTATTAGGGCGTGGGCCCTGCTGGCCTTCATCATCCATATGCTGGCTCTGGCGCTCGGCCCCTCCAAGAGGGCATGGTTTTTCCTCAGCCCGGTGACGAGGTCGACGATGTACTGCCTGACGGGGGCGGAGACGTATACTTTACGGGCCTCCTCGACAAGCTCCAGTACCTGCTTCTTGCCGGCCACCTGCCGGACCTGCCCTGCCTCTATTAGGTCGGCCATCTCTAGGATCTTCACCTCCTCCTCCGGCGTGGCATGGGAGACCCTCACCTTGTAGGCGAACCTGTCGACCTGCACCTCGGAGAGAGGGTATGTTCCAGGGGAGCCGTATGGTATCTGCGTGGCAAGCACTAGGAAGGGCCTGTCGACGGGGTGGCTGACACCCTCTATGGTCACCTGCCTCTCCTGCATAACCTCCAGGAAAGCCGCCTGAGTCTTCGGAGGAGCCCTGTTCAACTCGTCCACAAGCACGATGTTAGCGAATATCGGGCCCTTCCTAACATGGAAGTCGCTGCTTCTAACGTCGTAGACGACTGTGCCCAGTATGTCTGCGGGCAGTGTGTCTGGGGTCATCTGTATCCTAGTGAAGTCTAGCCCTGTTGCTTGGGCGAAGGTCTTCGCCATAAGCGTCTTAGCCGTGCCGGGAGGGCCTTCTAGGAGGATGTGGCCCTCGCTGATGAGGGCTACTAGCATCATCTTTATCACTTCTTTCTTGCCTACGATAAAGCGTTGAACCTCTGAGATGATGCGCTCAGCCACTGCTGACAACCCTGTCCCTCGCCTCCTTCAAAGCCTCGAGGAGGCGCCTGTCCCAGCCCGGATGCCGTCTGATCAGCTCGTCCACCTCCTCGCCAGCGCCTTTGGCAGGCCTTTCTCTATGTGTCAGCATGTAGATTACTGTTACGGCCGCGAATGCTAGGCTGTATTTGAGCTCTGGAGCTGTAAACGCCCTGTACACGGCTAGAACATTGTTTCTGTACACTAGCTGCGGCGTGGCCTGCCATACCCCCGCATCCACGAAGACCTTCCTGCCTCCGGCGATGTTATGGAGCAGTTTGAGGTTGTCACCTAGGCCGATGACGCTGTTCAGGAAGATGCTTGAGTCGGAGAAGATTATGATGCGGCCTTTTCCGTAAGCCGTCATGGCGGCTATTGCGAATGGGCCTGTAGGCTCCCCTGCCGAGGGCTCCGAGTCCCCGTCTAGGTCAATAAAGCTGAAGCTTGAGGAGTAGGCCAGAACCTTCAGGCCCGGGCCTTTGATGTCCAGTGTTGAGGGGAGGTTCAACGCAATATTCTCCACACCTAACTCATGTCCGACCTTAGTTATCTTCGGCATTTTCCAGCTTCCGTAGTAAAATACAGGGTCCAGCATTGAACGGCCATCGACTGCTACATCCAGTCCTAGGCCCGATAGGATCGGGTTTACCGCGCCGGTTTCATCCATTAGCACGAGCGTTCCGCCTTCTATGAGGTATTCCTTTAAAGCCTCGATACGCGACTCCGTAACATTGACCGAGGGGCCGATTATAAAGAGTACAGTGTTTTCCGGGACAACCCTTTCATATGCAAGGTCTACGGTGGTGGCGTTGACGGCCCTGAAGAAGTTTTCTAAACCGTTCCAGGACGGGTTTGAGGGTTGGAAATCTTCCGAAGGCGGTAGAAGAACCGATGCTGCTGAGACGGCGAGCAATGCGAAGGCCGCACCTAGCAATACAGGCTTATAGGGGGGCCTCGACATAGGCTGTCCTAAGATCCTTAAACGCCTCCCTAGCGTGTTCGAGTTCCTCGGGTGAAACTGTTGGCGCGTATAGTGCCTTCTCAGCAACAACTGTCAATACCTCAAAACCAGCCCTCAAACCGCTGAGCTTAGGCCCCACAGCCTCAAGGTACTCCCGCATGGTCATGGAAGGCTTCATATCAACACCTGTCAAGCCGATGACGATGGCCACAGCATGCCAGTACATATCGATAAGCCATTCAAGCCTAGGTATCACTGGGTAGGCTTGAGTCCTTAGCTCATGCTGTTGATCCACCGCCTCGGGCACTGGCCGTCCAACCTCTCTCCTCCCCGAAAGCCTCAGGGCTAACACTGAGGCGAGCCCAAACGGAACTAGGACTGTGAAAGGGTTGACCACCAGGATGCTTCCCTTTAGGACTACGCTCCTGTACCATGGGGGGTCTGGATATACATATACCTCGTAATCTTGGTAGCCTGTGAAAACAGTTAACGGAACAGCTAAGGCGAAGCTGAAGCTCCCGTTAGTCCGGGCCGTGTAGGTCTGGCCTGCGAATACCGCTCTGACGGAGATGTTGAACTTTTCGTCGCCGTACATTGTTTCCCCGTTGAGGGTTGAGGTGAGGCCTGCAAAGATAATAGAGGGCGGCTGAAGCGTGACGTTGAGCGGAAGTCTCCGGACAGAAACCTTAACTGTCGCAGCCGCTGGGGCGAAGACCTGCCACGCCGGGGCTTCAACCCTGAGTATGTGTTCGCCGTCGGGCATGTCTTCAGGGGTGTAAAGCGTTGCTATGAAACGTCCGCTGTCCAAGATTGCGGTTAGGCTGGACCCGGCCCATGCAACCTTAACGGCCGAGTATGGTAGGGGCCTCTCAGTCTCCACGGAGCCCTTCAGTACGAAGGTTTTCCCGGGTAGGGCCTCGCCTGCGGCTTCAGCCTTTATCGTGGGCTTGATGTAGATGAGGCTGACCTCAACGATGTTTGAGGTTGTGGGTTTATAGGTTTCTCTGTCCGGGCCCTCGGGCACATAGCTGGCTTGAACGTGGATAATGGGTTTGTAGATTTGGGGGAGTTTTACCGGGACATGGAACCCGCCGTCAACATTTGACAAGGCCTCGGCCAGCACCGTTCCATCGACAGCTATCTTGACGGTCCTCCCGTCGAGATGTGTCTTCACCGTGTACAGTTTGCCGGAGACATCTATGCTCCCACCCGTCCAAACAGTCTTCGGCTCAACATCAATGGTCAGGTACGTGTCTTCAAGCGCTGTCTGCTTTTCAATCATGTCCAGCAGCCTGAGAAGCCTTGTGAAGAGTCCCGAGATGACCCTGCCAAGCTCATCGATCCTGCGGAGCAGCTCACCCATGGGGAGGCCGAAGGTTTTAGCTAGCTCGTCACGGGCGTTTCTTAGCTCGATACGGGTGGCGTTTGCCGATACAAGCTTCAACGAGGCCTGTCTCAATAATGCCCTCGCCTCCTCACCCTTGCCAAGCTTTATCAGCTCCTCGGCCCGGTCAAGCAGGGTTTCGGTGCTGTTTAGGAGGTTTGAAAGCTCGTTCAGGAGCTGCATGAACCTGTTTGCTATATACCTGTATCTTTCCGGGATGTAGGCCGTGCCTAAGGTTTTCAGCCCTCCGACTGTAGCCGTGTAGTCACCTCTAATCAGGCTGTCGAACACGTTTGTAATTAGGAGCGTCATAAAGGCTGGTAGCGGGAGACGCTCTGCCTCTGCTGCTGGGTTGACATGCCTTACAACAGGCTTCGGCGGGACCCAAAATTGGGTGGGTAGGTAGGTGAGCAGCACAGCGGCCGCCACTAGGATTATGATAACTGCTAACGGTTTTGCACCGGGCTTTTGGTTTTTCAAGGTTTGAGGAGGATCTCTAGGACCCTGACGGTCACTATGTAGGTGAAGGCGGCTAGCAGGGCGTAGGCCGGAAAGTCCCATGTCCGCCTTCTAGGCCTGAAGAAAGCGGCGGCTGTGAAATATATGAGCGTGAACATGCTGACGTAAACGTCCAGCCTAGACTCGTTTAGCGCTGCAAGCGCTGAGACGGCCAGTGTTATCATGAGGGCCAGAGTGGTTAGGTATATGATGTGTCTGTCCAATCGAGGGCCCTCAGATGGACAGTTAGGCGATCGCCTTCACGCCTCTCATCTGCTATCTGAACAGGTTTGGAGAGGGCTGCCGCCGCGGCCTGCGCCGCAACACATGCAGGAAGCGACCCCATTACGGCCCTGAACCTCGAGTGGTTGACGTCGAGTCTTAAGCCCCGTACCTCGACCACCACGGAGTCCCCGGACTGCACAGCTCTGGCCGATGAAGCTATCTCAGACTCTACGAGAGCGTAGTCGAGAAGGCCGTCAATGCTGCTCTCGCTTACTGGATGGGGGTTGCCAAGCTCAACTCTAGGGGGTGTGACAAACACTCCAAGGCTCCCGCCACGCCTGAAAATAATCTTCCCAGCGCTCTCAGCGGCTTGGCTCAGTGTCGCCTGTCCAGCTCTTTTAAGCGGCACGTAGGCCGCAACCCTTCCACCGGGCTCCACGGGGATGTAGACGGCTTTTTCAAACGCACCCAACGCCTCTAGAAGGGCCTCGATGTTGCTGCAGGAGGATTTGACAAGGCTTGAGACAACCCCCTTCGGAAGAGGCTTGGGCGGTGTGATGGCCCAGGCAGCCCCCAGTATGGTCAAACCTATCCCTAAGGCGGTTAACGGTACGTTGCCGAGGACCATGTGCGAGCCGAGGCTGAAGAGGGAGCCGAAAACCGATAAAGAGAGGCCGAAGGCGAGGTTTCTATCAACCACCCTCAGCAGCCACCTTCAACCTTAAAACACCGAACTTTCGATAGGAGGCTACGAGCAGTAAAGCCAGTGTAAGCGTTGAAAGCGCGGCCATTATGGGGTCAAGCCTTATACCCCATGGTGTATAGTTTAGAACTAGGCCGACTAGCGGTACGAGGGCTAGGCTGAGCCCTATCGAGAGCGCCAGCCTCTCGAGGGGGCTGAGCTCGTCCTCACGCGGATACAGGGCCTCTATCAGCGAGTAGCCTGGGAGGAATAGAACGAAGAGGGAGCCGAAAACTATCCGCGAGGCGGCTAGGGCTGGTGTTAAGCCCGAGAAGTATACGGAGAGCAGGGATGCGGCGACTAGGAGCACGGCTACGGCGAAGCCGAGGTTATGCCCTGAGACGAGGTAGCCGGCGAAGCTCTTCGGCGGGTTCGGGTCGGCAAGCCTTATGACCCCGTTTCTGGCGAGCCTGTAAAGGACTCGTGCAACCTCATGCGGACTATAGAGTAGGCCCGGCTGGAAGACTAGGTTTTCCACACATGTTACATTGCTGGGTTTTATGTAGTTTTTTACCTCCTTCTCTAGTCCGTCAAGATTTGAGCTGCCCCCAACCCAGATGACCCTCCAGCCTCTACGAAGCCTGGCCCAGTAAACCCAAACTTTACGTCTCAAGAACATGAAGCAGCCAACCCCTGATGTTGCGGTAGCCGCCAAAACACCTATGCCGGCGTACAGCCTACTTCTAGATGCCTCCACGCCGAGCCTTGAAACCTCGGGTTCCATACCGATTATACGGCTTATGAGGCTTTCAGACCCGTCTTCATCCCCGGCTTGGGCAAGCTTCCACGCCTGGTTCAGCATGCCGACCATCTCTGAAACGTTTCCCCCAGCCGTCTCAGCTCTTCTGATTGAGAGGTATGCATCGATCAGACTTGACTCCAGTCTTGGGCTGACGGTTTGATGGCTGGCTGTTACGGGAACCGCGAGAGGAGGTTTGGTGACGTTGAGCCATAGCTGGTTCCAGCGGCCGTGGTAGGTGAATGCTCCAGCCGTCTCGTTGAAGACCCACATCTCGAAGACAAGCCTCAACCGTGTGGCGGGCTCGTACAGCGTTATGTTTACGGGGATTACTTGGGAGGAGTTATGGGTTAGGACGGCCCTGACCTCCGTTATAGGCTCGGCTGATAGAGATGTCGTCTCGTTTATTGCTGTGGATATATCTCCAAGCTTAACGAGGACCCTGTAGTAGGCTGTCTTCCCCTCATGGTTTCCAACGTAGACTTTGAGGGTGAATGGTGATCCGGCCATAACCTCTTTTGGGTAACCGCCTATTTTTCCTTCAGGCCCCAGCAGGCCGAGCTCGGAGAACGGCTCAACTACCCGTCCAGCGTTGAGTACCTGGACACCGGCTAAAACCGCTGCGACAAGGACTATCGCAGCTAGTATCGCTAAAACCTCTTCGTTCAGTACCCAGCTCAAACCTCTCCCCGCTCACTTCTCAGGTTTTGAACCATCCTTCTCTCTAACCTCTTAAGCATCAGCGAGATCACCGCAACAGTAAACGACTGCACCCCTACTATTAGCAGGACCAGGCCAAGCCATGCCCAACCAATGCTCCACGCCCTCTCCCCGAGAATGTATCGCATGTAAAGCTGCCAGAGCAGGATCGCAAGCCCACCTACACCCGCCGCCGAGCCCAGCAACGAGAACAGTAGGACAGGGTTGTACAGCCAAGCGATCTTCAACGCCGTCAAGGCTATCCTAATACCCGCCTTCCATGTTGATAGCTTAGGATTGCCTATACGTCTACGATACCTCACGGGGACCTCTACAACCCTCCCATACACAATTGACTGCGAGACTATTTCAGCCTCCACATCGAACCCTGTAGCCGTTATCTCAAGCCGTTTAGCCAGGTCGGATCTTAGTAGGTAGATCCCGCTACATGGGTCTTTAACCCGCTGGCCCATCAGCAAGCTTATCAAAGTACTTATCACCCTATTACCGAGCCTATGTAGTAGCGGTATGTTCCCCCTGTCTACACGATATCCCACTACTTCGTCGCAGTTCTTCTCGACAGCTGTCTCTAGCATGCGTTCTATATCCTTTGGGTCGTAAGTCCCATCCCCGTCCATAACCAATATGTAGAGGGTCTGGGCAACCTCTATCCCGGTCTTTATAGCCGATGATTTTCCATGGCCTGTCTGAGTTACCACTCGTGCACCCATGCTTCTAGCTATCTCAACCGTCCTATCCGACGAATACCCGTCCACCACGAGTATGTTCCTGTAGCCTGCCTCCATTACTTCCCTAATGACATGGCCTATTGCCTCCTCCTCGTTCAATGTAGGTATCACGATGGTTACATCGTCCTTGCTGAAAAATGGGCCAGTGTCCCCGTGAGCGTTCTGGAGTTTCCCCACATCATCTACGTCGACGGTTTTACCTAACTGTTCTCTATAAAAGTTCGACTCCTTGTATAGACCCGTAGGTCGTCGGATATCTACAAGACGATATATTGACGGAAAAACCACCAGCATCAGTGAGATTATGAACCCTACGTCTGTAAATATCGGTGCATCGAACGTTTGAAATTTTGAGAAATTTGTAGTTTCGAAATTAACCTTTACAGAGACCTCTGGAACAATTTTCTCAGAAATCAGGGTGTTCATTTTCACGGAGAGATGATATGAGTGTTGTGAGAGCGGGTACAGTATCGGTGTAGGCGACTGGAATAAGTCTAGTATTGGGTGGCTTAGAAGTGATAGGCTGCATGCAGCCATAGTATGTGAGCCCTTCCCAACCTTCCATGATGTAACTAAGGAGAGTATGGCTGGTATCATGAGAAGCGGTATTGAATGCGTAAGAGATCTATGTACATACATTAAGGCATCAATGTCCGGCAGGATCGCTACGAAGCCCGCTAACAGCGCCCTCTTTATCCCAAGAACAGGCGCAATTAGGGCGAAAGGTATGGCGAAGTGCAGGAGCAGCTCAGGCATCGGCCGCCCTATTGTTTTTATTCTTCCCTCCCTTGGCGGCCTTTTTCTAAAGAATCGAGTTCTTGCTGTATTTCCTTCTCAATCTCTTCTATCGGTTTAGGTGGAGGGGTGGTTGCTAGGGTGTATCCTATCCATGCAATTATCCCAAGGACTGCTGCTACAGCAATCATGAGAGTTAACTGGATAAGCAGTAGTGTCCATCCTGTGAAGAATAGAATCCATCCATACCCTACTATTATGGAGAGGGATACAAGCATCAACAAAACTCCGATAACCTGGTCCCTACTCACACCGCATCACCGCGTTTACCAAGAAAAATTCAACAGATTTAAGTCTTATGTGCAAAGTCTCTACAGCGATTCAGATACCCTGCCATGAACGGTTTTGGCTATAGCAGATAATATCCCAGCGGCTAGTGCAGTCCAGTATTCTTGGGTGAGCGTTGCATCCGCCAGGGTTTCGGTGGCTATCCACCCTCCAGCATAGGGAATTGAATATTCTAAGGTAAACTTTCCGACCAGCGGTAGGCCTACACCCACGAACGACTTGGCCAGATTCAACCCTATGAAAAGCCCCGCTAGGAACAGTATCGGAAGCGTGAGACCCCTTAAGCTCATCAAGGGCTTTGACCACGGCTTTCCAGCCAGCAAGGAGCCTACAAAGATCGTTACGGCTGCTAATAAGATGCTGAGCCTTGCGGCTAGGTTTAGATACGGCAGTATCGGTACTGTTACCGGCTTTCCTAAGACTTGTACAGCTATGTTGAAGGGGGACACTTCGGCCGAGAAGGTGAATTCGTCCCCCATCCCCCCAGCCATAGTCCACCATGGGCTGTTAGACAGAGCTGTGTAGAAGAGCAGGAGGGATGAGGCTATACCCAGCAGGTTAAACCTATTGTTTAGCGTGAGAACCTTCACAAGAACCATAGCGTCATACCGCTACCTTATCGCTTTAGGATGTCCGCTAAGCTGATTTCGAATGATGATGATATTGGTGCTGTGACCTTTGACCCGAAAACACGTATTATAGATTCTCCCCTAACCTCTACTCTTATCCTATCCCGGCCCTCCATGAGGTAGGATGCAAACCTGCTTAAGGCCGCCTCTCCAACCTCCACCTTCAAGGTTAGGATCTCTGTTGATCCCGGTTGGGAGGTAACGGGTTTATCCAGCGCTGCTGGGGCGAGAGCTTTCCCGTCGGGGCCGTAGGCTTCCACATTAAACCCTTCAAACACCACCTTAACCTCCCCTAGGTTGGTGAGCTTGAACTCAGCGTAGAGATACCTCCCGTCAAACCTGAGACCTGAAGGCTCCAGGCGGAAGTCTATTTTTGGAGGGCTGTATAGGGGTGTGACCATGGCTTGGATGTTCCAGCCATGAATGCCTAGGCCGTAAATAATCGGCGATACTGCTGCAAATGCTGAGAGCAGCAGCGTTAGAGCCCTAACAACACCGATCTTATTCAACGTTTATTGTCAACCGTTGCCTCGTAGTACAGTGCCAAATCGAAGACTACCGAAGGGTAGTGGACCGTGACCACTCTCATCTAACTGCTCGCGGTTTTGAAGCTATTATAGCTCTACCCAATCTTTTCGGTGCTCAGCTTTTCCTTCAGCTTCAAGTCTATGTATTCCTTAATGGTCTGATCTACGATTCTATGTCTCAGTTCTTCATCCTTCGAGAATAGGAGCATCCCTGTAGTGAAGACGTGGTGTTTGAATGGT
>Ga0272449_1001139_pt1 | contig 28352 bp, 25 predicted proteins | sample YNPCB0241_FD_198679 | JGI IMG/M metagenome (GOLD analysis project Ga0272449, IMG submission 198679) | Hot spring sediment microbial communities from Yellowstone National Park, WY, United States - YNP-CB-024-1 | ecosystem: Environmental > Aquatic > Thermal springs > Hot (42-90C) > Sediment... | reverse complement strand
GTGGTCAAATTCATCCAGGTTGACCGCAAAATCCTCGCAGGCGCTGGGGGAGACCTCAACGCCCAAGCAACGCCCTACCCGCGGGGCAAGAAAAGCGGTGAACAGCCCTACCCCGCAATAGACATCCAGCAGGGTGGATTGGGGCGTCAGGGGCAGGATGTCCAGCAGGTGCTGCACCATGGCCGCCGCTTGAGCGGTGTTGACCTGAAAGAACGACGGTGCAGAGACCTTGAAGGGACGTCCCAGTATCTCCATCACCAGATAATCCTCGCCAGCCAGCACAATCGTCCCGGCAGGGCTGAGGTGCACGGCAGAAAGGGGAAAATCCACACTGAACTCCGGTGGCTGTGGATCCCGGCTTTCCAGGATCAAGAGCACCTCTTCGCCGCTGCCGGCGCGCAGTTCCACCCGCTCCAAGCCCAGCCGGGGCTCGAACTCCAACTGCGGCCAGACCTGGTTGAGCACCGGCTCGGGCAGGTGGCATTCCCGAATCGCCACTACCTGGTGTGAATCGGCACGGTGATACCCCAGGCGTCCCTGGGGGTCGAGATGGAACTGCACCGTGTTGCGGTAGTTCCAGGGTTGGGGAGATGGCACGATGGGACGCAGCGGCGGCTCGACGATACCGGCCAGGCGCTGTAACTGCTCGCGCAGGATGGCCGCTTTGAGCGCGCACTGGGTGGCGTAATCGGTGTGTTGATAGTGACATCCGCCGCAGAGGCCGTAATGCGGACAGCGCGGCGCGATGCGCTGAGGGGCGGGCTGCAGTACCTCGAGCAATTCGGCGCGGGCGAAAGTGCGCTTGCTCTCGACCAGGCGCACCCGCACCCGCTCGCCGGGCAGGGCAAACGGCACAAACACCGCGCGCCCGTCCGGCAGGCGGCCTAGACACACGCCGCCATGGGCCGGGGCGAGCAGATCCACCTCATAAACGGCGTGGTTTAGATCATGTTGACCCAAATGTAGTCTTCCAGGCTCTTGATTTCGGCGTCTTTCTCCACCAGTAAGCGCTTGACCACATCCCCAATCGAGATGATCCCGATCAACTGCTCCCCTTCCAGCACCGGTAAGTGGCGAAAGCGGTGTTGGGTCATCAGCGCCATGCAGTCCTCAACCGTTTGATCCGGTGTGACGTAATAGACCGGCGAGACCATGATCTCGCGCACCGGGGTATGCATGGTGATGCGCCCACTGATCGCCTGACGCGCAAAATCGCGCTCGGAGAAGATGCCGACAATCTTGCCCCCTTCAACCACCACCACTGCGCCGATGCGCTTTTCAGCCATCAACTTGAGCGCTTCCTGAACGCTCGACGAGGGCGTGACATACCACACCTGGCAGGCTTTCCCTTCGAGCAACTGGCGAACCGAGGTCATAATCGCTACCCCTAGATCGTGTGCGTGCGACCGCGAATGTAGTTTTCCAAACTCTGGATGGTGATCTCTTTTTCTTCCAGCAACTGCTTGACCACGTCGCCGATGGAAATCACGCCGACCAATTGATCGCCTTCCAGCACCGGCAGGTGACGAATGTGCTTGGCCGTCATCAGCGCCATGCATTCTTCCACGGTGTGCTGGGGGCTGACGTAATACACCGAGCGGGTCATAAAGTTACCCACCGGTTCATCCAGCAAAAGCGACTCCCGGCTGGCGGCATAGCGCGCATAATCGCGTTCAGAGAAAATGCCCACGATTTTGCCCTCGTCCAGCACCAGCACGGCCCCGATGTTCTTCTCGGCCATCAGTTTCAGCGTCTCGCGCAAGGGGGTTTGCGGCGTCACCGACCAGACCTGCCGGCCTTTGTTATCGAGCAAATTCTTGACAATCGCCATCGCTGTGTTCCTCCATCGCGTGGGGTCGAGCCAACGTTATATTGATTATCAACGAAAGCGGCGCTTTGTCAAGTTTTATGGCGAACCTAATGAAAATTATCTATTTTGTCTTTTATTCGAGTCCGTCCAGAGCCTGGCGCAGGTCGGCGATCAGGTCTTCGGCATCTTCCAGCCCCAGCGAGAGGCGCACCAGGTTATCGCGGATGCCCAGGCGGCGGCGCTGCTCGGGCGGCACATCGTAATAGGACATCAGGGCTGGCTGGATGACCAGGCTCTCCGTGCCCCCCAGCGAGGGCGAGATATAAGGGATTTGCAGGCGGTCAATGAAGCGCGCCGTGCGCCAGAGGTCGCCCCGCACGGTGAACGAGACCACGCCGCCGAAGCCTTTCATCTGGGCTTGGGCCACGGCGTAATCGGGGTGCGAGGGCAACCCGGGATACCACACCTGCTCGACTTCGGGGTGTCCGGCCAAGAACTCGGCCACGCGCTGGCCGTTTTCGTTGTGACGTGCAACGCGCAGGCTGAGCGTCTTCAGGCCGCGCAGCAGTAGGTAGGCGTTGTGGGGGTCGGGGGTGGCACCGAGGATGTTGTGCAGGTCGCGCACCGGGGTCACCCAGTCGGCGCGACCGACCACAAACCCGGCCAGCAGGTCGTTGTGCCCACCTAGGTATTTGGTGGCGGAGTGAATCACCAGATCTATGCCCCAATCCAGGGGGCGCAGGTTGAAAGGCGTGGCGAAGGTGCTATCCACCACGCTGATCAGCCCATGGCGGCGGGCAATCTCGGCAAAGCGCTCGACATCCAAGATGCGCAGGTAAGGGTTGGTGGGGGTTTCGGAGAGCAGTAGCCGGGTGTTGGGCTGGATGGCAGATTCAAGTGCCGTGTAATCCCCCAGGGGCACAACCGTGGTGGTAATGCCCAACCGCGGTAGCACCTCTAAACAGAACTGGCGGGTACGACGGTAGCAGTCATCGGTCATGATGAGGTGATCCCCCTGGCGCAAGAGGGCCAGCAGGGTGGTGGTGATGGCCGCCATCCCCGAGGCGAATTGTATCGCGGCGTCAGCGTGCTCCAAGGCGGCCACGCGCGCTTCGCAGGCGGCTACGGTGGGGTTGCCGTAGCGTCCGTATTCCAGGCGGTCGGTGGGCAGGCCGCGTGCATGGGCTTCCTGATAAGCCACCACTTCCTGGCTGTTGCGGAAGGTGTAAGTCGCCGTTTGCACCAACGGTTCGATCAACGCATGATAGGGCTTACAGCGCTCGCTCCCAGCATGGATGGCACAGGTGGATTCGCCCCATTCTGAAGCCGTGGGGGCATCTTCCAGGGTGGAGACGGCAGTTGGGGATGTGGAAACTTGGGTCATTGGATCACCTCCAGAGAGTTAGGGATAAACGAAACGGGCTGCCTGCGTTGGCAGGCAGCCCGTTGGTTGACTCCACTTGCGTTTCAGGGATAAGGTGTTAGATCACTTTTCCCTCCGCAAGCGCTGCCTGCCGGGAAAAGCGGCGCATGACCATCGCCATCATCCCCATGGCCATTACGAGAAACAAAGCAGCGCTTGCGAATTGGATACCCATGGTCTTAATCGTGACCTCTTGCGCCTGATTATAGGCAGAATGCAGGAAATGTCAATAGTTTTCGAAGGCTCGTTTGCCCTCTGAATTTGAGCTTTGGGCCGCAAACGGTAATCATCCTTATCATATCATTTTTGGTGACTTATAATATCAGTGCACAGTGATAGATGAGAAGTTATGAGGTGTATAAGTAGTGACTTGTGCCAGACCCAAGACCCTCGTGTTGCGGGCTAAACTCTTTTGCGGCTTCGCCGATCTTTCCCGCCTGGTCATCCTAGAAGCGTTACGCGACGGTGCACGTACCGTCAGCCAAATCGTGCAAATGACCCTTGACCCAATCGAATGTCTCCAATCATCTGGGCTGTTTGCGCGAGTGCGGACTTGTGACGGCCACACAACGAAGAAGGTTTGTCTATTATGCGCTGAGTGATGAGCGCGTGGGGCGTCTGCTGTGCCTCGCCGATGACTTGCTGGCGGATGTTGCTACGGGTATTTATGAATGCGCACGTTATCGTGTGGAGGAGGTTTACCATGGCGAAAACACAACGTCTTGAAGTTCCCATCAAGGGCATGGACTGCGCAGAATGTGCTCTCCACGTCCAACGCGCGATTGCCAAGTTACCCGGTGTGGAAGCAGTTGAGGTTTTGCTCACCACCGAAAAAGCGATCATTCAATTAGACCCCACACGGGTGAACTTATCCACCATTCGGAGTGCGGTCGAAGGTGCGGGTTATTCCATCCCGGATTCTGCCATGTCGCCTGCCGCTACCCTGGATGGTTTCAATCGCCAGATGACCGTCCTGCTGGCCGTTGTGTTCGGCTTTGTCCTGAGCATTGTGATTGCCGGAGAATGGTTGGGACTATTCGACCGATTAAATGAACTTGTCCCCTTCCCGATTGGCGTTGCGCTCGTCATTGCAGGTGGTTTTCCGGTATTCCGCAACGTCGTGCGGGCGGCCCTCCAGCGACAAATTACCTCCCATATGCTGATGACAATCGGAGCCATCGCCGCCCTTACGGTCGGCCAATGGGTGGCGGCGGCTATTGTGGTGGTATTCATGCGGGTTGGCGATTTTGTAGAACGTTTTACCACCGAGAGCGCCCGCCGCGCCGTGAAAGAACTTACGGCAATGGCCCCACGCATCGCCCGTGTGGAACGCAACGGTGTAGAACTGGAAGTGCCGGTAACCGAGGTGAAGGTGGGCGAGACGGTCATCGTTCGCCCTGGCGAGAAGATTCCTGTGGATGGTGAAGTGGTTGCAGGCCATGCCACAATTGACCAGGCCCCGATTACCGGCGAATCCATGCCCGTTGACGTAACAATCGGTTCCCAGGTCTTCGCCGCTACCATTGCCAAGTTGGGCAGCCTGCGTGTGAAAGCCCTACGCGTTGGTCCGGATACCACCTTTGGACGCGTGATCAAGATGGTGGAGGAGGCCGAGGCCCATCGCGGTCACATCCAGTGTCTTGCCGATAAATTCAGCACCTACTATCTACCGATTGTTGCCGGAATTGCAGCCCTCACATTTCTTTTCAGCCGTAACCCCCTTGCTACCGCCGCCGTGCTGGTTGTGGCTTGTTCCTGTTCTTTCGCCCTGGCTACGCCGATTGCGATGCTGGCGTCAATTGGCGCGAGTGCGCAACGCGGCTTGCTGATTAAGGGTGGCAAGTATCTTGAAGCGTTAGCCCGTGCAGATGTCGTGTTGGTGGATAAAACCGGGACGCTCACCCTTGGTCAACCTCAAATTACTGACGTTATTTCGCTCAACGGCATGCCCGCGTCTGAAATTCTTGCGCTGGCCGCCTCGGCCGAACGGTATTCCGAACACCCCCTGGCCGAGGCGATACGGGCTCGTGCTCGGACTCAAAATCTCTCATTACGTGAGCCAGAGTACTTTGAAGCCATTCCCGGTCAGGGCATTCGGGCTAAAGTGAACGGGAGCCTTGTAACTATTGGGAGCCGCCACTTAATCCCCGCGGCAGATTTCTTCCCAACCGTTCAACAATTAGAAGGGCAAGGCAAAACGCTGCTCTTGGTTGCCCTGGATGACAGACCGGCGGCTATTTTGGCTGCTGCTGATACGCTTCGTCCTGAGGTGCCTGCTGCGCTCGCCGAATTGCGGGCTCTCGGCATCAAGCATATCGAACTGCTGACGGGGGATAACGAACGTGCCGCTGGCGCGCTGGCCGAGAAACTCGGCGTTCAGTATCGTGCCAACCTGCTGCCTGAAGACAAGATTGCAGTGGTAAAGGACTATCAAGCCAAAGGCCATACGGTGGTCATGATAGGAGATGGTGTGAACGATGCTCCGGCGCTGGCACAGGCGGATATCGGTATCGCCATGGGAGCAGCGGGCACAGATATCGCTATTGAAGCCGCCCACATTGCCCTTATGCGTGAAGACTGGACACTGATACCGGAGGCGCTGCGAATGGCTCGCCGCACCATGAACGTGGTCAAGATGAACATTGCCTTCACCGCCGTTTACAACTTGGTCGGTTTGACCCTGGCTGCTGTGGGCATCCTACCACCTACCTTGGCTGCTGCAGCCCAATCGTTGCCGGATTTGGGCATTCTGGCCAATTCGGCGCGGCTATTACGACAGAATTGATTGCCTTTATCGTAGCATCCTCACATGGATAACGGATGACTCTGGTTGGAGCATGGTGCTTTTTTAGGTCTGGGCGGCAACCTCGCGCCGTCGTTGAACGGCCTTATAAATCTCCATGACCCACAGCACGATGGAAGCAAGGACGGCCATCACCAACCACTCAACCGGCGCGATGGGTTGCAAGCGCAAGAGGGACTGCATGAAGGGCACTTCGGTGGCAAGGATGTGGAGTCCCAGCGCTACCAACATGCCGATGGCCAAGACCGGGTTGCGCCGCCACGGCACGCGGAAGGCCGATTCCTCTTCGGAACGACAGTTGAGGACGTGGTAAAACTGCATCAGCACCAACAAGGTGAGCAGCATGGCACGCTTGGTTTCGATATCCACATCCTGACGGATCAGCCAGACCCATGCCGCGAAACACCCGATTGCCATGGTCAAGCCGCTCAGTAATACCAGTTCGATCATCTTGCGGTTGAAGATACCCTCTTTGGGATCCCGCGGTTTTTGCTTCATTACCCCCGGCTCACCGCCCTCAAAGGCCAGGGCGACATCTTGGATGCCGTTGGTTACCAGGTTGAGCCACAGGATTTGCACCGCGATCAGCGGCAGAGGCAGGTTGAGCAAAATGGCGGCGCCTAAGAGGATCAATTCTGCCGCACCGGTAGAGATCAACAGCAGGGTCACCTTGCGCACATTAGCATAAGCGTAACGCCCTTCTTCAATCCCGGCCACGATAGAGGCAAAGTTGTCGTCGGTGACGATGATGGTCGCGGTGTCTTTGGCGATATCGGTGCCTGACCCCATGGCCACGCCGATGTTGGCCTTCTTGAGCGCCGGGGCGTCGTTGACGCCATCGCCGGTGACGGCGACGAACTCGCCCAGACGGATGAAGCCGTCCACAATTTGCAGTTTCTGCTCCGGGGTGACGCGCGCGAAGACAGTCTTGTGGCGGATGGCCTCGTAGAACTCGGGCACTTCTGGTGTGCCGATCGTCTCCAAGTCTTTGCCGGTAATTACATCCTCGGGGTTTTCGGCAATGCCTAACTCGCGGGCAATCGCCAGCGCGGTGGCGGGGTGGTCGCCGGTGATCATCACCACTTTGACCCCGGCGCGGTGGGCGGTCTCCACGGCCTCTTTGGCTTCCGGGCGCAGAGGATCTATGAAGCACAGCAATCCCTCGAACACCATCCCCCGCAAATCGGCTTCGGTCAGGGTGGGTGAGCCGGGATCGGCCAGATCCTTAGCGGCCAGAGCCAGCACGCGGTAGCCTTCACCGGCTTTCTGCATCGCTACTTGGGTGATCCGCTCGGCGTCGAGGGGGTATTCCCCCTGGGACGTGCGCATGCGCTCGCAGAAACCCAGAACGGTCTCTACCGCACCCTTGGTGACCAAACGTTGGCCTTGCGGGGTCGCGAAGCGCACCGCAGCGTAGCGCTTTTCCGATTCGAAGGGGATTTCCGCCTGTTTGGGGTAAGTTTGACGCACATCTTGGCTTGCCAGCCCCAGTTTAGCGGCCAGCGCCAGCAGGGCAACATCCATAGAGTCCCCGGTATGCGTCCACCGGCCGTCTTGTTTGACCAGGGTGGCTTCATTGCATAACACAGCGTCTATGGCTATGGCTTTTAGCCACGCCTGATAGGTCTCACTCAGCGGACTACCGTCTTTCAGAGAGGCCTCGCCTTCATCGTTGTACCCCTGGCCGCTGATTGCAATTTCAGTGCCATCGGGCAAGATAATCTCTTTAACCGTCTGCTGGTTGACGGTAAGCGTGCCGGTTTTATCGCTGGCGATCAAGGTGCAACTGCCCAGGCTCTCCACCGCCGACAGTTTGCGCACGATGACATGGCGTTTGGCCATGCGGCGGGTGGCCAGCGAAAGTGCCACCGTCATGGCCACAGGGAGACCTTCGGGGATGGCTGAAACGGCCAGCGCCACAACCAAAATGAAGACCTCATTCAGCGGCTCACCACGGGCAAAGGAAATCACTCCCAGCAGGCCGGCAAATCCCAGCACGATCAGGCTGATTTGGCGGGCAAAGCGCTCCATGCGGATCACCAGCGGTGCCTTGGCACCCTCTTCCTCTTTGATGACGCGGGCAATCTTACCGACCTCGGTGTAAGCCCCGGTGGCTACTACCACCCCTACCCCGCGCCCGGTGAGCACGGTCGAACCGGCGTAGGCCATATTGACCCGTTCGCTGAGCGGGGTGTCTTCGGCGATGGGCGCCGCCCGTTTGACCACCCCGTGCGATTCGCCGGTCAGAAATGCTTCATCTAGGGTCAGATTGTTGACCTGGAGCAAGCGCATGTCGGCGGGCACGCGATCGCCGGATTCGAGCAGGACAATGTCGCCCGGTACGACTTCTTCACTGTCAACCAGCATCTGGTGACCGGCGCGGCGCACGCGCGCTTTGACTTTGATCATGGTCTGTAAGGCGTGGGCGCTCTGCTCGGCTTGCCATTCCTGCACCGTCCCGATGACTGCGTTCAGGATGACGACGGCAAAAATGAAGACGGCGTCCTTGTAGTCTTGCATCAACAGGGCGATTATGCCCGCAATCAGCAAGATATAAATCAGCGGGCTGGCAAACTGGTGCAGAAAGACCTGTAAGAGCGTGGGGGGAACGCGCGCCGGTAGGACATTGCGCCCGAATTCGCGCAGGCGTTCTTCTACCTGCTCCGGCGTCAGGCCGTCCAGGCGCGTTTGGAGTTTGCGCAGCAGGGTGGTGTCGTCAAGCGTGTGCCAGGGAATGACTCGCCCCGAGGGTTCGCGGAATTGAACCCGCTCAACCAATGTATCTTTGCTCATCGCTCTTCTCCTTTCTGACAACCGTTGCTACTAATAACAACGGTGCGCGGGTGCGCGCGTCCCCGACCCTTGAGACTATTATATAAAAAACCGGCCTTGGACAAAAACCAAGGCCAGGGCAAACGCTCTACACCATACGAACGACCTTGGGGCAAGGTTACCTCAGGGAGAGGCATCGCCGGCTAGCCAAGAGAGTACTTCTTGTGGGGTTTGGGCGGCCAGCAGGCGGGGGACAAAATCTGGTTGTCCCAGGCGTTCGGCCAGGGCGCGCAGGCTTTCTAGGTGGGTCGAGGCATCCGGTGCGCAGAAAGCGATGACCACCTGTACCGGGTCGTTATCGGGGTTGCCGAAATTGATCGGTTGCGCCAGGGTGACCAGCGCATATCCCTCGCGCAGGGCGCCCTCTTCCGGACGGGCGTGGGGCAGGGCGATGCCGGGTGCAATGACAATGTACGGGCCGAGTTCGCGCACGGTGCGGATCATTCCGTCAATATACCTCGGTTCGGCAGCGCCGCTTGCGACCAGTAACCGACCGGCGGCACGTACAGCCTCTTCCCAATCTGTCGCCGGCACGCGTAGGGCAATCGTTTCAGGGGTGAACATCGGCCTCTCTCCCTAGAACGTCTTACGGCGGCTGGGGAACTTGGCGATCCACTGCTGATTGTAGCGGTCGCCCTCGGGCACGTTGGCCGACATCCACACCGGCGGTGGAGTGCCTTGCGTCTGATACCAGCGCAGTGCCACCTCGGCCACCAGGGCTTGCAGGATGGCGGCGCCCACCACGGTGGAGAGCGGCGAAACTTTGGGTAAGCCGGGGGCAATCTCGACCGCGGCATCGCCGGGTGGGGTGTGGGTGTCAATGACGAAATCGGCGATCTCGAAAACGCGTTTGCCGCTGGAATGGCGGCTGGCCTGGGCGCGTGACTGGGTCAGCGACGTGATGGCGACCACGGTCAGCCCCTTCTCTTTGCCGTAAAGTGCCACTTCGACCGGGCCGGGGTTGATCCCCGATTGGGAGAACACGATCAGCACTTCCCCCGGGCGCAGGTCATAGCCGTCCATCAACGTGCGGGCATACCCCTCCAGGCGTTCCAGCGCCGTGGTACGTGAGGGTGGATTTGCCATCAGCGTGTAGCCGATGTCCAGAATAGGGTTGACCGGCACCAGCCCACCGGCGCGGTAACTGATTTCCTCCGCCAGCAGGTGGGCATGGCCGGCGCCAAAGATATGGAGTACCCCGCCTTGCGCCAGTGAGGCGGTGATTCGTTCGGCCACCTGCGCCATCGTCGCGGCTTCGGCCTGGCGGACCGTCTCTAAGGTGCGAAAAACGGTCTCAAAATAACGTTCTATCCCCGAAGAGCCATCCATAAACGGCTTTCCTCCTCAAAAGTTAGGGGGCGGTCGGGTTTTGCGTCACCCGACCGCCGGTCAAGTTGCTTCCAATTAGCCGCCGAAGAGCGGCAGGATCAGCGAGAGCAAGGGCTTGAAGACCCAGATGATGATGTACCAGTCGGGGTCGGCCAGTTGGGCCAATTGCGGCGCGGTGGTGCTCAACATGGGCATGGTGATGGCCTGACCAACGGCCAAGAACAGGCCGTTGATAGCGCCGCCCAGGATGGCGCCGCGCACACCGCCGGTGGAGTTACCGAAGACACCGCAGGTACCGCCGGGGAAGAAGAGCATAATCATCGGCGGCACGATCACCGCCCAGCCCAGGGCACCAAAGATGACCATCAGGACGATGAACACGACGAAGGCCGAGAGGAAGCCGAAGAGCACCGCGGTGGGCGCATAATCGAAGACGATGGGGCAGTCCAGCGCGGGCTTGGCATTGGGGACGATGCGCAGGGCGATACCGCGGAAGGCGGGGATGATCTCACCCAGCACCATGCGCACACCTACCAGCAACACGGTGATACCGACGGCGAAGACCAGACCCTGCAGGACGGCGTACACGATGTAGTTCAGCCCACCCGCCTTATCGGCAACGGCAGCCGGGCCGGCGGCCAACGCGGCGATGACCACGACGATGGCGATGACCACGCCGGTAGCGACCGTCACATCGCGGAAGAAGGTCAGCCACTTGGGCAGAGTCAGTTTCTCGGTGCTGTCTTCAGGTTTGCCCACGTATTTGCCCAGCACCGCAGAGAGGAAGGCGCCGCTGGATGAGGTGTGGCCGAGCGCCAGTTCATCCGTGCCGGTGACCTTGCGCATCCAGGGCTGGATGTAAGCCGGCTGGAAGGTCCAGTAGAGGGCGATGATGACCGACCCCACAGCCACCATGGTGAACATGGAGATATTGGGGTTGATCTCCAACATGACCGCCACCAGCACCAGTGCGATCCAGAACATCAGGTGGCCGGTCAGGTAGATGTATTTGAATTTGGTGAAACGCGCCAGCAGGACGTGAATGATGAATCCAAAGGCCATGATCAGGCTGGCCGCACCGCCGTAGGTGGCGATAAGTTTATCCAAGCCCATGCCGCCCAGTTCCACTTGGGGCAGGCCGAAAGCGCTCTGAAGAATCGGGGTGAAATTATTCAGCGCTTCGACCACAATGCCCGCGCCGCGCGACATGATCAGGAAGCCCACGGCGGTCTTGATCGTGCCGGTGACCACATCGCTGAAGGGTTTCTTTTGCACCAGCAAGCCGATCATGGCGATTAAACCGACCAGGATCGCCGGCTGGCTGAAGATGTTATCGGCAATAAATTGGGCTATTGCAATCAGGGTATCCATAGGAATCCTCCTCCCGAAAGGACGATGATGAATGGGAAATGAACCACAACCATGAGCCCCCTTAACGCACGATGGACTTTTTACCTGCCTGCTCTGCCGATAAAATCACCTCCTTTCTGCCATGGCCGTGCTGTCTATCTAGATCAGCCCCTTTTCTTTGAGAAATTCGGTCAGCACGGTGCGAATCTCCTCTTTGTTGACGAACGATTTAATCGCCCGCACCGGTGCGTGCCCACCCGAGCAGACCGGCACCAGCGCCGGCGAGGTCAGGATCAGATCCACGCGCGCCCCGCGGGCCTGGGTGGCATCCGAGGCCTGCACCTGGGCTTCTACCCCCAGTTCTTTGAGCACATCTTCCGTATACATGCGGAGAAGCAGGCTGCTTCCCATACCAACGCCGCAAACGGTCAGAATTGTGAGCATGATTGGCCCTCCCCAAGGTTAAGGATTATGCCCGCAGATGGGCGTAGAACTTGTAGCGATCACCGCGATAAACCGACTCCACATATTCAATGACGACATTTTGTGGGGTGCGGGTGACCCGCTCCATGCGCAGGACGGCGGCCGGCGGGTGCAGTTCCAACAGCCGCGCTTCTTCCACGTTGGCCAAGGCCGCTTCAACCACCTGGATCGCCGAGGCCGGCACCAGGCCGTAATCCTCGCGCAGGACGGCGTAGAGCGATTCGCGCGAGAAATCGTGTCGCAGTAAATCCGGGCACAGATTCTGCGGCAGGTAAGCGGTTTCAATGGCAACCGGTTTGTCGTTGGCCAGGCGCAGTCGCTTGAGCAAGATGACCCCACTGTGGGCGGGAATTTCCAATTTGCCGGCGATATAGGGCGTGGCGGGGATGATCGTGGCTTCCAAGACGCGGCTCGCGGCCTGCAGGCTGGCGCGCTGCATCTGCTCGGTGAAGCCGGTCAGCGCATGATCCTGTTCGAAAAGCACCTCGCTGACATACGTGCCCTTGCCGGCGGCGGTGTAAAGCACCCCTTCCTTGACCAGTAATTGCAGGGCCTGGCGCACCGTCATGCGGCTGATGCCGTAGCGCTCGCTGAGTTCACGTTCAGAGGGCAGGCGGTCATGGGGGTGCAGTTCGCCGCGCCGGATCTGGCGCACCAGCAGTTCTTTCAACTGGATATAGAGAGGAATGGGGCTTTTAGTGTTGATGTCCATGCTGGTCATGCCTGGTCTATACCACTATATACTATACAGAAATTTTGCCCCGCTGTCAAAGTTTTTTAAGGTTTAAGCCTTAAGCCATAAGGGTTAAGAACCCGACATGTGGTTTGCAAATCCCCCTTCTCTCGGGTAATATATGAGATGGAGAGCGTTTTTCCGGGCTTAACCCAGTTTGTTTTGGAGGTGTGCCATGAGTCTAACGCTTACCTGGTACGGTCACGCCACGTTGGGTCTGAAAATCGGTGATTATGACGTTCTGGTAGATCCGTTTTTCAGCGGCAACCCTGCCGCCAGTACCACTGCCGATAAGGTCAAAGCCCAGTTCATCCTGGTCAGCCATGGGCACGGGGATCACGTTGGCGACACGGTGGCGATTGCCAAGCGCACCGGCGCGCTGGTCATCAGCAATTTTGAGATCTGCAACTGGCTGGCGGCCAAAGGCGTCAAGACCCACGCTCAACACATTGGCGGAGGACACCGCCACCCCTTTGGCTATCTCAAACTGACCCAGGCACTCCACGGCTCGGCCTTACCCGATGGTTCCTACGGCGGCAACCCGGCCGGTTTCTTACTCACCACCCCCGAAGGGAAGAAGGTGTATATCGCCGGCGATACCGGGCTCTTTGGAGATATGCGCCTGATCGGCGAAGAGGGCCTCGACCTGGCCGTCTTGCCCATCGGCGATAACTATACCATGGGGCCCGAGGATGCCCTGCGTGCGGTCAAACTGCTCCAGCCCAAGCATGTCATCCCGATTCACTATGATACGTTCAACCTGATTGCCCAGGATGCGCGGGCGTGGGCACAGCGGGTGGAGCAGGAAACCACGGCGAAGGTGCACCTACTGCGCCCCGGCGAGCAGTTTACCCTGCCCTGAGTTCAGCGCCCGGTGAGGTTGTAGAAGTTGTACACGGCCTGGCTCAGGTTGGCAATGAGCAGGTTGGCCGGATCAAACAGCAACTGCACCGGGTGATAAAGGAAGATCACCAGCACATAGTTGCCGCCCGGCGTATAGACGATGCCGGCATCGCTGATGGTGTGGATCAGCCCATCGCGCGGGTCGGTGACCCAGCCGTGCTTGTGGGCGATTTGGGTGCCCTCGGGCAAACCGGCTTCGATCAGGACGGCGATGCGGTTGCGTGCCAGGTAGTTGATCATCAGGCGGCATTCGCTCTGGGTGATTTGGCCGGGGAAGGCGACCGCAAACGTGCCCCCGCCGGTTTGGGCGCACTGGTAGATATCGCCCAGCAGGGTGCCGGCATCCATGGCCGTGGTTTGGTTGTAGGGGTCGGGGTCAGTGGAGACGTCGGTGCGCTGGTTGGCGGGGGTTTGGATGCGCTGCAACAGGGGTGCGCCGGGGTAAAAGAAGCCGGCCAAGAAGGTGTTCTCCAGCCCCAGGGTGCGGATGTCTTCGGTAACCATCAACGGTCCCAGGTTGCGGTCCATCACCTGCTCCATCAGGCGATCCGCCGGGTCATTCTCGGAGAACTCGATCATGGCTTCCATCAGGCTGGTGATCTCGGCGGGGAGCGGTTCGTCCAGGCGGCGGAAAACGGAGACCATGATCGGGATTTTCATCGTGCTGGCGGCGGTGAAGGCAATGCCCGGCGCCACTTTTTGGCCAGAGGCATAGGCCAGGTCTAACTCTTGTCCGTTTTGCAGGTCCAGCAGGTAGATTTCGGCGACGCCGTCGAAGTTATTCGTGGTCAAGACCTGGCGTAACATGACCTCCAGGTTTTGGAGCGAGGGCCGCGGCGGGGCGGTTTGGGTGAAGACAATGTTCACCGTGCGGCGAGTGGGGTTGCGCAGGGCCGCCTCTACCAGGGTCAGTGTGCGATCTACGTCCATCACCGTGCCCGGCTTGCCCGGGTTGAAGGTGGTACTGCCCGGGACCGGTTCGGCGGGGGTAGGGGGTTGATCGTAGCGGGCGGCCACCTCATTTTCGAGGAACGCACGCAGGCGTGCCTGCGAGTAGGTCGCGCGCAGGGGTATCTCAATGGCACGGGGCTGGCGCCCCCAGAGAAAGTCCCAGAAGGCTGCCCAGAAGGACTGTTCGGTCTGGCGCTGTTGTTCTGCCGCGGCCAGCATACCCTCAAGGTCGAGGCGAAAATCCACCTGTGAGGGGCGGAGTTGAATGATGGCATCGCCGTAGCGTAACTCCACCGGCAGGCCGTAAACTTGGGTCAGGCGCTGGGCGGCTTGCTGGCGATCCAGTCCCCCCACGGGGACACCGGCAATGCGCGTTCCGGCGGGAAAGGTTTCGCGCAGGCGGCTGAAGCGCACCAGTTGAATGACCGTGAGCAGCACGGCCAGCAGGATGAGCACCACCGAGACCCAGCGCAGGATGATCGGACTGGTATTTCTTCGCAATGCGGATGCCTCCAATAATTTAAGCCGCAGCAATTTTACCAGAGAAGTCAGGGGGTGATCCCACGTTGATAGAGCAGCCACAACCCGGCTAGGTAGATCGCACCGATCAGCAGGGCATCGGCCTCGAGCATCCCCCAACGCCGTTCCAGCCGAATCAGATTGCCGACCAGGGCTAACGCGGTCAAGATCAGCCCCAGCAGTCCCACCAGCACAAAGGCGGGGTCAATCACGGCCAGGAAGCGCCCTGAGGTGTAAAACACATCGCTCAGCCCTAAGGCGAACATATTGAACAGGTTACTGCCAAAGAGGTTGCCGATGGCCAAATCATCGGCGCCCAGGCGGGCGGCGGAGAGGGTGGTGACCAATTCGGGGAGCGAGGTCACCACCGCTACCAACGTGGTGCCGATGAAGGTGGCGCCCAGGCCGGTGATGATGGCGATTTCAGCGCTACTGCGCACCAACCAGGGGGTGACATAAACCAGCGCGACGGTGGCAAGCCCAAAGCCAAACAGGGCAACGCCCAGGCTGGGAGTGCCGGGCGGGATCTCTTCGGCTTCGGCGGCGACGCCAGAGGCAACGTGTTGGTGGCGCTGAAGCAGGCGCACGGCCAGCAGGTAGCCCAGCATGATCACCAGGCTATCCCCGCCAACCCAGCCCACCTGCCAGGGGATATCGGCCAGGATGAAGAAAACCACCAATCCGATCAAGAGCACGGCCAGGCTGCCGGACAGGGCATGTTTGAGCGCGGCCGTGCGCAGGATGCGCCGTTTGCGAAAGACGAGATCCAACACCGCCAGCAGGGCCATGTTGAACATGTTGCTACCCAAAAGATTGCCCGCGGCCAGGTTGGCTTCGCCCTGGGCGATGGCATTGAATGTGGTGAGCACTTCGGGCAGTGAGGTGGCCGCGGCGATCAGGATGGCACCGACGAAGAGCCGCCCCAGACCGGTGCGCAGGGCTATCGCATCGCCATATTCGGCCAGGCGCACCGCGGCTAAGACGATGATTCCCGCACTGACGACGAAAATGATCCAGACCATCGGTTCACGCCTCGGTGGCAGGGGAAGTAGGCACGCCTTTGGCCAACGTCAGCGGCCAGGCGGCAAAGACGCCGGTATCGGGTAAATTCAAGTCGCCGATCAACGCTTCGGCCTCTTCCAAACAGCGTCGCGCCATAGCCTCGTCGGGCACAATGGCCAAGAGGGTGTAGTTGCCGACGGCTTCGTGGGTCTCGCTTTGACCGTAGAGATAGCGCAGGGCGAGCGGGCGTTTGCGACTGCGGCGCGCCCAGCCGGTGCTTTCCAATATCGTCACGCCGCTGACGCCGGCCTTCTCCCAACGCGCCAACAGAGGATCCACATGGGCTTCATTATCCACCACCATCAACACCAGGTACATCAGGGCCATCCTTTCTGAGGCGAGATTTTTTGGCCTACCAGGATAAGGTGATTCTACCATCCTCGGTTTTAGGTCCGGGATGATTGTATCAACCGAATAAAATGAAACACTTGTTGCGTTTTTGGCGTTAGGGTATAATTTGCAACATCTGTTTCACAAGAGGGACGATGGATTGGCTGTTGTTCCTGCCCCAACTACCGGCAACCCCCTCCAGCCTGCGCGTGATGGTTTGGCGTCGAATGCGCCAGATCGGTGCGTTGGGACTGCAAAACGGGGTGTGGATTCTGCCGGCGCGGGCTAATCTGGTACAGTGGTTACATGAGTTGCACGCCCTGGTGCGTCAGCAAGGGGGCGAGGCATTCCTCTTTCGTGCCCAAGCCTTCGATGCCGCGGCTGAAGCGCTCATTCGGTCTCGCTTTTGTGCCGAGCGGGATGAAGAGTATGCTGAGTTTTTGGAACGCTGTCGGGATTTTCTGGCCGAGGTGGCTAAAGAAACACAGCAGGAAAAATTCACCTTTGCCGAGATGGAAGAAATCGAGGAAGACCTCGAGAAATTGGTGCATTGGCTGGGCAAAATCCAGGCGCGCGATTTCTTCGGCGCGGCCCAGGCCGAACCGGCGCAGGCGGCTTTGAGCGCCTGCCGTGAAGCCTTTGCGACCTTTGTGCGTCAAGTCTATCAACGCCAGGGGCTTGAACCCCCGTTAGCGTTACCATATTAATCCTGATTTGGGAGATGAAGCCGTATGAAAAAACCTTCGACAGCGACTCTGAAGGATGCTGAACGTCAAAGCCTTTCCTGGCAGTTGATCGTACTGCTGGGTGTGGTGAGCGCCTTGGGGGATGTAACCTATGAAACTGCGCGTGGTGTCGCCGGCCCTTACCTGTTGTTTCTAGGGGCCAGCGCGGCAGCGGTGGGCGTGGTTTCGGGTTTGGGGGAGTTTCTCGGCTATGCGCTGCGCTTGGTCAGCGGCTATCTGGCCGAACGCACCCGCGCCTATTGGGCGGCGACCTTTATCGGCTACGGACTGATCTTGTGCATTCCTTTGCTGGCATGGGTCAACCGCTGGGAAGTGGCGGCGGCTCTGCTCTTGCTGGAGCGCATCGGCAAGGCCATCCGTTCCCCGGCGCGCGATACCATCCTTTCCCACGCCACGGCGCAAACCGGGCGCGGGCGGGGCTTTGCCCTGCATGAGTTCCTGGATCAATTGGGCGGGGTCGCGGGGCCGCTCTTGTTCGGAGTTGTGTTCGCCGTGCGCCAATCCTATCGCGATGGGTTCAATCTGCTCTGGCTACCGGCGGTGGCGATGCTGATCGTGTTGGCGTTGGCGCGGGCGCGCGTGCCGACTCCCGAGGGCTTGGAACCCGATACGGCTTGGAAACAAAACAAACCCGAGACTCACCTGCCGCCGTCGTTTCGCCTATATGCGCTGTTCACCTTTTTCAGCGTGGCCGGATTTGCCACGTTTGCGGTGCTAGCCTATCACTGGAACGCGACCGGGGTGTTTGCGCCGGAGCAGATCGCTTTCCTCTACGCCCTGAGCATGGGCGTGGATGCGGTGGCAGCGCTCGGTGTTGGGCGCATTTACGACCGCATTGGGCTGAAAGGGATGTTCCTGATCCCGCTGCTAACTTTGCCGATTCCCTTCTTGGGCTTTTCGCGGAGTGTGAGCCTGGCCTGGATTAGCGTGGTGCTGTGGGGGGTGGTGATGTCCACCCACGAGACGATCATGCGGGCGGCGATTGCCGATATGGTGGGGAAGGTACGCCGTGCCTCGGCGTATGGCATCTTCAACACCCTCTACGGTGCGGCCTGGTTCATCAGCGGGGCGGCGATGGGCTTTCTCTATGAGTACAGCCTGAGCGGGATATTGACGTTTGTGGTGGTGATGGAACTCTTGGCGTTGGTGGCCTTTGGGGTTCTGCAACGCCGTCAGGCAGCATCCGAAGCAGCGGTGTGATCCTGATTAGGATGAAAGACGCGCCACGCCGAGAACAGAAGAATCAGCCCTAGCAGGACTTTAAGCGCGCCGGGGGCAATGCGTCCCAGCAGTGGACCGGCAAACCAGCCCCCCAGGAAGGTGCCGATCCCCATAGGGAGAATCACCCACAGGCTCTCCTGGGGGGTGAGTCGTCCGTGGCGCAGGTGACGTAGTAATCCTACGGTAATCGTGGGCAGGCCGAGGAGCACGCTGGCCGAACCGGCCAGTTTGACCTCGAAGCCAAAGATGAACACCAACGTTGGGATAATGAGTTCGCCCCCGGCCACACCCAACAGACTACTGACCAACCCAATGCCCAAGCCGGCGACAAAAGCCAGCAGATATTGGGCGCCGCCGGCTGCGATCCCGCGCCCCTGCGGTGCCAAGGGCATGAAGGCTTCGGCCATCAGAAGCACTCCCAGGCCGGCCAGAAGCCAGAATATGGCGCGTTCCAGATGTTTCTGGCCTAGGCGCGGCAGCCACCCGGCTCCCCCAAAAGCCATGCTTAGACTGCCTAAGAGCAGTGCTCCCAGTAGGGGCCAGAACGCGATCACCTGCTTCCACGGCAGTATCCGCCCGCGCACGAAGAAAGCCATCCCCAAGGTCAGAAAACTGATGGCTAGGTTCAACGGAATGGCACGGCGGCTGGGATAGCCCAGTGCCCCGACTAAGATCGGCAGACGAAATTCGGCGCCTCCCAGGCCGATCAGGGCGCCGACAAGCCCAATCGGGACGGCACTCCCGAACGCCACCAGCGCGTGACGCGCTGGGTGGGTGGCTGCCCTTTTAGGGATGAAATCGTGGGCGGTGGGGTGGCTCAAAGACCGCCGCTTTGCCCGCTTTCTTTGAGGCGATCTTCCAACGTGCTGATGATGCGGCGCTGGCGGCTGATGATATCCTTGACCACATCGCCGATGGAGATGATGCCCAGCAGACGGTCGCCTTCCATGACCGGCAGATAGCGGGTGCGTTTGTAGGTCATCAGTTCCATACACTCTTCTACGGTTTGGTCGGGGTGTACGGGGTAAAGTTCGGTGGTCATGATCTCGCGCACCAGGGTGTCTTTGGATGCCTTGCCGTGCAGGATGACTTTGCGCGCATAATCACGTTCGGAGATGATGCCCACTAGGCGCTCGCCTTCCATGACGGCCAGCGCCCCTACGTCCTTGTTGGCCATCATGCGCAGGGCGTCATAAACGGTGGCCTCAGGGCTGATTGACCAGATGTAATCCCCTTTGACCTGAAGAATATGTCGCACGGTATTCATCAACGTGGCCTCCTGGTTTGGAATAAGATGAGCGAGGGCAGAAAGATGGAGCCAATTCGTGCCACGGGCGCGGAGAATTTGGGCAGAGGTCGCTGCGGGCTGGCTAACGCTGTGCAGACGGGTGCGGTATTTTGCACTACTATCATCATAACACAATCCCGCCGGCTGGGTAACGATAGGGAGTAATGCTTTATCGGCAACCAAGCCTAAAAGGTTCCGCGCCCCTTTACAGATAAATCGTATCAAATTAGTCGGTTCAAGTCAATGCTGGGGCATTATAGTCGTAGCACGTTAAATTGGCGGAGGAGAGGGCTTTTGCGCTTAAAATCACCAGCCCCCGTCTTATGCGGGGGCTGGGTAGGCTGAAAGATCACGGGGCTAGTGTCGGACAGCATTCTCGGCGCGGCGGGCGGCACTGTGGGTGAGCATGCCCAAGCCGAGGAAAATCAATCCCAGGAAGGCAAACCAGGATGAGAGATTGAGCATCGTGCCTACCTGATCAGCGCCGGTGACGGGAATGAGCAGGCCGGGCTGACCGCTGGACGGTGGAGGTGGCGGTGGGGGTGGAAGAGTGGGCGGGGTAGTCGGCTGGGTGGGCTGGCCGGGCTCAGGAGTTGCGGTGGGTTGCCCCGGGTCAGGCGTGGGCGTGTTATCGCCAGTAGGAGGGATGATGGCGATCTCGGTTGGCGTTGTGGTTTCTGCAGGAGGTAGAACAACGACCTCTGTGGGAACTGTGCTTGTTGGCGTGATCTCGGTGGGTACTACCTCGGTGGACGTGGGGGTGGCCTCGGTGGGGGTAACCTCAGTGGGGGTGACTTCCGTTGGAGTGATCTCGGTGGGGGTCACTTGGGTTGGTTCTTCGGTGGGTGTTTCGCAACTTTGGGTCTGTTCGATGGTGCGAGCCGAATTAACCAGGTTATAGGAGACGCGTATGGTCACCGTTCCCCCGTTTGTTGAGAAGTAGGCATAATCATTGGCTGCCACCGTGCCGCTCCCGCTTTCACTTCCACCGCTGATCACCTGCCAGGTGAACGAAACGGGGAAGGGATTGGGATTGAAGACCGTCCAATACAGATTACCATCGCATGCAGCATCGAGGGTAAGGTCGGCAGGGGGAGGGGTATTGGTTGGCGCAGGGGTGTTCGTTGGCATCACCGTGGGAAGGGACGTGTTCGTCGGCGTCATAGTAGGCGAGGGTATATTGGTAGGAACGGCGCAGTAGGAGCCGGCATAGTCGCCCGGGTTGTGGAGGGTAATGGTTTGCCCGTTGACGGTGACCGAAGCACCGATCACATTGTAATAACCGGGGCTTCCGTAGTCGGTGTAGTGCCAAACATTTCCCGTATGCTTACTTGGGTTGATCGTGTTCGTATGAGTGGTTGAACCATCGCTATACGTATAGGTGAGGCTACCAGGTGTAATCCCACTGGGTACATTGAGTAGGACAAAATGGATTTCCACCTGCCCGTTGACACAAGCAATGTGGGACAGATTGAGTTGGTAGTTCAACTGAGGGGTGTTGGTGGGTTTAGGGGTATTAGTTGGCTTACGGGTATCCAATGCAGTTGCGTTGGCCGGTGAAGCCAACAGGCTCAGGCCCAATCCTGCCAATAAGGTCACAACGCCCAGAAGGTAAAACCAGCGGGCCAGTAAACGATACAACGTGGGTGACTTTTGGAATAACATAGCGGAACCTCCGAACAGAGACGAAAGGATAGAAAGCGATAAAGGCAGCACAATTGCCTTCCCGCTTGCGGAATGAGTCCGGCCGGTTTCGCTACTGGCTCTGCGCGCTCCCACCGGGATGCCGGTAAGCGACCAAATTAGGGATTGCGCACTTCAACGCCGCCGAATAAACAGGACCTTTTGCGCCAGTTTAAATAAACAAACCGGCCTAGAAATTAGCAAGAGGCCGGTTTCGCCACTGGCTCTGCGGGGGGTGGCCCAGACTTGGGTCTGGACGGGCGACCAACGCGCACCGCTCCCGCTTCAACGCCGCCTGCAAAAGGGGTTTGACCCTTTATTTTTTTATTAACGACGATCAAAATTTGACCTTGTTTGTCCCATTATACACGGGTTGGTAAAAAAAGCAAGGGGTTTGGTTAGATTCTTGGTATTTTATAAGTATTTGGGGGGGGAGGGTAACGCAAGTAAAAGGCATAACACCATGCTATGGTAAAATTTCCACGGATGGTAAATTGAAATGAAGGTCTTAATTGTGACTACCGCTTTTCCTCGTTGGTATGGTGACGGCCGCGGAGCTTTCATTTATGAAGCGGCTCAAGCGATCAAACGGCAGGGGTGTGAGGTTCAAGTCGTAGCGATGCACGTTCCAGGCGCAAAAACACATGAGTGGATGGACGGCATTGAGGTTATTCGCCCGCGTTACTTGCCTGAGCGGTGGGAAATTCTTGCGAGAGACAGCGCTGGTTTGCCCCAAGCATGGCGTACCAACCCATGGGCAAAACTGGCGTTGGTTCCTTTCTTGGTGGTGCAGGCTATTGCGGTGATAAACTGCAGCTCTAACGCGGATATCATTCATGGAAATTGGACTTTGTCTGGTGCGATTGTGTGGGCAACTCGCTGGTGGCACCGTAAACCCTACTTGGTTACTATCCATGGCAGTGACGTGTTTCAGGGTCTTGAGAAACTTTTGGTTTATTGGATCTCCAAAATTTCTTTGGAAAGGGCTGGAGCTGTTATTGCGGTCAGTAAAGCACTCGCGCAAAAGGTACGTGAGAAAAAAATATTTCCCAGAAGGATAGAAATAATTACAAACGGAATTGACTTCAGTCAAATCCTCTCTCCAGTAAAAAGTTTTAGCGAACGAGACAACATCATTCTATTTGTGGGCTCTATATTTTGGCGGAAGGGGGTTAGTTATTTATTAGAGGCCTTTGCAAATATTTCGGCTATAATTCCCGATTACAAGCTAATTCTAATCGGTGAGGGAGATCAGGTTAGTGTGCTAAAAAACAAGGCTAAAGAGTATAAACTGGAGGACCGAGTTATATTTGAAGGCGCTTTACCCCACCAAGAAGTTATTCATTGGATGCAGAGATCAAAAGTCCTTGTTCTCCCTTCAGTTGAGGAAGGACAAGGCGTAGTGTTAATTGAAGCAATGGCCTGTGGAACCCCCTGCATTGGGTCAAATGTGGGCGGAATACCGGAGATTTTATCTTCAGTTAATGGATGGCTAATCCCCCCAGGCGATATCCAGGCATTGGAAAAGGCCCTAAAGGAGGCCGTTTTATCAGAAGAACAATGGACCGCAAAAAGTATAGGGGCGCTTGAAACTGCTAGAAACTTTGATTGGGATAAGATTGCCAGAAAAATTGTTTTAGTATACGAGAGCTTGATATGAAGAGCAACGCGAGAGACTCTTTTTTCTATAAATTCTATTTTAGATTAATCAATGATTTGCCTTCAGCGCGTGAGCGTAGTGCAATTTCTCCAATTTTGTATGCCCAATATCATATTGTGAGTTCGTTGATTAAAAAGCATGCCTATGGACAATGCATTGATCTCGGATGCGGAAACGCTCCGTTTTACGAGGAAATAAAAGACAACGTAGTAAGATACGACACATTAGATAAGGAGCGAAAAATTGAGCTCTTAACATTTGAGGCCGATATAGAAGATTTACATATTGTTCCAAGTGAGACGTACGATTTTGCGCTATGTTTGGATGTCCTCGAACACGTACCTCATCCATGGGTCGCTCTATCCGAGATTCGACGCATTCTCAAATCCGGCGCAATTTTAATTATTTCAGTGCCTCACTTAAGCAGGCTTCATGAGGTACCTCATGATTACTATCGTTTTACAGAGTTCGGCTTAAGAACTTTATTAGCTGATCATGGTTTTTCGGTTATTTTAATCGAGCGGCGAGGAGGTTTGCTTAGCTTTTTGCATCATCAAGTAAGTTTATTTGTAGTAATGCTCCTTTGGCCGATCCCTATAATTGGGCAGGTTGCTCTCTTTGTTTCGCGCCTTTTTTCTTTTATAGTATGGAAGTGTGATGAATTACTAAAATTGCCTTTGCTATTCCCCGCAGGCTATATCGTAATAGCCAAGAGGCTTTAGAGCACTTATGTCTTTCATTCGAAAAAACAGGGATTTATTAAACAAAATTGGGGTGTTCTTGGGAAGCCTCCTTTTTTTGTGGCAAATCACAAGGGCTATCTTTTCCTTACTGGACAATAATTCGGTTAGATTAACCCTAAACCACACCATTATCTTATCGTTTTTAGGGTTTCTTGTTTTAGATTTGGTTCTCGTTGTGAATTGGAAAATACTTCTTGAGGGCTTTGGATATAAACTGAGTATTCTTGAAATAGCTAAAGGTTATTTTATTTCCTTCATTCCGAGGTACATTCCTGGAAGTGTGTGGGGATACTTAAGCCGAAGTGAGTGGCTATTCCGTAATTACAAAATCCCTTATTTGGCTACGCACCTTTCCTCGATGCTTGAGATATTGGTTTATCTCATAACACCAGTTTTTCTGCTTGGAGAGTATATATTTGTGGGTCAGATTATAGGGGTGTGGTCTCTTGTGATTCTTATTGCTTGTTTAAGACTGGTGAGATTTATTTTGAACCGGGTCAAATTCTCTGATCTGGTATGGGTAAAAGAGATAGAACCAATGATTTCAAACTTACAGTCTAAAGACGGGATATGGGTTATTACAATTGCATTATTCTATTGGATTCTGTCGGGTGGTGTTATGACTTTATTGGGATATTCACTATTTCCCGGATCAATCGATTTTTCTAAGTGGCAACTCATAACACTAGTTCACTCAGCGGCTTGGGTGGCAGGTTTTCTTGCTCCGTTTATTCCTGCAGGCATAGGTGTACGAGAAGTCGCATTAGTAGAGTTATTCACTCGTTTTATTGGTCTCGCCCAGAGTCAGGCTTTAATCTTTGCGATTCTTGCAAGGCTATTCACTCTTTTGGCTGAGGCGATCTGGGTGATTTTAGGAGTCACAGTCAGGAAGTACTACTAAATGATTATTGACTCTGTTCTCTCATACAGGTACCTTAAAGGGTGTATTGCTAATCAGAAATTGGGAAAATCAGGAGAGAGATAACCATGAAAACCAAGCGCGTAGCAGCTGTATTAATCACTGCCATTATCATTTCGCTGATGCTTGTATCTACTGCCATTGCGGCGGCAACTACTAAATCGCTTTCGACAAATTTTACTCTTGTAAATCTTAGCCCCTCAGATGCCAGTGTAACTGTGGATTACCTAAAACCAGACGGTACTCCCTGGACGGGCTCTTCGTATATAAGCACGGTGATCCCCGCCAATGGTGGGCAATGGATTGTTCGCCAGTATTTCGACAATATTCAACCGGGCCGAGGGTCGGTTGTTATAAGATCTGATCAGCCTTTGGCCGGAATGGTGCAAATTCTAAATCGCAATGGTGTTCCCACGTCGGGGGCTTACTCAGCGATTACTGAGGGATATACTAAGGCCTATTTACCGCTTGTAGCACGTCAGGGAGGATCGGCGACAGGGATTGCAAACTCTCAAATTATAATACAAAATACTGGTAATGCTGATGTCAACGTTCAAGTTTCTCTCATAAGATCAGGCGCCTCTGCGCCGGATTATGTGAAATCTATTTCAGGGATCAAACCTGGTGCCGCCTTCACATACGATCTCTCGGAGGAAACCAATCTCGCAACAGGTTGGTGGGGCTCGGCAGAAATTTCGGTGACAAATCCAGTCGATGGGAAAGTTGGTGTGGTATCAAATCTGTTTATTGGTAGCGACAGTCTGAACAGTTATAACGCCTTTTCGGAAACGGAGGCCGATACAACTTGGTTTGTTCCTTTGCTTGCATCCAAACTGACTAATTCTTTGAATACTACTGTACAGATTCAGAACCTGAGTGGAGTCACCATAGCCGAAAATGAGATCGTTCTAACATGCATAAAAGACCCTGCTTCTCCTGGGCAAAACAACCTTGTGATCTATAATAATGCTCAGATTGCTAATCGTGGGGCATATTACTTCAATACCCTAACGGATAATCGTTTCCCTGCAAATTGGTACGGAGCCTGTAAGGTCTCTTCCACCGGGGGTAAAAAGATCGTGACAACTGTTCAACAAAGGTTGGTAGCCTCTGCAAATCAGGCTATGTTTGAAGCTATACCCGGGTCTTCAACTGCTAAAGTGGTGTTTATACCCTTGGTGGCAAAACGTTTGTCGAACGGATTCGCTACCCCGGTTGTCATTCAGAACCTGGGCAGTTCAGATACCTTGGTTGAGTTGAAATTCACGGCGGGCGAGGGTAGCGCTCTTAGTTACTCGCGTGATGTTACAATACCGGCCGAGGCTGCAATTCAACTAAATTTCCGACTGCTTAATACCGAGCCAGGCATGCCAGATGGGTGGGTGGGAACCCTTAGGGTTACCTCAAAAGGAAGTAATCCTCAACCTATTCATGCTTACGTTCAAAATACTTTTCTCTCTATGACATCATCTCCAAATGGTGACCAATTCATGGCCTATCGAGCCTTTGTGATCAACCAACCCTAGTGTTTTTGAAACATATGATATCCCAAAGGTCAGATCAGGAACCTTGATCTGACCTTTCGCAATCCAATTAGGGCAAATGAATCGACATATCAAGCAGTTGGCTAGGCTATTTCTGGGCGTTTTCTGGGTTTGTGCCTGTACAGCTCAAGGCACCCCCCCCCAACCTCAATACCCCTCTGAATTTCAATACCAAGATATGGGATATCCAGGATTTACAAATTTACACTCAACAGCCGATTGGTCTAGTCTCTCTTGTCTCAATGATCTACTTTCTGATAGTGGTCTTGGTTCTATTAGGGGTGGAGTCTATCAAAAGTCTCAGAGAGCAGTGCTCTCGGATATGCTTATTTACCTTACGCCGGCTCAAGGTAACAATAAAGATTTACCGCCACCCGTTCTGGCAGGCCCACTTAAGGAGAAGGGGGATATTGCAGGCAAAACCGATGAAAACGGTTGCTTTTATTTCAATAACATTCCCCCTGGAAATTATTTTCTTGTGGTAGCGTTTGGCTATGATTATGACATTGCGGTGAAATCGCTAGAAGATACAACCCCTTTGCTTATTCACCTAGAGCCTAACCAACAACTTTCACTTGGAGTCGTGATCATTCCCTAAGAGATCTCCCCTCACTTCCCCGCGAGTAGGCCGAAGGCGTGGGGGGCGGGGGTGAGGCGCTGGAAACCGGCCTGGTGCAGGCGCTGGCGCACCCGCGCGGTCACCGCAGCGCCGCTCTTGCTCGCCGGGTCGCCAATGTAGTGAAACATCCGCCCGCGCGGGCGCAATATCCGATACACTTCAGCGTAGAATTCTACCCTATATAAATCACTTGCTAAGGCAAAAGTGGGCGGGTCGTGGATCACGCACGAAAACACCCCGCTCGCCAGCGCCGGCAGGATCTCGCTACTATCACCAATCAAAATCTGAATGCGCGGGTTCTCAAACAACGGCTGCGACCAGGGATTTTGGCGCGCAATCGCCACCACCGCCGGATCCAGTTCAATCGTTAGCACCCGTTCCGCCGTGCGCGCCGCAGCGATAGCCGTGTAACCCAGTCCCATACAGGTATCCAACACCCACCCGCGCGGGTTCGCCACCCGGATTTTGCTCAGCGTATCCTGCCAGGGATCGGTGCCTTTGATACGGTGCATCGGGATGCCCGAAATCAGCAGGGTCGGCGCCGCCGGGGTGGGGTAAAGGCTGTAAACCCGTCTGCTGCGTGCCGAAAACACCTGAATCCGCACCAAGTCGTCCCCTTCCAGGCGGTAACACCCGCTGGGGTCCTCCGCCACCTGCTGCACCGCCGACCAGGGCAACACCGGCCCCTGCGGCAAGCGCACCCCTTGCGCTTCCAGGCGCACCTCGGTTTCACTGCGCCCCAGGTCCAGCGACGTGCGCAGTGTGGCCCTCTGTCCGCGGGCTGCCAACCACGCCGCCACCTGGTAATGCGAAAGGACCACCATGCTCAAGGTTCCAGGGTGATCAGCCATGAGTTCAGGGCTACCGTGCCGGGGATGCGGGAATCGCTTTCCTGACGCAGGGTCAGGCGCACCTCGGTCGGCCCGCTGACGGTATAAGGGACATAAGCCTCAAAGGGCACGTGACTCAGTTCGCCGTAGGGCATCCCCGGCGACACTTCGGCAGAACCAACCACCTGACCATCCGGTGCGATCAGTTCGATCAGGATCGGGCGGCTGGTCAGCGGGCGCACCACCCCGCGCACCACCAGCACCCCGCCGCGCACCGTCTCCCCTTCGCGCGGCGAACGCACTAAGAAGGGCTCTAAATCCACCCAGGGCGCTTCGAGCACGTTGCGCCCCAGTTGCTGCAGCACCACATCGGTGGCGCAGAGGTAAATGGTGCGTCCAAAGCGGTCACGGGTATAGAGCACCAACCGCGCCACCTCGGCGGGTTTCTCGATCTCAAAAGGCACTTCGGGGGCGATGTAGAAGCGCCGATCGCGATAGGCGCGAAAATCCAGCGCCTGCCGGACGAGATACCGCCCGTCCTCGCCGATTAGATCCACATAGACAAAGCCAT
>Ga0272449_1001138_pt1 | contig 28358 bp, 29 predicted proteins | sample YNPCB0241_FD_198679 | JGI IMG/M metagenome (GOLD analysis project Ga0272449, IMG submission 198679) | Hot spring sediment microbial communities from Yellowstone National Park, WY, United States - YNP-CB-024-1 | ecosystem: Environmental > Aquatic > Thermal springs > Hot (42-90C) > Sediment... | reverse complement strand
AGTGGTGAAGAGAGCGTGTATCCAGAAGAAATTGAGAGGCTTTTGATTATGCATCCAAAGATTAAGGATGCAGTGGTTATAGGAGTCCCTGACCCCAAGTGGGGGGAGGTTCCAAAGGCATTGATTGTACTTAAGGAGGGAGAAAAGATAACGAAAGAAGAAGTCATAGATTTCTTGAAAGACAAGCTCGCGAAATACAAAATACCAAAGTATGTAGAAGTTGTCCCCCAACTTGTCTACACGGAGACTGGGAAGGTGGCTCGCCAGTCTCTTAAAACCCTTTATGGAAAACCTGAAGACAAGTTAGAGGTGTAGGATCCATGGCGTATTTCACCACAACGGACGGTATAAAGATCTATTACGAGGTCGAAGGTGAAGGGGAAAAGACGGTAGTGCTACTCAATGGCATAACGATGAATACTGTAGGATGGAGGCTTCAAGCAGAATATCTGAGGAACCTAGGCTACAAGGTGGTTCTACATGATATGCGTGGTCAGGGACAAAGTGATAAGCCGAGGACAGGTTATAGCATTGATAGGCATGTTTCTGACTTGAAGGAACTGTTAGATTACTTGGGCATTAACACTTTTACGCTTGCAGGCATCTCTTATGGTGGAAAAGTAGCATTGGCTACTGCGCTAGCCTTCTCCGAGCAAGTCGAAAAACTCGTAATTCTAAATTCGTCGCACACCGTAGACAAGGCCTTGAGACTGCGGTCCGACAGGTGGATTTTGGCGGCACGGCTTAAGTCAGGTAGATTCCTGTGGCAAGTAATGATTCCGGACATATTCTCGGACGAGTTCATCAATAACAGTTTCTCCTTTATTTCTTCTTTGGCACCTAACTTCGAGCTTGTAGACATGGTAGCATTTGAAGAGATGATTAAAGCTTTTCTTAGGCTCGATCTGAGGGGAAAGCTCTCCAAACTAACAATGCCTACCCTTGTTGTTGCCAGCACTTATGACAGATTTTTCCCGCCTAGATACTCCAAGTTGATAGTTGAGGAGCTTCCCAATGGAAAATATGCTGAAGTTGAAAGTGGGCATGTCTCTATTTGGGAAAAACCGGGCGAAATTAATGTACTGGTGTCTAATTTTCTTAAAGGAGAGGTGAAATAAAAATGTCGCAGGGATTAGAGCACAGGTATGCATTATCAAAAGACGGTATAAAGATACACTATGTTGCTGAAGGAAATGGAACACCAATAATCTTCGTACATGGTCTGGGCGAAAGCCATCTTACATGGAAACCCCAGTTAGAGTTCTTCCCAGCTAAAGGGTACAGGGTATTAGCACTAGACCTTCGCGGGCACGGCGAAAGCCAGATTCCCCCAAAAAGGATATCAATGGAGGATTTTGCTAGAGACGTAGAAAGTGTCCTCGAAGCCGAAAAGATAGAGAAAGCGCTCATGGTAGGCTACTCAATGGGCGGCCTAGTCTTGCTAGAGCTTTACCGCTTGTCTCCACAAAGATTTGAGAAGATTGTCCTCGAAGCCATTGCACCTGAATATCCGCCAGCAATGACAGAGGTTCTTGAAAACATGTCTATGCATGAAATAGCCAGCCAAGTAGCCGAGTTCGCTGTGTCGCCATACGCATCTACCGAATTAAAACGAGACATCTATGAGATAATCTCACATACTGATAAACGTGTCTACATACAGAGCGCTGAAGCTGCGACAGAAAAAAGCTACAGAGACATAATCAGATCACTTAGGAACCCCGTTCTCTTCATTTCTGGAGAGCTAGACTACATATCCCCACCAGAGGTCGTCGAAGAAATGCACGCCATGGTGCCTACCTCGAAGGCGCACATAATGAAAGGCGTAGGACACATGCCCCACAGGGAAAGACCCGAAGAATACAACCAATTATTGCTAGAATTTTTCAGGGGCATCTAACATGTCAGGCATAATTCTACGCACAGAAAACCTCACAAAGAGCTTCGGGGGACTCGTAGCTGTCAGCAATGTTAACCTGAAGGTGGTGCAGGGCACTGTTCATGCTATAATAGGTCCCAACGGTGCTGGGAAAACAACACTATTTAACTTGATTACTGGAGTCCTCAAACCTACAAGTGGTAAAGTGTATTTTGAGGACAGAGATATAACTGGTAAACCCCCTCACTACATTAGCTCCCTGGGTCTAACAAGGTCTTTCCAAATATATTCGATTTTCCCAAACCTTACTGTTCTCGAAAATATAAGGCTTGCTGTCCAGGCAAAGTGGAAAAACGTGAGATGGGACTTTATTCATCCAACAAGCCATTACAAAGATGTTGTCTGGGAAGCCATGCGGATTGCCTCCATAACTGGTCTCTACGGCAAGACAAACATTTTGGCAAGTAGCCTCACCCCAGGCGATAAACGGAAACTAGAAATCGCTATTGCCCTTGCTGGAAACCCAAAGCTCATAGCATTAGATGAGCCCACAGCCGGCGTATCTCTAGAGGAGGTCGCACCGATTGTGCGTCTCATTAAAAAGCTGAGAGACGAAATGAAGAAAACAGTTGTAGTGATCGAGCACAAAATAGATGTTGTTCTCGAAGTAGCAGACAAAGTCAGCGTAATGAATCAGGGAAGTATTCTCGCGGAAGGGTCTCCCAAAGAGATAGTTGAGAATAGGGAGGTTCAGAAAATCTACCTGGGTGAATGATGTGGCGTCTCCAATTCTGAAAGTAAAGGATCTTCATGCATATATAGGCGGCTTCCATATACTTCAAGGAGTAAACTTCGAAGCGGAAGAATACAAGCTCACGGCCATTCTAGGTAGAAATGGCGTGGGAAAAACAACCACTCTAAAAACAATAATGGGAATATATAAGGCAGCTAGGGGAGAAGTGTTTTTCAAAGGAGAGAACATCACTAATTTCCCAACGCATAGCATAGTTAAGAAGGGAATAAGCTTTGTCCCAGCAGAGAAAAATGTATTTGCAAACCTTACCGTCATTGAGAACCTTAAGCTAGCCTATAATGGCCCAAAGGAAAAATTCGACGACAAGCTTGAAATGGTAATGAATCTTTTCCCAGAGCTTAAACGTTTCTCTAGCCTCCTAGCAGGAGAACTTAGCGGCGGCCAGCAAAGAATGCTTGCACTGGCATGTGGACTGGTAAGGGAGCATGATCTTCTCATACTAGATGAGCCATCTGAAGGTCTAAGCCCAGCATATGTTAAAAACTTCTATAGGTTGCTGAGGCACTACATGCTTGAAAATAGGAAGACAATACTATTGATTGAACAAAACTTTGCTTATGCCCGCGAAATAACAGATTACATTTACCTGATGGATAAAGGTGTTATGGTGACAGGTTTTCCCTCGGAAAAAATAGAAGAAAACAACCATGTAATAAGGAGAATCCTGGGTGTAAGCTTATAGGTGGTGGATATGGTTTCACCTGAATTGATTCTAAGCGCAATTATAGACGGGTTGACTTATTCATCAATGATATACCTTGCAGCCATAGGACTTGTGATTATTTTTGGCTTAATGGATGTCTTTAACCTAGCACAGGGCGCCTTTTTTGGACTAGGAGCATATCTCTTTGTGACGTTTTATTACATGACGAATAACTTCCTGTTGAGCCTATTGTTAACTTTTCTTATAGGGATAGTTCTTGGTCTTCTAACGGAGAGAGCAATAATACGGCCGGTATACGGGAATCCATTAGCACAATTACTACTTACCATGGGACTAATGACTCTACTCTATACCTTCATGCAACTAATATGGCCAACAGGGCTCGTATTTCCGGAGACTCAAAACTTCTTGTTGTCAGGATATATACAGCTAGCAGATGTCAGGATAAGGATCTATAAGTTTGTTCTTATAGTGATTGGATTTGTCCTATTCGGCACCATGAGTACACTTCTTTCAAAAACCATGATTGGTATAAAGCTTAGGGCGGGGACAGAGAACCGAGAGCTCGCTACAGTCTTCGGTGTAGATATCTCGATGCTCTTCACGTCTGCATTTACATTTGGCGTCGCCCTGGCACTACTGGGCGGCGCACTAGTTGCCCCACTGACGCATGCAACCATAGAGCTCCCTGTCCACTTTTCACTTCTGGCATTCGCTATCCCCGTGGTAGGAGGCATGAAAAGTTATTCGGGAGCCTTCTATGCGAGTCTGCTGATAGGATTTGTCGACAGGCTTGTAGCCTACTTTATACCCCAACTGGGCTTTGCGATAGATCTCATCGTCATGATAGTTGTCCTAGTGGTTAAACCAGAAGGAATATTCAAGAGGTGAGAAAATGGAGAAACTAAGGAACTACTTGTTGCCTAATAGGTTTCTTGGATACTTGTCCTTAACAATACTCCTTGCCATTCCATGGCTAGACAGGTCACTGGCTACAGGCATCCCCCTGACATTTGTATGGGCTCTTCTTGCACTAAGCTACAACATAGTTTTGGGTTTCGCGGGAATCCCAAGCTTCGGGCACGCAGTTCCATTCGGTGTTGCTGCCTTTGTTACGGCGATGCTTCTCAAGCAGGGTGTCCCGTTCCTTCTATCTCTTATTCCCGCCGCACTTATTTCGGGAGCTGTTTATGTCGGCATGGGTCTTCCCGGCTACCGTGTTAGGGGACTGTACTATGGTATCTTAACGCTCGCTATTTCGGAAGCCATTAGAGCTACTATTGAGTACTCTGCCCAAACCACCGTTGCTGTGACAGTAAGTACCATACCTGAGATGGCTTCACTTGAAGGGCTGTACCTCTACCTCGCCCTCTTCACAATATTTCTTGCTCTATCACTTGTGACCGGGATGATGGACATCATTAGCACAAAGCGGAAACGCCAGAAGGTTCTTAAAACACTGATTGTCATATTGCTCTTTATCTTCTTAGCTTATAGTGGGTACGTAATCTTTAGCTCCTCGGCAACATTCCTCCAGGAAGTAGGTTCAGGTCTTCCTTATGTAAGAATCCTGCGATTTGTATATCCTCTTAACGTGTACCTAGTCTCTCTCCTTAGCCTCTACATATCATATCTGTTGATTAAGAGAATCATCACATCCCCTCTGGGAAGCACATTTATAGCAATAAGGGAGAATCCGGTAAGGGCATCTGTTATAGGCTACAACGTTTTTCTCCACCAGTTAATAGCTTTCTTTATTTCAGGCGTCTTTGCAGGGGTAGCTGGAAGCGTGTACGTCGCCTGCATACCTACAATCCAGCCAGACGTCTTCGCAACCGATAAGACCTTCATTGCCATGACTGGCGCTATACTGGGTGGTCTCGGCACATTTGTTGGACCAGCTATCGGCGGTATCCTTGCTGGCTTTCTTAGAGATTACCTTTCAACGATAACACCAGCACTCATATCACTAGGCTTCCTGTCACTCCAACAACTGCAACTCTTCCCCAGCCTTATTCTCGGACTCCTCTACATAATAGTTGTCCTGGCATTACCATACGGTATATACGGTACATGGTTGCTTAAAGGTTGGAAGCTCAAGAGAAAGATCGAAAGCATCTTTTAGGTTTCGAGAAATAGTTAACCGTTTTTATTTTATAGGATTTTCCCCAGAGTATTTTGATGGCTACGAAGCCTGAAATAAAAAAATATGCTAGGATAGTGAGCACGGGCATAGCCCTTGGAAAAACACTAGTAACTAACGATGACTATGAAAAGTTCTTTGGTCTCAAGCTTCCCGATGCATGGAGAAATGCACTAGAAAACCGCATAGGCATCAAACACAGATACGTCTCTGCGCCAGACCAGGCCCCCTCGGATCTAGCCGCAGAAGCCGCTAGAATGGCTCTTCAAAACGCCAACCTCACTATAGACGATATCGACCTTATCATATTCGCAACAGATACCCCAGACTTCCAGACCCCACCAACAGTTTGTGCAGTTCACCAGAAGCTAGGCGCAAAACTAAAAACGGGAGGCTTCGACATTAACGCGGCCTGTGCAGACAACACAATAGCCCTCATGCTTGCGGCACAGAACATCATGCTCAACGAAGATGTCAACTATGTCATGGTAGTTTCACCTTACACGATGACCAAATTTATTGACCCACAAGACGTGACTGCCTCCATTTTCTCTGACGGAGCTGGAGCCGTCATTCTTGGCCCATCAAGTGAACCTGGCTACATTACTGGAAAAATAATTGCGGATGGTAGTTATACAGACTACTGGGGCATATACATAGGGGGTGCAAGACCAGTAAACGAGAACGTCGTAAAGGAGGGATGGCACAAGCTGAGGTACCTTAAAAGGTATCCACCCGACATAAACCTTCGCCACTGGCCTGGACTCGCACAAGAGGTTCAGAAAAAGGCAAACTTAACAGCCAACGACATAAGCTACTACTTCGTCACACAGGTCAACAGAGAGATGATCCACCAGCTCATGAGGCTACTTGGACAGCCAATCGAGAAGGCCCCAACCATCATGGAGAAATATGGATACACTGGATCTGCCTGCGTATTCATGGCTCTACACGATACTCTAACACAGGGCAAGATTAAGAAGGGAGACTACATACAGTTCATCACTTCCGGAGTAGGCTTCGTCATGGCAAGCGCAATCTTCCGCTGGGTCTAAAAGGCAGATATAGCCCAGAAATAGTAGTTAACCCTTTTTTTATTGAATAAGAAATTATTATTACAACCGTATGACAACAAAAGAACGAGCCAAAAGTCTCTCCCTCCTCTTGATAGCACTAATAGCACTAGCCTTTGTACCAATAAACGTCAAGGCCCAGAACCCCAATGAAATCGTTATAGGCATCGTCACCGACAGGACAGGTGCACTAAGCTACTATGGCGACATGTCAATTAACGGCTTCATTCTTGGACTCATGTACGCGCTAGAGATACCAAGCTTCGAGACAGTTACGCCAAACCTAGAATGGAAACTTGACTGGCAAGGCAAAACAATACACATCATAGCGGCAACCAATGTTCCAGCCGGCCAGCAAATCCCAGACCCAGCCACAGCTACAAAAGCAGCAGAGGACTTGATACAAAACAAGGGAGCCGAGATACTCGTAGGCTGTTCAGACAGCCCGTCAGCTATCGCCCTTACACAGATAGCCCAAAAATACAAGGTCGTATTCTTGGTTGTCCCTGCCGCTGACCACGAGATAACCAAGACCTACCTAAACAGGTACGTTTTCCAGATTTCAAGTACAACTTGGCACGACGCAATTGCAGGTGGAACATTTGCCACCACCCTCGGCAAAACAGTTGCATTCATAGCACCGAGCAACTCCTGGGGACGCTCTACTGTCGATGCCTGGTCAACAATCATTCAACAGAAAGGAGGAAGCGTTGTCGCCGCAATATATGCCCCTGTAACAACCACTGACTTTACGCCCTACATCCAGTCTCTCCTGGCCTCAAAGGCAGAGGTATTCATTCCCGTATGGAGTGGAGCAACAGCTCTAACACTCTACCAACAGATAAACGCTTCCGGAGTTTACCAAAAGATGCAAGTCACCTCAGGCATACCAGACCTAGCAACCCTGAACCTATTAAAAATGGGCCTATACCTGCCCAACTACAAGGGAATGATGAAGTATGCTTGGAACCTACCACAAAATAACCCAGTCAACGACTGGCTTGTCTCAAAGTATGTTGAACTCTACAAGAAAAAAGCACTTCCAACGATGGGCTCAGTCCTCTTAGCCTTCCCCTTGCCAGACCTTTTTGTCGGCGAGGGATTCGTGGCTGGCCATGCGCTTGGACTAGCATTAAAGAAGACCGGCGGCTCAACAGACTCTGAAAAACTAATCAACGCGCTTGAAGGCCTCACATTTACATCTGTGAAGGGAGACATAAAGATAAGAAAAGAAGACCACAGAACAGTACAGGACATGTATATTGCACAAATAGTGTGGGATACAACCTCTCTTGCTAAATACTATACCGAGCAGGATCTACCAGACCTCTACAAGCCCCTCCTCAAAATTGGAATGTTTGCTCCACAATACATAGACACAGTTAAAAGCGTTACACCCCCAGTAGAGGTCAACCTGTATCCGCCACAACAACCAGCACAACAACAGCCAACACAGCCCACGCAACCCGCTCAGCCACAACAGCCTGCACAAGACTTTACTCTGTACATTGTCCTTGTAGTCCTTGTATTAGCTATAGTGTTAGTAGCAGTTATACTGCTTAGGAGAAAGCCCAAAAAATAAATTTCTTTTTTTTTGTTTTCCCGGGCGCCTTTTCATCCAGCCCACATACGGGGCAGTCGAGGCGCGATCCTACCGGATCAATATATAAATGTGAAACAGGCATATAAATTTCATGCCTCCCTTCCTCCCATAGATTTGCGTAACTTTATTATCCCTGCGTCACACATCCCTTTTTGATGGAGAGGCTGTTTGTTTATTTGAGGCTTGCCGAGTGGGAAAAGAGGATAATCGAGGATGTTCTAGGCGGAAAAATCGAGATTCTATACTGGAACGGTGCCGACTTTTCTGGCCTAGAAGACTCGTCTATAGCTATGGCTGTTACCTTGCCAAGGGAGGCAATCGAGAGAGCGGGAAAACTTAAGTTTGTCCAGGTTCCCGCGGCTGGGGCAGACAACTTAGACCTAGAGGCCCTGTTCGATAGAAACGTCATGGTAGCCACGGCTAAGGGCTGTAACGCCAGGGCAGTCGCAGAGCACGCCTTCGCACTCATGCTTTCACTCGCCAAGAAAATTGTAGAGCAGGATTACGAGGTAAAGAACGGCAAGTGGAGAAGCTACACAGAGGAAAACTTCTTACTAGACCTTGAAGGCTCAACACTGACAATCGTGGGATACGGCAATATCGGCAGAGAGATAGCGAGGATAGCAAAGGCATTCAACATGAAAGTAGTAGCTGTCAAGAAGAACCCAGAAAGAGACGAGTACTGCGACGAATGCTACGGACAAGACAAGCTCAAAGAGGCTCTCTCCCAGGCAGACTATGCAGTAATAGCTCTCCCGCTGACACGAGAGACGAGAGGCCTCATAGGAGAAGAAGAACTAAAGTCAATGAAGAAATCAGCCTACATCATAAACATAGGCCGTGGCCCCGTCATAGACGAAAACGCGTTATACAAAGCCCTGACACAAGGGTGGATAGCTGGGGCAGGCATAGACGTATGGTGGACCTACCCGCCAAGCCAAGGCTACCCTTCAAGTATAGGAGTCCACCGGCTTCCCAACGTGATTGCTACGCCCCACAAGGCAGGATGGACAAAGAGTTCCAGGGAGAAATGCCTCAGGTTCGCTGCAGAAAACATAGCAAGATACCTAAGAGGAGAGAAGCCCTTTAATGTGTTGACCTATTCAAGAGAGTATTGAATAAAGTTTCGACAAATATTTTTATAAGAAATTTCCAGGCTTTTTTATAAAGATTACTGCTGTGCATATTTTTAACGTAAATTTTACACTGATTTAGAGACAAATTTGACATTCATTTCACAATTTTTACCATTTGTTTGTAAATTCTTGCAAGGATTTTTGGCAAAGACATATATAGGCTACGTATTGCTGTAATACAACCCCCAAGGGGGAGAACACATGACACAGCAAACAGGAAAATCCATGTTTAGTGTACAGTTTATAGCCGCAGTTCTCGTAGCACTTATAGCTGGAGTAGCCATTGGCTTCGCCGCTTCCGGACTTTTTGCGCCGCCACAGCAACAGCCCCAGCAACCTGCTGGAGGACAACCCTCGGTATCTAAAAAAGTTATACAGATAGGCTTTACTCTTCCTCTTACAGGAGAACTCTCATCAATAGGTAAAATATGGGAAAAAGTTGCACAAATGGCTATAGAGGACTTAAACAAGGAAGTGCAGGCCTACGGCTTCAATGTAGAGTTCAAGGCAGTAATTCTTGATGACGGAACATCAGTCGAAAAAGCTGTTTCAAACGTGCAAACCCTGGCACAACAAGGAATAAAGGTTATTATTGGTCCTGCAGCAAGCTCACAGGTCAAAGCAGTAAAAAGCTTTGCAGACAGCAATCAAATAGTAATAATTTCGCCATCCTCTACCGCACCCACGCTTGCAATCCCAAACGACTTTATATTTAGAACCGTCGGGTCCGACGCTGGCCAAGCAAAAGTCCTCGCAGCCCTTGCTTTCCAGGAGGGAGCAAGGAAAGTAATAGTCTTCCACAGAAACGACGAATATGGAAATGCCTTTGCAGACTTCTTTGCCAAAGAATTTGCGCAACTTGGCGGGAAAGCTGTCGACATGCCATACCAGGCTGGCCTTTCTGACTACGCAGCAGAAGTAAACAGCCTTGCAAGCAAGGTTCAATCCGAGAAGGCTGACGCTGTAGTCTTAATTGCATTTGACACCGATGGTGGAAACATACTTTCCCACGCCGCAGAGTCTAATGTCCTCTCGAGTGTCCGATGGTTCCTCTCGGAGGGGCCACACGGTGCAGCAGAGCTTAAGACGCCGGCTGTGGGAGCTTTCGCAGCAAAGGTCAAGCTTCTTGGAACCCGTCCGCTCTTTGTAGCTAACCCGCTTTACGAGCAATTTAAACAGAACCTGAAGCAGAGGTTCGGAGTAGACGCCACAGTCTTCTGTGACAACTTGTACGACGCCGTGATGCTTGCGGGCTGGGCAATTCTGAGGGCTGGAAGCAACGACGGCAATGCAATTAGGAACGCACTGGTGGAAGTTGCAAAGCACTACTATGGTGTAAGTGGCTGGACGATCTTTGACAGCGCTGGCGACAAGGCAAACCAGGACTACGGCGTATGGGCCATAGTAAAGACTGGGGCTGGCTACGACTTCAAAGACGTAGGCGTGTTTGAACGTGGACAAATAGTCTTTACTGAAGAGCCGTATCCATAAAGGTGAATAAGCAATATATGCTACCAATCGACCAAAACACAATACTAAATTTTCTTTTTTATTCTTTTTTTTACCTTCTCTTTGCAGTCCCGTTGACGCTTAGCTACCGAACAACCAAGGTCATAAACTTTGCACACGCGAACTTTATAACATATGGAGCATATGTCGCAGTTTTTCTGAATGGCTTGCTGGGAAACAAGAGCCTCCTCTTAGCTAGTTTACTAGCATTCCTTGTTTCAGGGACGCTTGCCATTGTTAGCTACTTTTTTGTCTTTAAACCCTTAGAGAAGCGTGGAGCCTCGATGAGTCTTATCATGATCTCCTCAATGGGCTTATGGATAATGTACAACTACCTGCTCTACATGTTGGCCGATATTGCTCACTTCTTCAGCGGTGTCAATTTTGTTTCATACGGCAGAATTCTATATACCGATGTTCCAGAGATAACAATTGGGTCTTTGCGCCTGTCGAGCGGCTTCATAGCTGTTTGTGCAACGGCGGTGGGGATGTCTCTCTTCTTTTACATTTTCTTAAATAAAACTTCTCTAGGGAAAGCTATGAGAGCCGTAGCAGACAACCCAGTCCTGGCTGAGATATCTGGGATACAGAGGGACAAAGTAATTACATTTACATGGCTGATTACTGGCGGAGTTGTCGGGGTAGGTGGAGCTATATGGACAAGTTTCTCGGGAACTGTTACTCCTACAACCGGTGATGCCATGATTCTACAAGTATTTACTATAGCATTTATTGGCGGCCTCGTTTCACTGCTGAGGACAGGCATTGGGGCATTCGTGATTGCTCTAATAGAGAATGTTGGTATCAGTTTGCTCAATGCTTGGTTCGGTGTCCCAACTAGCTTTAGAACCTTCCTGACATTCGTTGCACTACTTGTTATCCTTATCGCTTTTCCGCCGCTCGGTGCAGCGGGAGGCTTGCCATTTAGGTATAGGAAAAAGAGGGGTGGTGCCAAGTGATCGACGTTGTTGGCTTCCTTATAAGCTGGTTGACGTTTCTAGGAATATATGGGATACTTGCCATTAGCCTAAACTTTGAGTCGGGAACAAGCGGTGTAACCAACTTTGGAAAAGCGTTTTTCTACGGCTTGGGAGCCTATATAGGGGCATCGCTAACTGTCTACCTGTTCCTGCTACTTAACAATATAGATGTCTCCAAGGTTTCACCATTCGACGTAGAGGGCATAGTCTATCTAGGACAATTCGCTACGAAGAACCCGTTACTCAATATTGGTTTATTTATATTATCACTTCTTCTTGCATTCATAGTTGCTGGAATAGTAGGCTACCTGCTAAGCTACCCGATCATCAGGGTAGGACCCGCATTTGTGGGGTTCACTTTGCTCAGTACAGGCGAGCTTTTCAGAATCTTTGTATTGCACTACAAGCCGCTTGGAGAAAGCAAGGGCATAATGTCTATTCCGCACCCCTTCGCATGGATACCTAACCCAACTGTAAGGACTGCCCTCTACTTGGCTGTAGTGCTAGGGTTCCTTGCACTTACCTACTTTGTGTTTAACAGGATATACAATTCGCCATTGGGGCGAACACTAAGGGCTGTAAGAGACGACGAGGTGGCCGCACTATGCCTAGGCAAACATGTACCAAAGCTAAAGGCAACTGTTCTCTTTATAGGCTCAGGCTTCGCAGGAATAGCAGGCGTCTTGATGGCCTTCTATCTTGGCTCCATAAGTCCAACCTACGACATGATCGGTCCACCGATAACATTTAACGTATGGGCAATGATCATTCTTGGAGGAATGGGCAACCTCACTGGCTCCATACTGGGTGCAATCATTTTCACTTTCCTCGACAGGTTGCTAATTTTCGTTACTCCTAACCTAGGCATTACAGTGTTTTCTCCAGACTACATCAGAGGATTCCTTGTCGGCTTCTTGATCGTTGCTGTTCTCCTTTTCCGTCCTCAGGGAATTCTGAAGGAGGGAAAAATTGAGACACTTGCATGGAAGGTATATGAAGAAGAGGTGAAGGGTGAGAAAAGTGGCTAACATTCTAGAGGTAAACAGTGTAACTAAGACTTTTGGTGGAATCGTAGCGTTGCAGGATGTAAGTATAAACGTGCCAGAGAGAGGCGTAGTCGGCCTTATAGGTCCCAACGGTAGCGGAAAGACAACACTCTTCAACGTGGTCTCTGGCTTCTATGTGCCCGACAAGGGGGAGGTCTGGTACCACAATGGAGGCAACAGCGAGAGGATAGACGGCCTAAACCCCAACGAGGTGTTTGCAAAGGGCATAGTGAGGACCTTCCAGATACCACGCTTGTTCAAGTCCCTAACAGTCCTCGAAAACCTCCTGTTGACCCCCTATGGCCAGAAAGGCGAACATCCGATGAAAGCTATCAACCCTGAGACTTGGCAGGAAGAAGAGAAAGCTCTTGCAAAAAAGGCCATCGAACTCCTAAAGAGGTTTGGTCTAGTAGAATATGCTCACGTGAAAGTCTCAGAGCTGAGCGGGGCACACATGAAGCTCGTAGAAACCATTAGGGGCCTTATGACGCCTGCAAGAGTATTCCTGCTAGACGAGCCGGCCGCCGGCGTCGAGGCAACTGCGGCACACAACCTGTTTAGGCTTGTAAGGGAGCTTAACGCTAACGGCTACACATTCCTAATAGTGGAGCACAGAATAGAGGTGCTGATGCAGTACGTGGACTACGTCTATGTCCTCCACAACGGCCAGCTATTGGCAGAGGGGAAGCCGGACGAAGTTGTGTCAGATAAGAGGGTTATCGAGGCGTATATAGGTGATGCCAATGCTTAAAATAAGCGACCTTTACTCTGGATACGGCAAAATGAGGGTTATCCACGGGGTAAGCCTCGAGCTTTCAAAGGGAGAAATACTGGCAATCCTTGGTCCAAACGGTGCAGGGAAAACCACGCTCCTAAACTCGGTTTTTGGGATAGCGACCGTACATAGTGGAGATATCTATCTCGACGGCACAAAGATAACTGGCAAAAAGCCATCAGAAATAGTCAAGCTAGGGGTAAGCTACTCTCCACAGCTTGACAACGTTTTCCCAAACCTCACCGTAGAGGAAAACCTCTATGTTGGCGCCTTAATAAGGGGCAGAGACCCAAAAATAAAGGAAGACATCGAGAACGTCTTCGAGCTCTTCCCAGAGATAAAGAGGAGAAGACAGCAAAAAGCAAAGACACTTAGCGGCGGAGAGAGACAAATGCTTGCAGTGGCCCGCGCACTCATGACCAACCCTAAGGTCTTGCTACTAGACGAGCCTACAGCCGGGCTTGCGCCAAAAGCCGGGATAACTCTTATGCGAAAGGTCAGAGAAATAAAGGAAACAAAGAACATAGCTGTGCTAGTCGTGGAGCAGAACGTTGCAAGAGCCCTCGAGGTAGCAGACAAAGCTTCTGTCCTTGTGGGCGGGAGAATAGTCCGAGAAGGCTTAGCCGAAGAATTTAGGCACATAGAGATTGAGAAGCTCTTCTTTGGGAAATAGTTTTTTCCTTAATCTTCCTAACTTTACATGTATAAGTCATTTATGCGTTTTGCTGTAGGTAACTTTGGCGAGACAGATGGATACGCAGTCACTTCTAGCTCCTATAGCTTTGGGGCTTTGCTCGGGAGGCGTTACAGGGCTAATAGGATCAAGCGGCGTCTTAATCGTCGTTCCGGCGCTAACGCTCTTGTTTGGTCTTCCAATTCACACAGCTATTGGGACGAGCCTCGCAGTAGACGTGATAGCCTCTATAATCGTGTCCATTGTTTACTTAAGGATGGGAAATGTAGAGCTAAGATTAGGCCTGGGGCTTGCACTTGGCGCAGTGGTTGGGGCACAGGTAGGTAGCAGGATTGCTAAATACATACCAAGCGCAAATTTAGGCAGGGGCTTCGGCATCTTTTTAGTCATCATTGGGTCAGGAAGACTAAGCGGAAAAGGACTAATCGGGCTACTAAGTTCCCAGCACTCCCCCAAAGCATGGACACCAAGAAAGTCTCGGGACAAAATAATACCATAAAGGTCGGGCCTATACAGGTCGCGGCCTCACTTGTTTTGGGTTTCCTCTTAGGGATAATCAGCGGCATCTTCGGCGCAGGAGGAGGTATAATGTTTCTTTTAACACTCATAGTTCTCCTTAAGTATCCGCTACACAAGGCAGTCGGAACATCCACATTGATGATGACTCTGACTGCTTTATCAGGAGCTATTGGCTATGCCCTCAACGGATACATGTCGCCATTAGCACTCATATTGGTAGGTCCAGGAGCTATTGTGGGTGGGAGGATAGGCGCAGTATACACAAACAAGGTCCCCGAAGCCTCTCTCTCAAAGATAATAGGAATAGTATTCATAGCACTAGGAATAATAATGATTGCAGAACAACTACTATAAAAAGAGCCAGGTAGCTATTTTCTTAAAAGTTCGAATAGAATTTCCTTTACTATAACCATCGATGTTTCTGATGAAGCTTTTTATTTTGCCAGAATAAAATAGAATCAGTTGTTATGAAGGTTAGGATGGGCAAGAGGGGCGTCATAGTTGTCCCAAAGATAGTTAGAGAAAGACTTGGGCTCAAGGAGGGCATGGTTCTCGAGCTAGAGGTTAAAGGTGATGAACTCATTTTGAGGGCGAGAGACTTATGGGCTGAGCTAAGGGCGAGGGGGGAGGGCACCAAGTTTGATGTTGACACGTTTGAAAGGGAGCTAGATGAGTCTGAAGATAAATGGTTGGAAAGACTCACGGAAAATTCTTACTTATAGACACCTTTGCTAAATGAGTATTTTAACGTGGAATATTACGCCAGCAAAACATTCACATTATTTCGAAGTATAGGTACTAAAGAAGCCACTTGGTGGTTCTTATCTTTTTTGGATATAGGCAAATTTGTACCAGAAAATGGATAAGTTTTTCTAAAGTTTTAATATTATAAAAAGTTTATATGATTGTAAAAATAATTTATTAGTGAGATTGATGAGTTTGCGAGAGAAAATACTAAAAAATGGGTTATACTCGAGTCTTCTACTCGGGATAAATAATCAGACTAAGACAACTCTCCACGATATGTCTCATATGGTCAATTCAAGTAGGGATGAAATTGTTCATGCCTGTATGTATTCCCTTCTGCAGAACTCTGAGTTTGCTGGAAGATTCCGTGAGAGGGGGCTTGAACCTGGATACGTTAGAGGTATTTTGGAAAACATATTAGATGAAATGTTTAAAGGAGACTTCAGCGAAGAACATACAGTTAGAATCGCCAGGATGACTTTTGATCTAATAAGGATAGGCATCCCGCCTAGGATGCTTATCATGGTTATGTTCATTCTTTCTCAAGAAATTGTAAGGCATAGCCATTCAAATTCCAATCAGGTAAAGGCAATCCTACAAGCATGTGGATGGATGCTGTCAAACATGATGGAGAGTTACTTTACGATAGATGAAGAGGTTTTCGCGAACAGCCTAGGTATCACTAGTGCAAGTTATGATCGTCTTGTGAAGCTTACAGCTGAGAAAATTTACAGGAATATAGACAAGGAGCTGGCTTAGACGTGGCCTTAACAGGCTAAATAGCTAATAGGTTAGCTTCCCTCTCCGTGAGCATGCTTCAGATCTTAGGAAAGTTTGTGAAGTAGCTGGATTTGTTAATAGTAAAACATAGTTTACCTCTAGAGTTATATTCAATCATCATAGTTGGATGTTGTGGCGCATGAGGAATCTCTAAGAACTATTCTAGTTTCTGGCTGTGAAGAGTTCTCTTCTCTCTTGGGTATAACAGAAGACGTTAAGAAAAACTTACAGGAAATATACAAAGCAATTTCTGCAAGGAAAGAAGAAATAGTAGGGACAGCACTAGACTCGATATCAAAAAACAATGATTTGTCAGAAGCCTTGAAAAAGGCCGGGCTAGACGAGACAAGATCCAAGAGGCTTTTTGAATATTGGTTCACAGCTATTTTCCAGAGTGATTACGGCGAGCGTCACTGCCTAGATGTCGCTAGGATTGGCCTATTGCTTGTTAGGGGAGGTTTCCCCTTGCACTCTCTATCTCCCCTGGTCTCTGTTTTTCTATCTGAGACTCTGAAGGCAAGCGACGGTGAACCAAGCCATATAGTTACGCTTGCAAAGGTCTTTGGGTGGAATCTCGCCGTCATGATTCTCAGCTACGAAATAATAAGGCAGAGAGTTTTCAAGAAGGCCACAGGGATCAGTGAAGAGGTCTATAACAGGCTAGTCGACATATACACCAGGACATTCTTAAACGAATTGGCCAAGGAGCTAAAAGTATGGTGGTTTATGTGAGTGTTGAGGAGGTTAGGCGTGTAGTTGAAGGCGTGGCCAGGGTTGGTGGTGTTGAGGGTTTTGTTGTTTCGAGTAGTGATGGTTTGCCGTTGTTTAGTAGTCTTGCCGACAAGGAGCTGGAGGAGAAGGTCGCTGCTTTGACAGCGGTGCTCAGCGAGGTCGGCAACAGGGCTAGCACGGAGCTGGGCAAGGGCGAGGCGGAATGGATAACAGTCAACGCCCCAGACGGCTCCGGGATAATCTACACGAGGCTCGGGCAAATAGGATACCTAGCAGTACTATTCAACAAAGACACCAGGCTAGGAGTACTACTATACACACTAAGAGACATAAAGAAAAAACTAGAGACAGCCTAGAAAGGGCTAGCCTTCTTCTTGTGAGGTTATCCTCCTTGTTTCTGCCACTTTGCCGTCTACAAGCTCAATCAACGTGGAGTTTGGAGGCTCCTCTATCTCGATGTGTGTAATTAGGAAGACTTGGTCGAATACACGGGTCAGCTCGTTGGCGAGCAGTTTAACTATTTGTTGGCGCCTCTCCTGGTCAGAGGAGCCGAGCGGCTCGTCTAGGAACAAGAACCGGGGATAGGTTCCCTTCGCTGAGGGTAGAAGAGCCAGCGTAAACGCGATTCTCATTGCGAGGAGGAACTGGTCGTTGGTTCCACCGCTGTATATGTCGCGGCGCATCCACCTGCCTGCCTCCGCGTCGTAGACCTCTATGTCGTAGTTGTCTGGGTTTATCTTTACTGCCTTGTATCTTCCACCAGTCACGTATGAAACGATCCAGTTCATGTTTTGCTCTACGCTTGGCGCAAACATGCCCCTCCTCTTCGAGGATATGTCCCTCAAAACTTGTATGGCTTTTTCACGGGCCTCGACCTCTATCTTAAGGTTTTTGACTTCTTTTTCGAGCCTGTCTAGGTCTTCCTTTATTTTTGGAAGCTCTTTCAGCTGTTCCTCTGCTTGTCTAATATATTGTTCAAGCCTGTTTTTCTCAGCTTTTTTGCTTGCAACTTCACGTGTCTTAGATTCGTATTCTCGATGGTAGACCTGCAAGAATGCTTCCACGTCTTCGACATCATTCTCGCTTACGGGCATCAAGAGACCCTCTATCTCGAAGGGTGGTTGCGGGACGAGAATAGATGCATACTGTTCTTCGACTGCTTTGAGTTGTTCACGTATGTTTGCTAAGTCTTTGTTCCTAGCATTTTCGTTTATAGATAGGTCTTCTAGAGTTTTCTTGAGATTATGTATGTTTTGGTCTGTTTTTGATGTCTCCGACAAGATTTGTTGAAAGTGTTTTCTCAGTTCTTTGGTTTTTTCCTGGAGCTTTTCTACCTCTTCTTGTAGCCTAGCAACATATTGTTCGAGGCCTGCTGTGTCTTCTAGTTTAGCCACGCTTTTGAGCTGGCCGAGGATCTGTTTCTGCTTTTCCTCTAATTCAGCCTTTCTCTTTAGTAGTTTCTCGTATTCTTCTCTTTCTCTTTCTAAAAGCCTGAGTTCACCTTCCATGGCGCTTCTTTGGCTCAGAAGCCTTGATTTTTTGTCCTGCAGGTATAGCAAAGCCTTTTGCTTGTTTTGCTGGCCAACCAATATAGGTACCAAGCTTGAAACAAATATGGCCAGGCCGGCTGGCAAATTGAGTATAGATAAGAAGATTCCCAGAAGAGCTAGCCCGATTGAGGCATAAATGTATAAGGGTGGTATCCTTACTTTTCGTATTTCTTCCTCGGTGTTCTTCAGCTCTTCGCTTATTTGAACAATTTCTGCGTTTACTTTTTCGATCGTTTTAAGCTTCTCGGAAATAATCGAGATCTCTTCTTCAAGGTTCTCTAGTTCCCTTTTCGTCTCTTCAAGAGTATTCCACAATTCGCTTATCTTGGCTAGGAAGCTCTGTGCATCTCTATACTCTTTTTCTGTCTGGGTAAGTTCTTTTTCGAGCACTTCTTTTTCTTGCTGGAGCTGTTTAAGCTTTTCTTCTGCTTCTGCAAGCCCCTGCTTTGCTAATTCAATTTTCTTCCTTGTCTCCAAGAGTTCTTTTTCATTTCTTTTCAGGTTCTCTTCTAGGTAGTTTTTCTTCTCGAGCAGACTTTTCCTTTCCTGAAGCTTTTTGTGTAGTTCTTCGAGATATTTAACCGTCTCGCTTAGCCTCTTCTCTTCTTCTTCAAGGCCGGGTAAAATCTGCTTAATAGCTTGGAGTTCTTCCCTATGCTTTTTCAGTTCCTCCTCTAGGTTCATAAGTTTCTCTAAATAATCTTCTAGAGCCTTCTTTTCTGTCTCTTTTTTCTCGAGTTCAGCGTTTTTTGTTCTCTTTTCCTCTTGGAGTGCCTCGATCGCCTTGTTGTAGCTTTCGAGCCCCATGAACATGTTTATGATTTTTTCTCTGTCGGCTTTTCCTAGACGTATAAGCCTCTCTAGGTCCTTCTGGGCTATAACGTTGGATGCAATCATTTCCCTCCAATCTACACGGATGAGCTTAACGATCTCTTCGTTGACTCTCTGCGTCCCCGACGCCAATAGCCTGTCGTTGCCGCTTGTTACCTCGAAGAGTCTGGCGTCAACTTGCCTAGCGTTTTCTCCCACTTTCTCTATAATCCTCTCAACCCTAAACTTTCTACCCTCGACCTCGAATGTTACTTCTACTTTTGCACGGTTCGAGCCATGGTTTACCACGTCGAGTAGCTTGGCTTGGCGGTCTCCGCGGATCTCCCTAAGGATGTTGAAGTCGCCATAGATCCCAAAGAGGATAGCCTCAAGTATTGTTGATTTTCCGGCCTCGTTTCTGCCCCTAATAATGGTTAAGCCTTTTGGGAAGTAGAGGGGATCCTTGAAGTTCAGTCTCCGGAAATTGTTTGCCTTTAAACTTATTATTGTCACCATGCCCCGCTCTCCTCTAGAACCTTTCTACCAATTTCGAGCGCCAAGTTGAAGACTTCCCTTTCTTCGCCCTCCGCCTTAGAAAGTAGCTCTCTCACTGCTTCCTCGAAGGCCTCTATCGGGCTCTTCACCTCGTTGCCCACGCTGACTATTTTCTGCATGGTGCACTTGAGGTCAATATCGTCAATTGTGGCGGCGAAGAACTTTTCCTCGAGTTCTCTAAGTAGTGCCGCCCTGTTGTACCTAGATACCTTGTTTAAGGGAAGCGTTCCGTCAACGACGAGTCGAAGTAAAAGGTCTTTGTTGGGTGCCGGTAGCCTGGACACGATTTCTCTCAACGGGTCCTCCGTTTCTTCGCTCAGCGTTACCTTTACGGTCTTCATTGGCCTAGTTGGCACCGGGACAAACTCTGCCCTTGGCAGAGAGTCGTGGCCTAGCTCTACATATAGGAAGCCCTTTGCCTCGTCCCCCTCTTCTTGGAAGCTTCTCCTCTCCGTGCTTCCAGGATAAGCTACAAGGGTCTTTCCCCTGAGTGGAAGGGTCATGTTTGTGTGCACGTGTCCAAGAGCAACGTAGCGGTAGTTTTCGGGGATGTCTTCCCATGAAAGCCTGGGGGCCCTCCAGCTCGGCGGTACACTTATCCCGCTAAAGTTGTAGTGAAGCATGGCTATCGCGATGTCGCCTTCTCCTGGAAGCTTTACGTTGTTCTTTTTCAGCGGGTTCTCGTCTAGCCCCACAGTGTGGTCATAGCTTAGACCTGTTACAGCCACATCTAAACCCTCGATGTAGAGGTGCTCGACCTCGACCTCGCTGGTCTTCGAGAAAAACCTCGCATAGCCGGCGGCCTCTATTTCCTGTAGTGGAGACATTCCCTCTTCAAGGCTCCTCGGCATGTCATGGTTGCCAGCAATCATGAAGACCCTGATGCCCTCGCTGGATAGCCTCCTGAATAGCCTTATAACCTGCGTCCTTATCGGGTTTCTTGGATTGACAGAGTCGAAGAGGTCTCCCGAAACCAGAAGGATGTGGGGCTTTCTCTCTAGGGCAAACTCTACAACTCTGCGGAAAGAGTTGAAGAAGTCCTGTCTACGCTCAAACCTCTTAGCGCCGAGGAAGCTGAACTTTGGGTCCAAGTGATTGTCAGCCGTGTGGACGACCCTAATCATGTCCTAGACCTCTGAGAACAGGTCTTCACTCCTACCCTTACTAATCTTTAACCCTATCTCGCTCCTAGCCTTCCTCAGCTCCTCTACGAGGTCTATGTCTGCGCCGCCCTCCCTGGTTCGTCTATGCCTAACCTTGACAATCACGGGAACACGTGTAAGCTCACCCACAATGACGGCCTCTCCAACGTTGAGCCCGGGCAGGTCCTTCATGAGCTCTGCCCCAAGCCTCTCGCTTGCCTCAGCGACAGCCTTCTGGTCCGCTGGGTTGGTTATCCTCAGGATTATCTGGCTGTTGCACTGGCTCAGGGCGTCCGCGTCTATCTTGCTAGGCCTCTGGGTGACCAGTATCAAGAATACCCCGAACTTTCTGCCCTCGGCGGCAATCATCCTGATGACGTCCGAAGACATGGTTGAACGGTTAAGTGACCTGTTTGGAATAAACCTGTGAGCCTCCTCAACCACTATGAAGACCGGGTACCTGAATTCGCCCGAATACCTGAGGCGGTATATTTCTTCTAGAACCCAGCTAACTATGTAGTCCTGGCTAGCGTCATTGAGGCCCGAAAGGTCAATAACGCTTATGTGCCCCGGCTTCAGGATCTCGTCCCTGACAGACGTCGTGACGCTCCCAAACACCTTGAACTTTTTTAGCCTAACTAGTCGGCTATAGGCAGCCTCAGCGCTTGCTGCTTTCTTGGCTTTTTCGGTCTTCATGAGTCTCTGTAGCTCCTCTAATAAATCGTCCAATGTATAGCTATTAGAGGTTTTTCTCAGCTCTCCAACAGCGCTCCTAATGACGCTCCTAATGTTGCTCCACTTTTCAGGTATCCCGGCGATCCTCGCAATGTCTTCAGGCTCTAGGTCTGCAAACTTCACTGTTAGCTCGTGGACGTTGTCTAGCTGGCTGGGGTCATATCTACCAGTACTGTTAGGATTCCTAAAAACCAGAACCCTGTCCGAAGCCTCGTGTCTTCTCATCTCTCTGTCTCTGCTAAGGAAAACATAGTCAGCGTGTGGGTCAATAACGACGGCAGTCGCCCCGAGCCTCAGCAGTTCCTCAAGAATAACTCCCACCGTATATGACTTGCCAGCTCCAGTCTGGGCTATAACGGCTACGTGTCTCCTGAACCCGTTCACAGAGAGATACACGTCTACACTTGTCCTACTTACAAGGCTTCCAATGTGTATCCCTTCCTCGGACGGATAAGAGAAAAACTCCCTCACAAACCCGTCTGGCGCGAGATAGACTGGGTTCCCAGGGAAAAACGCCCGCCTAGGCACGAGAACCGTTTTCCTCCCATTTTCCTCCGCGATAAACCCAAGGCTCCTGGCAACACATAGCAGGTTAGAGTCGTCTATCCCTGCCTGGTAAATCCTCTCCAGGCTTTCGAAGTCCAGCTTGCTAGTATATGCGCTGCTCCTGCTAACTACGCCAACAACCTGGCACAATACGTCGACGTCCTTCTCCTCCCCATTAACAAGCTCCCGGGACTTGACTAGGACATACTCGTACTTCGCTGGATACACCTCCTTGCTCGTTACAAATATGAAAGTCTCAGGCGTAGACTCCTCGACGATCCTCCCAACCTGCTTTAACTCAGCCATGCCTGGTTCCCTCGGGAAAAATCCACCTTGTCTCTTAAAGGATAATCCATTCTCTTAGTAGCCTCTTTTTCCACAATATTACCACACATTGTAACCCTTATTAAGCTTCCACCAAGATAAAACCGAAAGTATCCAAAGAAAGGGAGAAAAGCTTGAGCACAGTTCGTAATGCCGGCGGTAACCATTTTAATCCTAGAAACAAAAGGCTCTGGAGCACACTCTTGCTTTCGAGTGGAGAGATATCTTAGTAAACCCTTATTTTGCCCTTTTATGACTAATCAGAAGGCTAAAAGTGAAAATGCAGGCTGGTTCTATGAAATCTAAAAGGGAGACAAAGAAGAAGGAGATTGAAGAGTTAGAGAAAGAGCTAGAAAAACTACGTGACGTTTTGGAGGCTATAAGTATCGAAAGATTTGTGAAACATGTAAGGGAAGATAGAGAGAGCCGTTAATAAACTATTCTTGACAGCTAGAAGAACTACTCCAAGCATGAATATTTACTGAGAAGTCGATGCCATTTTGCTTAAGGATAGAAGAATCTTCTATCGCTACGTGAATGCATCACCAGTGTTTTAAGCTCCTGCATAATCAGCCTGTGGTACATCTCCATCGTGTCATGCGTAGTCCTAACCCTCTTGTCTGCCTCAAGCAACAGTACATTGTAGCTTCTTGGACCAGCATAGAGGCCAGCTATGCTCTTCAGGCCTTTCAGCATCTCCTCTGGGATAGCCTCTAGGAAGTGAGACTCGCCACGCGTGGGATACTTTCCCTTTAGTGCAACATCGACCCTGATAGGGTCGTCTCCCTGCTCTAGAACAACATATGTAACAGCAATAGGTGGGTAACTCTTCAAAGCCTCTATCATCCTCGAAGCCTTCTCCTGGAAAGAATCTCCCAACTTGTCCCTGGTTGCGGGGAAAACCCTCTCCAAGAGGCCTAGGAGCTTCTCGTGGGAATCAGAGAGAACGAGCTCAAAGACCCTAGCGGAAACCTTCTCGATGCTCAACTGCAAGGGCATGCTTAGCCCTCTGCCAAGACCAACGGAAAAAATAATCTTGTTGTCAGGAGCCCCACTGGTAGCGTTCCTAAACAACTCGTATACTTCCATTGAGACCCCAGACTTCAGCAAGTGCCTCAAGCCCTCCAGCGCTTCGCGGGGGCGCCGCTTTATCTCCCCGAATAGGCCGAGAACGGTCTCCCTTACAGAAGGCTCAAGGCTTGCCACTAATTCTCGGAGCTTAAGCATCAAGAGCTCCTCCTTGAGCACTGTGGACCTCGAATCCTTACTTACACCAACTACCGCTACATTCCTCTTTAAAGCCTCCCTTAAAAAACCCGCATAAGTCTCGATATACTCAAACATGAAGTCCTCGTAGCCATCAATATTTATCTCGCGCAGTACATGCGTCATCCTCGCATAGAGAGAGCCATCAATAAGCACGGTCTCCGCCCCCCTCTCTACAGCCTCCAGCCCAGCAAGGTGCTCAAGATGCTCCCGCATGAGCCTCTTCAGCTCCTCTTGGTCCCGGATATCCCTGGGGAAAAACGCGTCCAGCCTCAGCTTCCTAACTTCGTCGCCACCCACACTAACAGCGATTGCCCTAGAAATAAGAATAGAGCCGCCCCCAACAACATCTATATCGTCACAGCTACTATCAACCCCATAAACCCGTCCATCAACCTTGTCCGGAGACAAGTCGCTCATCCAGACCCTCCTAAGAAGCTCGCTGTAATAGTTCCTGAGGTCGCCTTCCCCACCAATTACACGTGCAAGTTCCTCCCTCTTCCTCCTGACCTCCTCTACTAGCAAATCAGCAAACCTGGGCACAGATATTTTAACATCCACGCGGAAATAAATATTGCCAAGAAACAACAATGAAAGTTAATTCGTCTAATGCATCAACCTTAGACCCAGATACGACTCTGGCCAAGAATAATTAAATAACAGTGTTACAGTATATTGACTAGGATTTGAGGGACGAGCCTTGCCACACATAGACGAAGTAAAAATTCTTAGAAAAAGGGCAAAAGCCTTCCTGAAAACCGCTGAAACAGCTTACCAAGACGGAGAATACGACCTCACCATTTACCTCTGTGAACAAGCCATACAACTCCATCTAAAATCTATTCTCTTAGAAGAACTAGGAGACTACCCTAGAACCCACTCCTTAACATATCTATTTCAGCTACTCCAAAAAATTGAGGAGCTCAGAAATCTATATGATATCTACCAGAACAACAAGCGTCTAGTTGCATTCTTGGAAGATGCTTACATAGCTACAAGGTATCTCCCAAGAGAATACAGCAAAGAAGAAGCACGAGAAGCCATAAAACTAGCACACGAGGTGTTAAAGTATCGAGAAATACCTTGAGGCACTAATCGAGAGAGCAAAAATACTCAAAAACTGGAGACCATACGCAGAAAAAATAGCAGAGGCCGCGAAAAGAGTCCTTCCAGACGCAGAGGTCTACGTATTCGGCAGCGTCGTAAGGGGCGAAGCAGTCGGAGGGAGCGACGTAGACATACTCATAAGGTCAGACATGATCCCAAAAAGCAATATCGAGAGAGCAGAGCTAAAGCTAAAAATAGAGGAGCTAGCAGGCCTACCCCCATGCCACCCATTCGAAATACATCTAGCCAACAGTGAAGAGATGAGTTTCTACTCGAGAATAAAGGAGCTAACAAAAATAGGATAAAAAATAAAAAACTATATTTTTAAATAGACTTGTAGCAGAACCACCAGTCAAAGCACTCGATCTCCTTCTTCGTTGCCTTCTCTAGGCGCTCCTTCGCAGTCTTCTCGTCGCTTGCAGGCGGAATAATTGCCTTGTCGCCAATGAGCTCGTTGTTCGGCCAGTTAGCAGGCAGAGCCACGCCATACTTGTCAGAGGTCTGCAACGCCTTGACAAGCCTCAGGATCTCGTCCATGTTCCTTCCAACCTCCTGCGGGTAGTACACTACAGCCCTAAGTATCCCGTTGGGGTCTATAACGAAGACAGCCCTAACAGTGTTGGTTCCCTTTCCAGGATGAATCATTCCATATTTTTTGGCTATCTCCCCGGTGTCGTCCGCAATTATTGGGAACTTTATCTCGACTCCAAGCTTCTCCCTTATCCATTCAACCCACTTAATGTGGCTGAAGACCTGGTCAATGCTTAGACCTACCAGCTGGACGTTGAGCTTCTCAAACTCCTCGAACCTCTTCTGGAAAGCCACGAACTCAGTCGTGCATACAGGCGTAAAGTCTGCTGGATGGCTAAATAGAACAACCCATTTACCTTTAAAGTCGTCTGGGAAGCGGATAACGCCATGAGTCGTCTTAGCAATGAATTCTGGCGCTTTTTCACCCAACAATGGCATTCTTATTTCGCTCATAGTTGGTCAAACAAATTAGAATGTAGAAATATTTAAACTTATGGTTTGGAAATCTAACCATTAGTTTAGATACTCAAAAATTCTACAGCTAGCTCCCAAAGATTAAAGTACATCTCAAAAAAAAGAATTGGTAAAGGTGATTAAGACACTATTCATAGCTCTGTAAAATGCACTACTTTTTTATGGCTCCAAGCATATCTTAAAGAGGCGTCCATAATGAAGGCTGGCGTTGTCCATGAAAACGCCGAGATATTTGTAGAGGGTTCAGCTAGGCGGTACCCATCGTTGCCCCTAAAGGAGGACCCTGTTGAGGTCACAGAGGTTCCTATGCCTGCCCCCAAAAAGGGCCAAGTCCTTATAGAGATCGAGGCCTGCGGCGTCTGCTATACAGACATAGACATTATAGAGGGCAGGGTAAGGTGCAAGCTCCCACTCATACCTGGCCACCAGATCGTAGGCAAGGTAGTGGAAGCTGTCGGCGTCGACGGGCTCGTAGGGGAAAGGGTTGGCGTAGCATGGATAGGCCACACGTGTGGGACCTGTGAGTATTGTAGGAGGGGCCTCGAGAACCTCTGCCAAAGCTTCAAGGCTACCGGCTGCGACTTAGACGGAGGGTACGCGGAGTACACCGTTGCCTACGCAGACTACGTGTACACGTTGCCCCGAGGCGTCGATGCTGTAAGGCTAGCCCCACTCATGTGTGCAGGCTCCGTTGGCTTCAGGGCATATAGGCTCCTGGGCATGTATGACGGTGCAAGGGTAGGGATCTTTGGCTTCGGCTCCTCGGCACACATAGTAATACAGGTCATCAGGAAGCTCCACCCATCCACAGAAATCTACGTGTTCTCCAGGAGCGAGCACCACAGAGACCTCGCAAAGAGGCTCGGCGCCGACTGGGCAGGGGCTCCAAGCGAGGATCCTCCAAAAAGGCTGAACTTCGCGCTAGACTTCACGCCCGTCGGCGAAACAATCCCAAGGGCCATGGAGCTACTAGACAGGGGAGGCAGGCTCGTAATAAACGCAATAAGGAAGCAGACGCCAGTCGTCCTTGACTACGCGACACACATATGGCAAGAAAAAGAGATAAAAAGCGTCGCAAACGTAACTAGGGAAGACGTGAAGAGCTTCATAAACTTCTACACCACACACGGAGTCGACACACACGTCCAAGAATACCGCCTAGAAGAAGTAAACAAGGCACTAAGAGACCTAAAAGCCGCAAAAACAACTGGGGCACCAGTCCTCAAAATAAAATAGCATCATCACATAAACAAAACCCATAGCAACAAATACCTACAAGACTTCAAGTCAAACCGAAAGTTTCTTTATTACTCCAAATCAAGAAAAGTGAAAAACAGAGATTTTTCCATCGTGATACGGGGTGGGAGGAAATGGTTCCCTTGGAAATCTCTGTAGAGTATCAGAAAAGAATGAATTGAAAGGAGATCAGGGGAAAAGCTGGAGTCAGACGGAAAAAGGCTACAGGTATCAGAAACGAAAGAATTGAAAGGGATCGAGAAAGCACGCAGATGGAACTGGCGATTACTTGCCGGGCATCAGAAATGGATGACTAGGAGGCTTCTGTGAGTGCTTTGTAAGTGTCCTGTAGTAGTTGTCCGTGTAATAATGGGTATCGTGAATGTTGTTCGTTTTGCAGAGTTATGCGTTTTTTGTTTCTCGAGGAAGGTGTTGAAGGCTTGTTCATGGAAAAGTTTAAGGCTAGAATGTAGCTTTTTAGGGGGCTAGAGGGGCGCACACGTTCATCCGCTACCCCGGGTGAGGTTGCCCCTCTAGGGCCCCTGGGCTTTCTAAGTTTCTTGGTGTTTATATGTTCTTTGGTGCTTTAGATGGAATTTTTGCAGGGATAAAGTATTTGGGCTGAATTTTTTTCTGAAACTTTGATGTATGTAGTGGGGTAATCGTTCATGTTTTGTTCAAAAATTTAGAATTTGTTTTCGGATGTTTGGAGCTAGAAGTATAGTGCTAGTAGGGGGGAGAAGAGTAGTGTGGGGAGCATATTGGCTACGCGTATCTTTTTGAGTTTTAGGAGGTTGATGCCTACGCCTATTAGGAGGACTCCTCCAGACGCTGTGAGTTCTGCTATTGCTTTTTGTGGTAGCATTGTGCCTGTGAGTGCGCCGAACACTGCTAGGGATCCCTGGAAGGCTAGGACGAGCACTGAGCTTAGTAGGACTCCTATGCCTAGGCTTGCCGCGAAGGCTATTGAGGCTACCCCGTCCATTAC
>Ga0272449_1001137_pt1 | contig 28368 bp, 35 predicted proteins | sample YNPCB0241_FD_198679 | JGI IMG/M metagenome (GOLD analysis project Ga0272449, IMG submission 198679) | Hot spring sediment microbial communities from Yellowstone National Park, WY, United States - YNP-CB-024-1 | ecosystem: Environmental > Aquatic > Thermal springs > Hot (42-90C) > Sediment... | reverse complement strand
TGATCCACTATCGAGCCCACCATGTTGGCAATGGTGGCGTTGCGCAGGGCTTGGAGGCACTCATCAACACTGGCTTCCCTCCCGGCGTAAAATGATTCCTTTACTTCGATCTGGAACTTTCCCTCTTTGAATTTTTTACCCAGCAACTCGCGATCGCAGATGATGACGAGGTTCTCCCCTCGAGTTTTGATGATCCTGAGCAGGGGCAGGCTCACACTCCCCTCACCGGGTTACGCGCCCCGCAGGCTTCGCACCTCAGGACGTACACCCTTTCGCGCTTTTCCAGTCTGGTGTCGGGTTTTCCGCATTCCTTGCAGAGTACGAACTCTTCAGCATAACGCTGGATCCTCTCCTGAACAGTGGCCGGAGAGAACTTGCCCTGAAAAACCGCCTGGGTCCCCTGAATGTCCCCCGCGGCCCCAAGTTCCCTGAGAAGATACTTCATCAGATGTTCTGGCTCACGGTTGAAGGCTGCAGCGATGGCCTTGAAATTCCGGAGCAAGGTCCGGTTCCCGACGATGGAAACATCAGCCTCCGGTATCTGAAAACGAGAGCTCTCAAAAACAGTTTTAGGTATCTGTTCTATCGCCCGATCAAGCAGCTTTTCGTATTCCTCCTCCATCATTTCACCTCGCCAACCTGAATTTACCCGGTGAGGGTTCAAATACATCACCCTCGACGAACATCACCCTGAGGGCGTCGTTGACCCGGGACAGCTCCATGTTGAGCTCGTTGGCTATTTTGATTGACTCCACTCCGGCCCCAGTGTCAAGCTTCTCAAGAGCGATGGCCACCCTCTTCTTGATCTCGTCCGGGACAACCGGTAGTGGCTCTTCTTCAACTTCATCCGATGGTCCGGCAATTTCCTGTGCCGCGGCTGTTCCCGGGCGCAGCGCCTCCGGCTTGGTAAACTTGGGGCGCACCCCCTCCGCCATCGCTTCCCTTCTCGCCGCGATTATCTCCAGTTCTCTCACCAGCTCCCAGTTGGGATCATCGACACGGATGAGGAGTTCGGGCGTGAGGTAGATTTCACCGTTGAACTCTCTGACCCTGCCAATGACATCGATGATATCACCCACGTTGAACTTATCGAGCTCTTTGACACCTTCCTGCCAGGCCCTGAGGCTGATGGTTTCACTTCCGTCGTCAATCCTGAGTGTCGCGTAATTCTGGTCCTCCCGGATGAACTTTTCAACTACGGTTCCCATCACCCGTACTCTTGTGACCTGTTCTCCCCAAGGGGTCAGCAAGTAGCTCGGCTGCGTGCCGTCGGGAGAGCGAATGTACTGGCCCAGCACAACATCCTCTATCCTCATCTTATAAGCCGCGGGCCGCATGATAATCGTGGAATATCTGGGGGCGAGAGCTTATGAGCTTTCCGCGACGGGTGGCAATTTTCAGGGTCAAGGTTCCCTCAGGGGCCAGGGTCTTGGGGCTGGCTTCCGGCTTTTTCACCGTGGACAACGTGGATGATTTTGTCGGGAGGATGGCCCTGGTAGACGAAGAATTCGGCACCGTCACTCAAGCATTCAACGCCTTCCGAGTTGCCGGTTTGGAACACCTCGTTCATGCTTCACGCTTGGCCATTATCGCGAATGAAAGCGGTCGGGGCTTTGCCGATTCTCTTGCCATTGAACTCATCTGCTGGGTGGCCGCGGAACGGCAGATCTATCGGGCCTTTGAAAAGATGGGCGTCCGGCGCGGCAGAAATGCTCTGGTGATCGTTTCCGTTGGTCGCTCGGCTTCTCAGGTGAAAAAGGCGATAATGAAAATTTTCAGGGATAATGGGGGAAATTGGGACAACTCGTTAATGGAACTGAAGGAGGAAAAAGTCCGGGAATTGCAGCGGATTTTCTCGATAACTCCCGAGGAGATTGCGGTGGCCCCCCTTGAGAAGCTGGTGTTGGAAAGGGTTTCCCTGCTGGCGTTGGCGAAATGATCTAGCAGAGCCGGAGCTGTGTCAGGAGTTTCTCAAACTCTTCATCCTTGGCAACACCAACGATCCTGGAGCAGGCCGGCATGATGGGTTTGTCGGAGGTCACGATATTTCCGTCGTCGTCTATGGTAACATATTTGCCCGCGAGCTTTTCTTTGGCTTCTATTGCGAGGCAAAGGATTTCCCTTTCCGAGCCCACATAGAGATAGTAATAGTGTTTTCCCTGGTGATGGTAATAAAAAAGCCAGCCTTGGTTACGGGCGATGCTTAACAGGTCTTCTATTTCGTTGCACCAGATAGTTCGCATACGCTGCAGGCCTCCTTCTGAAACTTTTCAATTCCCTCAAAAGACCCGCGCACGATCACAATGTCGTTGGCCCTGAGCTTCACATTGCCGCCGGGGGTGATGATGTGCTTGTTGCCTCTCTTGATCACCAGCACATAGACGCCAACGGTGCCCCAGAGGTTTAGCTTTTCAAGAGTTTTATCGACGAACCTTGATCCCGGCAATATTTTAACCCGGCATATCTTTTCCAGGGACTCCGAGATGGCCTTGGCGAAGACGGGGTGCAGCTCTATTTTTCTGATGACAACGTCCACGATTGAATCGGCCGCGTCAGTTATCGACTCCATGCTCCTTGCCAGCTGAAGGATGCTGTTCAACTCGGTGATGTTTTTCTTCTCTTCAGCCGCGATTTTTAGAGTGTCCAGCCAAGCCCTGTAGTTGAACTTGTTAAAGGCCTCCTCAATTTCCCTGACCTCCTCGGCAACTTCCGTGGAGCCGAGCATGAGTGAGGAATAGGCGAGGTCAACGGCGATGTCGCTCAGGTCACGCATCTTCGCCAGCTCGTTGCGTAGCTTCTTCAGTCTGGTCCCGATGGTGAATGGTTCCATCGGCGTCCCGGCCATTTCGTGGATGATTCTGATTCCGTAAAGCGGACCCTTCACCACCAGCTCGTCTTCGGCCAGAAGCAGGGCATCCTTGGCTACCGGAGCCATCCATTCGTTCTTTCTTTTGATGGCCAAGACCCAGACGCCGATGCTGGAGGGCAATCTCAGCTCGCGCAGTGATTTGCCGTCTAAATTGGAGCCGGGCGAGATCTTTAACTTGACTATTTTTTCATCTGCGGCGCGCAGGGCATCCTTTATCACCGGGTGAATGCCGATCTTCATGCTGATTAGGTCGGCCATATCGCCGGTGGCGTTGGAGATGGCCTCGGCAGCGCTGGCCACCTGCAGGATGCCTGTTATCTTCTGGGCCTCCTTGACATTTCTGGCCGCGACGGCTGCCATGATCCTGATGGTGTACATCAGCTCGTCCATCTTTGATTCTAGCCGGTGTACTAATTCGGCCAGCTCCTTACTTTCGTAGAGCAGGGCGGCGTAAGCCAAGTCCACGATGAGGTCTGAGGTGTCCTTCATCTCGGTAAGGAGCTCACGCACGCTCCTCGGTTTATATTCTGGGGGTTGCATTTTCTACACTCCTATTATTTTCATCGCTATAATTAAGCATGTCACCCCGGCGATGTCGCCTATTGAGGTGACAATGGGTATCACCACGTTATCAGGATCTAGACCCTTGGAGAATGAGGTGAAAGCGAGCCATATCGTGCAGAACATAGTCACTCCTATCGCCGCCATGCTGGCCAAGAAAAAGGCGATCATGATCGTCAGCGACTTCAGCAGGTTAATTCCTGAGATTAGGGAAAGGGCAAAGAAGATCACGCTGGTGAAAATGAAGACGCCCAAGCTCATGATCCAAGTGGCTTGGATGTTTTTTCTCAGAATGGCCTGTTTGCCAAACTTGGGCTCAATGGTGCCAATGTGAAGTGCCGAGGTGAGTCTCGAGCCGAGGATGCTGCAGACGTTGTTGTTGATGCCGTTTATCGGCGGCACCATCACCAGAATCAGCGGCAGCGTCTTTATGCTCTCCAGCTGTGAGTGGAGAATGAGACCCGCGCTAAGAGACAGGATCGCGCAGAGTATGAGCACCGGATAGCTCTCCCCCAAAATCCTTTTCATGCTGTAGGCGGTCATGGTCATCACACAAATAAAACGACAATGAAGATCGAGATCATCGTGATCAGGTCCCCGATGGTGGCCATCAGCGGCGCCGTGATGTTGTCAGGATCCCAGCCCCGAATATAAGCGAAGATTGAAATTACCACGGTCAGAGCCGTTAGGATGATTCCCGAGATGAAGCCGGCCGCCACAGAAATGATGATCAGAGCAACAAAGTTGATGATGCTCATTCCGAAGAGCAGCCCAATTAACGAGGCGATCACCCCGATGGTGGCGGAGGCGGCAAGGCTGAGGATCAGGGAGGAGACCACGTTGATCTTGAGTTCATCGGTCATCGAGAGCTTTGGCTCCACGATACCGGTGTGGAGGGCGGTCCCGAGCCGGGAAGCGAGCGCGCCGTTGACGTTTCCCCTCAGGTCCAGAAGTGGCGGGATCACCAGAATCAGTCCTGGTAGGGTGACGGTGATGCGTTCCTGCATTCCCTCCATCACGTTTCCGGTGAGGATCTCGATGATGGCACAGAGGATCAGAACGGAGAGACCTTGAATGACGATTGCTCTCACGTTGACGCTCTGGGGCATGGGCTCACCTTAAAAAGGCGTTAGTCGACATTCTATATACGTTTTATAATTTCGGATGTCAGCGGATTGGGCAGAGAGTAGAGGGATCATCTTCAACGGCTTGCCCTCAGGACCGGCGGGTAAAATAGACTTTCTCTTTTTCCGCGAGCGCAAATCTTTGAGCGCCTTGAGACGGGGCACCACGGTGGGCTTTTTAACTTTAGCACCGGCGAGGGTCTTAAGGCCTCCTTTTTATTCAGTTTTTTGGAAGATGTTACCAATGGATTTGTGATTCTCAAGCATGGCCAAGTTCATCTTGGTCTTTCCCACCATTAATTGAAATAACTCATCAAAGGAGAAAAAATGAAAGGTTTATAATATAACAGGGGTATAATTTTAACCGGTGGGCGATGCCCTTGGGAGAAAAACCTAAGACCAAGCTGGACTGCTTGGGTTTGTATTGTCCGGAGCCGGTTTTTAGAACTCGCTTGGAGCTGGACAAACTTGAGCCGGGAGAGGTGCTGGAAGTTCTGGCGGATGATCCCGCCGCCGCTGAGGACATCGGGAGCTTGGTCAAACATCTTGGCCATGAAATGCTGGAGTTCACCAAAGAGGGCAACGTCCTCCGGTTTTTAATCAAGAAAAAATGAGGTGGTTTTATGGAGAAGAAAAAAATCCTCTACATCCAGACCAGCGGGGTCGACACACCCGAGCGGACCTATGCGCCCTTTATTCTCGCGGCCACGGCTGCAGCGATGGGCATTGAAGCCACAATTTATTTTCTGATTAAGGGAGTCACGGTGGTCAAGAAGGGTGAGGCGGAGAAAATTAGATTGGGCAGCTTTCCTTCACTGAAGCAGGTGATGGATCAAGCAGTGCAGGCCGGCGTGAAGCTCGAGGTTTGCGAGCAGAGCTGCCTGCTGCTGGGCTTGGGTCGGGGTGACTTTGTTGATCCGGCCAAGATCGTGGGTGCGGCCACATTAAACGATCGGCTCTTGGAAGCGGACGCGGTGTTGTGTTTCTGAGAAGTGATGAAATGAGAAGAGTTTATCTGGATCACGCCGCTGGCAGGCCCGTTGATGGGCGCGTGCTTGAGACCATGTTACCTTACTTCACCCAGAAATACGGGAACCCCTCAATGGTGCACACGCCGGGTAACGAAGCCCGTGAGGCGATTGAGACGGCGCGAGGCAGGGTGGCAAAGCTGATTGGTGCCTCTAAAAAAGAGGAGATTATTTTCACCTCCGGGGCGACGGAGAGCAACAACTTGGCCCTGAAGGGAGTGGCGCTGAGAAATCGGGATCGAGGAAACCACATCATCACCAGCTCTATTGAACACATGTCGGTGATCAACGTCTGTAAGGACCTGGCAAAGCAGGGTTTTGAGGTTACCTATCTTCCCGTAGACAGATATGGTGTGGTGGACGTGGCTGCTTTGGAAAAAGAGTTAACTGAGAAGACGGTTCTGGTCTCGATAATGTACGCCAATGGAGAAATCGGAACGATTGAGCCCATAAGGGAGATCAGTGAGCTTGTTCATGACCATGGAGCTCTTTTGCATGTGGATGCAGTGGCTGCCGCGGGGCAGATACCGATAGACGTTGAGGCCGAGCACATTGATCTGCTATCGCTATCCTCCAATGACATTTACGGCCCGAGAGGCGTCGGAGCACTCTACATCAAGACGGGAACCCGGATCATGCCGATAATCCAGGGCGGTGGTCAAGAGCGGGGGTTGAGGTCGGGAACGGAAAATTTGCCCGGCATCGTCGGAATGGGAAAGGCAGCCGAAATCATTGCGGCTGAGATGGAGACGGAGTCGCGGAGGCTGGCAAAGTTGCGCGACAAGATGATCCGAGGAATTCTGGAAAGCGTTCCGGTCTCTTTTCTCAACGGCCATCCAACTAACCGGCTGCCGAACAACGTTAACGTTAGATTCAGCTACATCGAGGGGGAGTCCCTGATCTTGAGCCTAGATATGGAGGGCGTGGCCTGTTCCTCCGGTTCAGCCTGTACCTCAAAGACTTTGGAGCCGTCCCATGTGCTACTAGCCACGGGGCTGAAGCACGAGGAGGCGCACGGCTCGCTGCTCTTCACGCTGGGCAGACAGAACAACGAGGAGGATGTCGACTATGTGCTGGGTTTATTACCCGGAATTGTGAGAAGATTACGCGTGATGTCTCCCCTGACACCCAAGGAGCTGATTGGTGATGTATAGCGACAAGGTGCTGGATCACTTCCGGAACCCGCGCAACATGGGTGAGATACCGGACGCCGATGGGGTCGGTACCGTGGGCAACCCCGTCTGCGGTGACATGATGACGATCTACATCAAGGTTAAGGACAACAGAATAGCCGACATCAAGTTCAAGACCTTTGGCTGCGGTGCCGCGATAGCCACCAGCAGCATGACCACTGAGCTGGCCAAGGGGAAGACCATCGAGGAGGCCATGAAGATCACCAGGGAGGATGTGGCGAGGGACCTGGGGGGACTGCCACCGGTGAAGATGCACTGCTCGAATCTGGCCGCTGATGCCCTGCATGCGGCGATAAAAAATTATCTGGAAAAAGGAGGCAAAAAATGACCGAATTTGTGCGATGCCGGATGTGCGGACTGGAGCTTCGCGGCGAGGAGTGTCTCTTTGCCACGCATCGGAGGGTGATCGGCGGCAGAGAATATCTCTTTTGCTGCGAAAGGCATGCGGATGAATTTGAGAAAAAAATGGCTAAAAAGTAGAAAAATCAGTCTTCTTAATCCCAAATAAAAAGCGGCAGGGACTCGATCCCTCCACTACTCGTCCAGCGAGTTCGCGAATCTCGACCACTTCGCTTTCTCGCCGTCTTTTCGTGTCGGGATCTTTTTCCTGCAGTCGCTGTCTCGTCCCGTTCCTCCACGGGACTTATCCGCGTCCTTCCCCGGTTTTTCGCCCGGGTTTTTACACGGATCCCCGTTGCCCGTAGGCTCCGGTTCGACCACCTCTGCAGGCTATCATCCCTGCCGCACTATTCTCTTGTCTTCATTATTTTTAAGGATTTTTTGACAAATGGAGATATTTCAAATTTGGGAATTTGCAAAAAGCTGATTTTTCTTCGAAACAGGCATCATTTTTTGGAGTTAGGATAGCAGTGCGATTGTTAAAAGCAGTGATTTTCAAATAGTCGTGATTAAAAATCTAAGAAGACGGTTTTGCCAGTCTGTGAGGATTCTAGACTGGCCAGCGACATTTTCAGCGCTTTTTTGGCGTCCTGCAATTTTACCGTGTTTTTTCCTTGTACAAACTCATGGAGGAAGTATTCATCCTGGGGTTTGTGGCCCCATCTCTCCGGGCGGGACAGACAATGGCCCTGGCCATTAAACCCAGGCCGGCGAGGCCAACGCCCACCCTTTCCATGGAACTAAAGTTGCCCGAATCTTGGTTTAAAATTTGAGTTTTCACTCCCGGTAAATGCAGCTGCTGGGCTTGTCGTTGGGGTGAAGGGGCCTTACAGGTGCTGTTTTTTAGTTTTCGACCGAGGTAATAGTGATGATAAAGGTCGGCTGCTGCGGCTGGGGCTTTTACCGGGGTGGGCTCAAGGCCTACTCTCAGAAGTTTTCCCTGGTTGAATGCCAGCAGACCTTTTATCGGCTGCCGATGCCCTCGACGGCGAGGAAATGGCGTGAGGAGGCCCCTGAATCATTTGAGATAACCGTCAAGGCTTGGCAGGCCATCACCCACCTCCCCTCTAGTCCTACCTGGCGGCGTTCGGGACTGAAATTGAAGCCGGAGCAGGAGAAGAACTATGGTTGGCTCCGCCCGACGAAGGAGAACTTGGAGGCCTGGCAGCGCACCAAGGAGATCTGCGACGCTCTCAATTCTAAGATCTGCCTCATTCAAACCCCGCCGAACTTCAAGTGCACCCGGGAAAACAGGGACAATATGGAGAGGTTTTTTGACAGAATTGACCGCGGGGGGCTCTTCCTCGCCTGGGAGCCGCGTGGGGACTGGGTGGAGAATGCGGGCGAGATTAAAAAAATCTGTCGGGATCTTGACCTCATCCACGTGGTCGACATCATGCGCCGGACGCCTGTTTCTGACCATCGCATCGCTTACACCAGGCTCCACGGCCTGAACCCGCGCGAGTATGATTACCGATACGATTACTCGGCGGAGGAGATCAGGGAGCTGGCGAGGAGGGTTGGGGAGCTGGAAAAAAGCCACGAGGAGGTTTATGTCCTCTTCAATAATACCGCGATGTACAAAAACTCGGTCCAGCTGATGGAATTGCTCGAGTGATGGCGACGGGTTGGGCTCATCAGGGTGGTGCGGGGGAGGGGATTTGAACCCCCGAACTCCTAAGAGACCAGATCTCTTCTGCCTTGCCAGATCTTGAGTTGCGCCCTTTCGACTGGCGCCGTTGACCTGGCTTGGCTACCCCCGCAGTAAAGAGTTTTTGTTAGGGGCTAATTAAATATGCGGGAGAAGATGGCTGAGTTTGAGCCACGGCGAGCCTTCGAACACATTGACAAGCTTGCCTATGAGATCGGCCCACGTTTGGCCGGCAGCCGCGGGGAAAGGCTGGCGGCGGAGTACATCCGGAAGCAGTTTGAAAACCTCGGGCTCAAGGTGAGGGTTCAGGAGTTCCGCTTTGTTCCCCGTTCAGCCCGCTCCAAAGCGACGGCGGTTATCCTGGCGGCGGCCTTTGTGCTTTCTTTGTTTTTGTCGCCGGAATTCTCACTTTTTTCCTGGCTCGTGGCGCTGGCGCTGTGGCGCTCACTCGGTGAACTGATGCCCAAACGAGCCAGCCAGAACATAATCGCGATTAAAGAAGTAGAGGCGCCTAAGAGGAAATTGGCCTTGACGGCCCATTATGACTCCGCTCCGTGCACCGTCAGCTTCGGGCTCAGCATCTTCGTCAGGTTCACCTTTCTGCCCGCGGTTGCCTTGATAACAGTTGTTTTGGTGCTCCGGGCGCTGGGTCTGATCCCTGCTTGGCCCATCGTTTGGTCTCTGCTGGCAGCTGTCCTTTTGCCCGTCTGCGCGGCACGTTACATCGCAGCCAGCAGCCGCCGCGTCTCGCCGGGAGCTGAGGACAACGCCTCCGGTGTCGCCGTCATGCTTGAGTCCGCCCGCCTCCTCGCCGAGCAACCGCCGGCCGATACTTCTCTCTTCTTCATCGCCTTCGGTGCCGAGGAGCAGGGGCTGCTCGGCTCAAAAAAATTGGCTGAGGAAGGACTGCTGCCCCAGGACACACTGGTGCTGAACCTGGATATGGTCGGCGCCGGCACTCAACCCTACGTTGTCGAGGGCAATGGCCTCCTCCGCAGAACTAGAACTTCCGAAGGTCTGAATCAGAAATTGCTGAACGTCATCAGCGGTTTAGGCCTCAGACCAAAGCTCTGGTGGGCGCCCCTGTCTGGCCATGACCACATACCCCTTCTTCGCTCCGGAATTCAGGCCACCACCTTCACCTTTGACACACCGGGAGTGGACCGGCTGGGGCGCAGGATCGCGAGGCTCTTCCGGCTGCCCAACGCAAGGCTCCGAGGATACCGGCACCTCCACAGTTACGATGATCTCCCCGATCACATCTCCGTTGACAACATCGAAAGGGCCGGGGCCATTGTGCTGGAATTCCTTAAAGTGATTTAAGTCCCGCCGCCGAGTTTTTTTGGAGTTCCCTTGACCACCATCGGGCTGATGTCTGACACGCACGATAAACTGGACGCGGTCGAGAGGGCGATAGATTTTTTCAACCAATCTGGAGTCCGGCATGTTCTTCACGCCGGTGACCTGAACTCCGCCTTTGTGGTTCCCCTTTTCTCTAGGCTCAGGGCCAGGCTTCACTACGTTTGGGGAAACAATGACGGCGATCAAGAGATGATCACCGCGAGGTTTAAAGAGTTGGGACTGCCCCCGCCCGAGAACTTTGAGTCGCTGAAGCTGGGCGGGAGGAGGATTGCCCTGCTTCACGGAACTCACCCCGGGATCGTGGAAGCCGTTGTCAGGTCCGGGATGTATGACGTGGTGGTCAGGGGCCATACTCACCGGGCAAAGGTAACTGGCCGGAGGCCCCTGGTGGTCAATCCCGGTGAGGTCTGCGGCTACCTCACCGGCAAAGAGACAGTTGCCCTCCTCGACCTGGTCAGATTGCGCGTGAGAATAATCGAGCTATAGGTCATTATTAACCTCAGAAGAATAACTCCATTGGGCGAGAAATTTGATCGAGATAATCATTCTGATTTTTGGGTTTTTTGTCGCTTGGAACCTAGGCGCCAACAACTCGGCCAACTGCGTTGGGGTCTCCGTCGGCGGCAGAGTCCTCGACTACCGCCGGGCCATCGCGATGGTGGCCCTCTTTGTCCTCCTCGGAGCCGTCCTCGAGGGCTGGAAGAACATGAGGACGGTGGGCGAGGGCATCATCCTCCCCGGGCCCTCTGGCCTGAATCCCCTTTTTCTCTACCCCCAGGCAGCGCTGGCCAGCCTCATCGCCGCCGCTGTTTGGATGTTCGGCGCCACCTTCTTCGGCTTCCCCATGTCAGTTTCCCTGTCTACGGTCAGCGCGGTGATCGGCGCGGGGGCGGCGTTAAACTTTTCTCACCCGGGGGCGGCGGTAGAACTGAACTATGGCAGGCTGGTCGCGATCGCCATCTCCTGGGCGCTGAATCCACTCCTAGCCGCCCTTCTTTCCTTTGCCGTTCACCTCATCGTCAGCACCGCGTTGCGCCGGATAAAAAATCTGCTGAGGTTTAACCAGATATTGAAGCTTCTCATCATCCTCTCTTCAGCCTACAGCGCCTACGTTCTCGGCGCCAACGATGTCGGCGCCTCCGTGGGCGTCCTTTATGCCTTTTTCGGTTGGCCGCCCCAGCTTGTGGCCCTCTTCGGGGCCCTGGCCTTGGCGATCGGGGCCTTTACCTTCAGCCGGAGGGTGATGGTCACGGTGGGTTCGGGGATAGCCAGAATTGATCCCACCACCGCCCTCGCCGCGCAGCTCGGGGCCGCCATCACGGTCTGGTCCTTCGTGCAGTTCGGCATGCCGGTGTCGACTTCTGAGGCCATCGTGGCGGGAGTGGCCGGTGCTGGTCTGTTTAAGGGGGCTGCAACGGTGAGCGCGGGCAGGCTCCGCCAGATTGGGGCAACTTTGCTGGTCACCCCGATTGCGGTCGGCCTTCTTTCCTTTGCCATTACGCTGCTGATAATTTGATTAACCCGACAGCGTGAAGCCGAGTATGGTCAGGGAGTCGCTCATGTCCTCCGCTCGATCGCTGATGTTAGCCGCTCTGCGGATGATATCGGCAAGCTGGATGACGCTGACGGGGTCGAGAAGTCTCTCAAACCCATAGAGGTCGTTCACCAGGCTTTGCTCCATCAGGTCGATCTCATGTTCGAGAAGGTCGACGTCGTTGGCCTTTCTCAGGGCCTCGTCCATGTTGGTCGTCAGCGCTCCGATGGCCTCCTCCAGAATTTTCACAGTCTGGGTGGTGATCTTGGCCATCTCAACGAACCTGAGCCGCCACTCCTTTATCTTTCGATTTCTTTTTTCGGCCTTCGCCAGCGCCGACATCAGCTGCTTCCTCAGCAGGATCATGCGCATGGCTCCCTCGGCGGTGTCGGCGATTGTGTCCAGCCGCTCGGCGAGCCAGGCGAGGTCGGCGCGAAAGGCGGGAAGGAAGGCCCCATCCTTGAGCAAGCCGATGAACTCCCGCTTTCCCCCGTCGGCCGCCGTTTCCAGCTTTGATAGCTCCCGCCCCAGCTTCTCAGCCCGCTCCAGGTCCCGGTCGGCGAAGTAGGCGTTGATGACATCTTCAAATTTTTTCACCACGCTGGTGACGGCCCTGGCATTTTTCCTCAGGATTTCCAAGGCCTTTTGTTCCTTTCCCCCACCGATAATGGCAATAGAAAAGACCTCCAAACCGTCACCTTCGTTGCTATATCTTCCCGCTTTTTTAAAACACTACCTTCTCGCCTGCCTCTTCAGTGGCGAGCCGCAGATGAGGCAACTGGTGGCGGTGGGCGGGAACTTGCTGCCGCAGGCCGGGCAGATGGCCTCCCAGCGCAGCACCTCCTTTATTCCGGGCATGGCGACGCGACGGTAGGGAAGTTTGAGCATCGTGGCCAGGTTCTGAATGGCATAGTCATCGGTGACGATCTCGGCCCTCTCTTTCAGATCCAGCGCCAGCGCCAGCAGCTTTACGTCGGTCTCGGAGACGGTGTCGCCGCTGTGCTCCACCTTGTCCCTGACCATCTCCAATGATTTCCTCGACGGCTCCTTCACCCTCACCTTGCCCGCCAGCACCGCGGTCTCGAGCTTCAGCTTGGAGCAGATGTCGCGCGCTTCCTCGAGGACCTCGGGAACCGTCACCTGTTCGGCATCCACGAGCCCCGGTGCTAGCCCGGCGATGACGGCGGAGGTGTCGAGCACTAAAATGCTGCGCATCACAATAGTCTCTCCTTTATCTTCCGGTAAAAGCCCTCCCATTCGAAGAAGCGAGCGCAATTCCTTGAGCGCTGCACTTTTACCCTTTCTCCCTGGGGCACCTTGGCGGCAGGAACGCCATCGATGATGACGAGGGCCTCCCTCCCCGGCCGGGTCGGAGTAACCTCAACCAATGACTCCGCAGGGATGACGATGGAGCATTGCCTCGGATGGACCGGGCAGATGGGTGTGACGACGATTGACTCCAACCTCGGGTCAATCACCGGACCACCGGCCGCGTGCGTGTAAGCGGTGCTTCCGGTTGGCGTGGCGATGATGATTCCATCGCAGCGGAAGTCAAGGGCTTCCCGGCCGTCGATCGATACCTCCAGGCTGGCGGTCTTCCCGAGCACCCCGGAGCTGATGACGATATCGTTCAGGGCCTCGGGTAGCTCCTTTTCACCCACCTTTGCCGCCAAGCGCGACCGGGTCACGATGTTGAGCTTTCCCTTCCGGAGCCCCTGCAGTGCCCTCCGGACATCGTTGGGGTTGACGTCAGCGAGAAATCCCCTCCTCCCCAGGTTTATTCCCAGAATCGGGACTTCGGGGGCGAGGCGCTGGGCGAAGAGGACGGTGCCGTCGCCGCCCACCGTTACAATGGCGTTGCATTTCCTGAGCTCCTGAACACTCCCCGGCTTTCTGCCCATTTTCTTGGCCAGCCCCGGCTCGAGCAGCACCTCCTCCCCCTTCAGGAGCCTGATGACCTTCGCCACCATCTGGAGGTCAAGGGGATCATCGACACGAGCGACTATTCCAACTCTCAAGTTTCCACAAATTCGATTATTCCTCTCAAGATTAAACCTTGCGCCAAGCTTTTAAGGAAGTCTGGAGAATTTCTACGGGATGGCATGAAAGAAGTTACTGAAGTCGGCAAGCTTAAGGAGGGCCGCTTCATCATCATCGACGACGAGCCCTGCCGCATCGTCGGCTTTTCGACCTCGGCGCCGGGAAAGCACGGCCACGCCAAGGCCAAGATTGACGCCGTTGGTCTCTTCGACAACCAGAAGCGCACCATCGTGAAGCCCACCAGCGCCAAGGTTGAGGTCCCGATAATCGAGCGGGGAAGTGCTCAGGTGCTGGCGATCGTCTCCAACAACGCCCAGCTGATGGACCTCAACACCTACGAGACCTTCGAGCTGCCCATACCCATCAACCTCCGCGGCGACGTCAAGGAGGGCGTCGAGGTGGAGTATCTGCAGGCGCTGGGAAGAAGAAAGATAGATCGAGTGAAGGGTTGAACAAAATTAAAAGTAGTGGCAGCTGTTGCCGCCACCAAAATTTTGGGATTAAAGATCTATTCCTCTGAGGGTCTTTCTGCCGTTGCCCTTGGCTCGCTCGATTGCCTTCTTGCAGCTTGCCGCCACTACCGCGTCCAGTGCCTTGAAGAAGTCGTCGCTGGCCCTCATTCCCTTGAGCAGCTCCCTTACCGCGGACTTAACCACATAAGCCATTTTTACACCTCCGTTTAGTCGCTTTAATCCTCTTTTTTTCAATATTTAAAGGTGCTTAAATTTCATTTCTTCTGCCGGAATCCCCGGATTAACTTGCGCATTTCTTCGGGAGGCATCTCGTAGCTCTGCGCCAGCGTCGGGAACTTGTTTGACTTCACGTCCCGCTTGAAATTTTCCAGCGCCCTCATGACCTCCTTGTCCAGTTCGGCGTAGCGTTTCACAAACTTGGGGGCATCGGGGCCGGTCAGTCCGATCAGGTCGTGCAGGACCAGCACCTGGCCGTCGCAGTAGGGTCCGGCGCCGATTCCTATTGTTGGGATCTCCAGCTTTTCGGTGATGAGCTTTGCCAGCTGCCAGGGCATCGCTTCCAGCACCAGGCTGAAAACACCCGCCTGCTCCAGCCTCTTCGCATCCTCGAGGATGGCGCGGGCGGCGGACCAGGTCTTGCCCCGGACGCGGTAGCCGCCGAACTGGTGCACCCACTGGGGCGTCAGGCCCAGGTGGCCCATCACCGGTATTCCGGAGTCGATGATCGCCTCAATTTTTCTGATCATCCTGTGGCCGCCCTCGACCTTCACCGCTTCGGCGTGGCCCTCCTTCAAAAAGCGCCCGGCGTTCCTGATGGCTTCCTCGGTGCTCGCCTGATAGGACAGGAAGGGCATGTCGCCGACGACCAGCGCCCGCTTCACCCCGTTGGCCACGGCCCTGGTGTGGTGGAGCATCTCCTCCATCCCCACCGACAGCGTGGTCTTATGGCCCAGCACGACGTTGGCCAGTGAATCACCGACCAAGATGGCGTCAGCGCCGGCCTCGTCGACCATCTTCGCGGTGAGGTAGTCGTAGGTGGCGAGCATCACTATTTTCTCGCCGCTCTCCTTCATCTCCCGAATCTTGATCGTGGTTATCTTCTCCATTATCCCCGCGATTAAACTATCGCCTGTGGTAATATTAACCTTGATTTTCCCTTGCCGGGCGGGAGCAGCTCGGGTTATGGATTTATTACTTTTGAGTTCAAGTTCAGGTGGGTGAGGGTCATGAGCCTGAGGAGATATCGCTGGAAGAAATCAGACTGGCGTGAGAGAAAGAAGCTGAGACAGAAGAAGTGGAAAAGGAAACACGAGCCCGAGTTAACGGCGGTTGGGGCTCAGGCTTCCCCCCAGGCTCCGGCTTCCTCTTAATCGTTGGCGGGGTTTCCTAAGCCCTCATCGGGGAAAAATTTAACTCAAACTTCGTTACCGGGACCTGATGGAGGCCGGGGTCTAGTTATAGATCCTTCAGGGGTTGGGGGCCGTCTGTTTTCTCAGATTATCCGCGAACTGCTTCACCTTTTCCACGTAGGCACCGGACTTCACTTCCTTCGCCGGCACCCCGAGGGCCCCCACGAAGATCGAGTTGGGTATCATTTTTTTCATTTCCTCGAAAACCCCTTCATGGCTGAATTCATTTGTGCAGAAGAAGGCCACCCTCTTGCCCTCCAGCCGTTGAGAGCTGAGGTAAGTTCGCACCGCGGGGGTTATCTTTCCCGCCCACACCGGGGTGCCGATGACTACCAGGTCGTATTCCTCGGCAGGCCTCTCAAACCTGATATCCGTCAGCTTCCTGGCCATGGCGTCCCTCCCCGCGATCAGGAAGCGGATCGGCCTTAAACCCGTCCTCTTTTTCAGGTCCACGATTTCATCGCGGTCGGCGCCAAGCTCCTTGGCGAGGGCTTCACCGACGGTTCGGGTAGTTCCGGTCCGGGAGTAGTAGGCGACGAGGATCTTCATCTCAACAGCTCATTTGTAAGATGCTGAGCAATCATTTAACCTTTTTTAAGCAACCGCGCTCCAAAGCCCAGCCGGGAAAATGAACCAGGATGGTGAGCAGGTCTACATCAGAGGGCTCAAGGAGAAAAAATACAAGTCAACCGAACTGGCTGGAAGGATGAAACATCGCCGCTTGAGAGAAAGATTGGATGGGTATCAAGAAAGTATGGAGAAATTCAAAAAAGCATTGAGCGGCTTTAACTCCCTACAGGAGAACGGCACCAGTCTGCTGGTGGTTGTGAAATTTTACAGGGGGTTCAGGAAAACGGTGTAGTGAAGGTAGACCTTGTTGTTGACCCAATCTAAGGTGACCTCAGAGATCAACGGCCGGTAGAACAATTAAAAGCCATATTGAGGGAAAAACTTCTGCGCGAGATCGAACCCGTAGCTCTGGGGTTTAGCAAGAGGTTTAGGGTAAGCTTCAACAGGATCTTCATCAGGAAACAGAGGACCAAATGGGCAAGCTGTTCAGCCAAGGGGGACCTGAGCTTCAACTTCCTGTTGGCCTGCCTGCCCAAGGACCTTATTCGTTACATCGTTTGTCATGAGGTCTTGCACCTGAAGAGAAAGAGTCATGACGGTAACTTTTGGGAACAGATTGGCCGCGAATTTGAGAACTACCGGGAGATGGAGAAAAGGCTCTTTGAGTGCTGGTTCCTCGTTCAGGAATATTCTCGACTTAGCCCCTTAAAAATATCGTAAAATAATTTTCTAGAAATCGATATTAAAAGTTCTTTAGCGCGTGTACAATCATGGTCTCCTTAAAGATACGTGTCAATATAAATGAGTTTCACTCAAAATCCCGGTGGGCACAGTGGAATTTACTACATCCAGATTGAGGACAATAAATTAAAGAGGGAAGTTGGATTTCGCTGATGTTGAGGTTAATCTATATACGTTATGAGCCAGATTTAGCCCTGGAGTCTTATCGTGTCGTATTGTCGTGAGTGCGGGGCCGAGGTTCGTGACGGGGCGAAGTTCTGTCCAAATTGCGGCACCCAGGTCTTTGTCAAGACGCGGGCCGGAATTTCGCCGGCGGCCCAATCCAAGGAGGCCTATCCTCCAGCAGCTCCCAGTAAAGTCACAAAGCAGCCCGAGGCCCCCCTGCCGCGCGAGACTCCAGCAGGGGAGGCAAAAGCAGGGAGGGAAAATAAGAAACCCAACCGGAATTTTTTGAAGTACGGGATTCTCTCGATACTGATCATAGCCTTGGTCGTCACCGGCGCGCTGGCATCGATGGAGGGGCAGACATACCCCACGACCGCGACGACGCAGACTACAACCTCGCCGACCACCACTAGCACGTCAACCCTCATCACGTCGACGCGCCCATTCGACAACAGAATCGACAGGGTGGTCCTGTACGAAAGCGATTATCCAGCAATCACGAAAATCACTTACGTCAACAAAGACGGGGTCACGATAACAGACGCCGACGCATACGCCGGTCTGGTTGTCTTGCTGGTGAAGAAAGATATAGATCGGACAACAGTGGCAGCCGCCGTCAGCTCACATGGCGGGGAGCTGGTGATGGTAGTGCCGATCTGCGGCATTTACTGGGCCCGCGTCGCTGAAGGAGGGGAAGCTGGTTTCATCAGCAGCATGCTGAGCGAGAGTTTTGTAAAAGATGTCTTTCCCTGTTTTCCCGTTGAACTCGCCCAGGAGGGAACCGCTTACGTGGACGCCGAACAGCCAAGCGGCTGGTTCTGGGATGCCTACGACTCTGGTGCCCTCGACAGCGATGTGGTCATCATTGATGCTTGGACTAACGACGGCTTCTCAGGCGCAGGCGCCGGCAACGGGCAAGATCACGGGGCGGCCGTCTCCGACATCTCGACCAGTTGTTCAGGGTCGGCCGGAGCGTCCAAAAGCGAAGTCGACGTTTATAACCAGCCCCGGGGCAGGGGGGAGGGATACATAAATTCAAGTTCAATAGTCCCCGCGATCGTCCTGGCCATGATAAACGCCACCGACGCCGACCGGGTGACGGCGATCAACCTTTCAATCGGATACAAGGGTGGCTTGAATGACGGCATCGACCGGCACGGCCCCGACTCCCCCGAAGTGGCCAATATCCAGGAGGGGGAACTCCGGTTCCTAGAGCAGATCCTCCACGGCATGGAGACCATGGACCAGCCCTACCTCGACCACGTCCTGATATCCATCGCGGCCGGGAATATGGGAGTCGACCTCACCAAGCAGTTGGGTGTCCTGAAGGATAAATACCCCAGCGCTTGGGGCCACGTGATCATCGCGGGCGGCTTGGATGGCAATAACGAACGCATCCGCGGCTTCAACACCAGCGAGAACCCGGACGACATCATCTACGCGCAGATGCCAAGCGGCCTGAATGGCACCTCGTTCGCCGCCCCGCAGTTCACCTGCCTGGCCACGGCGCTGGCCGCAGAACGTCCCGACTTGACAAGTTGGGAAATCAAGGAGGCCATCCTCGAAGCGGCGCCGGTCATCAGCACCTACCGGACCAAGCCGACGCTGGCGGCCGCGCTGGCCAAGGCCAACGAGCTCTTCCCGGAGGGTGCGCCGATACCAGATATCACTGGGACATGGACGGGCACCTACACTGCTATCGGAAAAAATAGTTACACACCGTGGACCTATAATGACGGCGGAGATCAGGTCTGGACGATCGCCTCCGTCAGCGACCACTATTTTTCCGGGACCATGAGCATAACCGGCGTCCAACTCCGCTGGGATCAATCCGGCGAAGTCGCGGGCTACGCCTCGTGCACGGGGACAGTTTCCGGATATATTTACGGGAGCACGCTTGATGGCTCTTACACTTACTATGTGGAGGATACCGGTGATTACGTGACCTGGCACTTTGAGGCGACCCTGAGCGGAAACACCATTACCTACGAACGCTCTTACACAAGTGGCAGCTATCTGTCGTTTACTTTGACGAAACAGGGAAGCTAATAAACGGATTCGGTGACACGGTTCAAGCTTTGCGTTTCCTCGGCCTCAGGTCCGCGCCGCATTCGGTGCAGAAATTCGACTCCGCCGGCACTTGCTTGTGGCACTTAGGACAGATTACTAGACCCTTGGCCGGCGCTGGCTCTGGTTCCGGCCCAGGGGCGGCGGCAGCCGATGCCTTTTCTTGTTCCTGAGGTTTCCTTGCGGCACCCAGCTTTCGCCTCCTTCGGGCCGATGCCGCCGAGCCGACTATTGCAGCCAAGATGATCGCCACCATGACAAAGGGCAGCCAGTCCATCAGCTCCGTCGGGAGTGTCGGTTCGGTCGGGGTCGTCGTGCTGATCGGAGTTGTACTGGTTGAAGTCGTCGTGCCGCCCGGGTACTGCCAATTCACCAGCATGTCGTTGGCCTGCTTGGACCAGAGGAAATAGCCAACGCCGCTTTCTTTGTTCGGGGTGTAAGAATAGGTTTCCCCGGGGTTCAAAAAAGTTATTTCGCTGAAAACAACCATCCAGTCTGACCACGCATTATTCTGCAGCAGACATTTTTTGACGGTGATGTTATCCAAGAGCGGTATGGGGGAGCTGTTGGTGACGCTGAATTTCAATGGGTCCGATGCGTTATCCTGGGTGAGCGTGATGGGCGCAACCGTGTTGATGACTTTCCAGCCGGTGAGGGTCACGCTGTAAGTGGCGCCCCCGGCTATTACCCCAGATCCGGGGGGAGCACCGCTGTACCACCAGCGCCAGCTCAAGTCACGTGACTTGCCGGTGGCGATTTTGCGCACGTCGCCGATGTCGCCCCAGGTGGGGTCGACCGTCAGCCAGCCGTAATCTGGAATCCAGACCTCGGTCCAAGCGTGGCTCCTCGTCGCATGTATGTCCTGGTATAGGTCCTCCTCCGAGCTTCGCAGCCCGTAACCCAGGACGCTGCGTGCCGGGATGCCCACTGCCCGGCAGAAGCCCATGAATAGGTTGGAAAAATCGGTGCAGACGCCGGCGCGAGCGCTCAGCGTCTGGCTGTCAGTCAGGTCGGGGAACTTGGCTCCCGCCAGCCTCTCCGCCCATCTCGCGTCATCGTAGGATATGTTTTTTTGTATCCAGTCCACGAACTTGGCGATGATCTTTGGGGTGTCGTTATCCACCTCGCTCAGCAGCAGCTGCGCTTGGCTGACCACATCGGCGGAAAGGGTGACATATTCGTCGGGCAAGAGGTATTGGTCCATCCCGCTCGCCGCAGTTAGCGGCTGGTGCGGCACGGCGGCGGTGCCACCTAAGTCCACAGTGACCACGAAGGTGCCGGTGTATATATTGTTTGAGTAAATGGTCTTCGTATCGATGACCCAAGTATCCTTTCCGTCGATGGTTTCTATGCTGCCTTGGTTCAGCGTCGCCTGCACCGTCTGGTGGTCGGTGTTGATCGGGATTTCGTACATTTCCACGCGAATGGAGGTACTGCCCGGGTAGTACTGGCCCTGCCACGGCAGCTCTATCCGGTACTGCAGCGTGTATTCCACGGTGAGCGGAAGGCCGTCGTCAGAGGCGGCCACCGCCGTCGGCGCTGTCGAGCAACTCAGCGCGGCCAAAAGCGCCAAGGCGATGAACGCGATTACCAGCTTTTTCACTGATTTTCACCAATGACTGTATGACGTGGAGGTTCTATAAAGAACTTCTGAAAATTTAGCTTTTGGCGCTTCATCGGGAGTTCTGAAGGATATGGGTGCAGGTTTACAGTTATCCCTTCTCCAACAATGCCCCATCCAAGTTAAGCCGTATCAGTTAAGATATTTTGCCATGAAAGAATTTGGCTACCGAGAAAATGCCATAATGCTGGTCCAGGGAGCGCGGAACCCGATAAGCTATGTGAAGGTGCCCATGGCGAACGGTTTCGATTGCCCCCAAGAGATGTGGCCTCCGTTGCGTGACCCCTACTGGGGAAGGCAGTTTCAAGCGCGTCCCCTTTGGCGATTTTCGCAGTTGCGAGCATCTTGACATCGAGGCCCGATTATGCAAGAAGTACGAATCACGGCCGTTCATGTGCTGGCTGTTCCCTTTCCTGGTCATTCAGAGCCCAAAGGGATTGATATTTAGCCCCAATCTGGAGTGCCCCTTTTCCGAGACCAGTCCACACTTCGGGCTAAACGAACTTGCAACGATGATAAGGACAGTGAACTCGCAAATGGCATCAAGGTCGAATACCTAGATTCATTAAAGTTCATGGAGTCGGAAGGGGAAAAATTACGGGATGTTTTTACTTATGACTGCAAAACGGCCCCCAAACAGGTCCCCGTCAAGCCTGCGGATCCAGAAATCATCAGGGTGACCGTCGAAAGGAACCTAAAAGGAATGATAAAATTTAAATTTTTTATAATTTTCCTATTTTCAGCTTTAAAAAATAGCCATCTGGAACAGCACAGATATCGATTTCGCCGAATACAGCCCCTTATAGCTTGGTAACACGTAAATCTCCACTAAAATCCTCCTTTTCCCGTTTTACCTTCCTATCCTTGCCCCGTTTGCTTCTCCTTAAAACCCCCAAAAACTGAATTAGGGTCAGGGGGTTTGTTAAGGGCGAAAAACTTTCACATTTTAATTACCGAAGAAACCACCAATACTGGTAGCTCCTCTGGCAACCCTATGGGCCAAACTTTCTGGAATTGAATAACACCCCTAAAGATATATGTCTGAAAGGACTGAGGACTTATCCCTGGCGGAAAACTCACCAGCAGGAAAAAATTTTCTCCTTGAGCCGTGCCCACCGACAGATCCCACATGTTTGCAAGACTTGAAAAAGCCTCTCGAGGATAAAGAAAACCATCAATTTTTGCATAATCTGGAGAAGGCTGGGGTGAGGGCCAAGAGAGATAAAGACCTGTCACAGAGATTTCCCTGTTTTCGTATAATCTAGCATTATTTGCCACTTGCTCAACGGAAAGCGCACTTAATGCGAGCAAATGAGGTCGCAACCACCATCCGAGTCCACTCGCAATAAATATGATGACAAAGATAGCAGCAACCGCTCTAGTTACCCGTTTGCTTTTCTTAATTACAAGTGGCGACTCAGGTTTGAAACGGTATAAGTGTGCATTAACTCCGTGCAAAATGAGCAAGATACAAAAGGCGAGGGAAGAAAACCCGACAAATAACCACCCATAGAGTTCGAGAGCGTTTGAATAACTCATCATAGGATCAATTGGAATGGATGAGAACCAAACCATTATGCACCCAGTAATAGCTAGAAATCCAAGAAAGCCCTTCAGTTTATTCCACATCTTCCCCCATTCATGAGATTACAAAACTCCATAATTAAACTATTTTTGGAGCTTTTTATTTGTCGGCACGAAAAATTCCGTTAATGCTATCTTGAATGATTAAGTAAGCGTTATAGTTTTAAAAAGCCTGAAGAGCTGTTTGTTGCCTCGATAGGGATTGTCTTTCTATCTCGTATGGTGAAGTCAGCCCCTGCCCGCATCGCCCCACTTCAAGAGCTTACTTTTTTCTGCAAATTCTTGATCGCTCGAATTTTGGTGAATTGGTACGCCCAAATCCAAAAAAAGCCCAACCCCAGCACTATAAGCGTTTTTCTAAGGTCTAAGACCTGAAAAGCGAAAATAGTGGGCAACAATAGAAATACAGGCACGAGGGATATCACGACTAAGCGCAACAGTTCTTTAACAGGCAGTCCCATGGGGAGAAAACCTGACACCTTGCGTGCAGGTTGCTCCAATCTCTCATGTAAACAATAGTGGAAGAAAATTAGTGTAAACAAACAAAGAAGAGTAGACAAAAGTGCCATGCTCATCTGCAAAAATAGAATTGAGTAATGATAAAAAGCGATGAAGAGCGCGGACAAAATGAAGTAAAACGCGGGTTTATAGTACAAAAACACATACAACTTTCGTGCGTGCGGGTGATTTTGAAACCATTTTCTGTGGACATTTTCGTGCTTCGATGTTTGGCGAGAAGTAATTTTGGGTAAGCCCCCTTTAATGAAAATCAGGTCATGTAGAACATCATAGACCCCGATTGTCAAGAAAAGAGATGGCCATAAGTGTGCCGGGACGATTTTAATTCTCGATTTTTCAGGCTTTTTTTGCAAGGCCATAACACTGCTCTTTAATTTCACTGTTTAGAATATAATTTTTGAGAACCTCAACCCTTGAAATACACAATCTAAGCAATATAGTATACTCTTTTCTTGATTTTCTCCCCTCTTTAACAATTCGATTCGAAAAATCTCCCATTAAATCTCCCTTTTTCACACCCATCCTTGCCCCGTGCCTCCAGCCAGAACCACTGAAAGCGAATTAGGATTATGGAAAAATAATTTATGGGTTCTTTTTGCCCTTCTGTTAACCTTATTGTTTCTACCGGATCCATCCTTTACTTTTCAACTGCTTTTCTAAAATTTTTGTAAAATCTGGAAACTTTACCTGCTGTCGGGTTATGACGAAAATGGATCGATACGGCAGTTCAGTGTCTTTAGCACCTAAATCCTCTTTCAATTTTCGTAAATAATTTCCATCAATTCCCACACCCTTTTCTTATCCTCTTCTGTTGGGACCATGCAAATAACCCCGTGTACACCCCGGAGAAATATAGGAAAGTATTATATTCGCTATCATTTCATTTTCAAAGTTCTTTATCAAAAATTTCAAAAATAATTTTTTTGTCTAGCTTAGTTATGTAGTAGATATCCGGCCTATAATCGATTGAAACGGCTTTCCTCATTGTCGAATGTAATATGTGGATAGGCACATTATCCCCGCTATAAACTTTTTTAAATCGGGGCTTTTTGCACAATTCCTCCCCTAACATCATTGCCCCCATTTTAACATTCGTGTGATAAGAGCCCGCCATAAAACCATCTCTTGAGCAATAAGTTATTTATCTCATATGTACCATGCTAAAAGCTAAAAATAAAATTATGTGGGTAAAAAATATTACGAAGTGAAAAATGAAGTCTATACTTCTCCTAGATGATGAAAGGGCAAAACTGCTACGGTCGCAACTAGCGGATGATGCAGTTCATCGCTCGCTCTATGATCCAGATAACGACCCGCTTAAGAGCTGGGATAAGTTAGAAAAGCTGTACACTGGCGGGGAGGATCCTATGGCTCCGATCATAGGGGCGATGTATGATGAAGGTTGGCCGGCGGAAATTGCGTGGTCCATTCCTCTGTTTGTGAAACACAAAACCCTGAAGGGAGAGCCTTTGACACCCGAAAATCTGGAATCTGATGATCTTAAGCATAAGCTGCCTAGGGGCCCGAGGGGAAAGAAGATAGGTCGAGGGGGAAAGAAAATAGAAATGGGAGAAGCCGTGGTGGAAAATGCGAAGAAAATCACCAAAAAATTCAGAAGGGTAGAAGAGATTTTTATGGAGGAGTCGGCCTCAAAAATCCTCAAAAACCTGAAAGAACTCGATCAGATCGGTGATAAAAAGGCGCTCATGCTGGTCAAGGATTTCGCCATTGCGGCGGTGCCAAAATACAGGAAAAAGCGGGAGGAATGGGGAGAGAGATGGGGTTGGCTTGACTACTTTGCTGACTGCTGGCAGAATAAATTCCCAGGCAAAGAATTGCGGGACCTTGACAAGATCGATATCGCCCCAGATGTTCATTGTAAGAGGGTGGTGGGAAGAATAATAGGAAAAACAAATGATGAAGCTACTCCGAAAGAACTACGGGAATTCGGAAGAGAGGTATATGGGGAATTCCCCGCTTGGATCGACACGCCCTTGTGGTTTATAGGCAGAGAATATTGTTACAAAGAAAACCCTAGATGTAAAGAGTGTCCTCTTAAAGAAACCTGCTCTAATCTAACTCGAAAGTAAATTAAGCTAGAATCTGGGGCATCTGAGAAGGAGGCTAGATTTCTCCTTCTTGGCGCGTTTCTTCCATTACTTCATTAACAAGTTTTCTGATTTCGTCCTTACTTAGCCCCTTCAGATACTCCTCAAGGATAAGTGTCTTCTTTGGAGCTCTATATCTGGCTTCATCGGGAATCGCCACACGGTGTTTCTCAATATCCCAAGCCATCTGACAGCACCTAAAACACACCTTCCACCTTGTCTGGCACAGTTTTCTCATGCTTTTTGTTTTGTTCGTCGGTTTAACGGGGCCCACTTATCTCCATAGCGCAGCTCAAGCGATTAACCCAATAATCCTGGTTGATTGTCTCAGAAGGACCGAAAAACGAAAAATTCAGGGGCAGGCGACAATTGTTCTAACAGTTCCGAGATCGGAATCAAATGTTTTTCAGGCGCATGAACAGAGCAAGAGGAATGAAAAAGCTGGCGGGACAGTTCACACCTTGCCCAGGAACTGCTGCCCCTCGACCTCCTTCAGCTTCGCCGGCAGGTACTCGTTCACCACATAGGCCAGCCCGTACTTCGCGAACGCCTGCTGCTCCGCCTTCCTCCCGATCTCGAGCATCTTCTTGATCTCGTACTGCCAGAACTCGGTGTTGTACCTGGGATCCTTGAGCAGCTGCTTCAGGCGGGCGATGTCCAGCTCACGCAGTTTGTCCGTGGGTAGCTTGTAGTTGACTATGTCGCTGGCGGTGACGCCGATGTACTTGGCATCCGGGACGGCCAGCTCGTGGTTGATGTAGGCCAGGTTGGCGCTCCCGGAGATGATGACCATCCCAATGTGGTAGCCGAAAGGGTCGCCGTCGCAGTTGAGGTAGACGGGCAGCCCCAGCTCCTCGTTCGCCCTCTTCAGGAACCTCCGGGTGGCGCGGGCTGCCTGTCCCTTGAGCCCCACGATCAGGGCATCGAATTTCTTCCACGCCTCCTCCTGGATCAGCCGGTGATACATACCCATCGTCTCCACGGCGATGATCCTCTTTGCTTTGCACTTCACGAACTCAACATCATCGATCGTCGGCGGGATGGTGTAGCCGCCCCTGCCGGCTTTGGTGGCGTCAATGGTCACGTCACCCTCGCGAAACACGATCTGCCCGTAGACGGCGGCACCATCCTCCTCCGGGGTCAGCCCGAGGCTCTCCCGCTTCAGCCCGAAGGTCGCCTCCAGGTCCTCGATGATGGCGTCCGACTCGCTCTGGTCGTGGAAGGGGCCGACCTCCCAGCCCTCTGCCGTGTAGTACATTTCCCTGAGGGTGGCGAACTTGCCGCTCTCGATGAGCTCCCGGGCGAAGTCGGCCGTGCAGAGCAGCTGCGCGATCTTCTTGATCTGCTTCATGCTTCCAGCCGACCTGACGCTGTAATGTGGCCCGAGGACGAAGTAGCGGTTCTTTTTATCGTAGATGATGTTGGAGGTGCTCCGCGACGGGATCTTGAGCTTCGGCGGCTGACCATTTTTGATGTCCTCCACTATCTTCATCCCCAGTTCAGCCAGGGCCTTCAGCGCCCTCTGCCGGTGCTTTATTTCCAGAGAGGTAGCTTCCCTAGTCATGTTCCACACCCGCAATCTTCTTCAGCAGGGGCTTGATGTCGGGTTCCTCGACCCCGGCCAGCCTTGCCGCCTTGCGGGCGACCACCGGGAGGAATTTCTCGAAGATGCCCGCCCTCTCCTGCCTCTCCTTTGCCTTGAGCCTGCGGTAGAGGAACTTCTTTAGTTCCCTTGCCGCCTCCATGATCGCCGTCCTGGTCTCGTTGATGATCTCGGGCTCATCCGCGATCGATTGTTTTCCTGCGGAAGTGTAAGGCACGTAGGCCGAGGAGATGTTGACGAACAGCGTCAGCGGGGCGTTGGTGATGTCCACCCCGTAGCGGCGCCAGTCGATGCTGCGCGCGGCGGCGGTGATGGCGCAGCCACCTTGGTCGAAGATGAGCGGTGCCCGGTTGGCGAACCTGATGAGGTCCATTCCCACCTCCCCCTCCATGGTCTCGTTGTCCCCCTTGCCCTCCGGAGCCTTTCCCGCGTTGCCCCCGTAGGCTATCCCGACCTCAACGATGAAGGGCAAACCACCCCGGTAGACCTTCGGCGGACGCGTGACCGTGTAGACAAAGTCCGGGTTCAGTATCTGGCGCATGCCGTTCTCCAGGTCTGCAGCCCCAATCGGCCTGAGCCCCGAAGTCGGCGGAGCCAGCAGCTTGACCTGCTTGAAGGCGGAGACGATTTTTTCGGCCTCTTCCCAGGTGAGTTCGGAGGGTTTCTTTTCCGGAGAAACACCGGCGAGCCGGCAGACCTCTTCGGCCTTCTGTTTGCTCACCCGCGAGAGTTCGGTCGACAACAGGCCGGAAACGGTTCTCGCCTTGGTGCGCTTGGCCAGCACCAGCAGGTCATCCGACATTATTCCCCAGGGGTGCAGCGGCATCGGCCTGGGCCTCTCCGGCACCTTGTTTACCGCGTTTTCGAAGACGGTGAGGGTGCCATCAGGCTCGACAAAGGTGATCTTTACGTGGGGATTGGCGATGGCGGTCATGCGCAGGTAGTTGAAGGGGCCGTAGCGGGAGCGCATGTAGGCGACCTCCTTAGCCTCTATCTCCACCCTGGTGCCCCGCCACTTTTCCTTGAACTTCTCCTTGTTCAAGATCTTGCCCTGGTTCCGGTCGACATCGATCATGACGTCTGCGCGGATCACCTCGCCGTTGCCGGTCGAGGTAATCACGGTTGTGGGCTTGCCTGAGGTGATCTGCCCGAACATCACGCAACCAGAAATTCCGATGCCCTGTTGCCCGCGCTGTTGCATTGCCCGGTGCAGCTTGGTCCCAGCCAGCATCTTACCGAAGACATCCGGGATGTACTGTTCCGGTATGCCTGAGGCGTTGTCCTCGATGATGACCTTGAAGTGCTCCGGCTCGTCGTTGACCCTCTTGATGATGACGTTGACCTTGGGCAGAATGCCGGCCTCCTCGGCCGCGTCTATGGCATTGGTCACAGCCTCGTGGACAATGGTCGTCAGCGAGCGGATCTTGCCCGTGTAGCCCAGCATCGCGGCGTTTCTGCGGAAGAACTCGCTGACGCTGTGTTCCCTGAATTCGGCGAAAATTTCATCGGCAAGGCTCTTCATGGATCATCACCAGGTCTTTCCTCCGCCGCCGGATATAAACGAGTTTGGCGGTGGGGTTAGCGAAACTATTTCCTCCATAGAGACCAGCCAAATCTTCGCCGCGCTTCCCCTCGCGAAGGACATCAGGTCGTTTTCAATATCCGGCATGATTTATCAGCTCCCGGATCGCCTCGTCCATGGTGACTCTCCTGCCCTTTTTGATCTGCAGTTTTGACACCACCTCAA
>Ga0272449_1001136_pt1 | contig 28378 bp, 31 predicted proteins | sample YNPCB0241_FD_198679 | JGI IMG/M metagenome (GOLD analysis project Ga0272449, IMG submission 198679) | Hot spring sediment microbial communities from Yellowstone National Park, WY, United States - YNP-CB-024-1 | ecosystem: Environmental > Aquatic > Thermal springs > Hot (42-90C) > Sediment... | reverse complement strand
ACAGCTAAGACCTTAACCTCCCTACTTTTCTATTACGAATAAAACAGCTTGAGACAAGGACCACAACATCCATACAAACAACGTAAAACAACCGGCCTTTAAACATAACACCTTATTTGGACACTATCCAGGCTACAATACTTACAAAGAATTTAAGTCAAGTAATAGTCTTGGCTATCTATTTTCCGATGTTTAATGCTTCGCAAAATTTCTGTCTAATGGTTTTAGTCTTCTCTGATGCTGTCTCTATCATTTGTTCTAGTAGGTTTTCAGGTATTAGTCCTGGAGAATTCTTCTGTATAGATACTACGTTATCTTTCTCATCTACACCTATAATCAATGAGACGTCTAGAGCTGATTCTTCTTCAATCTGCGGGTCAACTAGGAATCTTTCTTTAATTATCCCGAATGTAATAGTGAATGGTAGAGATTGAAGTTGAAGATTAAAGTATTCTCCTGTCTTCTGCAGTTTACCGTTTACAACTTCATACCTGGGGATTCTTGCAGTAGCTAGAGCAGCGAGAACAGCGATAGTTGAAGGGTCGTAGTAGTTCCCATCATAATCAAGTACGTAGATATCTATGAAGAGGATGTATGCTTTCTCTCCTTCTATCAAGCATAGCTTCTCTAAATCTATGCATCTACTCTCCCTAATACTACGGTCAACTACTCTTGCAAGCTCAACCCCCCGTTCATCAGGTGGACCAGGCTCAAAGCTTATAGAAGCAAGTGGTAGAAGCTCAGCATTTACAGTGAATGATCCTTCTCTCGGTCTATCAGGGTATGGTGAACCTACCTCTGTTTTTATTCCAACCAGTATCTTTGTTCCACCCATTGAGACGAGTGCAGAGCCATCTGCTTTCTCTACGAGCCCAGTAACAATGTTTATCGGTCTAATATCTGTTGGAGACCTACCATCAAGCCTCTTACCCTGCATAAGTAGATTGTATATCTTCTCTTGAACGATCCTAGCTGTTAGGCTCTTCTTCATCTGGGATATGGACATGACATGTTAAACCTCCATTAAAGATACTTCACTATACTTTTTCCTAAGAGCATCCCTCTGTTTTTGGTAAATCTCCATTATCCCCTTCTTTGCAAGTTCTAGAGCTTTCCTGAATTCTTCCTTCGTCAGCCTCCCATTTAATTGAAGTAAGACTATAGAGTTAAGCCGTGGAGCCATAGCAATAGGCATATCTGCTTCCCCATACTTATCTTCTATGTCACATAAATCGAGAACTAAGTGACCTTCAACTTTCCCAACAGCTACTGCAGCTACTAGGTCAGCCATAGGTATACCTGCTTCAGCGAGAGCGAGAGATGCAGCTGTCAAACCAGCTGTTCTCGTTCCACCATCAGCTTGTATGACTTCAACGTATACATCGATGCTCGTACGTGGGAATTCTTCAAGGAAGACTACGCTTTCAAGTGCTTCTCTTATAACCTTAGACAGCTCTATCTCCCTCCTAGTCATTCCTAGAGGCTTCCTCTCATCCACGCTAAAAGAAGTCATATGGTATCTACAGTTTAGTATTGCACGGTCTGGTAAAGCTAAATGTTTAGGATGCACTTCTCTTGGGCCGAAGACAGCTGCGAAAATCTTAGTCTTACCCAGCTCAACGTATGCTGAGCCATCGCTTTTATCTAATACACCTATCTCTATCCTTAATGGTCTAAGTTCTTCTAGTTTTCTACCATCAATTCTAATACCTTCTTCACTTATTAATTTCAATTTTTCATTCTTCACTTTCTACTCCACCTCCGAGGATACTTTTGATTAAGTTTTCAACTCTTTCTGTTAATCCTTGTGAGTGTGCTTCCTTCTCGACTAGTTTTATCGCAGAGACTGCTGCAAACTCGTTGGTGGGAGATGGACCCCTAATAACTATTAGCCCGTTTCTCCCCACTATCATATCGCATCCAGTCTCTTTCTTAATCATGTTAATCATAGACCCTCTTCTACCAATTAATCTAGGAATTTTTGATGGATGCATACTTACCAGTAGACCTGAAGTAATCTTCTTAATCTTTTCACCACCTTCTAGGAATACCCCTCTAAGCCCACTCTCTTTCACAAATGCATAGATGACTTCTCCAACCTTCAGGTTTAATGCTTGGACTTCTTTCTTATCAGGTATCTTTATCGTTGCTGTGAGATGCCTCCCTAAACTCACCTCGAACCCATTCGGTTTAACATCTATAACTATCCCTATAACTTTATCTCCAGGCTGGGGGTTATACGCACCCTTAAAGGGTATAACGCATACTTTATCATTCTTGACTGTTGCGAAACCTAATGTTGAAGCGTAGACCCTGCTTCCTAAAACGTATGTTCCCTCACCGCTTCTCTTACTATCATCTGAAAGCAGCTGACCAGGTAAGACAATCTCCCTCTCTGAAAAATACAAAGGCATACTTCTATCCCTCTAACGGGTTCACCTCGATTCTTCCACCCGCTATCTTCGTTAACCTATCTATTAAGTCTAGATGCAGACCTGTTGGAACCTCTACTATGCTAACCCAGCTACCGTCTTTCCTCCATTCTTCCTTAATAATCTTCCCCATATTCTTAATCAATCCATAAGATTTTCCAACTACATCTCCTGGAAGCCTTATCTGGAGCTTTATCACACCTATCTTAAGGGGGAGTATTGTTCTAAGCCTCTCAATGATCTTTAATGCTTGCTCCTTAGCATCTTGAAAAGGATCTATTGTTACCCCCGCTTCCTCCATAGCCAGCTCTATCCTCTGGGGAGGGTGGGGGAGATTAGTCCTAGGGTCGACCGCATTCTTAGAGATAAAATCTATGATTGATTTCTTCTTTTCTTCTATCAGCCTTCTCCTCTGCTCTGCAGTAACTTGTATTGTTCCCTCCTTTAGTATTGTCTCAGCTATCTTTAAGAACTCTGTTGTACCGAAGGCTTTCCTTAATTCCTCCTCACTTGCTCTACTTCCTTTACGGGAATCTTTGTAAACCTCTTCATAGACGACAATCTTTGAAACAGGTATGTTTTCTCCAAGCCTATACTTGAGTGCACGGTCAGGGTCTACGAGTATCTCGAACATTATACCCTTCTTCTCAATCCTCGCCACCGTATAGCTTTTGGACAACTCTGTTTATCCTCCCAGCTTATCCATGCTTAATTCTTTTACTCTACCTAGAGATGGTATATCCAGGATGTTTATTAATGTTCTGCCTTAGCTCTTCTTATCTCTAATCAGTGGTTCAAGTCTTGCTTGAAGTTCTTCAGAAGGCATTGGAGTATACTTCCTAGTCTTTACAGGTATAGTTACTAGGCGGGCTGTCCACCCCTCTTCAATCTTATCAACAGAGTTTACCAATGCTTTTAAAGCTAATTGTATAGATTCTTCTAAACTAATATTCTTTTGATAATTCTTCTCTAGGAATTCTTTAACTTTATCTGCACCTCTACCTATTGCCCAAGCATCATACTCTAGAACTAGACCGCTTGGCTCAGTATAGAAGATTCTTGGACCCGTCTTATCTACCCCACCGAATAGTAATGCTGTTCCAAATGGTCTAACACCTGCATGCTGTGTATATAGCTGCATTATATCTCCTATACGTTTAGCTACTGCTTCAACTGTAGGCTCTTCATCGTATGATAGCCTTATAACTTGAGCATAGACTCTAGCATTATCTACTAGTACACGTGCATCAGAGTTTAGTCCAGCAGCTGCTGCACCAATATGTTCATCTATCTGGAAAAGCTTCCAGGAAAAATTAGGATTCTGAAGTTTGGTATGCATTCTCTCTTCTACTGTTAAGACAACACCTTCTACACATAGTATAGCTATAGCTGTAGAACCTGATCTAACAGTCTCTAGAGCATACTCTACTTGATAGAGTCTACCCTGAGGTGAGAAGACAGTTATAGCTCTATCATATGCTCCAGCAATACCAAGTGCTGCCAACCCTCTCCTCCACCCTAATCATATCAATTATTCTCACCTAATAAAATTTCCCAACTCTATAAGAGCATCTACAACCTACTTAAGGACTTGTAGCCACCTTATCCTGCGATTTACTGCATGAATAGAAGAGAAGATAATTTTATTCTTAGATGAGGGGCTCCTATCGTTAGCAATACCGCCGTAGAATTCCTAAATAGTAATTAACCCCTAAATACTAGGAGGTGTTGGAATCTCTTGATGACCAGCTTCTTCTATGTAGTCTTAGGGTTAATTATGATTTTGATAGGATTAGCTATAATCTTTTCTGTATTAGGGTTAAGGAAAGCTGAAGTAAGGAGTGGAGGATTCATACTTATTGGACCATTCCCTATATTGATTGGTGGTAAAAACCTAAAACCTTTACTCCTCCTCTTTCTAATCTTAATCATAGTAATCTTCTCCTTATTCATGTTTTTAGAGGTAGTAGGATATGCCTGAGGAATCCATGATACGTATTCCGAGAAGCATAATATTCCTGCTTGGAGGTTTTCTAGTACTTATTGGATTAACCTTAATCTTCCTAGGGTTAAGCCCGGAAACTAAAGTGGGCGGTCTAGTAATTATCGGTCCTATACCATTCTTCTTCTACTCTGAAGAACCATCCTCAATCCTAATATCGCTGGGGACCTTCATCTTCTTTATAATACTTCTATTCATCATTTTCACATACTTAGTTTCAAGAAGATTAACACCAGCACCCGAATAACAGTTTATATAGCAAAGGGGAGAGATTATACTAGAAAGGTGGAGGAATTGCCTTTCTGTAGGGAGTGTGGCTCAAAGCTATTCTATGATAGAAATTCAAAAGAATACGTATGTAGGAGCTGTGGGTTAACATATACGTTCCAAGACCTTGTAGTAGAATCTGAGAAGATGTTTGAGAATAAGTTAAAGAAAGATGAAAAGAAAAAAGCTAGAGAAGAATATTTGGATTGGTGGTTATCTAAGAAGAAGTGAGAACATGGAGATAATATTATTTGTAGAGAGGAGTAAATCAAGAGAATTAGAAGAGAAACTACTTAAAGATGATATAGTATCTAGAGGCAACGTCATCTTTAGAGTTTCTGAGCCATTGAGAGAAGGAGGATTCTATGTTAGAGTTCTAGGATCAGAAGAACAATGCGATAGAGCTAGAAGTCTCGCACAAGAAATAGCTGAAGAAGTCTTAGGTGAAGAGAAGGAAGCAGTGTTAAAAGCTATAAAAGAAGATGATGAAAGAATGCTCTCAGGCTTCTCAGGAATCTTCAAATAACATATATACCAACACTCAACTAGCTAATCAAACTCTCTTAATCATTTAAGGAGAGAGTAACATTTCTCAGGACTAAGAATCTCGATATATAGTGATAAATATTCTCATGATAACAGATAAATAGCATCACATCAAGTATAGTCGAAGGAAAACGAGTTGGATGGTGCTCTATCAAGGATGTACACAATCTTCATTACAGGTACCGCAGGGTCAGGTAAGTCAACACTCGCAGGAGCTTTCAGTGATTGGTTAAGAAGCCAAGAACAGACAACATTACTTGTAAATCTTGATCCTGCTGCCTTAACATTACCTTATGAGCCAGATATAGATGTTAGAGAAATGGTAGACTATGAAAGGATAATGACAACGAGAAGACTAGGACCCAATGCTGCTTTAATAGCAACGTTGAGAGAAGTAGCAAGACACGTAGAAGAATTAGCTGAAGAAGTAAATTCACATGACGTGGACTTCGTAATAGTTGACACACCTGGTCAACTCGAACTATTTGCATATAGGAGAGAAGGGAGAATATTTACTAGGTATGTTGGAGATGGTAGGAAGATTATGCTGTTTCTCCTAGATCCTATGTTCTGTGCAGTAACAAGAAACTTTGTAGCAAGCATGTTCCTAGCATCATCAATATACTTAACATTTCAGTTACCAATGATACAGGTACTCAACAAGATAGATGCTGTTCCCAAGAAATATATTGATAGAATTGAAAGATGGAGCGAGTCGCTGGAATCATTAGTAGTAGATATAGAGAATAAGTCAAAGAAAGTATTAATGCATCTATCAAGAGAGATAGCTCAAGCAGTCTACGATATAGTATCCAGCATACCTATAGTCCCAGTATCATCTATAACTATGGAAGGATTTACGGAGCTACATGCAATGCTAACTAGAATAGTAAGCGAAGGAGAGATGGAATTAAGGTGAAAATATGAATATAGCAGAACTAGAGAGTAGATTACATGAACTACGTGAAAAATTAAGAAGCCTAAATCTAGAAATAAATGAAAAACAGTCAGAAATCGACCAATACGTCTCCAAAAGAGATGCTGTACACTTAGAGATTAAGAATCTATCAGAAGAATTAAAGAAGCTTAATCAAGAACGTGATGAACATCGAAATAAAATAAATAAATTAAGAGAGCAACTTGAAGAAAAGAAGAAAATACTTGAAGAAAAACGCGCATTACACTTTCAGGTTAAGCAAGAACTAAGAATGTTAAAAAATGTTAGAGAAAACATTGAAGAAATAGAAGAAAGACTCAAGAAACTTGATTGGATACTTCAAACAAAACCTCTACCGAAAGATGATGAAAAAAGAATATGCAATGAAGTTGAGAAACTTCAGTCTGAGCTTCAATTAGCAAGAAAGAAGAAAGAATACATTAATAAGCTGCAGGAGTTAGATATAGAGATAAAGAATCTTAAAGAGGAAATACAGAAGATTAGAGAAGAGATTGGAAAGAGTAGGGAAGAAATGCTTCCCAAGATACTAGAGCCGAAAACATTACTAAGGGAGAAGATTAAGATGCTGAAAGAGAAAGCAGACCAATGGCATAACAAATACTTAGAAGCAAAAAGCAAGCTTCAAATGCTTGAAGCTGAGAAGATACTCTTAACTTCACAGATAATAGACTTACAAAATACTATTAAGAGATATCGAGAAGAAGAAAACTCTAAAAAAGTATCAGAGCTTAAAGAGAAGCTTAAACACCAAGCTAAGGCCAAACTTATCTCTGGTAAAAAACTATCATTTGAAGAGTTAAAGATCCTCATAGAAGATGATGAATGGTATAGCTCAGCGTAGTAAATTAAATCCGATATACTTATGTAAAACAATGCAATATAAATAGTGTAGATAAGATAGATGAGTTTAGAACGTAGGAAGCTTCTAGTCCTAGTGGTTGACCGAGACGATGATCTCAAGAGGAAGACAGGAATATCAACACCACTCCTGGGATTTGACCAAAATCTCCAAGCTGCTCAAACACTAGCTTTAAGTGACCCAGAGGAAGCAGATGTAAATGCTATGTTCGGTGCTCTGAGAGTCTATAAAGAGCTTGTTGAGAAATTCGGTCAAGAAAACGTGCAGATTGCTACTCTTGCAGGTGAGGAGGGTGAAGGAATAGAAGCTGATGAAAAAATAATGCGTGAACTTGAAGAGGTATTGAAAGTATTTAAAGCTGATGGTATAATATTCATAAGTGATGGTGTAACCGATGAATTCGTTCTACCAGTAATATCATCTCGCATCCCCGTAATATCAGTTAAAAGATTGGTTGTCCGGCAGAGCGAGTCGGTAGAGAGGACGTGGTTAATTCTTGGGAGATATCTTAGATTGGCTTTTACAGAGCCTAGATATGCTAGAATATTCCTCGGGGTACCTGGGTTAATCCTAACCATCACGGGTATACTTTACCTTCTAAATGTTATTTCACTACCCTTAATATTAACAGCCATAGGCTTAATCCTAGTCTTTAGAGGTTTCAACATAGACCAGAAGATAATCGGGATCTATAATTGGTTTATAAACCTCTTCAAGATGCCTCCCTACAAGCAGCTTAGAGCATTCGCAACATTTGTCTCAGTAATCTTAATACTCTCAGGACTATACATTGGATATGTTTCAGCATTAAACACCATCACAACCGTTTATCCTAATCCACCTGACCCGTCACTCTATACATGGTGGTGGATTGAAAAGATCCCATTACTGACTGGTGCTTTCATAGTGGGGAGCATAGATATAATCTCAGTAGGAGTACTTATTACCATATTCTCTAGTGCAATATACTATCTATTTGTAAAAGAACCGAGATTCTGGAGTACGATTAGGTCGATCATACTAGCAATATGGATGTGGGCACTCTTAAAGAGAACAGGAGTACTGGTAATTTCAACGATTCTCGGACCATTTGAAGAAACACAAATAAGCATATTAATAATTGTCGCAATACTCGGTATAGTCACAATGGTAGTAACATTAATCGTTACAAGGATGCTGAGAAAAATTTACTCCAACTACTTTAGAGGTAAGAAGAAAGAAGATTCCGAAGATTAGAATAATGAAGAACCGAATTTCTAAAAAAATAGAATAATTTATGCCTAAATTACGGAAGATAGCATAGTATATCTGGCTCTATGAGCCTACTTAAGAGAATTCTAGAAGTATTCGGAGCTTACAAGCTTTATGAGAGATGGCTATATGAGAGTATAAAGAATGGTGAAATGCCTTCACACATAGCATTGATACTCGATGGTAATAGGAGGTGGGCGCTAGAGAGGGGATTTGAACCATGGGAGGGCCATAGATATGGAGCAGAAAAAGTAGATGAATTATTAAATTGGTGTCTCGACCTGGGAGTTAAGATAATCACGCTATATGTTTTTTCAACTGAAAACTTTAAACGTTCTAATAGAGAAGTAGAGAAACTTTTCCAATTACTAAAAGAAAAAGCTATGCAATACCTTGAAGATGAAAGAATACACAAACATCAAGTTAGAATAAAAGTTATTGGAAGGAAGGATTTGATCCCTGAAGATGTTAGAAGTGTTCTTGAGAAGCTCGAAGAAGCAACAAATAATTACTGTAGCTTTTTTATAAATATCGCAGTAGCATACGGTGGGAGAGCTGAGATAGTTGATGCTACTAAGAGTATTGCAAGTAAAGTTCTAAGAGGAGAATTAAGAATAGATGATATAAATGAGCAAGTGATCGAGAAACATCTCTATACAGCCGACCTCCCAAAAAATGACCCAGACTTAATAATCAGAACATCAGGGGAAGAGAGAATAAGCAACTTCCTATTATGGCAATGTGCATATAGTGAGCTAGTCTTCCTAGATGTCTACTGGCCTGAGTTTAGAAAAATAGATCTTATGAGAGCTATAAGAACATATCAGAAGAGGCAGAGAAGGCTTGGAGCTTAATATATAGCAAACTCATATGGATGGGAAGTAAGTTTTAGTATGCTGTCTTTACCTACGATGAGCGTATCTTCAATACGTATGCCGAATTTCTTAGGAATATATATGCCAGGCTCAATAGTTATTACATTATTCTCTTGTAATATCTCTTGGCTTACAGGATTAATCTTTGGAGGTTCATGAACTTCTATACCTATACCATGTCCGAGACCATGAACAAAGTATTCACCATATCCCCTACTGCTTATCATTGTTCTTGCAACTTCATCAAGTGAAGAAGCAAGAATCCATGATTTAGTATTTTCTTCAACTAGATTCTTCGTATCAAGAATAAAAGCATACATACTCGATAGGTCGTCAGGCGGGTTTGAACCTATGTAGAATGTTCTCGTCATATCTGCACAGTACCCTTGATAGGATGACCCTATATCCACTATAACAATATCACCATTCATAATTGTTCTATCACCTGCACCACCATGTGGTAGGGATGTCTTCTGACCAGAAGCAACAATAATATCGAAGGCAGGTTTATCAGCTCCAGACTCTATCATTTCTTCAAGTATCTCTGCTTTAACTTCTGATTCTCTAACACCTTCACTAATAATCTCAGATGCTAACTCCATGCATTTAGAGGTTATTTCTGCAGCTTTAGTAATTCTACTTATCTCTTCCTGATCCTTTATGCTTCGAAGCCTCCAAACAAGCTCAGGGTATGGATCTAGAGATTCAACATGATCCTTAACCTTGAGATACTGCTCAACCTCTAGTTCATCGAATCCTATTTTCTTCTTTAAAGTATTTGGTAGAGCTGAAACAATATCACTTATACTAGAGGTAATCTTCATTTTAATAATCTCAATTCCTTGAATACAGTATGTCTGGGCTGCTTCATAATCAATGGGATAAACATATAGTTTAGAATCTCCATCTAAGGAAGTAATAAGATATCCTGAACACATGAATCCTGTAAAGTAAAAAATATTAGCAGGTGAAGTCAGTATAAAAGATGTAAAACCTAATTCTTCCATTAAACCTTGAAACTTCTTTAACCTCTCCATACAGACCACAACTCTAGGAAAACTTTGCTAAGAGTACTAATATATTTTAAAATTATAATATTTTACTGAGCGAATCCTACGTCCATCATTATAAATATAAAGGTGCTGAATGACTCTGCATCCCATCATACGAATAGAGTACCAGAATTCGCTCTTAAAATAAGATGTTGTTGGTATTGTATGGTGATAGCTTTAACTAGTAGGAGTAAAGATAGGATTGTTTTGATTAATGCTCTAAGGCTTGAATGACTTCCATCCAGCGGATTTCTCTAGGAGTTAGTAGAGCAGAAGAACAAAAAACTTACCAACAACATCTTATTTTAAGAGCGCCAGAATTATACTGAATTATACTTGGTAAGACTGTTTATTTCTCTCCGTATTAAAGAACCCTATTGTTTCCAAGATATATTAATAAGTCTTTAGCTATCTCCCTATCAGCTGAGAATGGTTTATATCAAAAAATTAACAATTCAAGGGTTCAAATCTTTTAACTCAAGAAAGAATAGTATAGAATTTAAGAAGGGGCTCGTTGTAATTACTGGACCAAATGGTGGAGGGAAATCGAATATACTTGATGCTGTAAGGTTTGCTCTTGGAGAACTTAGCGCACACAATTTAAGAGTAGGGAAGATGTCTGAGTTAATACATGACAATTCTCCAAACATGGCAGCTAAAGTCTCCTTAACGCTTGATAATTCTAGAAGGATACTCCCAGTAGACTCTCCAGAAGTAACTATAACAAGGAGACTTGATAGAAATGGGGAGAGCGAATACCTTCTTAATGGTAGACAAGTTTCTAGAGCAGAACTACTAACAATACTATCTATGGCGAATATAAAACCATCTGGACTCAATATTGTACCTCAGGGGTCTGTAACATCAATAGCAGAAATGAGCAACGTAGAATTGAGAAAAATACTGGAAGATATCTCAGGGATAGGAGAATATGAGAAGAAAAAGCAAGAAGCAGAAAGCCAACTCCAGATAGCTGAGAAGAACATTGCAATAGCTAAAGCTGGAACGACAGAAGTTAAAGCAAGGGTAACCCAGCTTCAAAGAGAGAGAAATGAAGCTTTTAGGAGAAGACAGATAGAGAACATACTTTCTGCTGTAAGATCTCTCAAACTGAGAAAGAATTCAAAAACGTTAGAAAATGAATTAATAGAATTAGAAGCTGAATTAACCCAACTAGAAGAAGAAATAACAAAGATTGATGAAAGTAAAGCACAGTATATGAGTAAACTAAATAATGTGGAAGAAGAATGGGCTAGACTCACTAAAGAAACTTCCGAAATGGAGGGAAGAATGAGAGAAATAGAGAAAATCCGTGAAGACTTGAGACTAAAAGAAATAAACCTAACATCGGAAAAATCAACCATTACAGAGAGACTAAGAAACATCAACATCGAGATAACAAACCTGGAAAAATTATTAGAAGAAAGCTTAAACTTAAAAGAGGCAACTTTACAGAAGCTAACCAATGAAGAAGCTAAACGTGATTCGCTAGAAAGACATCTCACTATTATATCGGAAGAATTACGAAACCGTGAACAAGAACTAGATTCACTAAAGAATAAGCTGGATAAATTAGAGAGAGAACTTGAAGAATCAACCTCGAATAAGAATAGACTAGAGAAAGAAATTGAGCTCATTAAAGTTAAAATCGACGAGATAGAGAAGAAGAATAAATCTATAGAAGGAGAATTCTCTAGGAATCTAGATATTATCACTGAGAGAATCCGAGAGAGAAGAAAGATACTGGATATTTACAAGGTACATCTAGATGAGTTAAAGAAACTTGAGTTGAAATTGGAACATTTAGACAAAGAATATAATAGGTTAAGGGATATATTACTGAAAGCTCAGGAAATTGAGAAAAACCTATCAAGAATAACACAGACAATAGCCTCATTGGGATTTATAGAAAAAAGAAGACTAGAAGAGAAAGTCAAACATATTCTAAATGAAGTTGATGGAGTTTACGGTTTTCTAAAAGATTGGATAGATGTAGAAGATTATGAAGTACTCGTTAAACTTGAAGCAGGAACTTCTGGATGGATACACTCACTCATAGTTGATAGCTGGAAGATGGGCATCCAGTTAGCTGAGATCTTCTATCAAGCCGGATTAAAAGTAAAGATCATCCCTCTTGAAACAATGACTGAGAGAACACGCTTAAGAATTGGAGGTTTTAAGCCTAAAACGGGATGGGCTGGAGAGGTACTGAGCCAACTTCTAAAGAACGTATTATTCAAGAAGAGGATCGAGCTACCTCAGCATCCAGACATTAGAATAGTAGATAGTAGAGGTATTATATCATATCCAGATGGAAGAATAGAAGTTACTAGTACAGTAATGGAGCAGAATATTATCCAGCTAGAATACGAATATAATGAATCAATAAAAGTGTTAGAGCAGATTAAAATGAAAATTGAAGGGTTACAGAGCCATCTCCACTTGATAGAAGTAGAAAAGAGGCAACTATATGATGAAAAAAGTAAAGTCAATTTAGAAAAAGAACTTAAAAAGGTAGCAATTAATAAAAACATGGAAGAAATACTCAACAGCTTCCTAAGGCTTACATCTCTAAGCTTAGAAAAGATTAAGTTAAAAAAGGAATTACTGGAAGCTCGATCAAAACTAGAAAGATATGTTGAAGAATTAGGGAGAATAAAACAGGCAGATAAGTCTGAAATCCAATTTTTAAAAAATGAAATTAAGAAGAGTGAAGAAGAATTCCTTAATATTTCTACTAAGCGTAAAGAGATAGAAATAGAACTTAGAGAAGCTTCCCGGCTGATCCAAGAATACAGTAGGGAGCTTGGAAGATTGGAAGCTCAAATTAAGAATGTAAAACTAAAGATAGATGATAAGAAGAATGAGAAAAAAGAATTAGAAAGAAAACTTGAAAACATTCTAACTCAATATAATTTAATCCAAGCTAATCTCAAAAATTGTAATGATGAATTAAACTCTATAATCTTTAATATTCAGCAAAGGAAAATCGAATTAGAAAAATTCTCATCAATTATCTCCAGCATTAGAAATGAGCTTAGAGTGTTAGAATCTAGGCTTCAAGAATTAACTAATAAGAGGTTAAGTATCGTTGTTAGGAGGAGTCAGCTAGAATCAGAAATGAAGAAGATCAAGGAAGAAATAGATTCTCTACCAGCTTTAGATTTCCCTGATATTCCTAGAGAAGAAATAGAAGAAATTGAAAATGAATTAAGTGGAGAATTAAAAGAGTTGGAGAAGATAAATCAGCTAGCCCCCCAACAGTATGAAGAAATAATTGGAAATTACAAGTTGAGAGCTCAGAGAATTAGGGAGATTGAAGAAGAAAGAGATGAAATATTGAGATTTATTAATTGGATTGAAGAAGAGAAGAAGAAAGTCTTCATGAATACTTTCAATAAAGTATCTGAAAGCTTTGAAAGATTTTTCTTTATGTTAACCGGTGGACAAGCATGGCTTAAACTAGAAGACCCAGAAAATCCGTTCAGTAATGGAGTAGAAATGATTTTGAGATTTCCAGGAAAAACTGCAAGGTCTGCTAGAAGCGCTAGTGGAGGGGAAAAGTCTGTTGCTGCTGTAGCTTTACTTTTAGCTCTTCAAGGATTAACGCCAGCGGAGTTCTACATCTTTGATGAAGTAGATGCACATATGGATGTTCAGTACAGTATTAGGTTGGCTGAACTATTTGAGGAAATGTCTAGGAAAACCCAGATAATAGTTATAAGCTTGAAGGATGTTATTGCTGAGAAAGCAGACCAGTTAATCGGGGTATACAATAGGAACAGTGAATCAAAAATTGTTAAGATGAATATTGATGAGGTAGTTAACAATGAGTGAGAAAACAATCACTATCTGGAATGACCCTAGATGGAAGATATTATTCGATGTAACTAGAATCGAGAAAGTAAAACCTTGGGAGATAAATCTAGTAAAAATTATTAGAGCATTAATAGAAGAACTTAGGAAGCTTGAAATCATAGATTTAAACCCTTGCGGTATAGCATTATACTCTGCAGCGACTATTCATAGAATGAAGACAGAGAAACTACTTAGATTAGATGCACCTAGCCAACCTAAAGAAAAACCTCATTTAATTATTCCCCACCCTATTGATTTACCCATACCTCCAGAATTCATGATACTTACTATTCAAGACCTAGCCAAATCTCTTGAAAGCATACTCTATCAGAAGACTAAAATTGAAAATGCCCCCCAAGTATTACAGACATACACAGATTTAAGTTTTGAAGATTACCTAGTAAAATTAGAGGAGAGAATTGAGAGATTCATTGATACTCTTAAGGATATTTTTGTAGAACATGAAATAATAGAGTTTAAAGTCTTGATAGAGGGTGTTGATAGAATTGAAGCTATCCGACGATTTATACTATTGCTTTTTGCAGCTGCTAGAGGGGTTATAGAGATACTACAAGATGAAGTAACAGGCAAGATTATGGTGAAGTGGATTGGTTGAAAAAAACCTTAAAGAGATAGTTACTAGAATTGAGGCATTACTCTTCACTGCATCTAAACCTGTTGATGTTAGAGAGCTATTAAGCATATGTGGGCTTAGAAAGAAGGAGAAGATATTATCAGCTGTGAGGGAATTAATGAAGAAATATAATAATAGTGAGAGTGCAGTTGAACTGGTAGAGCTCCCAGGAGGGAGATTCTACTTAAGGCTTAGAAGAGAATATCATGAATTAGTTAAGAAGTATGTGAAGAGGCCACTGTTTAGTAGAGGTATCATGAGGACATTATCATTCATCGCTTATCACCAACCAATTGAACAAAGTAAGGTTGCATCAGTTAGAGGAAACTCAGCATACAAACACATAAAGATCCTAATAGAGAGAGGGCTAGTAGAAGCAGAAGAGAAGGGAAGGACTAGGATCTTGAGAACAACCCAATTGCTTGCTGATTACTTAGGAGTACCTAATAATCCTTCAGCTATTAAGAAAGCATTAATATCAAGAATGGATGAAAACAAAAAGAAAGATGGAGAATTATATTCAAAAGAAGTATTAGAGGTTGAGAATGTAGGAAAGATTGAAAAACAATAATAGACTACATCAGACTACTCTTCACGATGAATTTAGTTAAGCATTATTTTTGAATCCGTACTTCGGCTTTATCATTAAATACAGCTTTCTGGAAAGATTATCTGATGTAGATGGTTCAATGGCATTGGGATCTTCATAAGAGGAAGCCTACAGGTGGAAAGAAGCGTCCATACAGGAAGAAGAGGAGGTATGAAAGAGGTGGAGAACCAGTTTTAACTTTAATCGGTGATAGAAAAGTTAAAATTAAGAGGCAGAGAGGTGGAGGTTTAAAATATTCACTCGCCTCAGACTACTATGCAAATGTTGTAGATTCTGAGACGGGAACATGTAAGAAAGTAAAGATACTACGAGTAATCGCAAACAAGGCTAGTAGAGATTATGAAAGGAGAGGGGTTATAACAAAAGGTGCTATAATTGAGACGGAGGTTGGTAAAGCAAGAGTAACATCTAGACCTGGTCAAGATGGAATAATAAATGCTATACTACTTAGAGAGTAAGGGGTACGCTAGAGTAGGACTATAATACTTCCAGATGATATTATTGATTAACATAGATACTCTTAACCGAAGGATGTAGTGGGCTCCTACTCAGTATTAGTCTTCTAAGATACTCAGACATAATTTTTCGATAAAGAGGTCGTGATTTTCTGAGAAGCTTAAAATATCTATCTAGATAAAAACTAAGAGGGGTGGGTAGAAGGGGGATGATTAAGAGGGATGGCTACGTTATTTGGCCGATATATTTTGATAAGAGTATCCCAAGGTCTAGATGTAGACGTGTACCTCTTAGCATAGCTGTTAAGAACCCTTCTATCGAGAAGATTATAGAGGCTGCTAAAAGCTTAGGATGGAAGTTTGAACTAGAAGGTGGAGCACATCCATCAATGTGGTGGGTTAAAACAGGAAAAGTAATAATCAAGCCTGATAAACCAATGAGTAAGAATTCTCTAATTAGAACCTTAGCTCATCGCCTCAAAATACTAACTCAATGAAGCCATTCCTACAACTACCACAGTTCTACATCCCTAACTAAACCTAAAGATCATCGCCTTCATTATTATCATCCCGGAACAATTCTACTCTCTACTTTCTTATCATGTTTAAAGTAGCTGGAGATTATAGCTATCGTATCTATGCAGTTAAAACATATTTTCTTATCTAGATACTCTCAAGATTGAATGAAAGCTTAATAGTTTCCCGCTTGTTAAACCTTAAGTGGTGTGGTTGTTGGTTAGGGTTGGGTATGTTAAGCCGATGAGGCTCTTGGTTAAGAAGAGAGTTGGGTATATTAGACCTTTAAGGCTGGGTGTATCATGGGAGTCAGGGTTAAAGTCAGAGTAAAGTATCGGGGTGCATCATTAGATTTAGTTGCACTAGTTAATACTGGTTACGAAACAGATATACCAGAGATCCTTATCCCAATGAGTGCTGCTGAGAAGCTTGGATTACTACCTAAACTACCAGACGGTACAATTATTGAGACTTATAAGACTGCGTCGGGATTAATGAGAGTATATAGAGTAGGAGGAGGTTATGCGAGTCTCCTCATAGGAGGAGTTGAAGAAAGAAGTGTTGAAACATACCTTGTCATCTCTGAGTATACTGATGAACCGTTGATAAGCGACCAATTGGCTAGCGGATTCGGTATAGTAATTGAAGACCCAGCTAAAGGGCTATGGAGGCTTAGAGGAGAATCATCGATAAGAAGTAGTGAGAATAGATTTCCATAACTATCCCTCGACACTATTTACACATAATAGCAGGCTGAGAGGCTCCTGAGGCTAATTAAGAAAAAACAAGCGGGATCTATTACTTCCTAGAAGAAATGTATATAGAGCTGATACAAGCTAACTACATTCTAATCATGCTGTTGGAGGTAGGGCCAAAGTCCCCGTTCTTAATCAGAAAGTTTATTGGTTAGATTTAGGGTTAATCCCTCACCTCACTTAATTCTATCTCATACTAGTAAATCTTCTAACAATATCAATATTATAATTATGTATGAGGTGCCAGCAGCTAAGCTTCTAAGTAGGGTAGATGTAGAGGGTGGGATAATACTTACACCCTTCCTGAGGCATGTAGAGAGAAGGTCTATGCTCCTCACTCCAAGATGTAGAAAATCTCCATAATCAATTTTTTATTATGTGGGCAAAGAATAGAGATTAGCCGTATTGAATAATACAATGATAGTTTTTAAGAGAACCCATACGTATTACTCAACGTAATCATTCTGTTATGATGGCCAATCTAGATAATTGGCATCTTGCAGTTTTTGGAAATGGAATTTAAGTAATCTAACTCGTAAAATTTTGCTTAAGATAAACTTTAAAGTATTGGAAGAGGATAACGAAATGTGTTGAAGAAGCTAACGGTAGTAAGGCTTGGGGTACTATGGAAGATAGTAAAAAATCAATTAGTCATTAAGTGTGAGAGAACCCCTAAGATTGGTGTAAAAGTATATGATTCATCTCTTAGAGAAGTAGGAGAAGTAGTAAGCATCTTCGGGCCTACTTCTCAACCATTCGCTGAAGTTAGAACAGTTAACACATCTAAAAGATACCTAGGAGAAACTTTCTACATCTTAGAGAAAAGCTCTGGGTGATTAGTATGGACCACTGTATAAATTGTGGAGCCGACATCCTTATACAAGATGAAGAGAGTGGAGAGGTAATATGTTCAAAGTGTGGATTCGTTGCTTCCCAGAGAATACTGGATAGAAGACCTGAATGGAGGGGTTATAGTTTTACGAAGAATGATAAAGAGAGGCTGGGAGCACCTTTAACATTTCTAATCCATGACATGGGACTCTCTACCATAGCCTTAGAGGATAGCATCCATTCTGATGAAATATCTAGGATATTAAAGAAGAATATTATTGAAAGTGGTGATAAATCATTAATAAGAACGCTTTCAGCTATACATGCTCTCTCCTCGAAGATACAGTTACCTGAAAGTGTTAAAGAAAACGCAGCACTAATTGTTAGACGCTTATGGAAGAAGGGTTTAAAGCTTGGAAGAAACTATAGAGGTATGGCCGCTGCATCTCTCTATATTTCATCAAAGGTGTTCTCTATACCGAGAAATATGAAAGAATTCATTAATCTCTCTGGAATAAGCAAGAAATCATTCTGGAAATGTTATAAGAAAATAATTCAAGATTTAAGAATTAGAAGTGATGTCTGGGAGATAAACGTAATAGTTTCTAAGATAATTAATCAATTAAATCTAAGAGGGGAAGTAGAGCATCTTGCAAACGAGATAATCAGAGTAGCAGGAGAAGCAGGGTTAGTAAGCGGTAAGAAGCCTGATAGCTTAGCTGCTGCATCTATTTATCTAGCTGCTAAGATGCTTAAGCTTAAAGTAAATCAACGTAGATTAGCTAAGATAGCTTCAATAAGTATAACAACCCTTAGAAGTAGATATAAAGAGCTAGACCAGCTGATTAGTAGGTCTTAGAAGCTAGTTAACAAAATCAGAGATAAAACGAATAAGATATATAGTACATGTGGTAGTATTATCTCTAGGTGCTTATTTTGCCTCCGAAGATCAGTAAGCTTGAAGAAAAAGCCATAAAGCTCCTTCTTAAATATGAGGATAAAGGTTTACTCCAATCAGAATTATGGCATAAGCTTGGAGTAACTAGTAGAGAAGGTTCCAGGATTGCTATAAAATTAGAGAAGAAGGGAATAGTAAAGAGAGTTAAAGAATTCGCTAAAGATAGGTGGACTAGAAGGCTTGTCCCACTAATTAGGCAGGTTACCCTTGAACCTATAAAGGGTGCTCCCTGCCCATCCTGTATATACAATAATGTATGTGGTAAGCAGGGTACGGTTTCACCGAATACCTGTGTATGGATAGAAGAGTGGTTAATCTCATCATATAGCTCCTCAAAAAACATTGAGGAAAATCAAGCCTGAAACCATCGTCTTCAATATCTCTTCAATCCTATAAGGTATATTTCTGAACTCGTTTTTCTAGTAGCTGAAGGGATAAACCTCTTTACATAACTAAAAGAAGACCTTATCTGTTCTTCAAGAAGCTCAAGTTCACGGCATTCTAATGCTTTCAACATTATTGAACCTCCTTTCTTAACCAACTTGAGAGAGATATTATATGATTTTTCTGTTAACTCTATCTGCCTAGCAGTATCCACGTCTCTAATTCCCGTAAATTTGGGAGAAGCATCAGAGATAACTACATCGACTTGTTTCCCATTTAGAACTTGTAGTATCTTTTGTACAGTATCTTCTTCTTCGAGAATGTCTGAATTAATAGTTATTATATTCGATTCACTGAATGCTTTAAACTTTCTAATATCTACAGCTATTACTAAACCTGTTTCTCCAACAAGTCTAGAAGCTGCTTGAGTCATACCTCCAGGCCATGCTCCAAGCTCTACAACTATGTCCCCCTTCTTAATCAATCTAAACCTTTTATCTGCTTCAAGCAGTTTATAAGCTGCTCTAGACCTGAAGCCTTCGGTCTTAGCTCTTCTTCTAAAAATATCTCTATATGCTTCTTCAGCCCAGTTCCGAACCATTCTATACCATAGAATTTAATTGCTATAGTTAATTTAAGGATGTAGATTACCCGTTACTTAAAATTTAAGCATAATAAAGTTAAGCAATCATGTCTTCTCTTACATACTAGAAAGAGATAAGAATACATCTTTAATTATCTCGGGTGGTGCATCTGTCTTAAAAGCTGAATAATCTAGATGCGTTAAAGATGCTCTGTATCCTCTATCCCTTAACTTATCTACTATTATTCTAGGTTTAACAGGGTTTACCTTGAGAATAGATGATATTGTATTTACAGGGTAGTAACCTATCAATGATGTATCTTCATTAAGCATATATTCTAGTAAACTTGCTGCTTCACGATAAATATCAAGCCCCCCATAAGCATGTTCAAGCATCTTCCTAACTATTTCTTCACTAAATAGCTTTCCAAGCCATAGAGGCCCTGCAGAAAGTAGAGGTGATAAGCATCTAGTACATGAAGATACTGGTACATCATTAACCCTATATGTATATAATGCTAAGCATCTGGGACAATAACATATCCAGCCGATCTGTTTAAGAATCTTCTTGGCACGATCTATTCCTGGAGAAACTTTTACGAAGACCCGGGTATAGTAATCTTTCAAGAATGCGAAGACTGGTTCAGCGGCTAATCCTATTCTAGCAGCTGTCCTAACCATGAAGCCTGCTAAAACCCTTATAGCTACCTCTTTTAAGAAAGGAGTTTTCACAGGGTGTGAATCGTATTTTCTTAAGCATGACAATGGTTTAGACCCCGTTAATGCTGAGAGGTCGGTTGCTGTAGCTCCAAGGATAGAGTTTCTCCCACATCCTCTAAAACCATTCTCCATAAATCTTGCAGGAGAACCAGCAGGATCTACATCAACATAATTGAATCTAGGTTTACCTCTACCTCTAGATGCAAGTAGTTCATTTGCATCAAGATTGGATGCTTCAAGCTTATCTTCAACATTATTTAGTTTAGCATTTACTTTAATCAATTCATATGCATTCTTAGATATATCATTGGCTAAAGCATAATCTACTAGACCAGTCTCTAAGATAATCCTAATACTCCTAACACCAGTACCTGCAAGAGGCTCACAGAGAGTTATCTTCCCATCCTCAAAGTAAGCTTTTAAGAAGAGTACTGCTAAATCCCTACTCAATTTCGAAGCTGGATTAAAGAAAGCAGGAAGAGAAGAAGGAGCAAAACCTCTACTACTCGGTAAGAGGGGAGATAGAAACCTAGCTCTACCTTCATATCTCAACTCAACGGGGAACGAGAACATACGCTTCAACTCTTCATAATCTTGAGACATCACCTACACACTCCAAACTACTTCATTTACTGAAGTCTCCAAGCTGTCTCCAGGAACTAAATCTCTAAACAACTATAAATACAATGCTAAGTCGGAGTCGCTATTATCTAATTAACACAGAGTAATCTATAAGTAAAGATTTTTATTTAAGGTGAAGTTTTTCTAGAAATCTTTAAGGTATGATTTTATAGTTGTTCCTAATCATTATTTTTAGGCAGAGGGAATACTATTGATAACATCTCTTTCAATCAATAATTTTAGAGGAATAAAAACTGGTAAGATTGAGGGGTTCGCAGACATAAATATTATTATCGGAGCTAATGGAGCTGGAAAATCAACTATTCTTGAAGCAATATATGCTGCCTCAGCATGGGCTGAATCTATTGACAACATAAGGAGGCAAAACAAATTCGATGTAATCGCTTATAGAAGAACAGAGAGAGGGAGCTGGAATGAATCAAGAAGTTTTCTATGGTACTCTATGAATACTGGTCAAAACATAGAATTCACGTTAAGCTTTAGCTCAGGTAAAACTATGAATTTCATAATACCATACACAATTCGTGGGATGCTTGCTTCAGCTGATATGAATAAAATGATCTTTCTTGGAAAGAATCAACATTATGTAAGTCCCGAAGGCTACTTTATCGATGAGAGGAATAATGTTATAATGAGAGGAAGCCCCGTTGAGATTCTTGATTTTTTTAAAGAAGAAATAGAATTCCTAAGAGATTGCACTCTTATTGATAAGATGCTCTACACACGAATGAATTTCATCGAAGAAAGTGTTTGGCCCAGAGTATTTGCAAAAAGATTGGATAAGATAGTTATCAACCTTATAAGAGAAGCTTATGAACCAGATGCTGAATTAATATCATATATTTCGACGGGCTTAGGAAAACATTCCTTAACGGTTGGTCTTTCACAAACGGCTGTAAGGGTTGATGATCTTGGTGATGGAGCGAGAACATCTATGGCTTTAGCCTTAATATTATCAACCATGAACCATACAGTTGCTCTAATTGAAGATCCCGAAATACATCAGCATCCAACAGGTCTTGAGAAGATACTCAGCTTTATAATAGATGTTGCTCAGCTTAATAAGATCCAGATCTTTATAACAACACAGAGCATAGATATCCTAAGATTCCTTATAATGATAAATCCAGCTAATTGCAAGATATTTACATTAAGGAGGAGAAACGGGGCCATTCAATCACGTCAATTTACATTAGATGAAGTTGAAAGCTTACTTGAATCCAGGATTGATATTAGAAGAATTATAGAAGAACTACAGATATGAAATTAGTTGAGGCTTCACGAGAAAAAGTTCAAGCATACGTTATCTTTGGGAATGGAGCGTTAGACAAAAGAGTGTTTAAAACTATTGCATCTAAGTTTAATCATAAAGTGGTGCTTTCAACACCTTTCATTGAACATCTAACAGGTTTATCAGAAGCTCTTAAAGCTATAATTAAATTAATGGATTACATTACCTTACCCTTTACCTACATAATAGTTATTGACCGTGAGCATGTTGAGAGTGAAGAATACTTGAGAGGAGTCACTAAAGAATATGGTTTTGAAATAAAAGATTTTACTAAGATTGATGAGTATGCATACATGTTAGAAGTTAAAAGAGGCGTAAAAACTTCAAGGATATACATGGCGATTAACGGTTTTAAGAAAAGTATTGAAGAAAATCTAGCTCAAGTTATAGAATTATTCTATGGAGAAAAGGTAGACCCATCAAAAGATGGAATCAAAAAATGGCTTCAAAGCAAAAATATAAGTGATATAGAACTAGCTCAAAAAGCAGATGAAAGAACTTTTCCCGGAATTATTTCTGCGATTAAGAGATTTCTAGAAGACATAAGTAAAGCAGTACATTAACTATATCTCCATATGTTCTTCTTTACACTAGGCGTAGAAATCAATTCTACAGGTGTGTTTAACTTAGAATATCCAATAAGTCTACTTGTTCCAATGATTAGATCATTAACAATAATTACACTAGTAATCTCATTAACGGCTGATTATATTAGTATCTTCTTATGAGTAAAGCTATGAAGAATCCGTTACACATATCGGTATGTGGGTAGAGCCTACGAGCTTCAGCTAGATTTCTTAAACCATGTGAACCTATGCTTAGAGATGGTTCTACTAATTCAAAGTTAGGATTTATTCTTAGGAAATCTTCTATGACGTGCTCGTTTTCTTCGATTGTTATACTGCATGTTGAGTATATTAGGTATCCTCCTTGCTTAACGTGTCTTGATGAGTTTTGAAGTATTTTCGACTGGAGGTTTGAGAACATTCTAATATGTCTAGGTTTAATAATCCATCTATAGAATGGTTCTCTCCATATTAATCCAGTAGAGCTACATGGTGGGTCAACTATCACTTTGTCTACTTCAAGTCTTATCGGTAGAGGTTTCGTAGCATCTGCTTGAATCACTTCAACTATTCTTACATTAAGGAAATTCATTCTCTTCACCTGGCTCTTAATCCTCTTCCATGATGAATCTATAGATACAATTACCCCTCTATTCTTCATCTCTAATGCTGTAAGCCAAGTCTTAGTTCCTGGAGCTGAGCATACATCTAATACAAATTCATTAGGCTTTGGTTTCAAAATCTTTACTGCATAGTAGCTTGAGAAATCATGTATAGCTATTAGCCCCTGGTTCATTAAGTCTTTTAACGCTTTAGTGTTTGAAGCTTCTACAAGATATATGCCTGGAATCCTATTATCCTCTCTAAGGACTATATTTCTCTCTTCTGCTAATTTTAGAATCTTCTCTTCATCCATCTTTAAGGTATTCAGTGATGCATACATTGGTGGATTAACCCTATCTTGAAAATCTAGATAGTATTCTGCATCCATCTTACCCATTATTTTCTCCAGGTATCTTGTAAACCACTTAGGATAATTTACCTCTACCATAGGTCTTAAATGGATTAATCTTAAGACGCCAAGATGTTTTTCAAGCTCTTCTGGCCAATTCTTACCCATAGACTGCCTTAACTTAGATACTAATACAGTAATGTCTCCAAAATCTATCCCACCGATTATACATGATGAAATAAGTTCAAGTATAGTTTTACTCACCCAATCTATCATGGATTCAGATATAATATTTTCTAGATATCTGGAAGCTGATTTCCTATAAATAGAGTAGGTATGCAGTATCTTCCTAGCCATTCTTAATTCTTTAATAGTGTATCTCTTTTTCTTTGCTACTAGATATAATGCAGAGCTAGGAGAGATACTAGTCTCCTGAGATAGTCTAAGAGCTTCTATAGAAAGTATAATGGCTTCTGGGTCCACTGGTTATAGCCCACCTATCAGTCTGAACCATCCTATTAATATTTTCATAGATAAGTATCCATGATTGTAAAAGGAAATAAGTAAGGATGTGCTTGTAACTTTAGGATGGGTCAGACTAGCCTCGATGAGCATCTGAAGTTTAAGTCTTATTTCTTATTGGGATGTGCTTACGATGGTAGAGAAGGTAAAGCATACTTGAAGCTTTTAAATATGGATGACAATAAGGTAGAGGTTCTATATGATGAATCAGGTCATAAACCATATTGTTATGTTTTAGAAAGCCCTGAAGAAGTAGAGAATCTTAAACTTCAAGGAGTAGTAAAGATTGAAGTTGAGAAGAAATATGATTTATTCAGAGATAGAGAAATAAAACTTACTAAGATTTATGCTAGTGACCCGCTAGCTATTGGTGGTACATCAAACTCTATTAGAGAGAAGCTGAGAGCATGGGAAGCTGATATACCTTACCATCTCTGTTATCTATATGATATGAAGCTTATACCGAGTATTCCATATCGTCTAGATGGTGGAAAACTCTTACCAGCTGAGCCAGATAGAGATAAGATTGAGAAGATAATCAAGAAGTATTTTCCAGATTTATCAAAAGATGATAAGAAGATTATTGAAGAATGGATAACATTAATGGAGGCGGAGCAGTGTAAACTTAAACATTTATCAATAGATATTGAGGTTCTCTCACCTATAGCTACACGTGTCCCATCTCCTGATAAGGCTAAAGATAAAGTCGTTGCAGTTTCTATGGTTGGAAGCGATGGTAGAAGAGAAGTTTACCTATTAAAGACTCCTAATTTCACTGAAGTAGAAGGAAATACTGAGTTTACTGTAAAGGTTTTCGATGATGAAGTTGAGATGCTGAAAAAAGTCTATGAAGTAATTGAAGAATACCCTATAGTGGCCACGTTTAATGGAGACGATTTCGATATGCCATATCTTAGACATAGAGGTGAACAGCTTAAGATCCCCAAAGAAAAGATACCTATAACCCTTGGTAGAGAAGGAGCATCATTAAGGAAAGGCATCCACATCGACCTCTATAGATTATTCAATAATAAGAGCATCCAAGTATATGCTTTCGATAATAAGTATAGAGAACATACACTCGAAGCAATAGCTCAATCATTAATAGGTAAGGGGAAAGTATTAATAGATAAACCGATTAGCCAGCTAACTAGTAGTGAGCTGGCAAGATATAGCTTTTATGATGCATTACTCGTCCATGAACTACTAACATTTGATGATGAACTACTACTAAAATTGCTAATTGTTATCTCTAGGATTAGCAGGCTTCCTATAGAAGATGTTTGTAGACATGGTGTTTCAGGATGGATAAAGAGTTTACTATATTATGAACATAGGAAGCGGGGGTACCTTATACCCAGGTCTGATGAGCTAATAGAAGAGAAAGGAGTAATCTCTACTAAACCTGTTATCGAAGGGAAAAAGTATAGAGGAGCAATAGTCGTCGACCCTATACCTGGGGTACATTTTAATGTAATCGTTTTAGACTTTGCTTCTCTATATCCATCTATCCTAAAAGAGTGGAATCTAAGCTACGAGACTGTAAGATGCGTACATGAAGAATGTCAAGATAACATTGTCCCAGAGACTACCCACTGGATATGTAAGAAGAGAAGAGGAATACAGAGTGAATTGATTGGATGTTTAAGAGATATTAGGGTTAGAATATATAAGCCATTAAGTAGTGATAAAAATCTACAAGATCTTCAGAGAAGATGGTATGGAGTAGTCCAGAGAGCTCTGAAAGTATTCTTAAATGCTGCTTACGGTGTCTTCGGGTTTGAAGGTTTCCCACTATACTGTCCACCAGTCGCTGAAAGTACGACAGCTATCGCTAGATACGTATTCCTTGAAACAATTAGTAAAGCTAAATCAATGAATATCGAAGTAATATATGGAGATACAGACTCAATCTTCCTTAAAGCAAAAAATGAAGAAGCAATAGAAGAAATGCTTAACTGGGCGAGGAAGAATCTACACCTAGACCTTGAGATAGATAAGAAATATAATTATATCGTTTTCTCGATGAGGAAGAAGAATTATCTAGGATTAACAGATAAAGGCGTAGTAGATGTTAAAGGGTTAACTGGAAAGAAGAAGCATATACCTAGATTCATTAAAGATGCATTTGATGAAATGATTAGAGTCCTCCAAGAAGTTAAAGATGAAGACAGTCTCAGGGAAGCGAAAGACACAATACGTGAAATAGTTAGAACATGGTACAATAAGCTTAAGAATGGAGAGTTTGAGCTTCAAGAATTATCATTCAGGGTTATGTTATCGAGGGGTGTAGAGAAGTATGTTAAGACTACGCCTCCACATGTTAAAGCTGCTAGGAAACTGATCCAGAAAGGAATACAAGTAAGCTCAGGAGACATCATCGAATACGTGAAGACTAAAGATAAAGATGGTGTAACACCGCTACAGTTCGCACGTAAAGACCAGGTAGACGTTGATAAATATGTAGAGTACTTAACATCAACCTTTGAGCAAGTCTTTGATGCATTAGACCTAGACTTCGAAAAAATAATCGGAGTAACAAGCTTGGAAAAATTCTTCTAAGATTACCTTAGTAAACTTCATAAAAGTTCTCATTGAAAGCTCATCGCTAAGCCCGCCTGTAGCTGATTCTGGAGTTTTGCTAGATAAAACATGAAATCTACTAATAGCTAAAATCGTTAAGAACCTATTAAATATCGTGAATTACCGTTATGCATAGTTAGGTGGTTGTGTTTTTCTATAGTTCCTCTTGGGAAAAGAGATAGACTAGCAATGAAATCACCTGATTCTCCGAATGAAATCTTCTTTATCTACGATGTATCTTTCATGTATACCGTATCCTATTAATTTATCTTTCCAGTATGCTGTAACATAGAAGATTAATCTTCTACCATCTATCTCAAGCAATTTCGCTTCTACTAGGATCTCAGAATTTATCGGTGCAGGTTTTACATGATATACATCTACATGTATACCGACTGTTGTTTGGTCTGGTGTAAGAAGGTTATCTAAGTTAACTCTACATGTATGCTCCATGAAAAGTATCATAGCAGGTGTAGCTAAAACTTCAACTCCACCTGAGCCTAGATGTTTAGCTGTATACTCAGATGTAACAATATACTTTTCTCTAAAAATTAAACCTGGCTTCAAGCTCATAAATATGATGTTGAGTAATGATTTTATAACCGTTTCCCTAAAAGATTCCCAATTTAGCGGACATATTTTCTGTGATCTCTCTTTATACGTTTTTGATGTTAGAGCTAACTGAAGAGAACATATAGTATCACAAGCGTTGCTGTTAGAATTGTGGCTGGCAAGATTAACCTATATGTTTTTGGTAGCTCTGTTTTGTAATATTCTGCTGACATCACGAGGCATGCATGTGCAGGGCTAAGCATTGCTCCAACGAACCCTCCAGCGAATGATAGTAGAAGCCTCTCAGGATTAAATAATGGTAGAAGGGGTGGGAAAGCTAAAGCAATATATGTAAACTCTACGCCCGTTCCAATAACAATTATGAGCGGTATCAAGAAAACAGCTATATCTGCATAACTTGACAAGATGTTTGCAAGGAAATGGGCTACATTGCTCTCCTCGATATATTTACTGAAGATGAATGAGAATACAACTATTAGTATAAACGTTGAATTAACTGAATACTTTAAAGCATGAATTAATTTCTCCTTCACCGGCCTGTATACTAGGATGAAAATAATCAAAGTTACAGCTATGGATAAAACAATATTCAAGTTGAATACAATCGATAACAATGCTATTGAGATGAAAGGCCACGCATGTACAATCTTCTTTAGATTACTGCTATGAGCTTTCTTAATTCTATATGTATTTTTGTTTATCT
>Ga0272449_1001135_pt1 | contig 28422 bp, 26 predicted proteins | sample YNPCB0241_FD_198679 | JGI IMG/M metagenome (GOLD analysis project Ga0272449, IMG submission 198679) | Hot spring sediment microbial communities from Yellowstone National Park, WY, United States - YNP-CB-024-1 | ecosystem: Environmental > Aquatic > Thermal springs > Hot (42-90C) > Sediment... | reverse complement strand
AGCTCGCCGTCGCCCAGCTCCACCCGCTCAGCCACAGCCCTCACAGCTAGGTACCCCATGGCGAGCTCCAGCTCGGGAGCCCTAAACACCAAGGCGTCGCCTTGGGTGAAAACTTCACACACGGAGGAACCGTAATGCAAAAATTTAAAGGTTTACACAGCGGCGTGGGCAGAGAGGTGGAGCTGGGGCCCTACTTGCGCTTCAGAGAGAAATACCTAGAGAATATACTAAACGGGCGTAAGCGGGTTACCGTTAGATACGGCATCGTGAAGCCCCGCTTCAGCCTTGTCTATATTGTGTGTTGCGACGCCATATACGCCGAGGCCTTCATAACTAAGGTATACTACACCAAGCTGGGGAAGCTCGGCGACGACGTCGTGGCGGCCGAGGGCCTCGGGTCCATGACGGAGCTGATAAACGAGCTCAGAGAGATATACGGAAACGTGGAGGAGGACGACCCCGTCTCCGTTATATACTTCACCGTTGTGCGGAAATACGACAAGCCGGTGCCTCTTTCGCACCTCAGGGGATAGGACTTATAATACGGCCGAATCATATCTATGCGCAACCTGAAAAAACTGATGGGGGCCTTCTCGGGGAGGTACGACTACCTGGTGCTGACCAAGGGCCCTAACCTGGCCTACGCCGTAGGCATGCCGGACGCGCTCGGCCTCGTCGTGGATCTCAGAAGCGGGTACTCCACCCTGTACGTCTCCCGCCTCGACTACTCGCGGGCAAAGGCCACGACCTCTGTGGACAAGGTGGTTGCCGTCGCCTCGGCGGAGATACCGCCCAGGAGGCCTGGCGAGGAGCTCGTGGTGGCGCCTAGCATACTAGAGGCCTTAAAGAGCGTAGTAAGGGAGAGGGTGGCCTCTGACAACAAGGAGGTGGGGGTCGACGTGTCGGGGGAGGTGGCGGAGCTGAGGGCGGCCAAGGAGGAGTGGGAAGTGGAGCTCATCAAGGCGGCTCTCAGGGTAACGGAGAGCGTGTACGTTAAGCTCAGCCAGATGAGGCTGGTGGGCATGAGGGAGCGCGACGTGGCTGGTCTGGTCTACAGATGGTTTATGGAGGAGGGGGCTGACGGCGTGGCCTTCGACCCCATCGTGGCGTCTGGCCCCAACGGCGCGTATCCCCACTACAGATTCGGCGACAGGAGGATAGAATACGGGGACTACGTTGTGGTGGACATAGGCGCAAAGAAGGGGGTCTACTGCTCAGACATGACGAGGACCTTCGCGCCGGGGCGCTTCGGCGTGTTGAAAGACGCCATGTACGCCGTATACGAGGCGGTCAAGGCGGCCGAAAAGGCGGCGCGGGAAGGCGTTGCCGCGGCTGAGGTGGACAAGGCGGCGCGGGACGTAATCGCCGAATACGGCTTCGCGCAGTATTTCGTACACTCGACGGGCCACGGCGTCGGCGTCGAGGTGCACGAGCCGCCGCGGCTCTTCGCCACGTCTAAAGACGTGTTGAAGAAGGGCCACGTGGTCACGATCGAGCCCGGGGTCTACATAGAGGGCGTCGGCGGGGTCCGCATAGAGGACATGGTATATATAGACGGGGGTGCGGCGGTGCTTAATAGAGTTCCCCACATACTCTAGCGCTTCTTCGCGTATATGCCGTAGCCCTCCTTCGCCTTCTCCACGGCGAAGCCGACGCGCCTCAGTCTCTCAGCGACGCCTCTGTAGGGGTTGAGGCCTCTGTATTTGGTGCCGCTTTGGCTTACGTAGTGGAAAAGCCCCCCGCCTCTCTTCAGTAGCCTATAGAACTCGCGATACAGCGCCTCGGAGTACAGCCTCTGGGTGGCGTGGCTGAGCCTCGGCGGGTCGTGGATCACGTAGTCGAAAGCCCCGTCTCTAAGCGTTTCGGCAACGGCGAGGCAGTCGCCGATGACTACATCTATCTGGGGGGACCAAAGCCCCCTGCTGTATGGGTTGAAGGCGGCGAGAGTCAGCACGTTTATGTCTATCTCCACGGTGACTACATGTCTCGCGCCTTTTTTCAAAGCCTCTATGGCCGTGTAGCCGAGCCCGGTGCAACACTCAAACGTGCGGCCCCCCGCCCTCTCGATTTTCCGCGCCGTGACTGCCAGGGGGTTTTCCAACACGCTGTGCATGGTTATGCCGTCTATCATAAGCGTCGGCGCCCAGCCCCTTCGAAACACACACAGCTTGTAGAACCGCCCCCCCGCTATGGAAAGCTCCCGCCACTTGCCCCCAAGCAGGACATACACCTCGCAGCTCTCCTTGTCCACGTCGGGCAAGTCGCCGAGAGACACCTCGTAAGCAACCCCGCCATGTGAGAACCGTGCATAGCCTCCGTCGTACTCCACGGGAACCTTCGTGATCTCTAAGTCGAACGAAACCGACTTTTCACCTTTTTTCAGATCCTCCACCTGCCAACGCGACACGACAGGCGCCAAGATGGGGCCCACGGGTGTTACTATGTTTAAAATTTCAACATACCCCCTCCACCCCGTTTTTTCTAACTCATGGAATTAAATTTGGAGGGCTATCTCCTCTCCATGTATGTTCAGCAGATTCGTTATACCCCCGTGGGGGAGTACCTTAGGTTGCTCATTCTTAGGAGGCTGGCGCGCGGCCCCGCCAAGGTCGAGGAGATAGACAAGCTGGCCGAGGAGGCCGTCAGACGGCTACACGTGAGATACGACTGGCGGGTGTGGCCCCGGCTCCTCGCCAGGGAGGTTGAGGTGAAAGACGGCGCGGTTGAGCTAACCCACGTAGGTAGGTGGATCCTTGAGCAGACGGGCGAGGAGGTGGCCGAATACGTGAAGAAGACGCTAGGCGTGGCCCTGGGCTAGCACCCTCCTCACTGCTAAGTCGAGCAGAGGTTCCAGCACCGCCTTCAAGCTATTTAGGGCGGCTCTTCCACACTTCTCCAGTATTTGTCTCCGGACGAAGAGAAACAGATGCGGCGCCCTCTTCCACGCCTCGTTTATGGCCTCTACAAGCGGCGAGAGTTTAGAGATGGGAATAGGCCCCGCCGCGGTGGTTATGTAGAGATCCTCGGCATATGGGTCGAAGCTAACGTAGGAGATTATAAGGTCGTCGTAGGAGAGCCGGCAAGACTCCCCGAGCTCAACGTTGAGTCTTTCAACAAGGCTCCTCTTCAGCCGGTTCATGAGGGCCCAGTGCAGAGGCCCCAGGTGGTCTATGGACGTGTTTACCTTGACGGGGTCTTTAAAGACTTCTAGAAACTCCTTCTCCCTCTTCCACAGCGGCACGTACTCCGGAGACTTCCTAGCCAGGAGGTCTCTGAACCTGGGGTCCCGTATAAACACAGAGACGAAGTGGTCGTCTGTGACCTTCCACACCTCGTCGGCCTCCGCCTTCCCCGCGACGAAGCGGGCCAGGTCGCAGAGATATTGACAGATAGCCGCATCGCCTCTGTCTTCTAGGCACTTGGCGATGTTGTCGGCCAGTATAGCCTTGCCCATCTCTGTGAAGAGCACCGTCTTGTGGTGTAGATAGACGTGGCGGTATAGGTTGTACCGCGTCAGCAGGTACCCCTCCAGGTTCACCCTGGCTTTTTCGTCGAATTGAATCTTGTCCTCCGCAACCTTCAAGTTCTCCACTATTCTTTCAAGGTCGATATGTGTAAAGCTTGTACCTACGGCGGCGCCGGTGAAGTATATATCCCTCATTATGTAGTCGAGCCTGTCTGCGTCAAAGACGCCGGATATTATGTTGCTGAGAAGCCTATATTTCTCGCTCCTTCCATCGAAAAGGAGGTCCTTCACGAGCTCGGGGTCGTAGCCCAGCTCGGCTAGTCTAGGCGTCAGCTTCTCCACCAGCAGTCTAGTGGTCACCTCGTGGGGCTTCGCCACGTCGAACTGCGCCAGGTCCACATCTACACATCCCCTTTTGACGGCCATGTGGAGGAGCTCGCGCGTCAAGGCCTCGAAGGAGTGTGAAAAGGGGAGGTGGCCCAGGTCGTGCAGAAGCGCCGCCACGCGCAGGTGACTCAGCGCACCCTCGTCAAACGCCTCCATCTGATGTAAGACGCGTTCGCCTATGAGGCTGGCGACGTGCATCACTCCCAAGCTGTGGTCGAAGCGCGTGTGCACCGCGGTGGGGTACACCAGGTAGACAAACCCCAGTTGCTTTACGTATCTCAGCCGCTGTATCAGCGGCTCGCCGTCTATCAGCTGTATCTCCTCCGCAGTCAGCTTGATAAAGCCGTGTATTGGGTCACGTATCGCCTTCTTATACTCCACGGCTCAGATAACGCAGATATATAAAACGGAAAGTCACGCACATCCGTGAAGGTGGCAGTGGTGGGCGCAGGCCCGGCCGGCCTCGCATTCGCCGGGAGATACGGCGACGCGGAAGTCTTCGAAGAGCATCTAGAGGTGGGCCTCCCGAGGCACTGCACCAGTTTGGTGAGCGGCAGATCGGCGCAGGTGGTGGGGATACCAGAGAGGCTTGTGCTCAACAAATTCGACGAGTTGGCGGTCACAGACCTGGAGGGGCGGCGCATTTACTTCGGCGTCAAGGATAAAGTCTATTTAATCGACAGGCCGGGCCTGGAGAGCTGGCTCGCGGAGAGGGTGCTCAACATCCGGCTGGGGGAGAAGGTGACGGCCGTGAGGAGCGGCTACGTCTACACCTCAGGCGGAAGGCGGTACGGGCCATACGACTACGTGGTCGTGGCGGAGGGCTCTGCCCGCAGGCTCTCCAGCGCCTATGGGCACGTGGTGCGGCTACCGGGCCTCCAGGTGGACGTGAAAAGCGACATGGGGCTGCGGGGCATAACGGTGGTGTACAACCAGAAGCTCTCCAAGGCCTACTTCTCCTGGATCGTGGAAATAGACAGGGGACTCTACAGGTTGGGGCTCGCAGACACGTGTTGCACCGTGGACAAGCTGAGAAAACTGGTGAAACTCGTCAGGGGCACTCCGGTGGGGAAGCCCTTCGGCGGCGGGGTCCTGGCGGGTCCCCCGCTTAAGCGCCTCGTGGAGGGCCGCACAATACTCGTCGGAGACGCGGCCGGCCTCGTGAAGCCGCTGAGCGGAGGGGGCATAATATTGGCCCTCCGCAGTGGCTACGCCGCCGCTGATGCCCTTGCGCGGGGGCGTCCGCTTAGATATGAGGAGGACACCCTGGCCGCTAGGCTCAGGCTGAGGGCCGCCTTCGCCGCGTTTAGGGTGCTCTACGGGCAGAGGCTGGTGGACCGCCTCCTCGCTGTGTTAAACGGGGGGGATTACGTCGCGGTTGATTACGACGACCACCTCAAGACGCTCCTTGCCGCCGCCTTGACGGACCCGCGGGCGGTGGTCGCCTTAAAGGAGGCGTTGCGCTACCTAGCGGGTAATCGAGATGTTCTTCATCTCCTCTAGGAGCTTGGCGCCGGGTCCCTGGAAGTATCTGTAGATGGGCCCCAGCAACTGTGTCAACGCCTCCGCGGCGGCGTTTTTTAAATCGGCCGGGTGGATCTTTCCCTCTCTATACATGGCCTCCAGCTCCTCGTATCTCCAGACCTCCACGTCTCCGCCGTATTGCGGAGGCCTTCTAATGACGAGGGGGGTTTTCCTCTCCTCCCTAAAGGCGGCTATGTGGATCAGCTCGAGGACGGGGTTGTACTCCACCTCCCGGGGCGGGCAGTAGGCCCTTGCTATCTTCTGCCTAACCTCCTCGGGGCTGTCGTGGACAAATATGGCGCTCTGCGGGATGCTTTTGCTCATCTTCAACTCGCTGAGCTCCTCCTTGCTGCCGGGCTTCGAGGTGATGTTAAGCGCCGGCAGAAGCTTGTGGTGAAGCGCCACCGGCTTAATCCGCCTGTCGTCTACCTTCAGCGGGTAGAACCTAATCTTATGCGCCACCTCCCTCGCCAGTATGTGCGCCCTCCGCTGGTCAACGCCGCCGTGTGGTATGTGCGCCTCCAGCGCGAACACGTCGGCGACCTGGAGGGGCGGATACACGAGGTAGGCCAGGGGGATGGACTCGCCCATCTTCCTGCCCAATATGGTGAGGCTGTGCCTCACCTGGGAAAGAGTCAGGTGGCGGGTTACGTCCATAAGGAGGAACCAGTACTCGTCGTTGTGGTGATACAGGTCCGACCCCAGGATGAACCTTGTGGCGTCGGGGTCGCCGCCGAGCACCTCGATTATCTTCTTAAAGGCTTCCACGTAATACGTCACCGCCACCTTCCTAATTACATCTAGGTCACCTCCCAGTTTGTTGTTTAGCCACGAATGTATATCGGCTAGGAAGATCTGGGTCTTGACCCCCACCTTCTGCAGATCCACCACCTTAGACATACTAACGATGCCCGTGCCGATGTGGATAAGTCCGCTTATTTCAAACCCTATGTAGTGCTTCAGCCTGTACCCTCCCTGAAACAGCTCCCTCAGCTCCTCCGCGGTGAGCACCTCCTCGGTTGGGTACCGCAGAACAAGCGAGATCTTCTCCTCAACGTCCATAGAGCTGGAAAAACCTGTATATATTAACCGTTGCGTCCAGACCTGTGGATGCCGCGGACTGCCTCAACAAGGTGCTGAGGGGGGAGGCGCCAAGCGACGTGCTCATCGCCAGAGGACATATGAACGTCACTGCGACAAATAGGAGGACGCTTGAAATCAGCAAGGACCCCTACGTCACACGCCGCGGCGACTGCATAGTGGCGTGTTGCGCCGAGAAGGCCGCGGGGGAGCTGAGGAGAGAGGTGCTACAGGCGCTCGCCTCCAGAGGCGTCGTGGTGGTGGTAATAGATGCAGGCGACGTGTGGGACGTCGTGACCGGAGAAGCCCCAGGCACCGTGCCCACCTCCACATGGCGCATGGTGGTGAGGAAAAGCAGATACGTAGACGACTCAACGCTGGCCGTGTCGGCAGACAAGGCCGCCGCAGACCTAAACAGGGCGCTGGTAGCCAAGCTACGACAAGGAGCCCCCGTGCGTGTCGTGGTGGGGATATGCATCTGACTACGAGCGGCTCCGCCTAGCCGGGCTTGACGCCGCATCAACCGCGTCCTCCGCCGTGGAGCTACGTGGCGTCTCAGTCAAATATCTCGTCAAAAAGATCGAAAAATTCTTCTCTTCTTCTTTTACACGAGGGGGTAGGCGGGGAACTAAACGCAAATTGGAAATCCACCTCAACAGCCCTGCTCACGCCGTCTCTTCTGGGCTGAGTCCTGCGGTTCTTGTCTCCAGCACTTCTCAAGCGGGAGCTTGGCGCTTGCCGCCGTGGCTGGCGTGTTCTACGTATATATAGCCGCGGCGCGGCTTCTCTATGCATAGCTGGACTGAACTGCGTAGTCTTTTTGCCAGGAAGTTCTTCCACGTGATTTTCGTCGCGCTTTTAGCGGCGCCTCTCTTCGTGGAGGTCCCCGCGGAGCTCTACATAGCCGCCCTCACCCTCGTCGGGGGGTTTGTCTACTCTATACAGGTCAGACAGCCCCTGGTCTGGGAGGAGTTTAGGCAAAACTTCTTCAGATCTCTGGAGGAAGCGTTCACAAGGCTGGAGGAGCTCCTCCCCCTGGAAAAGCCTCTTCTCAGGTCGCAGTACCAAGCCGCGGTTAGGCAACTGGAGGAGCTGATACTGGCGGCCGAGAGAGACTACGAGAAGCGACACGGCTACCTGGGGATACTCATGGGCGCCGTGGGGTTCCTCGTGGCCGTGGCCATATTCGGCAAGGCCCACCTCTTGGCCTCCGTGGTCAGCATGGCGGTTTACGACGCCGTAAGCGCCGTGATGGGGACTTTACATCCAGGCAGAAAAATGGGGAAACTATCTCTGTGGGGCACAGGAGCAGGGGCCTTTGCCAACCTCTTGGCGCTCATGGCGGTGGGGTACTCGGCTGCCGCCTCGTTGCTGATCACGGCGTTTGTGGTTCTCGCAGACGCCCTAAGCCCCGAGGATAATCTCACGATACCGCCAGCCGCCGCAGCTACGTCTTACCTCTCCGCCCTCCTGTAGAAAATCCTCTCCACCCGGATCCCCAGCCTCTTTGCGGCTGCGGCCAGCCTACCGTCGTCAGTCACGAGGACGCATCCCCTCTCGGCGGCTAAGACGAGAAGCGAGGCGTCGGCGGCTGAGAGGTCCACAAACCTCCTCCTAAGCTCCTCCACCTTTTTATCGTCGACTTCCTCCACCTCTACTCGGAGGATCTCCAAAGCAGCTTGCGCCATGGGGTCTCTCAATTCCTCCGCCACCTGTTTCGTGGTGTAGAGAGGCCCGGCGAAGACTCTCATGTCGCGTGCGTGGAAAAAGGCAGATGCGTCGAGGACGAAACAGGTCATAGACTCCTCAGCCGCTCCATCACCCTACTGAGAAACTGAAACTCGTCAAACACGGCCAACTTAAGCCTCTTCTCTCCTTTCCTCACCAAAAAGCTTCTGCCCTGACGCGTCTCTCTCCCGTCGCATACCAACACGGCATCCTCTCCTGTTTCTACAACCACTTGATTTGACATGAGAACAAGGGGCCTTAGAAAAAGCGTGTAGGGCGCTATGAAGGAGACGACCACCGCGTCGGCCCTGTAGTCCACCACAGGGCCGAAGGTAGACACGACGTAGCCAGAGCTGCCGTGTGGCGTGGAGATAATCACGCCGTCGGCTCTGCCGACCACCTCTCCCTCGTCTGTCTTAACCCTAAAACTCAGAAGTCTCCCAGGCTCACGTCTATATATCGAGACCTCGTTAAGCGCCCTGCAGTTGTCATGGACAAGAGTAGAGAGCTCCAAAACTCGGTACGCACCCCTCCGTACCCTCTCCACGGCTTCCACCACGGAGATCGTAAATTCCGCGCTTCTGTAGAAATTCACCTTCCCCATCCCGAGATGAACCACTACGAAGTCCAACACACAGGGAAACCGCCTCAGCGCCTCCAGCAGAGTCCCGTCGCCCCCCAGAATAAACACGTGGCTGAGCTCGCCTCCGCAAGTCAAGTCAACGGCGCCGTATCTGCTCTTAAACTCCTCAGCCAGAGGCCGCAGGTCTGGCCTGTAATACACGGCAAACACCGGTGCAAGGTCCCCACACGTTAATATATATTCACAGAAAGAGAAAAAAGGAAGGGTTTATACGCCTACAGGAGGTACTGGAACTCCTCCAGCCCCAGCCTCTTAAGCGTCTCGTAGGTGGGCTTCCCGTCGACCCAGCCCCTCAGCGCGTAGAACTCCTTTATGCCCTCGTCGAACATCTTCGCCGCGCTGTGGCCCTTGGCGGGTCCCGTCGGGATCTCCTTCCTCATCCTAGGCGGAAGCTCGTCCTTAACCCACCTGCCCTCCTTCACGTGGAACAGCCTCTCGACGTTGAAGATGCGCTCGCCTATGGTCAGCATATCCTGCGGCGTGGCGTCCCACCCGAAGGCGGCGTTGAACAGATGAGCAAGGTCGTTCTCGAACAAGCCCTCCTTGTCCAGCGTGTCGAACTTGCAGAACGTCACCGAATCAGCCAAGGCCATGAGGTGCTGGGCGTAGACCACAAGCTTCACCTGCTTCTTGATGCACTCCGGCGTGTCGCAGAGCGGGTCGACCTTCTCCGGCACGCCGAGCACCTCCCACGTGGGGGTGTAGGCCTCTAGGTGGTCCCCGCCGCGGTTGGCTGTGACGTAGGCTATGGCGAAGCCCTTAAGCGCTCTTGGGTCGTACGCCGGGAAGCTCTGACCCCTCGACCCGACGAAGGCCTCGGGCTCGCCGTATTTCATGGCGAGGCGGTAGTCGCCCTCGGCCAGCTCGTCGCCTACGCCATCTCTGTAGGCCGTCTTAATCACGAGGTCGATAAACGAGGCGGGGTCGCCCCAATCGATAGGTAGCTTCAGCTTCTCCTTCTTGGCGAGCTCCGCGGCGACAGCCAGGGTATTGCCCAGCGAAATCGCGTCGAAGCCGAGCTCGTTGGCAAGCTTCTCCAGCTTCAACACGGCGTCTGTACTGCCGTTGCCCAAGTTGGCGCCCAGCGCCCATGTGCTTTCGTACTCGTACTTCGCCTTGCCGAAGAACTTGAACGGTCCCGACTTGACCTCCACATGTTGTGTACATGCAATAGGACATTGAGCGCATGCGTGGGTCTCCACGACGTAGTGTTGCTTTATGAGCTCGCCGGAGATCTTCTCGGCCTCTTCGAAGTACCCCGTCTCGAAGTTCCGCGTGGGGTAACCGCCGATGGAGTTTATGATGTTCGTAAGCACGTTGGTCCCATACATGTGAAGCGCCTTCGCCGTGGGCCCGCTCGCCAGCCTCTGCGCCAGCTTGCCCGTCTCCTCTATCCACCTCCTCCTGTCAACCACCAGCGAGTAGAGGTCGCGGGTGCCCCACACCACCACGCCCTTGAGCCTCTTCGAGCCCATCACAGCTCCGACGCCGCCCCTCCCGGCGAAGCGCTCATAGTCGCTGAATCTTATGCCGGCTATGCGTGACAAGTTCTCGCCGGCGGGGCCTATCGTAGCGACGCCGGCCTTCCTCTCGTCAGGCTCAACCCCCGCGTCCTCCAGCAAGGCCTTCGTGGCGGCGCCGGTCCACTTGCCCCAGATGTGCTTAGCTGGCCTTATGCTCACCTCGCCCTCCTTGATCAGGATATATACCGGCTCCTCCGCTCTGCCCTCCACGATTATGCCCTCGTATCCGGCCCTTCTCAACATGTAGGCGAAGTTTCCGCCCGCGTTTGCGTGCGTGAGTGAGCCGGTAAGAGGCGATTTCGTTACCACGGTAATCCTGCTGGTGGCCAGCGTGGCGAGGCCGCTGAGGGGTCCGGCGAATATGTAAAGTTTATTACTGGGCGAGTAGGGGTCTACGCCCCGCGGTATCTCCTTAAGCGCTAGGTAGGAGGCAAGTCCTCTGCCGCCGAGGAACTTACGGACGAGATCCTCCTTATACACCTCTTCAGTTATCTTCTCTGTGGACAAGTCAACCCTTACCACTTTGAACACCGTCATAAACTAACCCCAAAATGATATTTTTAAAGATTACTATCCTTTATATTTGTAAAGTGAATTAATAGTTTTTAATTAAGGTTTCAATTTGAGTATACTCAAGGCGGCCCTTGCGGGAAAGGTTAAAAGAGCCGGTCGGTGATGTGGCGGTGGGCGGGCGGCCCATCTACACAGTAGGCCTAGGTGTGCCGCAGGTGGGCACCTTGGCCTTCGGAGTAGTCGACAGGGGAACCAACGTGTTGGAGGTCAGGCCCACCAGCGTCTGTGCGCTTTCCTGTGTTTTCTGCTCCGTCAACGCGGGTCCCCAATCTAGGGCCAGGTGGGCGGAGTACGTGGTTGAGGTGGAGTCCTTGCTGTCCGCCTTGGAGGAGGTGGTGAGGTTCAAGAAGACTGACGACGTGGAGGTGCACATAGACGGCATGGGGGACCCCGGCGCATACCCCCAACTGGTGGAGCTGGTGGAGGGCGCCAAGGCCATAAGGGGCGTCGCCGTGGTCTCCATGCAGACCCGCCTCTACATGCTTGACGAGGGGAGGGTAAGGCGCCTCGCGGAGGCGGGGCTGGACAGGTTCAACGTAAGCATAGACGCCCTGGAACCCGCGCTGGCCAGGAAGCTGGCGGGGGCCGGGTGGTACGACGTGGAGAGGGTGCTCCAGCTGGTCAAGACGGCGCTGGAGGCGGGGATAAACGTTGTGATAAGCCCAGTCTGGGTCCCCGGCTTAAACGACGAGGAGATGCCCAAGATAGTGAAGTGGGCCGTGGAGAACGGCGTCGGGAAGGGGGTTTACACGCCGGTGCTTATCCAGAAGTACATCCCACACAAGAGGGGCCGCCGCGTCAACGTGCGGCCAATGGCCTGGGGCGAGTTCTGGAGCCGTCTGAAGAAGATGGAGAAGGAGCTCGGAGTCCCCCTCATACCGAGGCCGGGCGAATACAACATCCACAAGGCGCCGGAGCTTCCGAGGCCCCACAGGGTGGGGGAGGACCTGGAGGTCGAGATCGTGGCGCGGGGCATATTCCGAGGTGAAATGCTAGGGATCCCCATGTCGAGGAGGGGCACGGCGATTTGGGACAGGACAATCACCGTGGTCTACGGCAGGGAGGCGTCTGACAGCCTCATAGGACGCCGCGTACGCGTAAAAATCCTGGAAAACACCCACAACATATACCTAGCCCAACCACTACGTTAAACACGACCACACAAGCCCCCTCCCCCAGCTCCCGCCTGGCGGCCCTCCACGCCGACGGCTGCGCCCACGCCAGCAACGAAACATCCTCTAACACAAGCGCCTCCCAAGCCCTCGCCCTCCACCTGGGACTATCTCTACAACTAAACCCCCACAGCGTCGCGCAGACCCCTAACGGAACTAGTTTTAACCCCTCCTGAGATTCTACCGTTCGCGTTTTTAGTTCTTTATGGGTTTTTGTTTTTCGGCGATTACCCTAGTTTATATTCATCAACTCGGCGTCGCGTCTATTGCGAAGCGCCATTCTTCGCCGAAAGGCCAAGACAAAATCCTACGTTGAAAAACTAACGCCGTTCTTCGGCGTGGTGGAATCTATATAAAATGGGTGGAATCTATAGATATGGTGAGGGTCAGGTCTCGTATGTGGTATGATGGTGTGGATAATGCGCCGCATAGGTCTTATCTCCGTGCTGTTGGCTTTAATGAGTGGGATTTCTCCAAGTCTCTTGTCGCGGTGGTGGCGGCTTGGTCGGAGCTGGGGCCGTGTAACTACCACACCTTGGAGCTGGCTAAATACGTCAAGGAGGGGGTTAAGGAGGCGGGCGGGGTGGCGTTGGCGGCGCCTACCATTGTGGTGAACGACGGGATTAACATGGGCACCCCCGGCATGCGGTATTCTCTCATCAGCAGGGATCTAATAGCCGACACGATAGAGGCGCAGGTTAACTCCCACGGCGTAGACGCTTGGGTGGGGATAGGCGGATGCGACAAGACTCAGCCGGGCATAATCATGGCCATGGTTAGGCTGGACTTGCCCTCGGTGTATCTCTACGGCGGCACGGCCGAGGCGGGCTGGCTCGGCGACAGGGAGCTAACCATCGAGGACACGTTCGAGGCCGTCGGCGCATACCTCGCCGGTAAGATCACTCTGGAGGAGCTTAGGCGGATTGAGGAGTTGTCTTTCCCCACCTACGGCACTTGCCAAGGCCTCTTCACGGCAAACACCATGGCAATCCTCGCCGAGGCACTCGGTGTATCTCTCCTAGGCTCCGCCACGCCTCCGGCCACGTCCGCCAGGAGGAGGGCCTACGCAACGGCGTCGGGCCGCGCCGTGTTGAAAGCCGCAGAGCTGGGCATAACGCCGCGCAAGGTGGTGACCTACGACGCGTTGTACAACGCGGCGGTGACGCTCTTCGCCACGGCAGGCTCCACAAACGGAATACTGCACCTCCTCGCCATCGCCTACGAGGCTGGGGTCAAGTTCACTCTAGACGACTTCGACGAGATAAGCAGAAAGGTGCCCGTAATCGCGGCTCTGCGGCCGGCGGGGCCCTACGCCATGCAAGACCTAGACAGAATAGGCGGCGCGCCGAGGATACTAAAGAAGCTGTATAAAGCAAACCTTCTCAGGCCGGAAGCCTTGACAGTGGAGGGCGAGCCCATAGGTAAACTGTTGGAGAGGTGGCAACCCCCCTCAGTCCCCGAGACGGGCATATTGTATGATGTGGAGAAGCCCTACAAGCCCTACTCCGGGATTAGGATACTCAGGGGCAACCTGGCGCCCAGCGGAGCTGTCATGAAGATCGGCGCGGCCAACGTCCTCAAGTTCGAGGGGAGGGCCCGCGTCTACGACGGGGAGGCCGACGCCTTCAAGGCGGTGGCCGCCGGCGAGATCAAACAGGGCGACGTGGTGGTGATCCGCTACGAAGGGCCCAGAGGCGCCCCCGGCATGCCCGAAATGCTTAAGGTCACCGCCGCGATAGTCGGCGCCGGCCTCGGCGAGTCGGTGGCGTTGATCACAGACGGCCGCTTCTCCGGCGCCACCCGCGGCATAATGGTGGGACACGTGGCGCCCGAGGCCGCCGTGGGCGGGCCCATCGCGCTTGTGGAAAACGGTGATAGAATCATAATCGACGGCGGGGCCGGCCTTTTGAAGCTGGACGTGCCCGACGAGGAGCTGGAGAGGAGGCGGAAGAACTGGACGCCCCCGCCGCCTAAATACGCCGGCGGCCTCCTGGCGAAATACGCGGCGCTGGTGCAGCAGGCGGATAAGGGCGCTGTGACTAACCCAAGACCCCTCTGACGATTTCCGCCAGCCTAGCCACCAGCAGTTCGTGCTTTCTCAGTTCCTCTATCGGCGGCGGTGAGAGGCAATTCTTGAAGGCGCTTGGCACCCCCAGCCCGCGTGCGCCGAGACACGTAACGGCCCTCCGCCACGTGTAGGCGTTTCTCGCGCCGCAGAGGGCCACAGCCGCTGTGAACACCAGCTGTTTCGCCGCCTTACACACGACAACGGGGTCATCAGCCTCCTTAAACCTCCTCAGCCTCGTCTCCGCCTCCGCGGCCTCGTTCCTAAACGCGGCGTGGAAATCCACCTCTAGGGGCCTCCCGCAGAGGAGGACCCCCCAGTGGGTGACGAAGTAGTGGAAAAGGTCCTCGGCGGGCTTCGGGAGCGCCTGGGCGTCGTAGCCCTCCGGCAAGTCCTCCGCGGCGCCGTACGCCACCACGTCAACGTCGTGGGTAATGCCGTCTAGCGCCCCGCCGAAGAGGTGTATGGACGCGCCGCCGCAGAGGCGGCTGAAGTCGGCGTATACGCGCTTGACCAAGTCGATGGGGGGCGGGTCATATGCGTCGAAGCAAGCCGTGGGGATGTGCCGCTCCTCGCCCCGCCTCCTGATGTGTATCACCTCAAAGCCCCGTCGCACGAAGAAGTCGGCTAAGAACTGCCGGTGGCAGTGCCTCCAGTCCTCTTCTCTGCACATCAACGCCACAGTCCTCCGCCTGGCCAGCTGCTCCAGCTCCTCCAGCTGGAGAAGCGCCGGGGCGTAGTGGTAGAGCCGCCACACATACGCGTCAAAAGTTTTCAACGCGGCACAGCCGGCGCCGGGCCCCCTCACGCCCAAGGCGCCGAGCTCGCCGAACCACACATACCCCACACCGCCCCTCTGCAGAGCCTCCCTCAACTTCTCGCCGGAGTAGAAGCCCATCTTAGACCGGGGGAACCGCCTCACGTCGGCCAGAACCTCGACGCCGCGGCTTCTCAACGCGCGTAGGAACTCCTCGGGGGAGAAGCCGCTGTAGCCAACGGTGTAAAGCATGTACCCAAAGTACATTCAGTATATTAACCCGGAGGCCGTTGCACCTGATGGGCAAGCCGCAAAGATATATGTACGGGCTAGAGGAGGACATATGAGAAGATTCGCGCTGGTGCTCGCGGCGGCCACAGCGGCCCTAGCCCTATACCTGCTAAACATAGCGCCGCACGCAACCGCCCAGCTGTTCTCCGCCCCGGCTACGGCGGCTCCCCCACTGCGGCACTACAACGACACAGCCGAGAGGAGAAGGGAGGCGCAGATCGCCGCCACGCCGGCCGCCGCCACAAACATCACAGAGATGCCCAACTCAACGGACATCCTTCGTAAGGCCTGGCCTGTGGGTCTATCAAATGTCACCGCCGTTGAGCACCGCCTTGTGCAGACCAACGCCTGCACCACATTCGTACCAACTTCGGCGTCAAACGCCTCCGCCGTCTTAACCAAGTCGGCGTCGCCAGCTCAAGCGGGAAAACTCGGCGAGGAGGTTCAAACAACCGCGGCTGGGAGCTCCGCGTTGCCCGCGGTCCACTTGGCGTTTGGCGCGGCCGGGGCGGCGTTTTACGGATACGGGCTCTACCTCTCGGCATGTGGCGGGCCGGTGTGTCGGTGGAGGAGGTTCAGGGCAATCGCGCCGCTGTCTGCGGCGACTGTGCTGGCGTCTGTCGCGTTGTCCGCGGCGTCGCCGCTGTTTCTTGCGCTGTCTGCCCCAGGCGTCTGGGGGTTAATTCACTACTACAGGGCGAAGAGGAGGCTTGCCCTATGGCTAAGTTCGATATTGACGTGATGGCCCGCATACTCCTCGCCCTCCTCCAGGGGCCCATGGGCAGGACGGCGCTCTTCATGAGGACGAAGCTGAACTACCCCCGCTTCATGCAGTATCTCGAGTACCTCAAGGAGCGGGGGCTCGTGGTGGAGCGAGACGGCGCCGTGAGACTCACCGAGCGAGGTCTCGAGGTGGCCAAGGCGCTGGACAAGGCCCTCAGCGAACTGCTGTGATGTACCGCCAGTACATCAGGTTTATAACGCCGGACCCAGCTCAACCACATGAAAAAGGCCCTCCTCGCGGCGGCGGGGCTTATCGTTGCCATAGCCGCTCTGGCGCTCCTCATGTCTAAACCCGTGGAGCCGCCCGCCGGAGGACCTACGCCGGAGCCTCCCATCGGCCGCGAGACGCCCGACAAAACCTACGCGGTCAACGGCTCAGCCTTCTCCGCGGCTGGGCTCGGCGGCTTCGCCGTGGAGCTCTACAGGAGGCTGGCGCTGGGGGGTCTAGACCGCAACCTGGTCGTGTCTCCCTACTCCGTGTATAAAGCCTTTGCCATGGCCTACGCCGGCGCCGCAGGCGAGACTAGGGAGGAGATCAAGCGGGTCTTCGGCTTCGGAGACGACCCATGCGCAGTGGAGAAGGCTGGGCGCGGCGTAGATGAGGCGGCCTCCGCCTGGTTGCAGAGAGACATGTATGTGGCTGATGCCTACCTAAAGGCTGTGGCGTGTCTAGGCGCCGAGGCGAGGCGCGTGGACTTCAAGCGCGACTACAGGTCCGCCCTGGCGGAGATCAACCGCTGGATTGCCGAGAAGACCCGGGGCTACGTGAAGGATCTGATCCCCGTGGACTACCCCAGAGGAGAGTACATACGCGCCGTGTTGGTGTCTGCGCTGTTTTTCAACGGTAGCTGGTGGCCCGACAGATTTAGCAGAATCGGCAAGAGGGAGTTCCTGGGCGCGGGCCCCGTGGAGTACATGGCGCTTGACCTCAGGTCCTGCGGCGACCCGTCGCTGAGGGGCCGAGTCACGCCGGAGCTCACCGTGGTGGAGCTACCGTTTAAGGACACAGACGTCGCTATGTACGTGGTGATACCTGCGTCGCTTCGGGAGTACGTAGAGGGGCTGACCTACGAGAAGCTGAGGAGGGACCTATCTGCTCTGACAGACGAAGTGGTGAGGGTGGAGATGCCGCTGTTTCAGGCGCAGTTTAAGGGTTCGGTGAAGCCCGTGCTGGCCGAGATGGGCGTCCGCCTAGCGTTTGAACACGACAGAGCCGACTTCTCGCCCATGACCGGGGGCCGGGAGCGGCTACGTATCGACGACGTGTTCCACGGCGCCTACATAAGGGCGGACGAAAACGGGGTTGTGGCCGCCGCGGCCACGGGCGCCGTGATGAAGGTCGTATGTGCCAAGATCGGCGGCGTGGAGGTGGTGGTGGACAGACCCTTCTTATTCGTGTTGGCAGATAGGAAGACGGGCGCCATATACTTCATCGGCCATGTAGTGGATCCCTCTAGATGATGCCGTAGATGTACCACTGGAAAAGCACTATGTTTTTCGCCACCGTCTCGGGGTAGACGCCGAACTCCTCCGCGGCTCTCACGTAGTCGTAGCGGAGGCCGAGCTTCTTGGCGGCGTAGTAGAGTAGGGCGGCCACCACGCCTTCCGTCTTCAAGCCATCTAGCGCCTCCTTCCTCCTTAGGAAGTCGTAGAGAGCCCTTATCTCCTCTGCCACTCGGGGGCCGTATTTCTCCTTCACGGTCTCCAGCAGATGCTCGAAGCGGTCCTTCGGATATCTGAAGCCCTGTTGATACAGCTTGCTGTACCACTGGTAGGCGCAGAAAAACGAGGCGCCGTGTTTCACGGCTATCTTATCAAGGGGCGTCGCCTCGCCCGCCCTCTTCCTGCATATATACTCGGCGGCAGCCTTGGCGCATCTATCGCCCTCGGCCCCCACGTTGGAAAGGATCGCATCTACGCAACTAGTCACGAAGTCGGTCCTGGGGGGCCAGTAGGATATCACGGGGAAAAAGACGTGGTGTTTTATATCAGAACCGGAGGGCGGCTTCTATATTCATCGGCGGGAAGTCGTCGGGGCTTATCCTCAGCTCAAGCAACCTGAGGCCCGGCTCCGTGACGAACTCCACCGCCTTGGGGATGTCCTCGTCTCTACTTATCGACATGGCCTCCACGCCGAAGGCTTCGGCGAGCTTCACGAAGTCCGGGTTCGTGTGGAGTGTGCCGAAGACTCTGCCCATCTTCTGGGCCTTCTGCCGGGCGTAGAGCACCCTGTAAGAGTTGTCGTTGATGACGATAATCTTGACAGGTATCTTCTCCCGCACCGCGGTCTCCAGGTCCTGGACGGTCATCATGAACTCCCCGTCGCCAACCACGGCGTATACGTCCCGCTCGGGGGCGGCCAGCTTAGCTCCCAGCGCCGCGGGGAAGGCGAACCCCATAGCGCCGAGGTTGAAGGCCGCCAAATATCCTCGCGCCGATCTGACCCTCACGAAGCTGAAGGTGTAGACAATGTGCATGCCCTGGCCGCCAACCATCACGAAACCCCGCGGGAGGGCCTCGTCCAGCTGGCGGAAGAACTTAGACGGATTGACGAACCCCTCGTACCTCCGCGAGAGGGCTTCCTGCAGGAGGCTGTTCCAGCCCGCCCTAACCTCCTCGATCTCCTTGAACCACTTCTCAGCTGGGCTGTACTGGAAGTCGAAGGATGCCAGCTTCCTGAGGAAGTCCACAGCGTCTGCGTAGAAGCGGAGAGTGTAGGGCACTGGCTTCTTCTCAGCCATGGGGTCCAGGTTCACCGCCACTACGTCGCCTCTGGGCACGTAGTTGTAGCCGTATGTAGTTGTGTCCGAGAGCCCCGCCCCTACCGCCAGCACCAGGTCGGCCCTGAGCAGGGCCTGGTCCGCGACCGGGTTCCCCCCTCCAAAGCCGGCCCTGCCTAGGAAGAGGGGATGGTCCTCCGGGAAGGCCCCCCTGCCGTTGCCGGTGACGGCTACCGGGATCCTCCACCTTTCTGCAACCTTAAGAAGCAACACGGCGCCCTCCGCGTTGTTTACGCCCCCTCCTGCCAATATCACAGGCCGTCTCGACCTCTGCAGAAGCTCCACTACTTGTTTAACGCCGTCGGGCGGGACAGTGGGCGGCGGCGTTATCTTTGCCTCGCATCTGGAGAATTCAGACGGCATAGACCACACGTCTTCCGGAACTTCCACAAAGACGGGGCCCTGGGGGAGGGAAGCGGCGATGGAATACGCCTCGGCAACTACTCTAGCGGCCTCAAGCGGCTTGTCTATTCTATATACCGCTTTGACTATGGGCCTGATTATGTCTCTCTGCGGCACCTCCAGCCAAGAGTCAAGCCCCGCTAACCTCCTCTTCACCGCGCCAGATATGAGGAGCAGAGGCGATGAGTCTTTATACGCATTTGCCACAGAGATGAGCGAGTTGAGAAACCCAGGCCCTCCGTGCACCGCCGCGACGCCAGGCGCCCCCGTCAACCTGCCCTCTGCGTCCGCCATAGATACAGCCACTTGTTCGTGGCGCGTCGACACATACCTAATTCCGCTATCTTTCAACGCATCTACGAAATCAAGGATAGTGGTGCCGATGAGGCCGTAGACCCTCTTAACGCCGAGTTGTTTCAGGCACGTGACGGCAACCTCGGCGACGTTCATGGCATGTTAACAACGTTCTCAGGCCTCAGCCCCGCGAGGGCCCTAACCACGTTTTCGATCGTCACGTTTATGATGCGCATACGCGCCTCGCTGGTGGCACCCCCTATGTGCGGGGTGACCACCACGTTGAAGCCCTCCCTAGCCGCCTGCAGAAGCGGATGGTCGGGCGGGGGAGGCTCCACGGAGAAGACGTCCACCCCGACCCCGGCGATCCAGCCCTCCCGCACAGCCCTCGCCAACGCCTCTTCGTCTGTTACCTCGCCCCTCGACACGTTTATGAGAATGGCCGTAGGCCTCATCATCCTTAGCTCCCTCTCGCCGATCATGCCCTTGGTATCCGGCGTCAGAGGCACGTGGATGCTCAAAATATCGCTCTCGGCCAACAACCTGTTAAACGGCCTGTACTCAACGCCCAGCTTCTCCACCTCCTCCTTGCGCACCACGTCGTAGTAAATCACCTTGGCGCCGAAGGCCAAAGCCCTAGCTGCAACCTCCCTCCCTATCCTCCCCATCCCCAGAACCCCCCACGTCTTGCCGTAGATCTCGCCGATGACGTTCATAAGCTCCCCCTGAGTCCACTGCCCCCCGACGAGCTTACTGTGGGCATATACGGCGCGCTTCAACAACATCAAGGCCAGCATCACTGTGTGCTCAGCCACAGAGATAGCGTTGGCCCCGCCTATGTTCGCCACGGGGATGCCCCTCTTCGCGCAGGCCTCCACATCTATGTGGTCGTAGCCGGTGCTCGGCTGTTGGATAAGTCTCACCTTCTTCATCTTCTCGCAGAGCGATGCGTCGATCTTGATCCTAAACGTGTAGTCGCCCACCACTACGTCTGCATCGGAGATTTGCCTCGCCACCTCCTCGTAGTTAGGCTCGAATACAGTCACGACGTCGATATCCTCCGGCGAGATGCCGTATCTCTGCGCCACCGGAGTAGCCCACATCTTAATCAAAGCTTCAGGCACAGGCGACAAGACCACAACCTTATACTTGCCCATAGAAGCCTCACCAAAACAATTTAAAAGCATTAACAAAAATGTTTAGTAAAGAACAAAATCAATAAACGAAAATATTACATGGGTGCAATATGGACAAAAACTAAAATATTACAGAAACGAGATCGAAACAGGTTCAGAACCTATGCTACAAAACCCTTAAAAGACATGTGAAAATTCCGCCATGGACCTAAGCCGCTACGACCCCGACCGCCTCGCCGTGGCCACGGTGGCGTCGCACACAGCGCTCCAGATACTGAGAGGCGCCAAGCGGTACGGCTTCAGGACAATCGCCGTGGCAGGCAGGAGGGAAGCCGCCGAGTTCTACCGCCAGTTCCCCTTCATCGACGAGGTCTGGGAGGCCGACTTCTCCAACTTCAGAAAGGCGGCGGAGAAGCTGGTGGAGACAAACGCCGTCCTCATACCCCACGGCTCCTACGTGGAGTACGTCGGCTGGCGCCAGGCCCTGGAGGCGCCTGTCCCCACCCTGGGGTGTAGAGAGCTCCTTAGTTGGGAGGCCGACCAACACAAGAAGATGGAGCTCCTCAGGCTTGCCGGCATACCCACGCCGAGGACCTACACGTCGCCGGAGGAGGTGGACGTGCCGGTGATCGTGAAGCTCTTCGGCGCCAAGGGCGGCAGGGGGTACTTCTTGGCGCGGGACAGAGAGGAGCTGGCGAAGAGACTTGCCGCTGTTAAGGAGCCCCACATAATACAGGAGTACGTCTTCGGCGTACCTGCCTACTACCACTACTTCGCCTCTCCCGTCTACGGCCGGGTGGAGGTCTTCGGCGCAGACATACGCTACGAGACGAACGTAGACGGGAGGACCTTCGGCTGGGTCGAGCCCACCTTCGTCGTGGTGGGCAATCTGCCTCTCGTCCTGAGGGAGTCCCTGCTCCCCACCATATGGCGCTACGGAGTCCAGTTCGCCAAAGCGGTCAAGGAGGCGGTTGGATGCGAAATGGCGGGGCCCTACTGCCTCGAGTCCATCATAAAAGACGACATGTCCATCTCCGTCTTCGAGTTCTCCGGCAGAATAGTGGCGGGGACTAACATATACATGGGCTACGGCTCCCCCTACTCCGTCCTCTACTTTGAGAGGCCCATGGACATGGGCGAGAGAATCGCACACGAGATAAAAGAAGCGGCGAAACAAGGTAAACTAGACAAGCTCTTCACCTGACGTAGCCGCGCCGGCGTATAGTTTCTAAAAGACGTCCAACGGCGGTTAAAGCGAGGCGACGCGGCTGGCTACAGACCGCCGCCCTTGGCGCCTTTGTGAGACAGCAATAAGGCCTTTAGCCTAGCTATGAACGTGGCTATGAGGCGCGCGGCGGTTTCGTCGTCTGGTACCTTGCTCCTCACGCCCTCGGGGTCTGGGCCGTTGTATTGATACTCATGTAGCTGAAGCGCAAGCGCCGTCAGCTCCACGGCGTTGGGCACCACCTTTTCCAGCAACACCGCGATTTCCATAAGTCTACTCGTAGGCGCCGTCGCGGCGATCCACTCATATAGCGGCACCGCGGCGTTTCCCACCCGCTTATACCCTCTATACCTCTCTTCAAGAAGAGCTAGATTCCTCAACGCAAGGTGTGAGAGAAGCGATTTCCACGCCTGGAAAGCCTTACCCGCGGCGTTTCTCAAGAGGCCATCTGTCAGAAACGCCTCAGCCACCTCCAGCTCCCTCTCAGCCTCCCCAAGTCTCTCCTCAGAAAGCCGCCCAACGTTTAGCCTCTTCACATACACGGTCTCGTCGGCCCACCGTCTTAAAAACTTAAGTTGCGAGTGTCCATGTACAGAGGAGGTTCCGCCAGTCCCTCTTTCTACAATCAATTTAATCCCCTCCAAACGTCTCTCTACGGGTGGCGGCCGCCCCACGGGCCGAGATACCTCCGTGTATGCCGCTTAGATTAAACGCTTGATGTCTCGTTGAAGAGTGCAGTCGGCGCCCTCACCTAGCCTGCGATGCATGTCACCGAGGCCGTGAGCCCTACACGTGACGGGGGAGTTGAAAGGGGCGAGGTCGTCGGCCCGTCCCCGCAAACCTCCTCTTCACTGTAGCTCTGCCATGTCGTACGAGCTTGCCGTACCTCTCTTCTTTGTCAGCCGTAGCTTTTCCGACGAGTCCGGCGGAGGGCGAGCCGGCGACGCGCCGAAAACGCCCCAGTTGCGTTGCGTTTATCTCAAACAGCTAAAAGCTTCGCGCCAGCCGTTACGTGGTGACTTCGGTGAGTTTTCCCTGCTCCGCCGCTTCTCTTATCTCCATCGCTATGCGCCTGCCAATGGAGATGGGCTTGCCGAAGTATAGCTTTGAGTACTGCCCGCCGATCCCTATGTAGACGTTAGTGCCGCCGCCTATCCTCGGCGCCACGTCGTACACCACCAGCTCCAACTCCGGCGTCACTATGAACTGAAGCGTGAATGGCCCGATCACGCCCGGCGGCACGAGGCGCTTGGCAGCCTCTACAAATCTGTACCCAATGTCGAATACCTTCTCCAGGAGGGACTCCCTGATGGTGGCGGGCTCGTGGCCCACCTCTATGTACCGCACCTCTGGATCCACCTCTATCTGGTCCCGGGCGGGGAGGCGGAAGACCCCGTCGAGGTTGCTCTGGATCCTTCTGTCGAAGCTGTGTAGCTCCAGCCGCCTCCGTATGACTGAGTAGAAGTAGTTGGCGTTGAAGTGGGCCCCCAACACAAGCTCCTCTATAGAGGCGTGTTCAAGGTCCTCAAGCCTTATGACGCCAGCATCTGCCAGCCTCCTGGCCTTCTTGTAGAGGTCGTCGCGGTCCCGTGCGACGAAGAAGCCCCGCTCCACCCTCCTCCCCGCCTCCGGCATCTTCACCAAAACCGGCCTATCCACCTCGTCAGGTCTAAACGTCTTCGGCCTCTTGATGCCTGCCTCGTCCAGGAGGCGGTAGTAGTTGTGAGGCCCAGTCCTCTCCTCCCAACGCATGAGGAACCTGTTGCCGAAGATGGGGACGGGGAACTCCTTCTCGATGGCGTCGTAGCCCACGTAGACTGCGAAGGACCTGTTTGGGACGAACACCGCCTCCTCAGCCCTCAGCAAGTCCGTAATCTTGAGGATGTCTCTGTAGTCGTCCAGCACAATAAGCCGATCAACCACCGGGAACTCTCTATAGGCCCGGTCCCGCCCCCTCTTAGCCACCGCGACTGTCCTCAGCCCCTCTTCCTTGGCGCCGTCGAGCACATCTAACGCGCTGTGAGACGCCAACACAGCCACGGAGACCACGAGAGGCCGCTCACGGTTACTTTTAAACATTGTGATTCGACATGTTTGTAATATTGTTTAAATAGGCATCTGTTTTGAACATCTGTGGATTTACTAGCCCCCCTCTCTGCGGTTATTTTGACATACAGGGAGGTAAGCGCCGACGCCTTAGGCCGCATCGGCGTGGAGATGCAGCGGTGTATGAAAGAGCTGGGGCCCATGAGGCCGATGTATGTGCTACATACCTGCGGCAGGGTTGAGGCATATCTATACGGGGCGACGCCCGAAGAGGTGGGAAGGGTGGTGGAGGCCTACAGGCGTCATGTCGACTCAGTCCAGCTCCTAACCGGCGCCGAGGCGGTGAGGCACCTCTTCCGCGTGGCGGCGGGGCTCGAGTCTATGTTGATAGGCGAGACGGACATCTTGGGCCAGGTGGAGGAGGCGTTTGATAGACAGGTGAAGTCCGGCTACACCAGGGGCCTTTTGAAGACGATTGTGGAGAGGGCTGTGAGGACGGGCAAGAGAGTCCGCACCGAGACCGCCGTCTCCCGCGGGCCCAGGGGCCTGGGCTCTCTGGCTGTGCTCTACGTCGCCCAGCTCGTGGATTTGTCCAAGGCGAGGGTGGCGGTGCTGGGCGCAGGCGCCATGGGCGCCGGCCTGGCCATGGAGCTGGCCGCGAGAGGCGTCGGCAAGCTCTACATACTGAATAGAACCTTCGAAAAGGCGGTGGAGGTGGCGGCTAAAACCGGCGGGGAGGCCCGTCCCCTCTCAAGAGAGGAAGTGGAGAGGTGCCTAAGGGAGTGCGACGTCGTCTTCTCCTCAGTTCACACCCTGGAATACGTAATTGACTCGTTGCCGCCTGACGCGAAGGTGAAAATAATAGTGGACCTAGGCGTGCCCCAGACGGTGGCTCCTGGACTGCCCGTGAAGGTGGTCCGCATAGAGGACCTCAAGCAATTAGCCGAGCGGTTCAACGCCGAGAGGGCTCCGGAGATAGCCAAGGCGGAGGCCATAGTGGAGGAGGAGCTGGCGCAGTTGCCGCGGCTCCTGGCCAGGAGGTATGTGGAGGAGGCCGTGGCGGCCCTCATGGAAGCCGCCATGAGAACCGCCGAGGAAGAAGGCAGACGCGCAGGCCACCCGGCGGCGACGCTGGCGGCCAGATCCACGGTCAAAAGACTACTGCTACCCCTCGTGGAGAGGCTCAAGGAGATGGCCCAAGACGGGCAGGTGGAGGAAGCGTTGAGGCAAGCCCAGCTACTCACAAGACTAATCCAAGCCCAGCCTCACCCCACCTGATCTGCTGAGAAGCAGGCCCTCCTCTATAGTCACTGACGCGATTGTGGCGTCAAGTAGAGCCTCCGCCTGTTAGGCGGGTCCGAAGGACGCCTCGACGTGAGATCTACACGCGCCTATGCGTATATCTTTCCGGCGGAGAGACCAGTAAAATCCGGCGATATATACCGCGTCGGCAACTCATGGCGCACCAGCTCTCACGGCCTCCACCTGCCGCACCTCTCTATGGCCTCCCTAAGCCAATGCGCCACGGGCCGCGGGAGCTCAGACGCGGGATCTGCGTATATATGTAACAGAGAGGTGAACGGAGGCGGCTGGGGCGGGTATCGAATTGAACGCGTCGAGATTAGCCGGCGTATATAATCGGCGCATCTCACAGCTAACACAAGACTTACATCTTATCCTGATACGCCAGAAGAGCTCGCTGGATGGGGCCGCCGGGATTTTTGGGCGGGTTCCTCCCTCTCCCTCCCCCTGAACCCGGGGTCACGCGGACTCTCGTGACCGTGGGCTTCGCCTTACTTGTTGCCCACAGCGGCAACCCGAACCGCGCATCCTACCAGGCTAGACTACGGCCCCTGTCTCCCTGTTCTCAAGCCTATTTATCTTTTACCGCCTAATAAAGCACAGAGACGACGGCGGCTCCACCTCTCCATTGCCTGTTTCAGCTATCGTAGGGGGCCGGTGCATCTACTTCTCGGATCCTCTGATCCCCCGCCTGCCGTCGGGCATCTCCGTGACTTGGGGTCTCTGCTCACGTAGTGTAGCCTGCCCAGGGGCTCCTCGGCGCCGGCCTTGGGGGCCTTCCTGAATGTCAGAAAATCTATGAGCTCGCCATGAGTTAAAAGTCCCTGGGCTCATCCAGCACAACGGCCTGTCGTGATAGACCGTTAGGTCGCATGCTAGACACATAAATGTTTAAACCTTAGCTATTGCTGGGTTGTGGAGTACCTTAGTATTCTCGGCGGAAGGGGGAGACGTATCGACGAGCAGGTTGCGCGCGATCTCAGAATCCACGAGCTTCTTGGCGATATCTTCGGCAAACGCAACGACGACTTTCTGAGGAGTCTCTACCTTGAGCCGCTGGACAACGAGGAGGTTGCCGTGTTTAGGCTTAACGTATTTAGAGATTTGTTGAAGGGCGAGGTCCTCGATGCCGTTGCCGAGTTCGTGGAGCGCGTCAATAATGCCGTGAGGATCCTCGCGATGGAGAAGGACGTGTACGAGGAGCACAAGATCGGGATGCATGTGGACGCGGCTCTGATCTATACTGAGGCGGTGGAGACCGCGTGGAGCCGCCTCAGAGGTCTCCCTATAGAGTCCGAGGGCTTGGCGAGCTTCACCAGATATCTAGGCGAGATTGCGGGGAGCGAGAAATTCCGCGAGCTGAGGCGAAGGGCCCGCGAGGCCGCTGAGGCCAGGGACCAGATTAAGATCAGAGTGTGGATAGAGGGCGATAGAATTAGAGTCACCAGGGAGGAAGACGGCGAGGACCTCTCGGCGCTGGTGGACAGCTTGTTCTCCAGGTTCAAGGGGGATGGAGAGGGCGCTGAAGTTAAGTACATAAAAACCACGGGCGATACCTCCCACATACATGCGGCGATTCTTAGAGGGGCCTTTAAAATGTATAGGACCCAATACGACATACTGAGAAGATTTTGGGAGGACTTTCCAAACTTTATAGATGATGGAATTGCTAATTTCGCAAAAGAGGTCGAGTTCTATTTAATATATGTAAACTACATGAAGACCCTCGAGCAGATGGGATACCGATTCGCCATACCGTCGTTCACCGACGGCGGCATCTATGTGCAGAAGTTCTACAATCTGCTTCTGGCGAAAAGAGAATTTGCCGTTCCGAACGACATACAGACCGACGGCTCTAGAAGGATTTTCGTCATAACTGGAATGAACAGCGGAGGCAAGACGACGTTTGCCACGTCCTTCGGACAGCTCGCCTTCCTTGCCAAGCTGGGACTCCCAGTGCCCGCCGTCGAGGCGAAAATTCCGTTCTTCTCCTCGATAATGACGGCGTACCCCGTGGAGGAGGACGTGGAGGAGAGGTTTAGCAGACTCGAGCTGGACGTCGCGCGGGCTAAGGCAATTATAGAGAGGGCCGACGGCCGCTCTCTGGTCATAGCGAACGAGCTGTTTTCAAACACGACCTCAGACGAAGGGCTCCTCTTGACTAGGCTCTTCTTCGAGGAGCTGAGAAAAAGAGGCTCGTACTGTCTTTTCGTCACATTTCTGCATAGAGCTGCCGATCTCGACGGCGTCATAAGTCTCGTGGCGCAGCCCTCCCTGGAGGATCCCGAGAGGCCCTCGTACGTGATAGCGCTGGGACGGCCGCCTGCGGAGTACATGGCCGCCAGGATCGCTAGGCGGTACCAGCTCACTTACGAAAAGATAAGGGAGGTGGTCAAATGATAGAGTTCGACTTGCTCAGGACGGGGGCCGCGCGGCCGGCGGCCGGCGCGGACGACCTCCGGAGGGATCTCGAGCTGGACAAGATAGTGGCCGCTGCGTCGGGCGGCGACGAGCTGGTGGCCGAGGTCTGGAGGGAGGTCCTTCTCCTCGCCGACGCCTCGCCCGACTCCATCAGCTACAGGCAGGACGCCGTCAGGGACGCCTTGAGGAATAGAGACGCCGTGATGAGACTCTACAAGATCGCCGACGAGACGGTTGAGGCGGTTCGGAGGAGGGTCTTTCTGTTCAGGCCGCACGACCCCGTGCTGGTGGTGCATGAAGCTGTCAACGGGCTGGAGGTGATGGTGGCGTCTCTCCGCGACGTACTGGCGGTCTTGAAATCAGCCGCATTCTCCTCGGAGGCCTTCAGGCAGATGTCCAAGTCCGTCTTGGACAACATAAACGACGAGTTCCTAGCCTCGGCGCAACAGCTCGTCAAAATACTGCGGTTCGAGGACGGAGTCCAGTTCTCGGTCAAGATAGGCGAGCTAAATATTCTCGAAAACCCCGTCCTGTTGGTGCCCAGGAAAGGGGGGAACAACATCCTCTCGAAGGTGCTGAGGAGGGATGAATATGTATATCGGCTGGACCCAAGAGATGAGGCGGGCGCCTACATACTTGACGACATAAGGAAGTGGGTCTTGGCAAGAGCCGTCTCTACGATCTTCAAGGCGTTCAATCATTTGAATTCCTTCTTCGAGTACCTGCGGAGGCAACTGGCGTTTTACGTAGGCGCAATAAACCTCAGCGGGTATTTCGAGAAGCTGGGCCTGCCCGCGACTTACCCACGGCTGTCCAAGGGCGCG